>JACZKY010066439.1_pt1 | contig 24122 bp, 24 predicted proteins | sample 8237611 | NCBI WGS metagenome assembly JACZKY01 (sample SAMN16148055, study PRJNA663545) | marine sediment metagenome | biome: sediments and biomass from bioreactor inoculated with such sediments; feature: coastal sediments; material: methane- and iron-fed bioreactor; isolation source: Bothnian...
TGCGCGGCCGTGCTGGGGTACGAGCACGCGATCGTCCGGAAGGACGACCTCTCGCGGCTGAACGTGGCGTTCTTCAACCTCAACGGGGTCGTGAGCATCGCGTTCTGCCTGTTCACCTACCTCGACCTGGTGTTGCGGGGCGACCCATGAAAGTTCTTCTCGGGATTTCGGGCGCCAGCGGCGCCGCGTACGGCGTCCGCACCCTCTCCCTGCTCCTCGCGAGCGGTGCCGACCTTCACGTGCTGGTCACGAAGACGGCGTGGGGGATCCTCGCCGCGGAGGTCGGGGACGGCAAGCCGCCCGGCGGCGCCGCAGCGCGGCGGAAGTGGCTCGCGCGGTTCTCCTCCTCCGCCCGGCCGTTCCGCCTCTACGCGGAGGACGACTTCGGGATCCCGTTCGCCTCCGGGTCCAATCCGCCGGACGCCATGATCGTCGCCCCCTGCTCGATGGGGGCCCTCGGCCGGATCGCCCACGGGGTATCGTCGTCGGTGCTGACCCGCTGCGCCGACGTGGTCCTCAAGGAGCGGAAGCCCCTGGTCCTGGTGGCCCGGGAGACGCCGTTGTCCGTCATCCATCTCGAGAACATGCTGACGCTGGCCCGCGCGGGGGCGCATATCCTCCCGGCGTGCCCGGGGTTCTACCATCGTCCGGAGACGATCTCCGGGCTGGTCGATTTCGTCGCGTCCCGGGCGCTCTCCTGCATCGGCGTCGACGCGGGGGTTCTGCCGCGGTGGGGGGAAGGAAAGGAGAAATGAGACGATGAAAAAGGTCCTTGTGGTGGACGACGAAGAGAGCATCCGCGAACTGTACCGGGCGGACCTCGCCGACGAGGGATACGAGGTGGAGCTGGCCGCGGACGGCCGGCAGGCCCTCCAGGGCCTCGATTCCTTCCGGCCGGATCTGGTGACGCTCGACATCAAGCTGCCGGACATCGACGGGATCGAGGTCCTCCGCCGGATCCGGGAGAAGAACGCCACGGTCCCCGTCGTTCTCCTCACCGCCTTCGGGGAGTTTCGCCAGGACTTCAACACGTGGGCGTCCGACGCGTACATCGTGAAGTCCCACGATACGACGGAGCTGAAGGAAACGGTCCGCAGGCTGCTGGGGGAGGGATGAGCGTACTGTCCGTCCTCTTTTCCGCTCTTCGCGGCGGGCGAAGGCACGTCGGAAGCGAAAAGGAGGTGTCGCTGGCCTCCGCGCTGACCTCCGGCCTGTACGAGGTGTCCCAGGCGATGAGCGCGCCGGCGGGGGACGTCCAGCGCAGCCTCGATCTCATCACCTCCGCCGCCTCCTCGATCCTGCGCATGGAGCGGTGCGTCCTTCTCCTCCCGGAGCCGGGGGTGGAGCACCTCGTCGTCCGGTCGATGGCGGGGATCCCGCGCGGGAGACAGTTCGAGAAGTACCGGCAGGAGATGTACAAGATGATCGTCCAGCCGGTCCTCTCCTCCGGGGCGGGGATGATCGTCTCGGAGGGGCGGTCGGGAACGGACCGCGCCCTCCTTCGGCTGATGCGTCGACTGGACGTGAGGGGGCTCCTCGCCGCGCCGGTGAAGAGCCCCACGGCCGCGATCGGCATGATGGGGGCGGCGACCCCGCTGGACGGCAGGTACCTGCAGGAGGGGGACCTGAAGCTCCTCTCCGTCCTGGCGAACTTCGCCGCGATCGCGCTGGAGAACGCGGCGCTGGTCTCGCGCCTGGACAAGAAGGCGCGCAAGCTGACCGCCATTTTCGAGATCAGCAAGGCGTTGAACGAGCAGAGCGACCCGGCCGTCCTGTTCCAGCTCATCGTCGACCGAGCGACGGAGCTGATGGGCGCCTCCTCCGGGTCGATCATCCGGATGGATCCCGAATCGGGGACGCTCCTGATCGAGGCCGAGCGGGGCCTGGGCCCCGAGGTGAAAAACGCGATTCGGCTTCGCGTCGGGGAGGGGGTCACCGGGTGGGTGGCGCGGGAAGGGGAGCCGCTGCTGGTTCCCGACGTGCGGCACGACTCCCGCTACGTCCAGGCGAATCCCGCGGTGAGGTCGGAGATGGCGGTTCCGGTCAAGTGGGGATCCGAGGTGATCGGGGTGATCAACCTCGATCATTACCAGGTCGGGGGATTCTCGGAAGAAGACCTCGAGCTGCTCACGGCGTTCGCGAACGCGGCGGCGGTGGCGCTGCGCAACGCCAACGCCCTCTGCGGATGGCCGCGGAAAACAGAGTAGGGAAACGCATGAACTCCGTGCCGGAATCGATCCTCGTCGCCCGCCCGTTGTGGCCCGTTCTCAGGCGCATCGGGGAGCTGTTGTCCCGGCGCGGCTACGACGTGCAGACGGCCGGTTCGTGGAGCGCGCTCCTCGGGGAGCCGGGGAGGCGGGAGAGGCTGGCGGCGGTCCTGCTGGGGGAGTACGGGAGCGCGGCGGAGGAAGAGGAGATCCTGCGGCGGTTCCGGGGCGGCGGCGCGCCGGGGGTGCCGGTCCTCCTGATCGGGGGTCGGAACGCCGTCCGGCGGACCCACCGGTTCCGCGAGGCGGGGGCGGACATGATCTTCGCGGCGGACCTTCCGGGGGAGGAGATTCTCGACCGCGCGCAGCCGTTGCTCGCGTACGGGGAGATGTACCGGAAGGCCGTTCTCGCAGGCCGGGAACTGAAGGATCTCTCGATGCTCGACGAGCTGACCGGGCTGCCGGACCGGCGCCGCTTCGCGCTCGACCTCGAACGTTCCGCGGAGGCGGCCCGGCGCATCGGGCGGCCCCTCTCCTGCATCGTAACGGATATCGACGACCTCCGGGCCGTCAACGAAGCGCACGGGAAGGCGGTGGGGGACAGCGTGATCCGGCAGGTCGGGGGCGTCTTGAACGACGCGAAGAGGAAGTACGACACCGTCGCCCGTCTGGGCGGTGACCAGTTCGCCTGGCTGCTGCTGGGAGTCTGCGGCGACGAGGCGGTCCGGGCCGCGGGCAGGGCGCACCGGCTGGTTTCCGGGAGCGTTTTCGACGGGATCCACGAACCGGTCCGCGTGACCGCGACCTTCGGGGTGGCCTCGCTTTCGCCCGGGGCGGAGTGGGACGCGAATTCCCTGTTGGGGAACGCCGACCGCGCCCTGTACTGGGGGAAGGAGAGCGGCAAGAACGTGGTCCGGTTCTACCCGCCGGGAAAAGGGGAACGCGATGCGTAGGGAGATCCTGGTGTACCCCGACCCGTTCCTCGCGCGGAAGGCGCTGCCCGTGGCCGCCGTGGACGACCGGATCCGGGCCCTCATCCGCGACATGTTCGAGACGATGTACGCCGCCGAGGGGATCGGCCTCGCCGCGACGCAGGTGGGGGTGGGGAAGAGGGTCGTCGTCATCGACGTCTCTCCCGTGGACGAGACGATCGCGCCCGTGGCCGTGGTCAACCCCGAGATCGTCGAGCGGAGGGGATCGGTAACGGGCGTCGAGGGGTGTCTGAGCGTCCCCGGGGTCCAGGGGGAGGTGTGCCGCGCCGAAACCGTCGAGGTGCGCGGCAAGGACGAGGAGGGAAGGCCGGTGCGGATCCTGGCGGCCGGGATCCTCTCCCGGGCGCTGCAGCATGAGATCGATCACCTCGACGGGGTCCTCTTCATCGATCGCGTTTCCTCCTCCCTGGTGGCCTCCTCGAAGTGATCCTCCCGTCCCCCGGCCCCGGCGCCGGCCCGTTGCGCACGGTGTTCATGGGGACGCCGCGTTTCGCCGTCCCGTCCCTCGTCGCCCTCTCGGAAACCGAGAACGTGGTCCTCGTCCTGTGCAACCCCGACCGGCCCGCCGGGCGCGGTCGATCGATGGCGGCGCCCCCCGTGAAGGAGGAGGCCCTGCGGCGCGGGATCCCGGTCTTCCAGCCGGAGAAGGCCCGGCACCCCGATGCCGTCGCCCGCATCGCCTCCGAGGCGCCCGACCTGATCGTGGTCGTGGCGTACGGCCACATCCTGCCGAAATCGGTCCTCGACATCCCGCGGTTCGGGTGCATCAACGTCCACGCCTCCCTGCTCCCGAAGTACCGCGGCGCCGCGCCGATCAACTGGGCGATAGCGCGGGGCGAAACGGTGACCGGGATCACCATCATGCGGATGGACGAGGGGATGGACACGGGCCCCGCGCTGCACGTCCGGGAGGCGCCGATCGGCGAGGAGGACACCGCGGAAACGATGTACCCGATCCTCTCGGCCCTCGGGGCGGAGGCCCTTGGCGAGGCGCTGCGGAAGCTGCGCGAGGGGACGCTCGTCGGGACGCCCCAGGACGGGGCGCTCGCGACGTACGCCCCGATGCTGAAGAAGGAGCACGGCCGGATCGACTGGAGCCGGCCGGCAAGGCAGGTGCGCGACCTGGTCCGCGGGATGACGCCGTGGCCCTCCGCGGTCGCCCATCACGCGGGGAAGGCGCTCAAGGTGCTCTCGTCGGCCGTCGCGCGGGATTCCGGCGGGATGGGGGATCCCGGCGAGGTCGTCGGCCTCGGACGCGACGGGATCGCGGTCGCCTGCGGAGAAGGAATCCTCCGCCTGACGGTCGTCCAGCCCGAGGGGGGGAAGCCGATGGACGCGTGGGCGTACGCCCAAGGGCGGCGCCTGACGACGGGGGAACGGCTATCGTAAGGGACACGGCGATCTCGGTCCTGGCCCGGGTGGACGCCGACGAGGCCTTCGCCGACATCGTGCTCGACCGCGCGTTGCGCGAGGCGCGCTTTCCGGATCCCCGCGACCGGGCGCTCCTGACCGAACTCGTGATGGGGACGCTTCGGCGCCGCGGCACGATCGACTTCGCCCTGTTGCCGTTTCTCTCCCGGCCCCTCGAAAAGACCGACGCGTACGTGCGGAACGCCCTCCGCGTGGGGGCGTACCAGCTGTATTACACCCGCATCCCCGACCGGGCGGCGCTGAACGAGACGGTGGCGGCGGTCAAGGCGGCCCGCGGCGGCGGCGCGGGAGGGTTCGTCAACGCGGTGCTTCGCGGGATCGTCCGCGCGGGGAAGGTCCCCATCCTTCCTCCGGAGCGGGATCCCCGCCGGCTTCCCGCGGAGGGATCCGCGCCGAAGGCGCTCCTCGACGCCCTCGCGGCGTCGCTCGGGGAGAAGGAAACGATGCCGTTCCTCGCCGCCACCCTCGAAAAACCCCCCTTCACGGTGCGCGCGAACCCGTTCCGCGTCGCCAGGGACGTCCTGGGAAGGCGGTTCGAAGACGAAGGGAGGGAGCCCGCCCCCTGCCGGTTCGCGCCGGACGGGTTCATCCTCGGCAAGCCGGCCCCGGTCTTCTCCGACGCCGCGTTCCTCGAGGGGGCGTACCTCGTCATGGACGAGGGGGCGCAGCTGATCGCCCCGCTCCTCCGTCCCGCGGCGGGCGAGCGGATCCTCGACGCCTGCGCCGCGCCGGGGGGGAAGACGACCCACCTGGCCGCCCTCGCCGGAGGGAGAGCGGAGATCCTGGCCGCGGACGTCTCCGCCCCGCGGCTTCGCATGTTGCGCGATGTGATGACGAGGACGGGGGCGCAGGGGATCCGGACGGCCCTCCACGACCTCTCCCGCGCGCCGCTGCCGCCCTCCGCGGGAGCCTTCGACAAGGTGCTGGTGGATGCGCCGTGCACGGGAATGGGGGTGATCCGCCGGAACCCGGACGCGAAGTGGCGGTTCCGGGCGGACGGGCCTCGACGGATGGCGCGGACCCAGGCGGCGATCCTGCGGAACGCGTGGAATGCGGTGAACGCCGGCGGGCTCCTGCTCTACTGCACCTGCTCGCCCTTGAACGAGGAGGACGAGGAGGTGGTCGGGGCGTTCCTCGCGGAACACCCGGAGGCGACACTGGCCGATCGGCCCGACGGATGGCCGGGACCGGCCGACGCGTCGACGGCGGGGGGATACCTTCGCCTGTACCCCCACCGGCACGGCACCGACGCCTTCTTCGCCGCGCTTCTGCGCAAATCCTGGAACCGAAAACCGAAATTCGAACCCCAGAACCGGGACGGACCAGGAGCCGCAGAATAAATCGAACCGCAGAACAGGGACGTTCCTGAGAACTAGCGCAGAACAGAGGCAGACCGCAGAACAGGGACGTTCCTGAGAAGTCCCGTTGAGGTGGGGGATATGCGAGACTTCTCAGGAACGTCCCTGTTCTGCGGTTCCTAGTCCGTCCCGGTTCTGGGGTTCCGGTTCGTGGATTTGCGCAGAAGTGCTACTATCGAACGCGAGGGGGGGGTACGCCATGGAATACTACATCGCGCCGTCGCTCCTTTCGGCGGACTTCGGGCGGCTCGCCGACGAGGTCCGCGCGGTGGAGAAGGCGGGGGCCGACCTGCTCCACGTCGACGTCATGGACGGTCGCTTCGTCCCCAACATCACGATCGGCCCGCCCGTGGTGGCGGCCATCCGGAACGTCGCGACCCGTCAGCTGGATGTCCACCTGATGATCGTCGAACCGGAGCGGTACATCGACGACTTCGCCAAGGCGGGCGCCGATGTCATCACCGTTCACGCCGAGGCCACGCCCCACCTGCAGCGCGCCGTCTCCCGCATCCGTGAGCTCGGAAAGAAGGCGGGAGTCTCCCTGAATCCTTCCACGTCGCTCTCCGCGATCGAATGGGTCCTGACCGACGTCGACATGGTGCTGATCATGACCGTCAACCCGGGATTCGGGGGCCAGGCATTCCTTCCGTCCATGCTGGGGAAGATCGAGCTGCTCCGGTCTCAGCTCACGCGGGCGAAGCTCGACGTGGACATCCAGGTCGACGGAGGGATCAAGGCGGACAACGTCGGCGAGGTGGTGGCCGCCGGCGCGAACGTGATCGTCTCGGGGTCGGGGATCTTCGGGACCCCCGATTACGGGAAAACGATTTCCCTGATGAAGCAGAATATCCGGAAGGCCGTCGGCGCGAAGGCCTGAGGGGGGGGCAGGGCGCGGAGGGGGACGAGAGGTGGACCGTATCCGGATCGGGTCGTGGCGACTGGACCTCCGTGCCCGGGGGTGTGCCGAGGACTTGCGGATCTGCAGCGCCTGGTCGATCGTCGAGCGGAAGTCGCCGAACCCGGACATCGCCGTCCTCGCCTGCGGCGAGCCGATGGGATCGTAGGAGTCCCCGAGATCGTGGCTGCGGCCGTGCAGGCATGACGGCGCGTCGGCGCGTGGACCCGCCCGCCCGCCGGTCCGAGGCCTGCCCGGAGGAAGGAACGGCCCCGTGACGCCGCTGCTTTTCATGGGGCTCGTGTTCGCCGCGTCCGTCGCCGCGGGCCTCTTCGGTTCGTTGCTGGGCCTGGGCGGCGGAATCATCGTCGTTCCCGCCCTGACGCTCGTGCTGGGCGTGGACATCCGCTACGCGATCGGTGCCTCCATCGTGTCGGTGATCGCCACCTCGAGCGGCGCCGGCGCCGCGTATGTCAGGCAGCATCTGGCCAACATCCGCATCGGGATGTTCCTGGAAAGCGCGACCACTCTCGGCGCCCTGGGAGGCGCGTTCCTGGCGGGGGTGGTCGGCGGGCGATGGCTGTACCTGGTCTTCGCCGTGGTCCTCGCCTATACGGCCGCCGCGATGTTCCGGCACGACGGGAAGGACGGCCCCCTGCCGGCGCGTCCCGATGCGGTGGCCGACGCCCTGGGCCTGCACGGCTCCTTCACGGACCAGAAGACCGGTCGGGTAACCGACTACCGGGTATGCCACAGCGGCCTGGGGCTCCTCGTGAGCGGGGCAGCGGGAATCGTGAGCGGACTGCTGGGGGTGGGAGGCGGCGTCGTCAAGGTTCCAGCAATGGCGCTCGCCATGCGGGTTCCCATGAAGGTGGCGACGGCCACGAGCAATTTCATGATCGGTGCCACGGCCGCCGCCAGCGCCGGAGTGTATTTCGCCCGCGGCGACATCAACCCCTTCATCGCAGCCCCGACCGCCGTCGGGGTGCTGCTGGGTTCCGTGACCGGCGCGCGCCTGATGCGCCGGGTGGACGCCTCGGTCTTGAGGATTGCGTTCGCCGTCGTCCTCGCCTTCGTCGCTGTGGGGATGGCGCGGAAGGGCCTGAGCCGATGAGGGGGAGGCCGATTCCGGACGCCGGCAACCGATCCCTAATGCAGGAACGCATGGAGACGGTCCTCGGCAACCTGCTGCGCATCGGCGTGGTGGTGAGCGTCGCGTTCCTGGTCTCCGGCATCGTTCTGACGCTGTCGCGGCATCCGGACTACCTCACGGACCGGGGATCTCTCTCGCGCCTGACGCACCCCGGCGCGGCTTTCCCCCGGACTCTGCCCGACATCGGCCGCGAGCTGCTGCAGCTCCGCGGACGCGCCGTCATGACGGCGGGGTTGCTGTTCCTGATCCTGACGCCCGTAGCTCGGGTCGCGGCCTCCATCGTCGGCTTCGCCTTCGGAAGGAACTGGCGGTTTGTCGCCATCACGAGTTTCGTGTTCCTGGTCATCCTTGTCTCTTTCCTTCTCGGAAAGATCGGGTGATCGCGACGCCGTCCTGCGGGGCGCACAGGGCGACGGTGCCCCTCCATCATAATGATATTGACGGCCCGGCGAGGGCCCTGCTAGCATAGCGGGTCCATCGGGATGTGGCTCAGCCTGGTAGAGCACCTGGTTCGGGACCAGGGGGTCGCTGGTTCAAATCCAGTCATCCCGACCATCTTTTCAACGATTTGCGGGCCGCCGTTCCCGGGGCGGCCCGGTTTTTTTCCTTCCCCCTGACGGGGAACGGTCCCGCCGGGTCTTTCCGCGCGCCTCTCCGCCGCCCCGATCCGCAACCGCCGCCGTCCGCCCGTCTTCCCGAGCCGGTCGATGGATCCCGGTTCCACTTCCGGGATGATTTGCCGAAGCGGATATGTATACTGTATACAATCTGCGAGCGGGATTCCCCGGAAGGAGGGCGAGGGATGAAAAAGACAGCGAAGGCCGTGGTCGTCGTCCTGGTGGGCGCCGTGTCGGCGTACCTGATGTTCGGCTGCGCGATGGCCGACCAATCGTCACGGAAGAAGGCGGACGGGGGGATAAGCACCGAAGGCCAGGTCTACGGCCCGATGACGGTCCGCGCCGTCCCGAAGGCGCCGAAACCCGCCGATCCGGCGGTTGGCGAGGAGAAGTGTTTCGAGTGCCACGACGAGATCCAGGAGCTGAAAAAGGATGGCAAGCACGTGAAGGTGAACTGCACGAGCTGCCACGACGGGACGGCGGGCCACCTGAAGGACAGCGACCAGAGGCCGGCGACGCGCGTGGACCTCGAGACGTGCGGCGGCTGCCACCCGGACCAGTACGCGAGCTTCGCCACCCTGAACCTGAAAAAGCCCGCGCGGACCGAGAAGTCGCTCCTCACGGAGCGCGCCCCGAACCCGTTCTGGGACAAGCTGATGATGGGGCACGGCTTCACGAAGGAGCACGCCAACCCCCGCAGCCACGCCTTCATGCTCGTCGACCACCTGATCGTCGACCGGGCGTACGGCGGGCGGTTCCAGGCGAAGAACGCGTGGGGGTACGTCTCCATGCCGGGCCCGGTGAACGCGTGGGACGTCCTGGAAGACAGGTACCCCGGCAGCAAGGAGCACAAGGCGTTCCTGCCGGAGAGCGCCGCCGCGGCGAATCCCACCTGCCTGCAGTGCAAGACGCAGGACAAGATCCTCCAGTGGAAGTACCTGGGCGACGAGGACGACCGGGCGAAGTGGAACCGCGCCTCGAACGTCGTCGAGTACGCGAGGGAACTGAACACCGCGATGAACTGCTTCTACTGCCACGACCCGCACGCCGCGAAGCCCCGGATCGTCCGGGACGGGCTGATCCAGGCGCTGACCCGCCCGGAGAAAGACACGCTCTGGCACAACGACCCGAAGGCGACCAAGATCGACGTGAAGGAGTTCCGCGACGGTTTCCGGAAGATCGCCCTGCTGGAGAAGTACGACGCGAAGCTCCAGTGCGGCCAGTGCCACGTCGAATACAACTGCAACCCCGGCTTCGACCCGAAGACCGGCGAATACTCCATCAAGGCGGCGGACCAGCGGACGAACCACTTCCCGTTCAAGAACGTCCTGCGGATCTACGACCATTACAACGACCTCGGCTTCCGGGATTTCAAGCACACCTTGACCGGCGGGCTGCTCTGGAAGGCGCAGCACCCGGAAGCGGAAACGTTCTGGGGGTCGACGCACGACAAGGCGGGAGCGAGCTGCGACGCATGCCACATGCCGAAGGTGCAGAACGCGATGGGAAAGACGTACACCTCCCACTGGCAGACCAGCCCCAGGAACTACCTGCAGCAGACGTGCCTCTCGTCGAAGTGCCACCCGAACCTTACGGAGGCCCAGGCCGCCTACGAGATCGACTCGATCCGCAACTTCACCAAGGGGAAGATGCGCAAGGCGGAGTTCTGGCTCTCGGCCCTGATCGACAAGATCGTGGAGGGGAAGAAGGCGGGCCTGGCGCCCGAGGTCATCAAGGAGGCGCAGGAGCAGCACCAGAAGGCCCATGTTCTCTGGGAGTGGTGGACGGCGGAGAACTCCGACGGCTTCCACAACCCGACCCTGGCCCGCGAATCGTTGACGAAATCGGTCGAGGAGTCGCGGAAGGGGATCCAGCTCCTGAACGACGCCCTCGGGAAGACGACCGCGGCGAAATGACCCTCCGGGGGGCGGCCCGCAACGGCCGCCCCTTTCCTCCCTTCCGCATATATATAATGGGGAACGTTCTCCTCACCGCCCGAACGCCGGAACTCCTCGAGGCGTAGAAGAAGCGGCTCCGCCCGGAAAGGACGTGACGATGCGATCCCGGGAAACCAGCCGAAGAGGATTCCTCAGGCTCGCCGGCGCGGCCGTCGGGCTTGCCGCGGGGGGGCCGCTGCTGCGGCGCGCCTCCGGGGCTCCGCCGTCCTCGACGCCGCCCATCTCCCACCCCCAGGGCGCGGAAAAACGGGCCCTCGGAACGACCGGACTCACGGTCTCCACCGTGGGTTTCGGCGCCATGACCACGCGGGATCCCGAGGTGATCCGGTTCGCCGTGGACCGCGGCGTCGATTACGTCGACACGGCGGACTGCTACATGGGGGGGGAGAACGAGCGGATCGTCGGGAGGGCGCTCTCCGGGATCCGGGACAAGGTGGTCCTCGCCACGAAGGTCCACATCGCCCCGGTGGACCAGATGATCCGGTCCGCGGAGAACAGCCTGCGCTCCCTGAAGGTCGACGTCATCGACATCCTCCAGCTCCACGGAGTCAGTTCGGAGGACGAGGTGACCGACGGGCGCGCCCGCGAGGCGCTCCGAAAGCTGATCGACCAGGGGAAGGTCCGCGTCGCGGGGGTCACCACCCACCGCGGCCAGGAGGCCGTGCTGCGGGCCGTGGCGAAGCACGGGTTCTACAAGACGGTGCTGGTGGCGTACAACTTCCGCTCCGACACGGGCGTCACCGCGACGGTCAGGAACGCCCTGGGCATGAGCGAGGGGCTCTCGAACACGATCCGGTCGGCCGCCGAATCCGGGGTCGGCGTCATCGGGATGAAGACCCAGGCCGGCGGGTACGCTTCCCCCCCGGGGGGGATGAGCCCGCACCAGGCCGCGCTCGCGTGGGTCCTCGCGAACCCCGGCGTGGCCACCACGATCCCCGGCATGACGACCTACGCGCAGGTGGAGGAGAACCTGCGCGCCCGGGGAAAGCGGTTCTCGCTCGCGGACCGGGTCGCCCTTCGCCGCTACGCGATGGAGATCGGGGACCGCCACTGCGGCCTCTGCGGAGCGTGCGGGGGGCAGTGCCCGCGGGGGGTCGACGTTCCCTCCGTACTTCGGTCCCTGACGTATCTCGAAGGGTACCGGGAGAAGGAACTCGCGCGTTCCGCGTACCGGTCTCTTCCCGCGGGGCGGAACGCCGCGGCGTGCTCCGGCTGTTCCTCCTGCCTCGTCGCGTGCCGCCTGCGCCTTCCCGTGGGCCGGCTGGCGCGAAAGGCTCACGGGCGGCTTTCCGGGTGATGGACCCGGCTCCGCCGCCCGGATCCCGCCGCGGCCCGGCGGCGTTCCTCGTCGCCATCCTGTCCGCCCTGGCGACGTTCGTCCCGGTGGCGTCCGCCGCGGAGGCCCCGCACCCCGTCCTTGCCGCCCTCGCGGGGCGGGGCGGGTGGAAGCTCCTCGAGCCGCCCCGGACCTTCGGCCCGGACAATCTGTACGAGGAGATCGACGGGGAGGCGGAGCTGTTTCTCCCCTACGGCATGGAACGGCTCACGGTCGCCATCCTGGGCCGGGAGGCCGACCCCGGGGAGGAAATCCGGCTGGAGCTTTTCCGGATGGCGTCTCCCCGGGACGCGTACGGGATTTTCTCCCAGCACCGGTATCCCGAACAGGAAGTCATGCGCGTGGAAACGTCGGAGGTCGCCGTCTCCGACACCACTGCCGACTTCTTCCGCGGGGAGACGTTCGTCCGCATCCGGGCGAAGCCGGGGGAGGCGTCGAGGCGGAAGGTGGGAGCCCTGGCGGGAGACGTCGCGGCTTCCCTGCCGGGCGACGGGGCGCCGCCGGAGGAGGCGGGGGTACTCGAGCGTGTCGCGGGTCGGATCGCCGGGTCGGTCCTCTACCAGAAGCGGGCGATGCTCGGGTACGAGTGCCTGGCGCCCGGGTTCGAGGCCCGGTTTTCCACCGCATCCGCCTCGGGCCGACTCGTCCTGCTTCCCCCCCTGGGGGGGAAGGCCGAAGAGCGCCTGGCGCGGATGGGTCGCGAGCTCCCGCGGTATCGGGAGGTCACTCCCTCCCTCTCCCGCGCGGACCTGCCCAACGGAACCTTCTGGTTTTCCCGCGCGGGGGCCTGCGTCGTGGGCGTGGTCGGGAGCTTTCCCCCGCAGGAGGCCGGATCGCTCCTCTCCGGGCTTGCGAGGGCGGCCTCGGGCCCTTGCGGCGCTTCCCCCGGGATCGCTGGAGAGGCGCCGGCCAAGGGCGCGGGGAGCCGCGGGGAAAAGCTGCCCGGAAGATGAGGACCGGGCTCCGGACGGGCGGGCCTACTTGAGGAGCGCGAGCAGCGCCTCCGCCGCCATGTAGCCGCTGACCATGCGCCCGTCGGGGAGGATCATCGTCGGCGTCCCCTGGATCTTGAGCCGGTCGGCGAGCCGCATCGTCTCATCCACCGCGTCGGTCTTGCAGGTGGCCGGGGGAAGTTCCTTCCCGGCGTAGGCGTCGTCGAGGAGCTTCTCCGATTTCGAGCAGACGACGGCCAGGCACTTCCGGTACGTGGCTTTGTCGTTCCTGTTCCTCGGGTACGGCATCACGAGGAACGCCACGTCCGCATCCTTCGCCGCCGCTTTCCTGATCTCGCCGTGCAGCTTGACGCAGTAGGGGCAGGTCGGGTCGGTCAGGACGATCACCTTCTTCTTCGCCGAAGGGCTCCCGACCCGGATGGCGTCCTTCAGGGGAATGGAGGCGACGTCCACGCGGTTCAGGTCGGCGTATCGCTCCCCGGTCAGGTTCGCCATGTCGGCGAGCCGGATGAACTGCCCGTTGAAGAGATATTTCAGGGAATAGTCCAGGTAGATCGGGTACGTTTTGCCGTCCCGGGCCACATCCACCTCCCAGATGCCGGGAAACGGTCCCTGCACGACGCCGACGACGTTGTCCACCACCCTCCCGAGGACTTTCCCCGCCTCCTCCTTCGTGAGCTTGTGGCACTCCGCGCACTCCCTGGCGGCCCCGGCCTCTTTCTGGAACGCCGCGACGGGGCCCGGCAGGTGCAGGAGGATTGCAGCGAGGGCGCAGGCGGACAGGAACGGTTTCATCTGGGTTCTCCTTGTTCGGTATTGGTCACTTCTTCGACGGGGGAGGGTCCGTTTTTTCGGACAGCAGCGACAGGATCGCCTCCGCTTCCAGCGCGCCCGGGACCACGCGTCCGTCCGGGAAGATCATCGTCGGGGTGGAACGGATGTTGAACCGCTCCGCGGCCCGGGTCGTCTCGTCGACCGCCGTGGTTCCGCACTCCCCCTTCGGCAGCGTCTTCCCGGCGAAAGCGTCCTCCAGAGCCTTGGCGGTCCCCGCGCAGACGATGGAGAGGGCCTTCTCGCGGGTCGGGCGGTCGCCGTTCCTGGGGAACGGGCGAACGAAGAACGAAATATCGGGGTGCTTCGCCACGATCCCCTTTGCCGTCTCGTGGAGCTTCGCGCAGTGGGGACAGTTCGGGTCGTCGAAGACGACGATCCGCCGCTTCGCGTCCCGCTTCCCCACGACGATCGCCCCGGTCAGAGGGATCCGGGAAACGTCGATCCGGTTCATGGAGAGCGTCCGGCTCCCCGTGAGGTTCTTCTTCGTGCTCAACTGGACGATCTGCCCGGCGACCAGGTGCTTCTTGGAGAAATCGACGTAGAGGGGCCAGCGTTTCCCGGCCTTCTCCACGGCCACCTCCCACAATCCGTTCACCGGGCTGCTGCGGACCGAGAGGACGTTGTCCACGTCGCCGCCGAGGATCTTGACCGCCTCGTCGCGGGTGAGGCTGTGGCAATCGGTGCAGGCCCCGCTGCTGCAACCATCGCCCGTGAAGGGGTGCGCGCCGGGAACGGCGACCAGGAACAGGAGTGCGGCGACGGCCACGGCAGAAAGAGCGTGTCTCATCCATCTCCCCACGAAATGCGTATCGTTTACCAATTGTACACCGGGCCCCAGGGGAGATCGCCGAACTTTTTGACGGCGCGATTCTCGCCGGCGAAGCGCACGACTGAAAATTGTTATTGCTACGCCCTGCCGCTTTTGGGAGAATTGAACTCATTCAAAATACCGCCTTGGGGGTACGAATGGGACATCCGACGACCGTGGTTCCTCTCGGGAAAAGGCTGCTCCCCATCGTTGTTTCCATCACGCTTCTCCTCCCCCTCCTGTTCTCGGACACGGCCCCGGCGGCCGACCTTTCCGTCTCCTCCAAGACCTACCTCCGGTATTACGAGCGGGAATCGGCGGGCGGGAACGAGGACACGTTCGCTCCGCTGTACGAGTACCTCTCCGCGGACGCGACGAACCTGGGGGGGATGCCCGTCGCCTTCCACTTCTACGGGTGGGGGAGGGTGGACCTGTCCGAAGAGAGCGGCTCCGGCAGGACGTCGGGAGATCTCGGAAGCGCCTACCTGGAGTACCTCCACCCCCAGGGCAACGCGCAGATGAAGCTCGGCCGGTTCTTCCTCACGGAGGGGGCGGCGATGGAGACGCTCGACGGGGCCTTCGTCAAGGCGACGACCCCCCTCGGGCTGGGGATTTCGCTCTACGGCGGCGCCCCAGTGGAGCAATCCATCCTGGATGGCGTCAAGACGGGGAGCGCTCTTTACGGCGGCAGGGTCTTCTTCGCCCAGGCCGGATTTGTGGAGCTCGGCGCCTCGTACCTCAAGGAGAACGGGACGTTCCAGGAGGGAGAGGACCGCGAGATGTACGGAGGCGACCTGTGGCTGCGCGTCGCCCCGTCGGTGGACCTGACCGGGCAGGCGATGTACAACCGGTCCGTCCGCGAGATGGCTTCGCAGCGCTACGCGGTCCGGATCGTTCCCGGCGCGACCTTCGACATCTCCGCGGGCTACGAGTCGTACACCTACAAGGGGCTTTTCCAGTCCACGCTGAACCCGGCGTTCGTGTTCCCCGCGCTGGACAACAACGACGAGGTCCGGACGATCTTCGGCATCGTCGACTGGGAATTCGTTCCCGGCTGGACCCTGGAGGTCGCGGGGAAGAACATCCAGCACGACAAGTCGAATCCCGGGGACGCCAACCGCGGGGAGGCCGGGCTGCGCTACACGTATAACGACAAGAAGGATGTGGCGGGGCTCTCCGCCGCCTTCACCGCCGCCGACCGGGACGAGAACGAGTACCGGGAGATCCGCGGTTTCGCGACGTACTCCCCCGAGAAGATCCGGCTGGCGCTGGACGCGCTGATGCAGCGGTACCAGAGGGAGATCCGCGGGGAGAAGAACGCCTACCAGGTCGTGGCGTCCGCGGGGTACCAGGTCCTCGCCGCGCTGCAGCTGTCCGGCGACCTGACGTACACGAAGAGCCCGAACTTCAGCAAGGACTACGCGGGGCTGCTCCGGGCGACCCTCGAGCTCGGGACGTCCACGGGAGGAAAGAAATGAGCCGTCGCATGCCGTTCTCAGCCGTTTTCGGGGCGGTCCTGATCGCCCTGCTCTTCGGGTGTTCCGCGGTCTCGCAGACCCCGTCGGTGCCGCCGAAGCACCCCGAGGATCTGCCGCAGGGGCGGGTCAACTGCCTGGAGTGCCACGAAAACGTGTCCACGGGGGCCCTCAAGCCGTACGGCACGATCCGCCACTCCCGCGTCTTCATCGATTCCCACGGCACGTACGCGCGGCAGGGGCAGAACCTGTGCGCCTCGTGCCACGCGCCGGCGTTCTGCCAGACGTGCCACGCCCGGAAGGACGAGATGAAGCCCAACACGAAGATGGGCGATCGTCCGGACCGGATGGCGCCGCACCGGGGCGATTACCTCATCACGCACCGGATCGACGGCCGCCTCGACCCCGGATCGTGCTTCCGGTGCCACGGCAACAAGAACGACTTGAAGTGCAGGCAGTGCCACAAGTAGAACGGGAGGAGACATGATTCCGAAGCCGCGTTCTCTCCGGGTCCCCCGGAATCCGATCGGGTTGCTGATCCTTCTGGCCGCGTTCGCCGCGGCCGCAGGGTGCTCCACCGCCAATACCTCCGGCGACGGGGGCGGCGTGGTCGTGAACCACGTGGACGCGTCCGGAAACTCCGTCCCCGGATGGGTCACCCCCACCGGCGGGACGCACGCGAATTCCGCCACGTTGAACTACATCGCCAACGGCGGGAGCAGTTCCTGCACGGAATGCCACGGCTCGGATCTCGCGGGGGGGATCTCCAGGGTCTCCTGCTTCAACAACACCGCCGGCTGCCACCACGGTTCGGTCGCCGGCTGGGTCGCGATTCCCCCTGCGGCGCAGCAGCACGGCGTCTCCGCGAAGAAGGCGCCGGGCAGTTCCGGTTTCGCCTCCTGCCAGATCTGCCACGGCGCCGATTTCCGGACCGTGCGCGGCGGGATCACCTGCTTCACCTGTCACGCGAGCACGCCGCATGCGCCCGCGCCGTGGCGGGGCTCCCCGTACACCCACGTGACCACGGACCCCGCGAACGCGCCGGTCTGCGCGCAGTGCCACTTCACGGACTCCCCGAACAACCCGCCGAACCATCCGGCCACGCCCGCCCCGACGGGGACGGCGCCCGGGTGCTTCAATAACACGCTGTGCCACGGCGAGAATCCGGTTCCGCACCCGGTCGACAACGCCTGGGTGGTGACGTCCCCCGCGCCGCAGCCGCACGGAAACGACGCGAAGGCGGCGGCCGGCGATAACACCGGGTTCTCCTACTGCCAAGCCTGCCACGGCAGCGGGTCGGATTTCGCGGGCGGCTCGTCGTTGGTCTCCTGCTACCCGTGCCACGGGGCGAACGCCCCCCATGCGCCGCCGCCGTGGCGCGCATCCGCGGGCTCCACGTATACCCACACGACCACCGTAGAAACGGGGAACGCCGATGTGTGCGCGCTGTGCCACTTCTTCGGGTCGCCGAACAACCCGCCGAACCACCCCGCTACGGCCCCCCCGGCGGGAACCGCTCCCGGGTGCTTCAACGGGACGCTGTGTCACGCCAGCGCGGTTCCGCACCCGGTGGACAATACCTGGGTGACGGCGTCGCCTGCTGCACAACCGCACGGAAACGATGCGAAGGCGTCACCCGGCGATAACACCGGGTTCATCTACTGCCAGGGGTGCCACGGTGCCGGAACGTCATTGTCGAGCTTCGCAGGCGGCTCGTCCGGGGTGTCCTGCTACCCGTGCCACCTTCCGACCGCGATCCAGCCGCATGCGTCCCAGTGGCGCACCGGGGACACCTATGTCCACACGACCACGGCGGGGGGGAACGCCGCGGCGTGCGCCTTCTGCCACCTGAACGGGGCGATTTCCCCGATTCCCCCTCCGAGTCCGCCCGCTCCGGCGGGAACGCCGCCCGGATGCTTCAACAGCACGCTGTGCCACGGATCGATCGGAGGGGGGCTGGCGCATGCGGTGCCGTTCAATAGCACTGCCCACTACTCGGTGGACAACACAACGTTCACGGCAAATTGCGGGAGCTGCCACGCCGTGACGGGGACGTCGCCCGTAGCGGGCGCGCCGCTGTGCGCCACGTGCCACGTCGCGGCTTCGCCGCTAACGGCCCTGAACTGCACCTCCTGCCACGCCAGCCCGCCGGACGGCGGCGCTCCCGCGGGGGCGGCGTATGCGAACATCGCCGGGGCGCATGCCACGCACATCGCCCTGAACAGCACGGGGACCCCGGTCTCCTGCAACACCTGCCACAACGGCCTGGGGACGAACACCCTGAACCATTACAACCGGGCCAAAGCCCGGGTGGCCCCGGGAGACGTGGCGTTCCCGGCAACCTACAACGCGCAGACCGGAGCGTCGTCCTTCGACAACTCCGCCGCCCTCAACTGCGCGAACGTGAGCTGTCACGGAGGGCAGGCCACACCCAACTGGCAGACGGGGAGCCTCACCGTGAACACCGCGTGCACAAACTGCCACAGTTCGGGCACGGCGCAATTCAACAGCTACAATTCCGGAGATCACGGGATCAACTCGGCACACAGCAACTGCACGAATTGCCACAACACGACCGCGCTCGCGGTGAACCATTTCACCGCGCTCAGCACCCCGGCGATGGAAGGACCGGCGTCGGCGACCATCGGGGGGGGGACCACGCTGATTACTGCCGGAAACTACAATCCCGCCACGAGGTCATGCACTCCGGCCTGCCACGGGAACGAGACCTGGTAGGAACGCCGGATCCGCGGACCCCGCGTTTCCCGGCTTGAGCACGGAAGCCCCGGTCCCTGCGACCGGGGCTTCCGCGTTTCCGGGATGGGGATCGTCCCGTCCGGGATCTGCGACGCTCCTCTGGAATCGCGCTTGATCGTCTGGTGTACACTACCGCGATGACGACTCCCGCGGGAAAATCCCCGGTGGATGCGCACGGGCGCGTCTACGCGGGGCTTCTCCTCACCATGATCTTCTGGGGCAGCGCCTTCGCCACCTCCAAGATGCTCGTCCTCGAGGTGCCGCCGGAGGTGGGGGCGGCGATGCGATTCGGGATCGGCTCCCTGCTGATGATGGCGATCCTCTTCCGCCGGTCGGCGAAGCCCGTCCCCGCGCGGGCCGACTGGGGGCGCCTCGCCGCCGTCGCGCTGGTGGGCGTCACGGGGTTCAACACCCTCTTCTTCCGCGGCCTGTCCCTGGCCCCCGCCTCCGACGCGGGGATGATCATCCCCACCATGTCCCCCGTCTTCACCGCCATGGCCGGGATGATCTTCTTCGGGGAGCCGGTTCGCCTGTCGCGGGTCGCGGGGCTCGCCGTTTCCCTCGCGGGGTCGGTCCTCTTCTTCTGGGCCGTGATCACGCATCCGGCGGGGCAGGGAGGCAGGGTGTGGGGGGACGCGGTCCTCATGGGGGCCGCGATGTGCTGGGCGGCGGCCTCCATCCTGTCGCGTCCGCTGTCGGTGCGGATCGGCGCGATGCCCGCGGCCGCGTGGACGATCTTCCTCGGGAGCCTCGTCCTTCTGCTGGTCTCCTCCCCGAAGCTCGCCGCGGTGCCGTGGGGGCAGCTCACGGGCCGATTCTGGGTCGTGCTGGCGTACGTGGTGATCTTTCCCACGGTCGTCGCCTACATCCTCTGGATGGAAGGGATCCGGACGATCGGGTCGGGACCGGCGACGACCTTCATGTTCCTTGCGCCCGTCTTCGCCCTGCTGATCGCGGCCGCGCTGCTCGGGGAGCGTCCCACCGCCCTGCAAGTCGCGGGCGGCGCGCTGATGCTCCTCGGGGTATGGCTGGTGAACCGTCCCGGAAGGGCGGCGCCGCTTACCGTCCGAGGATCGTCCTCAAACCGTTGACCAGCCGGTCGATCCCCAGGACGACGGTCTCCTCCCGCAGGCTCCCGTAGGCGATCCGCAGCCAGCACCCCCGCGTCACGCCGAACGCCTCCCCCGGAATGACCGCGATCTTGTGCTCCCGGACCAGCCGTTCCGAGAGGGAGAGGGCGCTCATCTCCGTATCCACCTTGACGAACAGGTAGAAGGCGCCCGTCGCGGCGGGGATTTCGACAAGGCCGGAGAGGGCGGCGAGGCGGGAGAGGACCTCCTCCCGCACTTTGGCGAGGGAAGGGAGATGGGCCGCGCAATACCCCCGCCCTTCGCGCATCGCGCGCAGACCGACGAACTGGGAGATCGCCGGCCCGCTGACGACCACCGTGTCCTGGATCTTCATGAGATCGCGGGAGAGGTGCTCCGGCGCCACGAGGAACCCGACCCGCCAACTCGCCATCCCGTACGCCTTGGAGAGGCTGTAGAGGGAGATCACGTGGTCTCCGCCGAGGGATCCGGGCGAGAAGTGCCGGGCGCCGTCGTAGGTGAAATATTCGTACGCCTCGTCGCTGACGTGGTAGATCCCGCGTTCGGCGCAGAGCCGGTGGATCGCGGCGAGCGTCTCCCGCGGGTAGACCGCGCCGGTGGGATTGTTCGGCGACACGGTGACGATCGCTCGCGTCCTCCCCGTGACCGCCGAGGCGATCGCCGCGAGGTCCGGCTGCAGCCGCCCGTCGACCGGGACCGGCACGGGAACGGCGGAGGCGAGCGCGACCGCCATCTCGTGGTTGAAGTAGTAGGGGGAGAGGAGGATCACCTCGTCCCCTGGGTCGCAGATCGCGAGGATCGCATTGAGGAACGCCTGGTTCGCCCCCGCGGTCACGAGGATCCGGCGTTCGAAGGGCGCGTCGATCCCGTTCTCGGCGCGCAGCTTCCCTTCGAAGGCTTCCCTCAGCTCCGGCAGTCCGGCGTCGGGGATGTACCTGTGATGGGGGACCGTCCGCAGGAACTCCGGGATCGCCGCGAGCGCCTCCGGGGGCGGCCCGTAGTGAACCACCCCCTGGCCGAGCGAGATCGTTCCCGGCGTCTCCGAGATCCAGCCCGCGACGATGGGGATGATGGGGAGCTGGACCCTCGCCGCGCGGTCCGAGGGGACGAGCCGGCCCTCTTTCATCCGGCGTCGGGGGTCCCGCTTCGGCCGAGGGGATCGCCTGCACGATCAGGATAAGGGAAGTAGATCCGGAACGTCGTGCCTTGCCCCGGCCGGCTTTCCACGAAGATGTACCCGCCGCTCTGCTTGACGAAACCGAAGACCGAGGGAAGCCCCAGCCCCTCGCTGCCCGTGTCCAGAAAGTAGAACGGTTCGAAGATCCGTTCGCGGGTTTCCGCGTCCATGCCGCTGCCGGTGTCCTGCACGCTGAGAAGGGCATAGCGGCCGGGGACCGGTTCGATCCCGTCGACCGGATCCTTCAGTTCGGCCGTTGCGGTGGAGATGCGGAGCTCGCCGCCGCCGGGCATCGCGTTGCGGGCGTTGGAGACAAGGAGCGTCATCATCTGGCGCAGGTGATCGGTGTCGACGTGGATCGGCCCCCCGAGGTTCCCGGGAGAGAAGTGGAGCCGAACGGAGCGGCCTGCGAGGTCTTCCAGCGTCGACGCAAGCTGTGAAAGAAAGCCGTTCAGGTCCAAATCCATCGGCCGGAGGATCTGTCGCCGGCTGAAGGCGAGCAGTTCCCGGGTCAGTTCCGCCGCGCGCTCCCCCGCTTCCAGGATCTTCACGATCTCCCCGCGCAGGGGGGCGTCCGCCGGCATCCTGGCCAGGAGCAGCTCGCAATATCCGGTCACGACGGTCATCGTGTTGTTCAGGTGGTGCGCCAGCCCCCCGGCGAGGCGGCCGGTCGCCTCGAACTTCCGGACCTGCCGCAGGTGCTCCTCGCTCCTTCGCAGCTCCTCCTCGGCCCGCTTTCGCGCACCGATGTCCCGGTCGACCCCCCGGTATCCCCGAAACGTCCCGTTCGCGTCGAAGAACGGGACCCCGCTCGTCTCGAGTACGACAAGATGGCCGTCCTTGTGCAGGTTGGTGTTCTCGACCGCAGGGAAGGGCTCGCGCCTGGCGGCGTACCGGCCGAAGATCTCCTTTACGCGGAGGGCCTCGTCGGGAGGCATCAGGTCGAAGGGGGACTTTCCGAGGACCTCCCCGGGCTCGTATCCCAGGAGCTCACGGACCTTCGGGCTGACGAACGTGTAGACGGCGTTCTCGTCCACCTCCCAGACCCAGTCGGAGACGGTCTCCACCAGCGTCCGGTACCTCTCCTCGCTCTCCCGCAGGGCGGCTTTCGCCTCCTCCAGGCCCTTCGGCGGCTCCCCGGCCCGGTTTCCCTCCCCATTCGCGTCGGTGGTCACGGAAACTCCTTTCCCCTCGCGATCGAGGTCGGCCGGCTCGGAACCCGAGCGCCCCTCCCGGGCCGGAAACCACCAGGCGGTAGCTGTGGATGGAGAACGCAACCATCCGGTAACGTTGCCGTTATTGTACTCCTTGCGGGCGCGAACGGGACGAAAAGTGATCGGGAGCGGAGACGATCTCCAGAACGGTGATCTCCGGCGGAGCGAGGAACCGCATCGGGGGTCCCCACGTCCCGGTGCCGCGGCTCACGTGCAGCATCCCTCCTCCGGGGACGGGGTGGTCCCCCGCGAGGAGGGGGTAGACCAGGCGCGTGAGGAGGCGAAACGGGAAGATCTGCCCGTGGTGGGTGTGCCCCGAGAGCTGCAGGTCGAATTTCCCCGCCGATGCCGGGTCCAGTTGGGGACGGTGCTTGAGGAGGATCGTGAACAGGCCGTCGGGACGGTTCCCGAGGACGTCCGCTTCGGAGGGGTCCCCGCGCCGGCCGAACCGCGCGCCGGCCGGGTCGTCGACCCCCGCGAGCCGTATCGCGTTGTCGACCGTCACGGATTCGTCCCGAAGGACCGTGAAGCCGGATCGAACGGTGAACGCGATCGCGCGGTCGATCCCCGCGTAATATTCGTGGTTCCCGAGAACCGCGTATTTTCCCAGCGGCGCCGGGATCCCCCGGAGGATCTCCGCCAGCCCCTCGACGCCGTCGAGCTGGCCGTCCGCGAAGTCCCCGGTGGATACGAACAGGTCGGGGCGCTCGCGCGCCACGATCGCCGCCACCTCCCTGGCTTTTCCGTTCCGGTGAACGAGGCCGAGGTGGAGGTCGGTGATCTGGGCGATCCGCAGGGAGGGGACGGACGCCGGGAGCCTGTCGGTCACGACCCGCACCCGCACGACGTCGATGCGGGACGCCTCGACGATCGCGTACGCAGACAGGGCGACGGACAACCCCGCGATCCAGAAAAGCGCGGTCCGCCCCGAGAGGAGGGCGGCGGCGTTCGCGGCGACCCCGCCGCTCCCCATCGCGCGCAGGGGCAGCCGGAGGAGGTCGACGGAGAGGTTCAGGCAGGTGAGAAAGAAGAGGAAGCCCATCCAGAGATAGCCGACGTGCGCGACGACGCGCGCCGCGCCCTCGTACCCGTGGCGGCCCAGCGAATAGGTGAGGATCGGCGCGCACAGGAGGACCGCGAGGAGGGAGAGAAGCACGAGCGTCGTCCAGGGACCGAATCCGAGCACCGACCTCGCCTTGAGAAAGGCGTAGGCGTGCAACGAACCGTAGACCAGGAAGAACGAAAGAAGAAACAGGCTCAAACGGGACACCTCCCGGAAAAGGGCGGATGTGCGATAATGATGCCATTCGATGACCGGTCCAGCGGGAGGAGCGCGTGCCCACCTACGAGTACAAATGCCCCGAGTGCGGGGAGTTCGAGAAGGAACAGCGGATGATCGACCCCCCGCTGAAGAAGTGTCCCCATTGCGGCAAGGCGGTCACCCGGCTGGTCGGCGGAGGGGGCGGCTTCGTGCTGAAGGGCGGGAACTGGGCTTCCAAGATGGCGTCCTCGGGGGAATCCATGAAGAAGAAGTCCGACCGGTTCATGAAGCAGACCGTCGGCGAGGTCGCCGAGGACATCGCGAAGCACTCCCGGACGCACTAGATGGGCAGGGGACACACCTTCCCTCCATCCCGGGTGTACACCAGGTATGTCCCCTGAAAGCGCCTGCACATTAAAGGAAGCTGTTCCCCGCCCGGGAAAACCCTGAGGCACATCCCCTCCTCAGGGGAGCAGTAGAGAGCGGGGGGCACCGGGGGAAAGGTCGACCAGTTCCCCGTCCGCGAGGAGCCTCCAACCGGCTTCCGCATCCGGCGGCTGGCTCGCGACGACCGTCCGCCCCTCCCC
>JACZKY010048061.1_pt1 | contig 24095 bp, 21 predicted proteins | sample 8237611 | NCBI WGS metagenome assembly JACZKY01 (sample SAMN16148055, study PRJNA663545) | marine sediment metagenome | biome: sediments and biomass from bioreactor inoculated with such sediments; feature: coastal sediments; material: methane- and iron-fed bioreactor; isolation source: Bothnian...
GGAACGCTCCCGGAACGTGGGTCAGCCCGGAGCGCACGTCCCCCAGCTCGCCCCGCATCGCCCAGGCGTGGGACCGGGAATAGCGGCGGTCCGGGGGCGGGCGCATCCCCCGTTCCTACCTTCCGGCCGCGGCCGCGCTGAAGGATCCCGGGCTCCGAGGGCAGGAATTCAGTGGAGCGGGGGAGATCGGAAAGGTCGATCTCCATGACCTCTTCCGGACGCGGGACCAAGGAAGGGATCCGGTACGCCAGCCAGAGGACGAGCAGGTGCAGGAGCACGGAAACGCCCGTGCAGACGAGGAAGAGACGGCGTGATGGCATAGCGTATAATTATAGCAACCTATGATTCCCATCCGCGATACGATCCCCTCCTCCCGCGTCCCCGTCGTCAACTACCTGCTGATCGCCGCCAACCTCGCTCTTTTTTTCTACGAGATTTCCCTGGGGGAGCGTCTCCTTCCGTTCATCGAGCGGTACGCGGTGGTTCCCGCCAGGCTCCTCGGCGGCGGAGCCCTTTCCGTCCGGGAACTGCTCACGCCCTTGACGGCGATGTTCCTCCACGGCGGGTGGATGCACGTGCTGGGGAACATGCTCTACCTCTACATCTTCGGGGACAACGTGGAGGACACCCTCGGTCACGTCAGGTACCTCCTGTTCTACATCGCGTGCGGCGCGGCGTCCTTCGCCGTGCAGATCGGCTTCCAGCCCGCCTCCGCGGTGCCCAACATCGGGGCCTCCGGCGCGATCGCCGGCGTCCTCGGCGCCTACTTCCTCCTTTTCCCGCGCGCCCGCGTGGTGACGCTCCTGCCGCTGTTCGTCTTCTTCACGGTGGTCGAGATCCCGGCGGTCGTCTTCCTCGGCCTGTGGTTCCTGCTGCAGTTCCTGAGCGGCACCGTTTCCCTCGGGAGGTCGGCCGCGACGGGCGGCGTCGCGTGGTGGGCGCACGTGGGCGGGTTCGTCGCCGGGGTCGTCTTTTTGAAGGCGTTCTCGATCCGGGGACGCCGAAGGGCGACATGACCGTTTAGCCCTTGACACGCGGGCGCCTTTCGGGATTAATGAAAACAACTTCCACCGCTGTCAACAGGCGTTTTTCCCGGTTTCCGGGGACGTAATATAAAACTTGAGGAGGTTCGGCAGATGACGAAGGAGGATCTGGTCGAGGCCGTTCGCGCAGAGGCGGGAATCGGGAAAGGGCAGGCGGTAGCCGCGGTAGACGCGTTCATCGAAGCCGTCAAGAAGACCCTGAAGAAAGGGGACAAGCTCACGCTGACCGGCTTCGGGACGTTCAGCGTCAGCAACCGGAAGGCCCGCACGGGACGAAACCCCCAGACCGGGGAGACGATCAAGATCAAGGCGGCCAAGGTTCCCAAGTTCTCCGCGGGCAAGGGGCTCAAGGAAGCGGTCGGCGGGAAAAAGAAGTAAGGCGCGCACGAACACGAACCGGATTTTGCCGCTCCGATAATCCAGGCGCCCCGGCCGACTTCGAGATCGGCCGGGGCGTTTCCGTTCCCGGGGGAACCCATGTTCGCGACGATCCTGCTGCCCTCGGATTTCTCCGAATGCTCGGCCGAGGCGGCCCGCGCGGCGCGCCGGCTGGCGGAACGGTTCGGATCGCGCCTGATCGTCCTCCACGTCCTCGACGAGCCCGCGGCGCTCGACCCCATGTTCCGGGGCGAGGTCCCGCTCGAACTGCTCCGCGGACGGATGGAACAATACGCCCGCGAGGGGATGGAGGCGTTCCTCGCGGCCCACTTCGAGGGGCTCCCGGGAGTGGAGACGCGGACCGCCTCCGGCGTCCCCTACCGGGAGATCGTCCGCGAGGCCCGGGAGTGCGGGGCCGGACTGATCGTCATCGGGACGCACGGCCGCACCGGGGTGGAGCACGTGATCTTCGGCAGCACCGCGGAAAAGGTGGTCCGCATGGCGCCGTGCCCGGTGCTGTCGGTCCGCCAGGGGGGAAAGGAATTCGTGCATCCGTGATCCCGGAAAATGACATCGCGCGGAGGAGGAACGCGGCATGACGATGATCGTCGATGTGCACGGCAGGGAGGTTCTGGACTCCCGGGGGAACCCGACCGTCGAGGTCGAGGTGCTGCTCGAGTCAGGCGCGGAAGGGTCGGCGATCGTCCCCTCCGGCGCCTCGACCGGTACCCGCGAGGCGGTGGAGCTGCGCGACGGGGACCCGAAGCGGTTCCTCGGGAAGGGCGTGACGAAGGCGGTCCGGAACGTGAACAGGGTGATCGCGCCGAAGCTCGTCGGATACGACGCGACGGAGCAGATCCGGGTCGACCGGATGCTGATCGACCTGGACGGCACGGAGAACAAGGGGAGGCTGGGCGCCAACGCGATCCTCGGCGCCTCGATCGCGGTGGCCCGGGCGGCGGCGCAGGCATGCGGTCTCCCGTTGTACCGGTACCTCGGCGGGGTCAGCGGGTGCACCCTCCCCGTCCCGATGATGAACATCCTGAACGGCGGCTCCCACGCCGACAACAACATGGACATCCAGGAGTTCATGGTGATGCCGGTGGGGGCGAAGAGCTTCACCGACGCTCTCCGGATGGGGGTCGAGACGTTCCATCACCTGAAGAAGGTGTTGAAGGGGAAAGGGCTGAACACGAACGTCGGGGACGAGGGCGGATTCGCCCCCCTGCTCCGGTCCAACGCCGAGGCGATCGAGGTGATCCTCGAGGCGATCCTGAAGGCCGGGTACAGGCCGGGGAAGGACATCTGCATCGCCCTCGACTCCGCCGCCTCCGAATTCGGGGAGAAGGGGAAGTACGTATTCCGCAAATCCGACAAGTCGAAGCGGGACGCCGCGCAGCTGGTCAAGTTCTACGAGGACCTGTGCCGCCAGTACCCGATCGTCTCGATCGAGGACGGCTTCTCCGAGGACGACTGGGACGGGTGGAAGATGTTCACGGACGCGATGGGCGGGAAGATCCAGATCGTGGGGGACGACATCTTCGTCACCAACCCGGCGATCCTGCGGAAGGGGATCGAGAAGGGGGTGGCCAACTCCGTCCTCATCAAGCTGAACCAGATCGGGACCGTGACGGAGACGATCGAGGCGATCGAGATGGCGAAGCGCGCCGGGTGGACCGCCGTGGTGTCCCACCGATCCGGCGAGACCGAGGACAGCACGATCGCCGACCTGGTCGTGGGGCTTTCCACGGGACAGATCAAGACCGGTTCCGCCTCGCGGACCGACCGGGTCGCGAAGTACAACCGGCTGCTCCGGATCGAGGAGGAGCTCGGGCCGGCGGCCCGATTCGACGGAAGGGGAGTGTTCTATAATATCTGAAATGAAGCGCCCGCTGGTCGCGCTGATCATCCTGGACGGCTGGGGCCACCGCGAGGAGAAGGAAGGGAACGCGGTGGCCCTCGCCGACACGCCGTTCTTCGACCGGCTCTGGTCGGAGTTTCCACGGACATTGATCCACGCCTCGGAGGAGCGCGTGGGGCTGCCGGCGGGCCAGATGGGGAACTCCGAGGTCGGGCACATGAACCTTGGGGCGGGACGGGTGGTGTACCAGGACCTCGTGCGCATCTCGAAATCGATCCGGACCGGCGAATTCTTCCGGAACCCCGTGCTCTGCGCGGCCGTGGACGCGGCGAGGGAGAAGGGGAAGGCGCTGCACCTCGTGGGGCTGCTCTCCGACGGCGGCGTGCACTCCCTCCACACCCACCTGTACGCGCTGCTGCGCATGGCGCAGGAGCGCGGCGCCCCGAGGGTCTTCATCCACCCGATCTTCGACGGGAGGGACACCCCGCCGCACAGCGGGATCGATCACCTCCGCGCCTTGCTGGCGAAGGCGGAAGAGATCGGCGCCGGGGAGGTGGCGACCGTCGTCGGCCGGTACTACACGATGGATCGGGACAACCGGTGGGACCGCGTCGAGCGCGCGTACAAGGCGATGGTCCGGGGGGAGGGTGCGGCCTCCGGGGATCCCGTCGCCGCCGTCGCCGCATCGTACGCCGCGGGGAAGACCGACGAGTTCATCGAGCCCGTGGTGATCGGGCGGGAAGGCCTGCCGCCGGGCCGGATCTCCCCCGGCGACTCGGTGATCTTCTTCAACTTCCGGGCGGACCGCGCACGGGAGATCACGCGGGCGCTGACGCAGGAGGGGTTCGACCGGTTCCCCCGGCCGGAACGGCTCTCCCTCACGTACGCGTGCATGACCGCCTACGACGAGACATTCGGGCTTCCGGCGGCTTTCCCCCCGCAGCGGCTGGACAACCTCCTGGCCCGGGTGCTGGCAGACGCGGGCCTCGCCAACCTCCGTATCGCCGAGACGGAGAAGTACGCCCACGTGACCTACTTCTTCAACGGCGGGGAAGAGACGGTGTACCCCGGGGAGTCGCGGGTCCTGATCCCGTCCCCGTCCGTCCCCACCTACGACCTCATGCCCGAGATGAGCGCGTACGAGGTGGGGGAGCGCGCCGTCGCCGAGATCGCCTCGGGGAGGCACGACCTGGTCGTCCTCAACTTCGCCAACGGGGACATGGTGGGGCACACGGGAATCCTTCCCGCCGCGATCCTGGCGATCGAAGCCGTCGACCGGAACCTGGAGCGGGTCGTGGAGAAGGTCTGGGAGGCCGGAGGGGTGGCGCTCGTTACCGCCGACCACGGCAACGCCGAGCAGATGATCGATCCGAAGACCGGGGGCCCTCACACGGCGCACACGACGAACCTCGTGCCTCTCGTCTTCGCCGACCCGCGGGCCGCCGGGATGCGGCTGCGGGAAGACCGCGCGCTGGAGGACATCGCTCCGACGATTCTCAACCTGATGGCGTTACCCGTTCCGGCTTCCATGACCGGATCGGACGTCCGGGAGGGCTGACGTGAGTTCCTTGCGGGAGGCGCGGCCGTCGATCCTGGTGGTCAGCAACGACCCGGCGGTCCGGGACATGCTGGCGAATCTCCTCTCCGGGGAGGGGTTCCACGTCGCGCTCGCGGGGTCCGGCAACGAGGCCCTCAAGATCGCCGCGAGCGCGTCCCCCGACAGCGCCCTGGTCGAGCTGTTCCTTCCCGATTACTCCGGCGTCGAATTGAAGAGACGCCTCACCCGGGTCTCCCCGGAAACCCGGGTCGTCGTCCTGTCTTCCTTCACGACGATCCGCAGTTCCGACGACGTCCTGCGGTTCGGCACCTCCGACTTCATCCTCGACCAGGGGGAGATCCTCGAACTGCTCCGCGCGGCCTCGGAGGAACGCCAGGCGCTCGCGAAGCCGCAGGCGGAGGACGAGCGGCTCCGGAAATGCCTGACCGACACGGTCGACGTCCTGGTCGGCCTGCTGGAGGTGAACGACCGGTTCTTCGGGGGGAACTCCCACATCACGATGGAGTACGCCCGCGCCGTGGCCGAGGAGATGAAGCTCTCCAGGGAAACGGTGGACGAGATCGTGGTCGGGTCGCTCCTCCACGACATCGGCCGGGTCGGCATCAGGAGCGACATCCTGGTCGGAACGCACGAGATCACGGAACCGGAGTTCAGGACGATCCGGTCCCATTGCGAGAACGGCGCGAAGATCATTGAGTCGATCGACTTCCCGTGGAAGGTCAAGCCGATCATCATCCACCACCACGAGCGGTACGACGGGAAAGGGTATCCCAGCGGACTGAAGGGGCGGGAGATCCCGATCGGCGCCCGGATCCTTTCCGTGGTCGACGCGTTCACCGCGATGACCGCCCACCGCCCGTACCGAAGCAGGAGCCTCACGCGCGAGGAGGCGATCGGGGAGCTCCACAAGAACGTCGGGACCCAGTTCGATCCCGAAGTGGTGGAGCTGTTCACCGCCGTGGTGGACCGGAAATTCCATTTCCGCGGCATGGGGCCGAAGCCCCGGATCCTGATGGTGGACGACGAGATCGACTACCTCACCCTGCTCAAGCTGAAACTCGTGAACGAGGGGTTCGACGTGTCCGCCGCGGACAACGCCGAGGACGCGCTTGCCGCGATGCAGAAGGACCCGCCGGACCTGGTCGTCGCCGACGTGCTGATGCCGGGGACGGGCGGGATCGAGATGTTCCGCAGGATGCGGGCGTCGAACGCCCCCTGGGGGGACACCCCCCTCATCTTCCTGAGCGACAAGGACGAGTCGCAGACCAAGGTCGACGCCCTGCACCTCGGCGCCGAGGATTTCCTCGTCAAGCCGGTCGATCTGAAGGAGCTCGCCGCCCGGATCCGGAACGTCATCCGGCGCGACGTGAAGTGGCGCAAGGGCGCGGCGAGCACGGCGCAGGCGGCGGGGGTGGTCGGCGACCTGAGGAATCTCGGCGTTCCCGACATCGTCCAGACCCTTCACCTGGGCTTGAAGACCGCCTGCGTCCGCGTGACGGGGAAGGGCGGCGAGGGAAAGATCTGGTTCGAGAACGGCCGGATCCGCCACTGCGAGGTGGGAAGCCTCACCGGGGAGTCGGCCTTTTACGAGATGCTGCGTTGGCAGGAGGGGCCCTTCGTCATCGCCCACGGGCAGGGCACGACGCTCCGAACGGTCGAGATGGACGAGATGCAGCTGATGATGGAGGGCCTGCGCCGTCTCGACGAGGAGAAGAAAGAAGGGACGGCCGGATGACCCTGTTCGGCCGTGACCGAAGAAAGAAGGAGCGATATCGTCCAGTGGCCACCGTCGTCTTCACCGTCCGCAGCGGAAAAGACCCGAAGAGGGTTTCATCCCCCGTCACCGGGGAGGTCCAGGACATCTCTCCGACCGGAATGTCGGTGGTCACCCCCCGGATCGCCCCCGACGGCCTCCACATCATGTACGACACGCTCATGGTCTCGCGGAATCAGATCGACGCCACCATCCTGCCCGAGGGGAAGCCCCCCGTCCGGGTACATGGGAACGTGGTGTGGTTCCGCGCGGCGGACTCCCCCGCCGGGTTCTACATCTTCGGCATGCAATTCGACGAGGAGGAGCCGGCGCTCGAGGAACTCCGGCTCTCCTCCCGGAGAGACCCCAAGTAGCGGGCCGGGGCCGTTCATCCGGCCGTCCATCCGGTCCTTGAGGCCGCCGGAAGAATCGTCTATACTGCATCGTTCCGCACGGGCCAACGGGGCGAGAGTGGCGGAATGGCAGACGCGCCGGATTTAGGATCCGGTGGGCAACCGTGAGGGTTCAAGTCCCTCCTCTCGCACCAGGTTGCCGTCGATCATCATCAAAGGAAAAAGGGGAACCGCGGAACGATGAAAACGAGCGTGGACGCCGTTTCCGGCGTCGAACGGAAGATCACGATCGAAATCCCGGCGGAGGAGGTCGACCGGCGGATCGAACGGGAGTTCGCGGAGCTTCGCCGCATGGTCCCCCTCCGGGGATTCCGCAAGGGAAAGGCCCCGATGGAGATGGTGAAGCGGATGTTCCGCGCTTCCGTCGAGGCCGAGGTGTCGGAGCACCTGGTGAAGGAGTCGCTCACCGAGGTGGTGAAGGAGAAGGAGCTGAAGGTCCTTTCCCTCCCGGGCGTGGAGGAAGCGAAGGTCGTCCCCGGGAAGGATTTCGTCTTTTCCGCCACCGTGGAGGTCGTTCCCGAGGTCGAGCCGGTCGGATACAAGGGGATCCCCGTGATGCGCGAAAAGGTGAGCGTGACCGACGAGGAGGTCTCGGCGGCGGTCGAACGGCTCCGGGAGTCGTTCGCGCAGTTCCACGCCGTGGAAGGGCGCGGCGCGTCGGAATCGGACCTGGTGGAGTTCGGTTTCACCGCCCGGGCCGGGGGGGAGACGGTCGAGAAGAGCGACGCGACGGCCGTCGTGCTCTCCGGCGGCGTGCCGTACGGGGAGGAGTTCGAGCGGCGGATGCTGGGGGTCGAACAGGGGACGACCCGCGCCTTCGAGGTCGCCTACCCCGCGGACTTCCCGAACCCGAAGTACGCGGGCCGGACCGTGGCGTTCGAGGTCAAGGTCAGCGGGGTCCGCGAGAAGAAGCTGCCCGAGATGGACGACGCGTTCGCGAAACAGTTCGGCGAAGTGTCCGGCGTGGACGAGCTCAAGGTGAAGGTGCGGGAGCGGCTCGTCGCGGAAGGCGAGGAGCACGCCCGTCACCATGCGGAGGAGGCGCTGCGCAAGGGGTTGGCGGAGCGAAACCCCTTCGATGTCCCCGCCACGCTGGTCAAGCGCCAGACGATCGCGATGATGCAGGATACCTTTCAGCGGCTGGCCTCCCAGGGGGTGGACCTGAAGAAAATGAACCTGGACGTCGATAAGATGTCCGAGCGGTTCGCGCCCAACGCGGAACGGATGGTGCGCGTGAGCCTCCTCATCGACGCGATCGCCCGGAAGGAGAACATCGACGTGCCGTTCCCGGAAATCGACGCGGAGATGAAGGCGATGGCGGCGGCCGAAGGGATCGAACACGAGAAGGTCCGAGAGATGTACAGCTCCGAAGAGCGGATGGACGCCCTGCGCGACCGTCTCCTGGAGCGGAAAGTGATGGGATTCCTGATGGAAAACGCGGAAATCACGGAGGAGAGCCCCGGATGAACCTGGTTCCCATGGTGGTCGAGCAGACCAGCCGGGGCGAGCGCGCCTATGACATATACTCCCGGCTCCTCAAGGACCGGATCGTCTTCATCGGCAGCCCGATCGACGATGACGTCGCCAACCTGGTGATCGCGCAGCTCCTGTTCCTCGAGGCGGAGGACCCGGACAAGGACATCAACCTGTACATCAACTCACCGGGGGGGGTGGTGACCGCGGGGATGGCGATCTACGACACGATGCAGTTCATCAAGCCCCCGGTGGCGACCGTCTGCCTCGGGCAGGCGGCGTCGATGGCGGCGGTTCTGCTCGCCGGAGGGGCGCCGGGGAAGCGGACCGCCCTCCCCAACGCCCGGATCCTCATCCACCAGCCGATGGGGGGGACACGGGGGCAGGCCACGGACATCAAGATCCAGGCGGAGGAAATCCTTCGCATGCGGGAGCACCTGAACGGGATCCTCGCGAGGCACACGGGGCAGCCGCTGGAACGGATCGCCGCGGATACCGAGAGGGATTACTATATGTCCTCGGACCAGGCGAAGGTATATGGTATCATTGATCAAGTGGTGGCGAAGCGCGCCGCGTCTCCCAAACCCCTGGTCGACTGACGGAGGCCCCCTTGACCCGGAAATTCAACGACAAGGCGAACCTGCTGGTCTGCTCCTTCTGCGGGAAGGCGCAAAACGAGGTTCGGAAGCTCATCGCGGGGCCCACGGTCTACATCTGCGACGAGTGCGTCGAGCTGTGCAATGACATCATCTCCGAGGAGTACGAGTCCGAGGGGAACCTCGAGGAGAAGCGGCGCCGCCTCCCCAAGCCCACCGAGATCAAGAAGACGCTCGACGAGTACGTGATCGGGCAGGAGCGGGCGAAGAAAATCCTGTCCGTCGCCGTCTACAACCATTACAAGCGGATCGAGGCGCGCAAGAGCGAAGGCGTGGAGCTGCAGAAGTCGAACATCCTCCTCCTCGGTCCCACCGGCAGCGGAAAGACGCTCCTCGCCCAGACGCTCGCCCGCATCCTCAACGTGCCGTTCACCATCGCGGACGCCACCACCCTCACGGAGGCGGGGTACGTCGGCGAGGACGTCGAGAACATCATCCTCTCCCTGCTGCAGACCGCCGACTACGACGTGGAGAAGGCCCAGCGGGGGATCGTCTACATCGACGAGATCGACAAGATCGCCCGGAAGTCCGAGAACCCGTCGATCACCCGGGACGTTTCCGGCGAAGGGGTGCAGCAGGCGCTCCTGAAGATCCTCGAGGGGACGATCGCCAACGTCCCGCCCAAGGGGGGCCGGAAGCACCCGCAGCAGGAGTTCATCAAGGTCGACACGACGAACATCCTGTTCATCTGCGGGGGGGCCTTCGTCGGCCTGGAGGGGATCGTCGAGCGCCGCACGGCGAAGAAGACGATGGGATTCGCGGCCAACATCGTTTCGCGGTCGGAGCGCAACCTCGGGAAACTCCTCGAACAGACGCAGCCGGAGGACATGATCCGGTACGGGCTCATCCCCGAGTTCGTCGGGCGCCTTCCCGTGCTGGCGACGCTGCACGAGCTGTCCGAGGACGCCCTGGTGCAGATCCTCACCCGCCCGAAGAACGCCCTGGTCCGCCAGTACCAGCGGCTGTTCGACTTCGAGAACGTGAAGCTGGAATTCACCGATGAGGCGCTGCACGCGGTCGCGGTGCAGGCGATCGACCGGAAGGCCGGCGCGCGGGGCCTGCGCTCCATCCTCGAGCACATCATGCTCGACGTGATGTACGAGATCCCATCCCAGAGCAACGTACGGAAGTGCATCGTCAACGAGGACGTGGTCCGGGGGAGCGTCCAGCCCGAGATCGTGGAAGGGAAGAAGGCCGAGCTCGCGTAGGGGAGCGCGAGGGGGGACCCATGGCGGACCGCAAGAAGATCCTCCCGCTGCTGCCCCTGCGGGACATCGTCGTTTTCCCGGGCATGGTGGTCCCGCTCTTCGTCGGGCGGGACAAATCCGTCGCGGCGCTCGAGGCGGCCCTCTCCTTCGATCGCCTGATCTTCCTCTCCTCCCAGATCGACCCGTCCACGAACGAGCCGGAAGAGGACGAGATCCACCGGGTCGGCACGATCAGCCACGTCATCCAGATGCTCAAGCTCCCCGACGGCACCGTCAAGGTGCTGGTGGAGGGCCGTCTGCGGGCGAAGATCGTCCATTACCTCCCGAACGACCGGTTCTTCCAGGTGAGCGTCGAGGAGTCGATCCCCGTTCCGTTCGCCGGTCCGTCGGCGGAGGCGATGATCCGCAACGTGCACGCCTCCTTCGAGAACTTCTCCAAGCTCAGCAAGAAGATCCCGCAGGACCTCGTGACGCAGGTCTCCGGGATCGACGACACGGCGCGCCTGGCCGACACGCTGGCGGCCCAGCTCCCCGTCAAGGTTTCCGAGAAGCAGGCCGTGCTGGAGCTCGAGACCGACGCGGAACGGCTCGAGAAGCTGCTGCTGATGATGGAGTCCGAGGTCGAGGTCCTCGAGATCGAGCGGCGGATCCGGGGACGCGTCAAGAAGCAGATGGAGAAGAGCCAGCGCGAGTTCTACCTGAACGAGCAGATGAGGGCGATCCAGAAGGAGCTGGGGCAGGGCGAGGAGGGGCGCACCGAGCTCGACGAGCTCGAGGAGAAGATCAGGAAGCGCGGGATGGGGAAAGAGGCGCTCCAGAAGGCCCAAAAGGAGATCAAGAAGCTGCGGATGATGTCCCCCATGTCCGCCGAGGCGACCGTCAGCCGCAACTACATCGACTGGCTCGTCTCCATCCCCTGGCAGGAACGCACGGAGGACAAGCTCGACATCTCGGAAGCCGAGCGGGTCCTCGACGAGGACCATTACGGCCTGGAGAAGGTCAAGGAACGGATCCTCGAGTATCTCGCCGTCCGAAAGCTCGTCTCGAAGCTCAAAGGCCCGATCCTGTGCTTCGTCGGGCCGCCGGGCGTGGGGAAGACGTCGCTCGCGCGGTCCATCGCGCGGGCGATGGGCCGTAAATTCGTCCGCATGTCGCTGGGCGGGGTGCGGGACGAGGCGGAGATCCGCGGGCACCGGCGCACCTACATCGGGGCGATGCCGGGCAAGATCATGCAGCAGGTCAAGAAGGCGGGCACGGTCAACCCCGTCTTTCTCCTCGACGAGGTGGACAAGATGTCGGCCGACTTCCGCGGCGACCCGTCGTCGGCGCTGCTGGAGGTCCTCGACCCAGAGCAGAACAGCACCTTCAACGACCACTACCTCGACGTGGACTACGACCTGTCCGACGTCTTCTTCGTCACCACCGCGAACATGCTCCACGGGATCCCGGGGCCGCTCCAGGACCGGATGGAGATCATCCGCCTGCTCGGGTACACGGAGGTCGAGAAGCTCCACATCGCCCGCGGGTACCTGATCCCCAAGAAGGTCGAGGAGCACGGCCTCTCGAAGGCGAAGGTGACGTTCAGCGACATGGCGATCCTCCAGATCATCCGCTACTACACCCGCGAGGCGGGGGTACGCAGCCTGGAGCGGGAGATCGCCTCCGTCTGCCGGAAGATCGCGCGGCAGGTGGTGAAGGCCCCGGCGAAGGACCGGATCATGGTGACGCCGAAGGCGGTGCGCCGCTACCTCGGGGTGACGCGGTACCGGTACGGAGAGGCGGAGGAGAAGCAGTCGATCGGGGTGGCGACCGGCCTCGCGTGGACCGAGGTGGGCGGGGAGCTGCTGCTGATCGAGGTCGCGATCATGCCCGGGAAGGGGAACGTGAAGGTCACGGGAAAGCTGGGCGAGGTGATGCAGGAGTCCGCGTCGGCGGCCCTCTCGTACATCCGGACCCGCGCGGAGCTGATGGGCATCGAGAAGGATTTCTACCAGAAGAACGACATCCACATCCACGTGCCGGAGGGGGCAACGCCCAAGGACGGGCCCTCCGCGGGGATCACGATGGCCACGGCGCTCGCGTCGGCCCTGCTCCGGATTCCGGCGCGCAACGACCTGGCGATGACCGGGGAGATCACGCTGAGGGGACGCGTGCTGCCGATCGGCGGGGTGAAGGAGAAGCTGCTGGCGGCGCACCGGGGGGGGATCAAGACCGTCATCCTCCCGCAGGAGAACGAGAAGGACCTGGCGGAGGTGCCTGCGAAGATCAAGAACAGCCTGGAGATCCATTTCGTCCGGCACATGGACGAGGTGATGGCGCTCGCGATCGACCTGCCGAAGGAGCGGAAATCGCCCCCGGCCGAGGAGGGGCCCCCTCCATCGGTTCCGCCGCGCGGGGGCGCGCCGGAAGGGGAAGTGGTAACGCATTAAGTTCCACCGTCCTGCGACACCCCGACACCAGCCACAGAGGGTTTTTCTCGGCGGGAGGTACGGCAGGGGGGTCACTATGAGGTGCAGGCGCTTTCAGGGGACATACCTGGTGTAAACCCCACTCCGTGAAGGTGTGTCCCCTGCCCACAACCCACAATCACAAGGTGTAGGCGCCGGTGGTGATTCTGGCGCCGGAGCGGGCGGCGAGTTCCCCGGCCTCTTCCCTCCCCAGCAGTTCGGGGAGCGGCAGGAGGCCGGTGGCTTTTCGTGGAACGGAGGCAAGGCGCACGGCCGTTTCGGCGAGCAGGATCGCTCCGAGATTCCCCTGCGGATCCTCCACGCGGGCGAACCGGCCGCCTGCGGCGACCCCGGCCGCGGCCGCGGGGGTACGGTCGGCCGCGGTCATCGCCCCGCGGGTCCACAACAGCAGCGCCGCGGCGAATTCCTTCCCCACGGCGCCCAGTTTCCCCACCGTCCCCACGATCCTGCCCAGCCGGTTCCCCGCCTTTCCTTCCGGGACGCCGATCCGCGAACCGTCCGGCAGCGAGTAATAGCTCCCCTGCGGCGCCCCGAGGGGGGGCGGCGCGGGCCCCGAGATCCCATTCGCCGCGGCCCGCAGGAACGCGTACCCGCCGAAACGGGCGGGGGAGAAGAACAGGTAGCGGATCGGGGGAGAGGGCGCCGGCGGATTCGCGGCGGCATCGCCCGCGCCCAGGAAGTGCGCTTCGAGCAGTTCCGTCCACCCGGGCATCATCCCGCAGCCGGCGACCGCCGGGACGCCCGCGGAGCGAAAGGCGGCGTCGATCTCGCGGCGGTCCTCCGGGGAGAGCGTCCCGTCCCCGATCGAAGCGGCGGCGACCCCCTTCGACGCGCACGCGAGGAGCATGGGTTTTTCGTACTCCGCGCAGGGACCGACTGCGCTGGCCACCGCATCGATGCCTTCAAGGAGACGCGACAGCTCCAGGGGTTTTCCCACATCGGCCATCGCCCAACGGCACTTCGGGGACAGGGTCTTCGCGAGCCGCTTCGCGTCGCGGATGACGTAGTCCACCAGGATGAGTTCCCCGACCTCGTGGCGGCGGACCAGTTCGACGGCGGCGGCGCGCCCCGTGAATCCCGCGGCGCCTAGGAGGGCGATCTTCATCACCGCATCATACCAGATGCTCCGCGGCCGGTTGACACGCGGGTCAAGCGCCTGCTAACGTGAGTTTTCGCGCGGAGCGACCCGTGCGGGCGGATAGCTCAGGTGGTAGAGCATCGCCCTTACAAGGCGAGGGTCACAGGTTCAAATCCTGTTCCGCCTACCAGAAAACAAGAGGGGAATCGCGTAGTTGCGGTTCCCCTTCTCTTTTGCGCGTTATCCTCCGTTATTGATCCGATCTCGGCATGGCAACCATCAACTTCAGGCAGCGGACGCCGCCGCCCTGCGGCATCACCATCGCCCATGCATGGCGTTGATGGAGTTCGACCCGGAACTCTCCGATACGCTGATGCATCTTTCCGGATACATCAAAGAAAGGGAAGGCGGGAAATCATGATGGAAAAATTATCGATTGTCATTCAACCAGAGGACCCTGTGGTTGAAATTACGCCTCTTGGCCTCCATCGTTTTGCTCAAGAATATCTAAGTCTTGTCAAAATTCCAGAAAAAGGAACTCTATTTTCCCCTGTACCATATTTTTTAGTGTGTCGTTCAATAGAATTATCTATAAAGGCTTTTTTACGTGTAAAGGATATTCCGATGAGGAATATAAAGAAAAAGGGGATATACGGGCATGATCTTGAAACGTTATTGGATGGCGCAAAGGAGTTAGGTATCGATATATGTGTTCCAATTACCAAAAATATCGAAAAAGAGATTCGCAAGGCAAATGAATATTATTACAAAAAAGGGTTTGAGTATCATGAAGCATTAAGAGAATTCAAGGGATATCCGGGCCTTCCTGACCTTCTCATTCTTAAGGGATTTGCCGATGAATTGGTGATCAGGCTTGAAGTGCCATGTACGGAAGCATGTCGTTTAACCCCCCCATGATGAATCCTGAGGAAGGCGGGCACCACTGGGTGGAGAAGATCGCATTATCCTGACTCCGAAACCGCGGGAACTCCACTCTATCTAAATAATCTAAGAAGGAGTGCTGGCGTCATGCGAATAGATTCGGGCGAAGGGGATTCCTGATGAACGCACTGGAGAAGGGCAAGACGTATCCGCTTCCAACCAGGAACCAGTCCAGTCTTCTTTATCCGTTCATTGATAAACAAGGCATCGCTGAGCAAAGCTACATCATCCAACTCATCGGAGAGGGAGAAAAGGCCAAGATCATGACTGACGAGAAGACTCTACTCGATGATCTGTGCGTCTATCGCGATGTGCTTTGCCTTCCGAACATAAAGCACTGACCTTCTCCCTGCGATGCCCTGACGGATAACCACACCACCGCCTAAGGAGATATGGAAATGAGTGATCAAAATTACACCACTTCTTTTACGGTAGAACAATCTCCTGAAGAAGTCTTCGACGCCATCAACAACGTTCGTGGCTGGTGGTCACAAGCTATTGAGGGCGAGACCGAAAAACTCGGCGCTGTGTTTTATTACCATTACCAAGACGTTCACCGTTGTACATTCAAAATCACCGAATTCGTTCCTGGCAAGAAAGTCGTTTGGCACGTTCTGCAAAACTACTTCAACTTTGTCAAAGACAAGACCGAGTGGACCGGCACAGACGTTGTCTTTGAAATCGCCAGGAAGGGTGACAAAACAGAAGTTCACTTTACGCACGTCGGGCTCGTGCCTGCGTATGAGTGCTACGGTATCTGCTCGGACGCATGGGGCTCGTACATCACCGGCAGTCTGCGCGACCTCATTGCCACGGGCAAAGGTCATCCAAACCCCATAGAGGAAATTGTTACAAGAGCTCGCCAAGTGAGCCGCGAGGCGAAAGCGAGTTAAGGATCGGAGGCTCTGCCTGTTCCGCCTACCATGTAGATGAAAGGGGCTACGGGGAAAGCCGTAGCCCCTTTTTCCTTGCCGCAGGTCACCGGATGTTCGCGATCGACCCGACCGCCAGCGAAACGATCTCGCCGAACCCGATGATGATCGTCAGGAGCAACAACCAGACCATAGGCGTCATCTTGCCTTTCATACGTCACCTCTTGAATGGATTGTCTCGTCGGTTACCCGAACTGTATACAGTATGCAATAAACGGATCCGGAAATCAAGTGCCCGCTGGATCCGTTGGTCGAACCCGTCGCGGCTGGGACGGCCTGTCCGATCCCGATTCGGGGGATTCCGGGAAACGGGTGACCGGGTTGATCTGCGTCAAGGACGGCAGGACGGCCTTGGGGGAAAATGTGCGCCATGGGAGGAGCGCACATGGAGAGATACCTTCGCACGCCGATCAAGGAGATCATCGACAAGTACCCGCCGGTAGGGGCCCTTCTCGAGGAGTACCGCATCGGGTGCGTCCCTTGCAGCGTGGGCACATGCCTGCTCGCGGACATCGTGGAGATCCATAACCTCTCCCCGGAAGACGAGGGGACGATGATGGCGAGGATCGCCGGGATCGTGTCGCCCGGCCAGGTCGTCGCGCTTCCGGAACCCCGGAATCGCAGGCCGGAGACTACCCGGAAACTCTCGTACTCGCCTCCGATGAAGGCGCTGGTGGAGGAACACCGGCACATCCAGCGGTTCCTTGCCCTGCTCCCCGCCGTCCTCGACCGCTTCGACGCGCGGTCGGAGGCGGACCGCGCCCTTGTCCTCGACGGCCTCGACTTCATACGGTCGTATGCCGACCGCTTTCACCACGCCAAGGAAGAGGACATCCTCTTCGCCTGCTTCGATCCCGGGCTCGACATCCTCAAGGCGATGCGCGAGGACCACGAGCGGGGCCGTGCGCACGTGCGGGCCGCCGGCGAGGCGCTCGAGCGGCGCGACGGGGAGGGAATCGCCGGGAGCCTCCGCGGATACGCGGAGGTTCTCGCGGAGCACATCAAGAAGGAGGACGAGATCCTCTACCCATGGATGGACCGGAACCTCTCGATGCGTCAGGTGGGCGAGCTGTTCGAGCGGTTCCGCGCGGTGGACGAGCGGTTCGCGGAGGATCGGAAAAAGTACGAGTCGTTCATCGGGCGGCTCGAGGATGCGTACGCAGAAACCATTTCGGAGGTGAGATGATGCACAGTTGCCCAGGTTCACGGATGATGGCTTTCGAAAAGAGCGACGCCCCGGAAGCGGCGGTGGGGAAGGTTCCCTCCCAGCTTCGCCAGTGGCCGGTCCAGCTCCACCTGGTGTCCCCGCAGGCGCCGTATTTCCAGGGCGCGGACGTGGTGCTCGCCGCGGACTGCGTCCCCTTCGCCATGGGGGATTTCCACAACACCTATCTGAAGGGGAAAGCCCTCGCGATCGCCTGCCCGAAGCTGGACGGGGACCAGGAGGTCTACGTCGAGAAGCTCCGCGCCTTGTACGAGGACGCGAAGATCAACTCCCTCACGGTGACGATCATGCAGGTCCCGTGCTGCCGGGGATTGCTCGGGATGGCGATGCAGGCCCTGAAGGGTAGTTCACGGAAGGTACCGGTCAAGGCGGTGATCGTGAGCCTGCAGGGCGAGGTGCTGCAGGAGGATTGGGCCTCCGCCTGAGGATCGGGAGGGGAGGCCGGCCGGGTTCAGCAGCTGGGGAGCTCTTCCACGCCGTTGACGCCCATGGCCGCCTGGATCGGCGGCGCCAGCCTCGGTTTGCGGCTCTCCATCGACACGGCGACGATGCCGGAGCGGGTGACTTCGATCTCCCCGAACGCCTGCATCGCGTCGATGAACTCCTCGACCTTCTCCGCGGGGCCGGTGCACTCCAGCCCGAAGACGTCCCCGGCGGCGTCCACGACCCGCGCACCGAAGATCTCGGCCTCCTTCAGGATCCCTGTGCGAGTCTCCGCGCTGGCCCGCACCCGCACCAGCGCCATCTCGCGGAGGACGGCCGAGGACTCGGTCAGGTCCGCCGCCTGGAGTACGTTCACCAGCTTGTTCATCTGCTTGATGACCTGGCGGCGCAGGATCGGCTCGATGTCCACCACGATCGTCATGCGGGACTGACCGGGGTCGAGGGTCCGGGCGACCGTCAGGCTGTCGATGTTCCAGCCCCGGGCGCTCAACACCCCCGTGATGCGCATCAGCGCCCCGGGCTTGTTCTCCACGAGCAGCGAGATCGTCTGCAGCATCGTCCGTCGACCCTCCCCTGGCGTTCCTAGACCGCCGCCGCTTTCGGCGGGCCCAGCACCATCTCGTCGATCGCTCCGCCCGCCGGGACCATCGGGTAGACGCACTCGAACGGCGACACCTTGACATTCAGAAGGTACGGACCCGGGTGGCGGACCGCGTCGTCCATCGCCTGTCCGATCTCCTTCGGATCCTCCACGGTCCGTCCGGGGAACCCGTACGCCCCCGCCAGCATCGACGCGTCGGGGAATCCCTCGAGCGACACGGCGGAGAGCCGGTTGTTGTAGAACAGCTCCTGCCATTGCCGGACCATCCCCAGGTACCCATTGTTCATCACGACGATCTTGATCGGCAGGCGGTAATTCGCCAGCGTGGCCAGCTCGGGGATCGCCATCTGGAAACCGCCGTCTCCCACGAGGGCGAAGACGAGCCGGTCGGGGTTGGCGATCTGCGCGCCGACGGCGGCAGGCAGGCCGAATCCCATGGAGCCGAGCCCCCCGGAGCTCAGCCACAGGCGGGGCCGGTTGAACCGGAGGAACTGCGCCCCCCACATCTGGTGCTGCCCCACGTCGGAGCAGACGATCGCCTCGCCGCCCGAGAGCCGGTCGATCTCGCGCACCAGGTGCTGGGGCTTGATCTCGGTGTCGGACACCGGGGGCGCGAGGGGATGCTCCGCGGCCCACGACGCGATCCTCGCCTTCCACGCATTCCGGTCGGCGGCGCGGCGCTCCTTGTGGAAGGGGGCGAGCTCCGAAAGGACCGCGTTCATCTTCTCAAGCACGCGCCCGACGTCCCCGACGATCGGCAGGTCCGCCGCACGGTTCTTCCCGATCTCCACGGGGTCGATGTCGACGTGGATGACCCGTGCGTGGGGGGCGAAGGCGTCGAGCCGTCCCGTCACCCGGTCGTCGAACCGGGCGCCCAGGGCGATGATCAGGTCGGTGTGGGTCATCGCCATGTTGGCCGCGTAGCTCCCGTGCATCCCGGGCATGCTGATGAAGTTCGGATGCCCGGAGGGGATCGCCCCCAGCCCCATCAGCGTGCAGACGGCCGGCGCGTCGATCGTTTCCACGAGATCGCGCAGCAGGTCCGAGGCGCCGGCGGAGATCACCCCCCCGCCCGCGTAGACGATCGGCCGCTGCGCCTCCCACATCATCTGCGCGGCCCGGCGGATCTGCCCGGCGTGGCCTTCGGGGGAGAACTTGTACCCCGGCAGGTGGATCGTCCCGACCGGCTCGTAGTGCGCGTTCCCCATGAAGACGTCCTTGGGGACGTCCACCAGCACCGGTCCGGGGCGTCCGCTCGCGGCGATGTAGAACGCCTCATGGATCGCCTGCGGCAGTTCCGCCGCGCTCTTCACGAGGAAGTTGTGCTTCGTGCAGGAGCGGGTGATGCCGAAGGTGTCCGCCTCCTGGAACGCGTCGCTTCCGATCAGTTTCGTGGAGACCTGGCCGGTGATCGCGACGATGGGGATCGAGTCCATCAGGGCGTCCACCAGCCCCGTGACGAGGTTCGTCGCCCCCGGCCCCGAGGTGGCGCAGCAGACGCCGACCTTCCCGGTGGACCGGGCGTACCCTTCCGCGGCGAAGCAGGCGTTCTCCTCGTGCCGGACGAGGTAATGCTTGAGCTTCGCGTCGTAGAGCACGTCATAAAAGGGGAGGGTGACGCCGCCGGGATAGCCGAAGAGGCAATCGACCCCTTCCCGGAGAAGGCACTCCACGAGGATCTTCGAGCCGGTCATCAGTTTGGACATGCTGTTCCTTTTCGACGGGGCATCTTCGATTTCCCGTTTGCTTTGATTGGACGCGGTGTTGAGCCGTTTGGTTCCGTGAGGCGACCCGGTTTTTTCGAAGCCCCGCCGCGATTTGACAGTGCGGATAGGGTAGTGTATAAGATTTTTTTACTCTATGGGGTGGTAGTTAAGCTGGTTATAACGCCGGCCTGTCACGCCGGAGGCCGCGGGTTCAAGTCCCGTCCACCCCGCCAGATATCGGAAAGCCCCTTGGATTCCGGACCCCGAGGGGCTTTTTTCATCCCACCGGAAGGGGTTTTGGAGATCTTCGTTCCACCATGCTGACCGTCACCGACCTGTCCAAATCCTACGGGAGGCAGACCCTGTTCGAGGGGGCCTCGTTCCAGGTGGCTCCCGGCGAACGGGTGGGGGTGGTGGGCCGCAACGGGTCGGGGAAGACCACCCTGTTCCGGCTCCTCCTCGGGGAGGAGGCGGCGGACACCGGGTCCGTGGACTTCCCTTTCGGGTATCGCGTCGGTTATCTCGCGCAGCATCTGCGCTTCGACCGCCCCTCGGTGCTGGAGGAGGCGGCCTCCGCCCTGCCTCCGCGGGAGGACGGCACGGACGAGACGTACCGGGCCAAGGCGGTCCTCGCGGGGCTCGGCTTCTCCGAGGACGACTTCTCCCGGGATCCCGCCATCCTTTCCGGGGGCTTCCAGGTCCGCCTCAACCTCGCCCGCACCCTCCTTTCCGCCCCCGACCTTCTCCTGCTGGACGAGCCCACCAACTACCTGGACGTCGTCTCCATCCGGTGGCTCGGGCGTTTCCTTCGCGGCTGGAGGGGAGCGCTCCTCCTGATCACCCACGACCGGGATTTCATGGACGGCGTCACGACCCACACGATGGCGATCCACCGCGGGCGGGTGCGGAAGATGTCCGGGGGGACGGAGAAGCTCTACGCGCAGATCCTCCAGGAGGAGGAGATCCACGAGCAGACCCGGATAAACGACGAGAAGAAGCGGAAGGACTCGGAACGGTTCATCGCGCGGTTCCGGGCGCAGGCCACCAAGGCGCGCGCCGTCCAGTCGCGCATCAAGGCGCTGGCCCGCCACGAGCGCCTGGAGAAGCTCACGGAGATCCGGGACCTCGATTTCCGGTTCGCCGAGGCACCCTTCACCGGGAAGTGGATGATGGAGGTCCGGGACCTTTCCTTCGGGTACGACGTGCGGCACCCCCTCATCGAGAGGCTGTCGTTTCCGGTGGCGAAGGGGGACCGGATCGCCGTCGTGGGGCCGAACGGGCGGGGGAAGACGACCCTGCTTCGCCTGCTCGCCGGCGAGCTTTCGCCGGTGACCGGCGCCGTGAAGCCGTCGATGAACCTGAAGATCGGGTACTTCGGGCAGACGAACGTCGAACGGCTGCGGCCGGAGCGGTCGGTCGAGGAGGAGGTGCGGCAGGCGAACCCCGCCCTGACGCGGACGCAGGTCCGCACCCTGTGCGGCGCGGTGATGTTCGGGGGATCTTCGGCGGAGAAACGGATCTCGGTGCTGTCGGGGGGGGAGCGCAGCCGCGTGCTGCTGGGGAAGATCCTCGCGTCCCCGGTGAACCTCCTGCTGCTCGACGAACCGACGAACCACCTGGACCAGGAGTCGGTCGACGCGTTCGTGGAGGCGGTCAACGCGTTCGAGGGGGCGGTGATCGTCGTCACCCACATCGAGCGGGTCCTCTCCGCGCTGGCGACGAAGCTCGTCGTCTTCGACGGCGGGGAGGTCAAGGTGTTCGACGGCGGCTACGCCGACTTCCTCGAGCGCGTCGGCTGGCAGGCCGAGGCGGGGGAACGGTCCACGGCCCGGGCGTCCCGGGAGCGGCCCGCAAAGGGTCGCGACGCGCGGCGGGACCGTGCCCGGATCGTGGCCCTCCGGTCGAAGGAGATCGGGGCCCTGCGGAAGGCCGTCGAGGCGATCGAGGCGGAGATCCTGCTGCTGGAGAGCCGCCTGCCCGGGGAAGAGGAGGCGCTGATCGAGGCGTCGAGGAGGAACGACGGCGCCGCGGTCCGGACCCTGAAAACGACCACCTTCGCGGCCCGCACCCGGATCGAGGGGCTCTTCCGCGAGATGGTCTCCCTCGGCGAACAGCTGCAGGAGAAGGAGCGGGCCTACGCTGCGGTCCTCGGGGACGAGGGCGGGCTTTCTTGACATCCCACGGCGCAATCCACGCCGCTCTTGCATTCCTGGTGCTCGGGCTCACCCTTGCGGTGCCCCTTCATGCCGCTGAACCGGTCGAGATCGTCGTTGTCGGCATTGAGGGTGATGCGCTGAAAAATGTGCAGGAGATGCTCGTTCCCCCTGCCGGATTGGTGCGCGAAGGAACGGTGGACCGACTCTGGCTCGAACGCTTCGCAAAGCAGGCGGAGGAGAAAGCCAGGACCGCTCTGGAGCCGTTCGGCTATTACCACGCCCTGGTCACGGTTACGGTGGAACCGGCCGGAGAACGTCATCGCCTGCGTGTCCGAGTGTTTCCGGGAGAACCGGTGCGGCTGGCCGAGGTAAAGGTGGCTGTGGTCGGGCCGGGCAACGAAGAAAAACGACTGCGAAGGCGGGTTGCAATGTTCCCCATGAAAAAGGGGGACGTGCTGCTGCATCAGAAATACGAAGCGGCCAAGGCGGATCTCCAATCGCGCGCCCGGGATCTCGGTTACCTGGATGCGGAATTTTCACGGCACGAAATCCGCATTGAAAAAACCGCCACATCCGCTGCCATCGAACTGGTCCTGGAAACGGGTAAGAAGTATTATTTTGGCGCTACGAGCATCCAGGGGGCGCCCGACTATCCGGACGGTTTCTTGCGCCGTCATCTGGCCTACACTTCCGGCGATGTCTTTTCCTATCCAAGTCTCGGCGAGACACAGCGTAATTTCACCAACTCCGAGCGCTTCAAAGAGGTCATCATCACACCGGAAAAACGGGACGCCGAAGCATACAAGGTGCCGGTAACCGTTCAGCTTCAACCCGGGCCGCGGATCAGCCTGCGCCCGGGCATAGGCTACGGCACGGATACAGGTGCCCGCTTCACCATCCGGTACCGCGATTTGAACATGTTCCACCGGGGGCATGAACTGTATTCGCAGCTGTTTGTTGCCGAGCGACTACAGGGCCTGGTGATCGTCTATACCCTGCCCAGCCCAAAGGATGTCGGGCGATCCACGACGCTGCAGCTGAACTTGCAGCAGGAGGACGTCACAACCTATTCCAGCCGGATTCTGGCCCTGGAGCTGGCACGTAACCGGAGTTTCGGCACAGGCAAACTGGGCGCGGCCTACGTTAGGGCCCAATATGAAGACTATACCGTGGGTGTCCAGAATTCCACGTCACGACTCCTGCTGCCGGGGTTGCGTTATTCCGATAATCGCTACGACAACCCGCTGCGTCCCCGCCGGGGTTTTCGCTATGCCCTTGATCTGCACGGCACGCATCAAATGCTTGGTTCGGACACGAAACTGGTCCAGATTCTTGGCGAGGGGAGTCATCTCCAGCCGCTCCCATGGCGTCTTTCCCTGCATACCCGGGCAAAGGCCGGCGCAACCTTTCTGAGCGATCCCCTCGACGACATCCCTCCCTCGCTGCGCTTCTTTACCGGCGGTGACCAGAGCGTGCGCGGCTATGCCTATAAATCCCTCGGTCCGCGCGATGCGTCCGGCAAGGTCGTGGGGGGCAAACAACTCTTGACCGGCAGTATGGAACTGGAGCGGGCGCTCTTCAAGGATTGGGGAGTTTCCGTCTTTTACGATGCGGGCAACGCTTTTCAATCCTACTCCGACATCGAACTGTTCCGGGGAGCCGGCGTCGGGCTTCACTACTATACCTCGGTAGGGGCCTTGAACCTCTCCGTTGCCAGGCCGCTTGGAGTGGATGACCCGTCCATCCGTATCCATTTCACCGTGGGGTTCGAACTGTGAAACGGCTGACAAAAACGAGTCTTGCCGCCGCGGTGGCGATTGTCCTGGCGGGTGCGGCAATTGCGGGTATTGTCTGGGTCGGCGCATCGACGAACGGTGCCCGCTGGTTTTTGTCAACGGTCCCCGCCCTGGCAGGGATCCGCTTCACCGCCCAGAAGATCGAGGGGAGAATCATCGACCATCTGCGCCTCACGGGGGTGCGGGTCGGCGTTGCGCAGCGAAAACTGGAACTTGACACCCTCGAACTGCGCTGGAAGCCGCTCCACCTGCCGGCGGGCAGGGTCGCCGTCCAGGAACTCACCCTCGACGGGGTGCGGATTCAGGACGATACCCCCTACGACACCAAACCGACGATTCCGGCCTGGCCGAAGGTGTCAGGAAGTGCGCAACTGTTTGATGGAAAGATCGCGCGCCTGCGGGTG
>JACZKY010019409.1_pt1 | contig 24026 bp, 21 predicted proteins | sample 8237611 | NCBI WGS metagenome assembly JACZKY01 (sample SAMN16148055, study PRJNA663545) | marine sediment metagenome | biome: sediments and biomass from bioreactor inoculated with such sediments; feature: coastal sediments; material: methane- and iron-fed bioreactor; isolation source: Bothnian...
GCTCTTTTCCCTGGAGCTGGACCGCCCCTCCGAGCGTGGGCTCGTCGGGAAGGGCGATGTCGGCGTAGAAGGCGGCCGTCTGGTGCGGGTTCTCGCCGTACCGGAGGGTCTGCAGCCTCCGCCACTGGGCGGTGCGGGTGACGGGAAACGGATCCTTCCCCTCCTCCCCCGCGCCGAGGTAGTTGGAGATCGCCGCGTCGTATCGCGCCGTGAGGGCGAAGGCTTTCCGCCCGAGCTCCGCCATGGTTTCCCCGTCCAGGTTGCCCGCGTTCTTCTTCAGCTTGGCGAGGATGTCGCCGTAGTCCGCCGGGTCGCAGACCACGGCCACGGACCGGCAGTTCTTCGCGGCGGAGCGCAGCATCGACGGGCCTCCGATGTCGATGTTCTCGATCGCCTCCTCCCGGGTGCATCCCGGGCGGGCGATCGTCGCCTCGAAGGGATAGAGGTTGACCACCACCATGTCGAACGGGACGATCCCGTGCTTCTCGATCGTCTTCATGTGCCCGGGATCTCCCCGGAGCGCGAGCAGCCCGCCGTGGATCTTCGGGTTCAGCGTCTTCACCCGCCCGTCCAGCATCTCGGGGAACCCGGTGTACTCCTCGATGAGACGGACCGGGACCTTCTTCTCCCGCAGAAGCTTGGCCGTCCCCCCCGACGCGTACATCTCGATCCCCAGCCGGGACAGCGCGCGGCAGAAATCCGCCGCGCCGGTCTTGTCGGAAACGCTGACGATCGCCCGATGGATCCTCGCCATGGTCTTCGCCCTTCCTTGTTAGGGGTGGATGCTAGCGGGCCTGCGACACCGTCACGGCTTCAGGGGCACGGCCCCCAGCACGGTCTTCAGGTCGTCGTCCGGGAACTTGATCCCGAACCCGATATAGGGGGTCCGCAGCCCCGGATCGCTGCTCAACGGGTCGTCCACCCCCCCCGTGATGAAAAGGTTTTTCACGATATCATAGTTGCCGTACAGTTTCACATGCGGGCGGTTGTCGGGCCGGTTGAAGTCGAACACCTGGGCCCCCACGCTGAAACGGTTCTTCATCACGTCGTATTCGAGCCCAAGCCCCCCCTTGGATTCCAGCACGCCGCCGTACACGGTCACGCGGGAAAACTGCTTCGCAAGCAGGGCGTTGAACAGCCAGGTGTCCTCGTATTGCACCTGCCGCGTTTCGACCGGATCTCTCCCGTTGATGGACGTGAGCGTGTTGAACGACGTGCGCTTCCCCTTCGGGTCGTTCACGACGCCCAGAAGGTAGTATTTGTCCGCCGTCGGCTGAATTTTCAGGTTCATGTAGTATTTCCAGTCCGAGGTGCGTACCTGGTATTCGGTCCAGGGCATCAGGGTCATCCGCAAGGCGTCGTATTTCCGGAAGTACCGGTTGAGGCCTCCGAGCGAATCGGTGAGCGATTGCCCCGCGGTGTTGTCGTTGACGAGCATCCCGAGGGTCCCCTCCCCCCGGTCGATCTTCGCCATCACGTTCCCTGCGGCCTCCAGGGTGTTGTCGAGCTTCGCCGAGGCGTTCTTCAGGTTCTCGATGCCCGCCTTCAGGTTCTCCCGGTTGTCCCCCACCACGTCGCTGACGCCCTCGCTCATCTTCTCGAGCTTGGCGATCAGCGCGGGGGCATCTTCCTTGAGCGTTGCGGAGAACGCGCGCAGGTTCGCGATGGCGGCGCGGACGTCCTCCTTGTTCGCGGAGGAGATGTCGGCCAGGTCGCCGGACAGCTTGTCGACGTTGGCCAGGATGCGGCCGAACCGCTCCTCGTTCCCCTGGACGACGGTCTTGAGGGACGCCGTGGTGGCGCGGACGTCCCGAAGGATGTCGCTGAGCGCCTGCCTTCCCTCTTCCGTTCCGAAGGTGTCGGAGATGCTCGAGGTGAACGCCTTTACGTCGTCCCCGATCGTGTCCAGCTTGCGCACGAGGGCGTCGAGGTTGGTGGGTACGAGGGTATCGGTGATCTGTCCTCCTTCGGGGAGGTTCCGCTGGGTGTCCTTTCCCGGAAGCAGCTCGACATACTTCTCCCCGAGAAGCCCCTGGGTCTGGATGGAGGCCACGGAATCGACGGGGATGCGGTACTCCGGGCGGATCCGCAGGACCAGCCGTGCGCGGTTCCCCGCAAGCTGGATCTCCTCGACCTTCCCGATGGGGACTCCCGCCATCTTCACGTCCGACTTCGGCTCCAGACCCGCCGCCGACTCGAAGTCCACGGTGAGACGGTACCCCTTCTCCGCGATCAGCCCCCACTTGCTGACCCGGAACGTGAAGTACGTGAGGATCATCAGCCCCAGGAGGACGAAAATCCCGACCCGGGCTTCCCTGGACATCTACCTTCCCCCTTGCCCTTCGAAGCGGCGCCGTGCGGCGGACGCCCCCGGAGGGTCTTGCGGTGCCGTCTCCGTTCGTGCCGGAAGACGGGAATAATATATACAACCCGGCCGCAGAATCCTATTCCCGAATCGCGCCGCCGCCGGCTGCGTCACTCGATCTCTTCCATCCCCTCACCGCCCTGGTTCCGGACGAATCGCATGAACTCCTCGTTCTCGTCGGTGATCGGGCCGCGGGCCCGGCCCTCCACGAACTGGGCGACCACGGGGTTCTGCGTGTTGCGGATTTCGTCCGGGGTTCCCACCTCGACGATCTTCCCCCTGTACAGCATGGCGATCTGGTCCGCGATCTTGTAGGCGGACGCCATGTCGTGGGTGATGGCGATGGAGGTTACGCCGAGCCTCTCCCGCAGGGAGATGATCAGGTCGTTGATGACGTCGGCCATGATCGGATCCAGCCCCGTCGTGGGCTCGTCGTACAGCAGGATGTCGGGCTCCGAGGCGATCGCCCGCGCCAGGCCGACGCGCTTCTTCATCCCGCCGGAGAGCTCCGCAGGCATCAGGCGCTGGATCTCCCGGAGTCCGACCATCGACAGCTTCTCCTCCACCACGTCCCGGATCTGCCGCTCGGGAACCATCTTGAGGCGCCGGAGGGCGAACGCGACGTTGTCCCCCACGTCCAGCGAGTCGAACAGCGCCGCTCCCTGGAAGAGCATCCCGAACTTCTGCCGCACGCGGACGAGCTCCGCCTCCTTCATCCGGGTGATGTCCTCGCCGTCGACCAGGATCTCCCCCTCGTCCGGCTGCAGCAGCCCGACAACGCATTTGAGGAGGACGGACTTTCCGGTGCCGCTGCCGCCGATGACGACGGTGTTCTTCCCTCCCGGAACCTTGAGGTCCAGCCCGTCCAGGACCACCTTCTTCCCGAACCGCTTGGACAGACCGTGGATTTCGATCACGCGCGCCCGTTCCCCTTCCGTCAGAACATGAACGAGGTCATGAAGTAGTCCGAGACGAGCACCATCATGGAGGAGGTCACCACCGCCCGCGTCGTCGCCCGTCCGACGCCCTCCGCGCCCCCCTCGGCGATGAACCCGTGGTGGCGCGAGATGAGGGCGATCAGCGTTCCGAAGACCGCGGCCTTGATCAGCCCGGTGTAGATGTCCTTGAACTGGAGGTACTGGTACGTCTTGGCGATGTACACGTACGGGTTCGCTCCCATCAGGTAGACCGCCACGAAGTAGCCGCCGAGGATCCCGACGAGGTCCGCGAAGACGACCAGCACGGGAAGGACCAGCGTGGCGGCCACCACGCGCGGCACGACGAGGTACTTCACCGGGTTGGTCGCCAGCGTGACCAGGGCGTCGATCTGCTCGGTGACCTTCATCGTCCCGAGCTCCGCCGCCATCGATGCTCCCACGCGCCCGGACACCATGAGCCCCGCGAACACCGGTCCCAGTTCCCGGGTGATGGAGAGGGCGACCACGGACCCGACGAAGCTGGTGGCGCCGAACCGCTGGAATCCCGAGTAGCTCTGGAGGGCGAGCACCATCCCGGTGAAGGTGGCGGTCACCAGCACGACCGGCAGCGACCGGACTCCCACCTCCTCCATCTGCTTGATGATGTTCCGGATTTCGAGCGGAGGGCGCACCGCCCAGGAAACCACCTGCAGGAAGAGGGAAAACGTGCTTCCCAGGTCCTGCACCATCCCGTAGACGCGCATGCCGAGCGCCTCGACGGCGCGCGTCATGCCGCTCATCCGGCGTGCCTCAGCCAACGGTCCTCCTGGTAATCCGGGGTCCCACCTGGGTCAGGACCTCGTACGGGATCGTGCCGCAGAGCCGCGCGATCTCCCCGGCGGACATCGATGTCTCGCCCATCACCTCGACCTCGGCGCCGATCACCGCGCCGGGGATGTCCGTCACGTCGAGCATCGTGTGGTCCATGCACACGGTCCCCACGACGTCGGCGGTCTTTCCGGAGACGGACATCTTCCCATGCCCCGTCATGCCCCGTCGATAGCCGTCGGCGTACCCGATGGGAACCACGGCGATCCGGCGGGTCCCGCGGCACCGGTAACGGCGATTGTAGCTGACCGGATGGTCGTGCGGGAGATCCTTGAGGGATACGATCTTCGTGGTCAGGCGCATCACCGGGTGGAGGGGGACCGTCTCCGCGCCGGAAGCCAGGGGCGAGCAGCCGTAGAGCGCGATCCCCGGACGGACGACGTCGAACGGCTCCTTGCCGAACAGCAGGATCCCCGAGCTGTTCAGGGCATGGACGGCGACTGCGCCGAATGCCGTCCGCACCCGCGGAAGCCCCTCGGCGAAGGTGGCCAGCTGCGCCTCCGTGTACTCCCGGTCCTCCGGGGCAGGCCCGTCCGCGGACGAGAGGTGCGTCATCCACCCCTCGAGCCGCAATTCGGGGATCGACGGCAGTTCCGCGAGGAGACCGTACGCCTCCCGCGGCAGGAGGCCCAGCCGCCCCATTCCGGTATCCACCTTGACGTGCACCGGAAAGGGACGCCCGGCCTTTCCGGCCGCCCGCGCGAGATCGCACACCTGTCCCCGGTCGAACAGGACGGCCGAAAGGCCGTGGGCGTGCGCCTCCTCGGCCTGCGGCGGATCTACCCCCCCCAGCACGACGACGGGGAGGCGGATTCCTCCCGCGCGCAGCTCCATTCCCTCCTCGACCGTGGCCACGCCCAGCATCCTCGCCCCTTCGGCCTCGAGGGCCTGTCCCACGGAAACCGCGCCGTGGCCGTAGGCGTTCGCCTTCACCACGGCGAGCACCCCCGTCCGCTGGGGCAGCATGGAGCGCAGAATGCGGAAATTGTGCCGGAGGGCCGGGAGGCGAATCTCCGCCACCGTGGGTCGGGCCAAGCGGGAACCTCGCGGGGAAGCGGCATCTTTGTTGCGGAAAGTCTACCCCACGCCCCCGGGCAAGTAAAGGCCGCATGGGGTTGACAGTCCGTCCCCGTGGGATTAGTATCTTTAGGTACCGCTAGGGGTGCTTTCGCTGAGAGTCCGCAGGAAACTGCGGGCAACCCTACGAACCTGACCCGGGTAATACCGGCGAAGGGAACGTGGTGCTCTTCGAACCGAGCCAGGCCCCTGGCCCGGTTTTTTTATTTTTCACTTGGAAAGGGACCAGACACGCGATGCTACCCCAAAGCGCACCGATACGGATCGTCCTCAACGGAACATCCCGGGAGGTTGCCTCTGGAACCACGATCGCGGGATTGCTTCATAAACTGTCCCTTCCGGGGACGCGCGTCGCCGTGGAGCGGAACGGCGAGATCGTCCGGAAAACCGTCTACGAATCCACCGGTCTCGCCGAGGGAGACAGCCTGGAGATCGTCACGTTCGTCGGAGGGGGATAGACGGATGCGCGGTGCCCGGAGCCAAGGTGCCGGTTGACTTCCGCCTTTACCTGGTCACGGACCGCCGGCAGGCGGCCGGAGGCGACCTCCTCGGGGCCGTCGCCCGCGCCCTTGCCGGGGGAGTCCAGGCGGTGCAGCTCCGGGAAAAGGATCTCGGAGCCCGCGAACTGCTGGAACTGGCCCGCCGGCTGCGGGAGTTAACGTCCCGGCACGGTGCGAGACTGCTGATCAACGACCGGGTGGACGTCGCATTGGCGTCCGGGGCGGATGGCGTGCACCTGGGGGTGGCCTCCCTTCCGCCGGAGGAAGCGCGCCGGATCCTGGGAAGGGGCCGGCTGATCGGCTGCTCCACGCACGGAACGGAGCAACTGGCCGCGGCGGCGGCGGGCGGCGCGGACTACGCGACCTTCGGCCCCGTGTTCGCCACCCCGTCGAAAGCGCATTACGGGCCGCCGCTCGGCGTCGAGGCGCTTCGCCGGGCGTGCGCCTCCACGGACCTCCCGGTCTTCGGGATCGGGGGAATCGGGCGCGAAAACAGCGGGGAAGTGGTCGCCGCCGGATCCTACGGGATCGCGGCGATCTCCGCGGTGCTCGGCACGGACGATCCGGGCGCGGCGGCGGCGGAGATCAAACGGCAGGTGGAATCGGTTCTCGCAATGCACCGAATAGGACAGGAGGGGCAGTCATGACACTGATGTATCGGGCAAGGCAGGGAGAGATCACTCCGGAGATCGCCCAGGCGGCGAAGGACGAAAAGATCGCTCCTGAGAAGCTCCGTTCGCTCATCGCCGAAGGGAAAGCGGTCATCTGCAAGAACAGGCTGCGCCGTCCGATCCGCCCCGTCCCCGTCGGGGAAGGGTTGACCGTCAAGGTGAACGCGAACGTCGGATCCTCCCGGGACCGCGCCGACGTCGCGCTGGAACTCGAGAAGATGCGGGCGGCCGTGTCGGCGGGCGCCGACGCGGTCATGGACCTGTCCACCGGCGGGCCGATCGACGAGATCCGCCGTGCGATCCTAGACGAATGCCCCGTCCCCATCGGAACCGTGCCGATCTACCAGGCGGCGGCCGACGGCACCCTGGCCGGAAAATCGTGGGTCGAGCTCACCGCGGACGACTTTTTCGCGGGGATCGAGAAGCAGGCCGAGGACGGGGTCGATTTCATGACGGTCCACTGCGGCGTGACCCGCGAAACGATCGAGAAGCTGGTCCGGGAGGGGCGCCGGCTCGACATCGTCAGCCGCGGCGGTTCCCTGCTGGCGGAGTGGATGCATTACAACGGGAAGGAAAACCCCTTCTACGAACAGTACGACCGCCTGGTGGACATCTGCCGGGAGTACGACATCACGATCTCCCTTGGCGACGGACTGCGGCCCGGATGTTTGGCGGACGCCACCGACCGGGCGCAGATCCATGAACTGCTGACGCTGGGAGAGCTCACCGAGCGGGCATGGGCCAAGGACGTGCAGGTGATGATCGAGGGCCCCGGGCATGTGCCGCTGCACCAGATCGCCGCGAACATGATCCTCCAGAAGCGGCTGTGCCACGGGGCGCCGTTCTACGTCCTGGGGCCCCTGGTCACCGACATCGCCCCCGGGTACGACCACATCACCTCGGCGATCGGCGGCGCGATCGCCGCCTGGCACGGGGCCGATTTCCTCTGCTACGTCACCCCTTCCGAGCACCTGCGCCTGCCGCCGGTGGAAGACGTGCGGGAAGGGGTCATCGCGACCAAGATCGCGGGCCATGCCGCCGACATCGCCCGCGGGATCCCCGGAGCGATGGACCGGGACAACGTCATGGCCGACGCCCGGCGGAACTTCGACTGGAAGACGCAGATCGAGGTGTCGATCGATCCGGAGCGCGCCCGGGCATGGCGCGGCGGCAGCATGCCGACGGCGGACGAATCGACCTGCACGATGTGCGCGGACCTTTGCGCCATCAAGAACTCGCAGAAGGCGATCCGGCGGGGGTAACGGCGAAAGGCGGTCGATCCGTCTACTTCCGGAAGGGGAAGACGCTTTTCCGGAACTTTTCGACCGCCTTCGCCTTTTCCCGGAACGGCTCGGCGAGCCGGTCGGGGAAGACTTCCGCGAGCCACCGGCCCGCGGAGATCGCGTGGGGCGCGGCCTTCGACTGCCGCAGCGCACGCGAATCCCCGGGCAGCAGGATCACCAGCAGGAACACCACCAGCACCGACACCAGCACCCCTTTCGCAAGGCCCGCGGCCATCCCCGCCATCCGGTCCGCCCACGAGAGCTGCGACGCCCGGATCCTGCCTTCGATGAGGGCCCCCAGGAGACGGACGGCAAGATAGACCAGCAGGAAAACCGCCAGGTATCCGACCACGTCTTTGTACTGGAAGGTCAGCTTGAGCGTGGAGGCGGCCGCTCCGTAGAGCCGGATCCCGGCCACGTGGCCGGCGACCAGCCCGCCGATGGAGAACAGCTGCCGCACCAGCCCCCGGGCGATGCCCGAAACGGCGAAGAAGGCGCACAGGGCGGCCAGCACGATGTCGATGATGTTCATGGCGCCATTATCCGCGCCGACGACGGGATCATCAAGCCGATCGCGGTCCCCGCGATCACGCGGTGACGATCCGCAGCTGGTCGCAGTGGGAGCTTTCCGAGCCGTGCACCAGGACCAGCGGTTCCCCCCGTCGGATCCTGCGGAGGCGGCGAAGGAACCGCACCGCGCCTTCCGCCATGCGCGTTCCCGGCGGCACCTCTCCGTAAAGGAACGGCTCCACACCCCGGTAGAGAGCCATCCTCGCGGCGGCTTGCGGCGAGGGGGTCAGGGCGATCACCGGGACGGGGGGCCGCGATGCCGCGAGGATTTTCGCCGTGCCCCCGGTGCGCGTGAACACGACGACCGCACTTGCCGGAAGGGCCGCCGCCGCGCGGCACGCGGCATCCGCGACCGCCCCCGCCAACCCGTGAGGGCGCCACAGTTCCTCGGGCGCGGGCGGCATCCTCCGCTGCGCGCTTTCGACCACCTTCCGCATCGTCTCCACCGCTTCCACGGGAAACTTCCCCACGGAGGTTTCCCCGGAAAGCATCACCGCATCGGTTCCGTCCCATACCGCGTGCGCCACGTCGGACACCTCCGCCCTCGTCGGAACGGGGTTCCTCAGCATGGATTCGAGCATCTGGGTCGCGGTGATGACGGTTACCCCGGCCGCGAGGGCCGCCGCGATGATCCGCTGCTGAAGGTGCGGAACCTCCTCGAGGGAGGTCTCCACCCCGAGGTCCCCCCGCGCGACCATCACCCCGTCGGTGGCCGAGAGGATCCCGTCCAGGTTCTCGAGCGCCTGCCGCTTCTCGAGCTTGGCGATGACCGGGACGTCCTTCCCCGCCGACCGGATCGCGCGGACCAGCACGCGGACATCATCCGCCGACCGCACGAAGGAAAGCGCCACGTAGTCGACCCCGAGGGTGAGTCCGAACGCCAGGTCCTTCCGGTCCTTCCGGGTCAGGGAGGGAAGGGAAACCTCCCTCCCCGGAAGGTTGACGCCGTTCCGGTCCCCGACGCGGCCCCCCTGCGTCACACGGCACCGCACCTGTTTCCTTGAGACGTCCAGCACGCGGAGGCGGACGTTGCCGTCGTTCAACAGGACCGCATCCCCGGGACGGGCATCCCGGGGGAGGCCGGGGTAGTCGACGCTGGCCCTCGTATCGTTTCCCTCCGCGTTTCCGGTGACGAGGGTGAAGACGGCACCGCGCCGCAGGACGGCGCCGCCCCCGGCGAAGCGGCCAAGGCGGATCTTGGGTCCCTGGAGATCCTGCAGGATCGCGACGTGACGCTTCTGGCGGCGCGCCTCCGCCCGGACGGCGCCGACGGCGCGGGCATGTTCCTCATGGGTGCCGTGTGAAAAATTGAAACGGGCCACGGACATCCCGCGCCGGAGAAGGTCCGCCACGACCCGGGGGGAAGCGGAAGCGGGCCCGATGGTGCATACGATCTTGGTGGCGGGAAGCGGCATCCTTACCTCCCCTTCGACCGGGCGGGTAACCGCCGGTTTTTCATGATGACCCCCACGAGTATACCCATGAGGCGCATCCGGAGGGCGGACTTTCGGGCGAACCGTTTGAACCGGCAAGGAAAAAAATGTATAACGTAGGACCGGGCAGGGCGTCCCGGTTGGGCTGGCAAGAGCCGACGGAACGCCGGAGTGGCGGAACTGGCAGACGCGCGGGACTCAAAATCCCGTGACCGCAAGGTCGTGCGGGTTCGACCCCCGCCTCCGGCACCACCCCCTCTTCCGTTGCGTGGTGCGCAACGGGAGGGGGTCGAACGGGCGAGGGGCGCCGACCCATTAGGGAGGAATAGGGCGACGCACGGGAGCCCGCCAGCCCCGAGCCCCGCCGCAAAGGCCGCAGCCCTGGATGGGCGGAGGCTCGGGCGGTCGACCCCCGCCTCCGGCACTATGCGAAAACCAAAAGGGCCGGCAGGGTAACCTGCCGGCCCTTTTCCGTTGGACGACCCGCGAGGGCCGGATGTGCGCAGACCGGGCGACTGCGACTTTACGAGACGTTCTCCTTGAGGAAAGCGGCGTCCCAATCCTTCCACACCGCCTCGTACCCCTTGGCGCGGATGACGCGGCTGATCTCTTCGGAGGAACGGTCGTCGTCGATGCTGAACTGTCCCGTCCCTTCCTCCTGATGGGAATACCCTCCGGGCGCGGTGCACGACCCGGCGCTCATCTGGGTGATCCCCAGCGGAATGAGGTTGTCGCGGAACCGGGCGCTCTCCCGCGTCGACAAGGTGAGGCCGCAATCGGGCAGCAGGAGCCGCATGGCGCAGATCCCCTGGACCATCTGGCGGTCGGAGACCTCGTAGAGGGGATCGAAGCCGCCCTCCGCCGGGCGGATGCGCGGGAAGGATACGGAGACCTGGGTTCTCCAGAAGCGGTGGGCCAGGAACAGGCCGTGCAGCCCCGTGAAAAAGGTTTCGATGTAGAAATCCCCGAGACCCAGCAAGGCGCCGATGCCGATCCTGCGCAGGCCCGCCATCCCGCCGCGCTCCGGGGTTTCCAGCCGCCACAGGAAATCGCGCTTCTTCCCGTATAGGTGGACCTTGGCGTACAGGGCCGGGTCGTACGTCTCCTGGTAGATGGTGAGGCCGTCCACCCCGGCGTCGACCATCTTCCGGTAGCCGTCGATGTCCATGGGGTAGACCTCGATGCTGATGGAGCTGAACAAGGGCCGGATCCGCCGGATGGCGGCCGCCAGGTCCTCGTCCCGCACGGCGTTCGGGGCCTCGCCGGTCAGGACCAGCACGTGCCGGAACTCCTGCCGGTGGAGCGCCAGGGCCTCCCTGTCGATCTCCTCCGGCGTGAGGGTTTTCCGGGTGACCTCGTTGCAATGGCTGAATCCGCAATAGATGCAGCCGTTGGTGCATTCATTGGAGATGTACAGGGGGACGTACATCTGGATGTTGTTGCCGAACCGCTGCCGGGTGATCTGGTGCGACCGCGCCGCGAGCGGTTCCAGGTACTTCTCCGCCGCGGGGGAAATCAGCGCCTGGAAGTCCTCGATGCTGGGCCGCTCGGCCTGGAGGGCGGCTTCCACATCCCGTTCCTTCTTGCCGAGGATCTGGTCCAGGACCTTCCGATGATCGTATTTCCGGAACTCTTCCGCGAAGGTCATTTTTCCGTCCTCAGGAAACCGGTGAGCGGGCTGGAGGCCTCGGCGAACTTCCGCTGCTTGCCCAGACCCGCGAGAAACGCCTCGCGGCCCGCCTCGACCCCTTTCTTGAACGCCGCGGCCATCATCCCCGGATTGGGGGAAACGGCCAGCGCCGTGTTGACCAGCACGGCGTCCGCCCCCATCTCCATGGCTTCGGCCGCATGGGAAGGGGCGCCCAAGCCCGCGTCGACGACCACGGGAACGTGGGCCTGCTCGATGATGATGGCGATGTTGTCCCGGGTGCGCACCCCCTTGTTGGTGCCGATGGGGGCTCCCAGCGGCATGACCGTGGCGCAGCCGACCTCCTGGAGATGCTTGGCCAGGATCGGATCGGCGTTGATGTAGGGAAGGACGGTGAAGCCGTCCTTGATCAGGATCCGGGCCGCCTTGAAGGTTTCGATGGGGTCCGGAAGCAGGTAATACGGATCCGGGGTGACCTCCAGCTTGACCCACGGCTCGCATCCGGCGGCCCGGGCCAGGCGGGCAAGGCGCACCGCCTCCTCGCAGTCGCGCGCGCCGCTGGTGTTCGGGAGGAGCAGGTACTTCTGGCGGTCGATGTGCTTGAGCATGTAGTCGTCGGGGTTGTCGATATCCACGCGGCGCAGGGCGACCGTGACGATGTCGCTTCCCGAGGCTTCCATGGCCTCCAGCATGGCCTGGTTGGACGAGAATTTTCCCGTGCCGACCAGAAGTCTCGAATTGAAACTGCGGCCGGCGATGACAAGCGCATCCATTTCAGATCCTCATGGCATTTCCTGGTTTTATTACGGCCCGCCGAAAATGTTTTTATGGATAGGCCGCCACCGACGAACGGATATACATCTTACCATGGGTTGCGCGAAGATGGTCAGGGGAATCTCCCGCCCGCATGGAACGGAAACCGCAAACACTTCGGCGACATAGCGCCTGCGGATGCCCGGATTCAAGGGGGGTGCGCGGCAGGAGGCCGTGCCGGCCACGGCCTCCTGCCCGCCCTGTGCGCGGGAACTTACGCGATCGCGTCGATGATGGCGTTCAACGTCGCGCAGGGGCGCATCGCTTGCGACGCCTTTTCCGGATCCGGATGATAGTAGCCGCCGATATCCATGGGTTTCCCCTGGGCCGCGATCAGATCCCGGGCGATTTCCGCCTCATTCTCCCCCAGCTGTTTCGCGACCTTGGAGAACCGCGCCTGAAGTTCCTTGTCCGCGGTCTGTTCCGCCAGCGCCTGCGCCCAGTACAACGCGAGGTAGAAATGGCTCCCCCGGTTGTCGATCTGGCCCAATTTCCGGGCCGGCGACTTGTTGTTGTCCAGGAACCTGCCGATCGCCTGGTCCAGCGTCCTGGCAAGCACCTGCGCCTTTTCGTTCCGGAAGGTATTCCCCAGGTGTTCCAGGGACGCCGCAAGCGCCGAGAATTCCCCGAGGGAATCCCATCTCAGGTACCCTTCCTTCAGGAACTGCTGGACATGCTTGGGCGCCGAGCCGCCGGCTCCCGTTTCGAACAGCCCTCCGCCCCCCAGAAGGGGCACGATGGACAGCATTTTCGCGCTGGTGCCCAATTCGATGATCGGGAACAGGTCGGTCAGATAGTCGCGCAGCACGTTCCCGGTGACGGAGATCGTGTCTTTCCCCGCCCGGAAACGCTGAAGCGAGAACGTCATCGCTTCCACCGGGGCCATGACGCGCATCTCCAGTCCCTTCGTATCGTAATCCTTGAGGTATTTATCGACTTTTCCGATGATCTGCGTGTCGTGCGCCCTGTCTTTATCCAGCCAGAAGACGGCGACGGCGCCGGTGGCCCGCGCTCTCCGGACGGCGAGCTTGACCCAATCCCGGATCGGCGCGTCCCTGGTCTGGCACATCCGGAAGATATCCCCTTCCTCCACCTTCTGCTCCAGCAGGGTCGACCCGGAAGCGTCGACCACGCGCATCGTCCCGTTTCCGGAAGCCTGGAACGTCTTGTCGTGGGAACCGTACTCCTCCGCCTTCTGCGCCATGAGGCCCACGTTGGGAATGCTTCCGATGGCAGCGGGATCAAACGCCCCGTTCCTCTTGCAATCCTCGACGATCGTGCGGTACGCCGTCGCGTAGCACCGGTCGGGGATCATCGCCTTGGTCTCGTGGAGCTTCCCGTCCGGCCCCCACATCTTCCCCGAGTCGCGGACCACCACCGGCATCGACGCGTCGACGATGATGTCGCTCGGCACATGCAGGTTCGTGATCCCCTTGTCCGAATCCACCATCGCGAGCGCAGGGCGGTCCTTGTACACCGCCTGGATGTCCGCCTCGATTTCGGCTTTTTTGGCTCCCGGAAGTTTCGTGATTTTTGCGTACAGGTCCCCAAGTCCGTTGTTTGCGTTCACTCCGATCTCTTTGAAAACCGCCGCATGCTTGTCGAATACGTCCTTGTAGAAGACGGAAACGGCGTGGCCGAACATGATGGGATCCGATATCTTCATCATCGTGGCTTTCAGGTGCAGCGACAGCAATACACCGCTCTTTTTCGCATCCTCGATCTGATCTTCATAGAATTTGCGCAAGGCACGGACATTCATCACCGATGCGTCGATCACTTCCCCTTCCGTCAGAACCAGGTCCTTTTTCAGGACGGTTGCTTTCCCGTCCGCGGAGACGAACTCGATGCGTACATCCGTCGCATGACTCATCGTGGCGGATTTCTCGCTGCCGTAAAAATCCCCGCCGCTCATATGGGCCACGTGCGATTTCGAATCGGCGGTCCATGCGCCCATCTTGTGCGGGTGCTTTTTCGAAAACTGCTTCACCGAGGCGGGCGCCCTGCGGTCCGAGTTTCCTTCGCGCAGGACGGGGTTCACCGCGCTCCCGAGAACCTTGGAGTACCTTGCCTGAAGCTCCCTCTCCGCATCGGTTTTGGGATCCTCGGGATAGTCCGGCAGGTCATACCCGTGCTCCCGCAACTCCCGGATCGCTTCCATCAGCTGCGGGATCGACGCGCTGATGTTGGGCAGTTTGACGATATTGGCCTCCGGCGTCCTGGCGAGCTCCCCCAGTTGCGCCAGGTAGTCCGGTATCCTTTGGCCCTCGGTCAGTTTTTCCGGAAAGTTGGCGATGATCCTGCCTGCAAGGGAGATATCCCGCGTCTCCACGGATATGCCGGTTCCCTTGGTATACGCCTGCACGATCGGAAGGAAGGAGTAGGTCGCCAATGCCGGTGCCTCGTCAATTTTCGTCCAGATGATCCTTGACGTTTTTACGGTCATGTTCTCTCCTTTGTTATTTGCTTCCGTGCCGCCGGAGACCGGATGGCCATTCGCTGCAGGTGACATCGTCGTTCGGGCGAAGGGTGTATTCACACAGATGGAAGACGGTCAGGAAGGGTTCTTCATCCCGGCCACGGGTTCGACCGATGCGCAGACAAGTATGCTGTATACAAACCCCGTGGAACAGTCAAGCGAAATCCCGTTTCGGCCGCGACCCATTGCCCCGGGAATCGAGGGCCATTCCGGGACTACCTGAACTTGCGGAGTTTCCAGGGCGCCGCAAGAAAGGCGGCGGTGCCGAGGAGTTTCTTCCAGAACCGGGTTCCCCTGGACCGGGAAAGCGAGACGAGGAAGGCGATGTAGATCGCCGCGAGAAGGAAGAAGAGGCGTGTCCAAACGGACAGTTCCATGAACGGATTGTACATAACCCATCAGGGGACGGCAAGCGTCGTCACCATCCGCTGCGGCACATTGCCTTGTCAACCCTTCGCGGGTCCGTTACCATTCGTAAAACAACGGATATCGGGTCGGGAGGATCCGCGCATGAAATCCTGGAATGAAGTGGCCGGGTCGGTCCACCCCATTCTTCCGGTCCTGTTCGCGGTGGTCGGAGTGGGTTTCCTGCTGGGAGCGGCGCACTGGTTCCTGATCAGGAGGCACCCGGATCTCGGCAACGAACGCAAATTTTCCCGTCAACTGATCATGCTGGGGTTGACGCTCGTCGGCATCGTCTCGATCGTCTTCGCGTTGCCCGTCCCCGATACCTCCAGAAACACGCTGATCGGCCTGATCGGCCTCCTCGCGTCCGGGGTGTTCGCCTTCTCGTCGACCACCGTGGTGGCGAACCTGATGGCCGGGATCCTGCTCCGCATCACGAAACCGTTCGGCATCGGCGACTTCATCCTCTGCGAAGACCATTTCGGGCGCGTTGCGGAGCGGGGCCTGTTCGATACCGAGATCCAGGCCGAAAACCGGGAACTGATCTCGATCCCGAATTCGTTTCTGATCACCCACCCCGTGCACCGGACCCGCAGTTCCGGCACCATCATTTCCACCACGCTGTCGCTGGGGTACGACGTCCACCATTCGGTCGTGGAACGGCTTCTGGCCAAAGCGGCGCAGGAAAGCGGCCTCTCGGAACCGTTCGTCCACATCCTGGAACTGGGAAACTTTTCGGTCACCTACCGTGTTTCCGGACTGCTGGCCGAGGTGAAGTGGATGATCACGGCACGCTCCAACCTTTGCCGCGAGGTATTGGACGCCCTGCACGGGGAAGGGATCGAGATCCTGTCGCCGACGTTCATGAACCAGCGCCCCCTCCCGGAGGACCGGAGGATCATACCCGCACGCCGGGAAGAGAACCACGAGGAAAAACCGACCGTGGCGGAAGACGTCGTGTTCGACAAGGCGGAGCAGGCCGAACAGGCCGATAAGGAGAAAAAGCAGTTGACCTCCGAGATTCAACGGCTCGAGGACTCCCTCAAGGAGGCCACGGACGAGGAGAAGAAACGGATCAAGGAGACGGTCGAGGAGGTCCGCAAACGGCTCGCCGCGCTGAACCAGGCGCCGGAGAAATCATCCGAGGATCAGGCCGGAGAGCACCCCGCCCGGGAGGGTACGGAACCGCCGGGCCGCTGAAACGACCGGTTCATTTTCCGGGGCCGCGCGGCTTGAGGAGCGCGGCAATGTCCTTGTGTCCCCAGAGCGCCGATACGTCCGACGGCGTCCACCCGTTCCGGGTCTTCGCGTGGACATCCGCCCCTTTTTCGACGAGCAGCAGGACGAGGTCCTTCTGGTCGTTCAGCGCGGCGGCGTGCAGCGGGGTCATGCCGTCCGGGAATTTCGCGCCGCGGCTTACCCCCTTTTCCATGAGGAGCCCCGGCACATCCTTGTGGCACCGGCTGGTGCTGACCGACAGGGGCAACGGGAAAGCGGCATCTTCGGCGCGGGCGTTCACATCCGCCCCCCGGGCAATGAGGATCCTGGCGACGCTCTCGTGCCCCCAGAGCGCCGCGACGTGCAGCGGCGTCCAGCCGTTCCGGGCTTTCGCCCCGACCGACGCGCCTTGATCGACCAGAAGCGCGGTGAGATCCCGATGGTCCCCGTTCGCGGCGAAGTGCAGCGGCGTCATGCCGTTTTCGTCTCCGGCATGGAGGTCGGCCCCTTGGGACAGGAGCAGTTCGGCGACGTCCCGGTGCCCCCAGATCGCCGCGGCGTGCAGCGGCGTGATGCCGGTTCGGGACATCGCATCGACCCCCGCCCCGTCGGCGAGGAACCCCCGGACCCGGTCCACTTTTCCGGCCTCCGCCGCATCGTGGATCGGGCCCGCGTCGGCCGCGGTCCAGGATAATAACCCGAGGAGGATCAGCATCCCGGTCCCGCGGCGGCGCGGCAAGGAGCGCCGGGACCGGTGGATACGCCTTCCCGTCAAGAACGCCCGCCCGGTTTCCGGGAGGTCCTTCCCGGATCCAGGGCCCGGAGCTTCCTGGTAACGGCCCGTTTCCCGAGCCCATCGAAAAACGCGCGCCTTTCCGGATACCGGGAAGAAAACCGTCTGCGATCGATTTTCATGCGGGCCCACGATTCCGCGAAATCGGCGAACCCGTCGTCGACCCCGTCCAATGGCTCCTTTTCCCGGATCCCGTCCCATTTCGATCTCAACCGTTTGTCCAGGAACGAGCTGTACGGGTTGTGGATGTTCAGCCCCTCGGCGTAATGCTTCAGCCATCCGGTTTTCTCTTCCCGGCCCGTCAATCGCTCCTCGTCGCGGGCGCCGGGGAACCGCAACGGCACGGACACGCGGATCTTCTTCCCGGTAAGGATGATGCATCCCGGATCCTCGTCTTCCGCCCGGATCCACCGGAAGGCGGGATTTCTTCTCAGGGCGATTTTCTCGCTCTTTTGCAGGTCCGGATCCTCCTTCAGCAGCAGTTCCAGGAGGCCGCTCCTGCCGAACACGAGGAACTTCCGGTAGCCGTCCTTTTCATCCAGGTGGTGAAAATCCAGAGAAAACCGTTTTTCGATCCGCTCCTCCGTCCACGCGGCCTTTCGGAGCTCATCTCCCTCGCCGCATACCCAGACCCATAACCGGTTCTTTTCGTCCCTGTACAGGAACCGGTTCTCCACGGTCAACCGCTCTGCGCACGAGGGGCACGGGACCCGGTTGAACTCCCCGGAAAGGATGGCGTCTTTCAGCCCGGGATCGTGCTCGGCGAAAACATACTCGTAAACGTCCCCCGTGAACGCCGCCCCGCAGCTGCACCGGATGTCGTAGGCCGCCTTCAGCGCCATGCGCGTCTCCCTGAACAAAGGTGCCGGCGGGACCGCGAACCTTCCGCCGGCACCGGATGCGTCCCGCTCCCGTTTAAGCCTGCTTCGGGATCAGCAGGGTGTTCTTGTCGGCATACTGCTTCCCGACGAAATATTCCTTGGGGATCATCCCGTGAATGCCCAAGGTGTAATCCACGAGCTGGGTGACGTGGAGGTCGACCGCCTGGGAGCAGAAGGCGTAGGCCTCCATCTGGGGCATGCCGTAATGCTTGTTCAGAAAATTGATCGCATGGCGCACGGCCATCTGGCCCAGGGGCACGGCGAGGTGAACCTCAATGCGCTGGAGGGGGCTTTCAAGAACATCACGCTGCGGTTCACCGTCCGGAAGGACCTCAAGAAAATGATCGATTGGCCCATGGCGTCCAGCCCCACCCACTGGATCATGATGGGGTTCCACACCGACCTGTACAAATCGTGCCAGATGGGCGTCCCCGGTCTTGAAGCCGGCCCCCTTGACCCAGACAGGCAGGTACAGCACGGTTCCGGCCACGAGGTCCTTGTTGTCCATGTTGCCGCCGTGCTTTCCGGGGGGGACGTTGCTCCACATGCCCTTTTCCGGCAGCTCCACGCCGATCGTTCCGGGGAACGGCCGGATGGGCACCTTGATTCCGGGCATGAAGTCGTACGTCATGTCTTTCCGGTTGACGGCGTACCACCGGACTTTCCCGTCGGGGAAATCATCGGCGAGAAGGCCGAGTTTCATGAACGAGGTGGTCGGGTTCAGGTTGAAGGCGTAGGGTCCGGGATCGATATCGAGGATCTCGACCTGCAGCATGTCCCCCGGCTCGGCGTCTTCGACGTAGACCGGGCCGGTCAGGTGATGGTGGCCGCCGCCCTTCCGGATCTTCTTCGCTCCGGTCGTGTCATCCGGGAGGAAGTACGTCTCGGAGGTCTTGTCGATCACCTCCTTGTACCAGCCCATCCAGTCGTCGATCGTGGCCCCGGGGACCATTTTGCCCATCAGGTGCGTCCCGGTTTCCAGGTACACCGTGTCGCCCGATTTGATGTTCATGACCGGCTTGGTGGAATTGTCCCAATATCCGTCCGTGGAGGTCATCTCGTTGCAGCCCAGGATATGGACCTTCCCGGTAACATCCGTCCTCTTGAGCTCGACGGCCCGGGCTTTCGGGAGGGCCAGGTCGCTCAAGGCAAACGCCGCACCCGTCGCCCCCGCATATTTCAGGAATTTCCGCCGGTCGATCCCTTCGCCGCCTTTTTTCCTTACGCTGTCGTCGCTCACGGAGCACCCCCGAATAGTGGTTTTTCCTGCCGTTTCAGGGCCATCAGATCCGTTCACGCGCGGCTCGACGCTTCCCCTTCCCTCCTTTCTTCTCGTGCCGCTCAGGCCGGTGGGTTAAACGATCGGGAAATGAATAATTGAAGTTCCCCACAACGGGATGGGCGTTGTCAACCGGTATTTCGGAGGGAAAAGAAACGACGGAGCCCGGGGAAAACTCCCCGGGCTCCGTCGAACGGCCGTTGCCGATCCCCGCCTCCTACGGTGTGGCGACCGTCGGCGGTGCGGCAGGTTGTATCACGGTGGCGTTGGCGGCGTTGTCGGCCGCCTGGTAAGCGGGCTGCAGCCACCCCTTGGAGTCGCCCACCGGATCGGTAAGCCAGTGATCCGCGTACGCGGCCCCGTGGCAGTTGGAGCAGTTCGACACGTTGAAGGCCGCGTAGGACGAAGACGCCCCGGTGATGTTTCTCTGGATATTGTGCGGCGTCGCGTACGTCCAGGTCGGCTTTGCCGTCATGCCGGGAATGAGATCCGCGACCGGGCCGGCCAGAGGATACCGGAACAGGTCGTTGTCCACGGGAACGTGCCGGAGCACGCCGTACTTCTTGTTCGAGGTATCTCCCGTTCCCAGCCACAGCGGGTTTTTCCCGATCCGGAAGGTCATCAGCGCATCCGGCGCCGACCCTTCCGCCCGGGTCGCGAGCGTCGGATCCCCCTCGTTGATCTTGTAGAAGGGAAGCCCGGTGTTCCCGACATCGATGTCGGTGTGGCAGCCGAAACAGTTCTTGTATGGCTGCGCATGGCACACCTGGCAATCCATGGTGGCCAGGTGCCCCGAGCTGTGGAGCGTGTTGGTTCCCGTCACGGCGGTATGGCAATCCACGCACTTCGGCGTCCCGGCGACGTCGTACCGGCCGCCGGTGCCTGTCGCGGGAGCCCCTCCGCCGTGCATCTCGGTCCCGCTGTGGCAGAAGGCACACCCTTTCTTGAGGCCGGTGACGTTATCCACCACCTGGGTCTGGGCGAAGTGCACGTCCGGCAGCACGGCCGCCACGGCCAGGCCGTTCCTCGTGATCAGGGCGTTGTTCAGGCCGAAGAATTCGTCCTTCACGCGGCTCCCGTGACATGCAGTGCAGTTGCGCTCCATGTCCGGGGTCTTGCGGTAGTTGTGTCCGTTCAGGAATCCGCCGCCGGCCGTCACCGGAACGGCGACATGGCAGAAGCCGCAGGCGGCATTCCCGTCGGTGTTCGCGACGTGGCACTTCGTGCACTGCTCGTCGTACCTCTCGGCCTGGGTGGGGCCGTTGAAGTCGAAGCCCCGGTCGCCCAGGGCCTTCACGTACCCGCCCAGGGTGGTATGCAGGCTGTTGGCGCTGGCCGTCACGATGGCCCCGTGGCACGTGCTGCACTTGTCGGATCCGGGAATGGATTGCCACGTTCCGCTGTGCGCCGCGGACCGGGTGGAGGCGGTGTCGTTCCCGCCGTGGCAGGTCGTGCAGGCCTGCCCTCCATGGGTCGTGGTGAGGTAGTTATCGGGATACTGCGCGATCAGTCCGTTGTACACCCAAACCTTTTTTTGCGCCGGCACGGGCGCAACCGATCCGCCTCACCCCTCTCCCGACGACGGTGGGGCCACTGCGCTCGTCGCCGGGAATTTGACCAGTTCGGTGAAGACGGCCGTCAGGCTGGTATGGCACCCCTGGCACCCCGTGGAAGGCGGCGTGTAGGCGGCCAGGTCGGCGATGCCGCTTCCCCAGTTGTGCAGCGGGAAGTCCCATCCCCGGTTCAGGTCGAAGTCCTTCAATTGGCCGGAAGCGGTCGCCGTCGTGCTCCAGCCGTTCATCCCGTAGAGGATGTCCTTCGCATTGTACCCGAGGATCCCCAGGGCCATGGTCGACAGGGACCCCGTGTGCCCCGTGTAGCAGTAAACGTACACCTGCTTGGCGGGGTCCACGAACTTCGTGTAGTTGACCAGGTCCGCGACGGACCTGTACGGGACGTTGATGGCGCCGGGGATGTGCGCACCGGCGTAGTCGGCCGCCCCCCGGACGCTGATGATCTGGGGGTCGTTCGCGGCGTTGCCGTCCTCCAGGTTGTCCGCCAACGCTTTCGCGTATACCTGGAGATCGAACTGCGTGGGCACCGAGTTCAGGTAATTCTTGGCGCGCACCAGGATCTTCTTCACCACGGTGTCGGTCGCCGGAGTGAAGGCGGCAAAGGCGGGAAAAGCGCCCTTGTCCGCGCCCGCACGCGGAGTGGTTTCCGTGGCCTTCTGCACGGTGACCACGCCGGCCGCGTCGTCGAAGCGCGTGTTCGCGGGAACCAGCGTCCGGTCGTAGGACCACGCGGTCATCCCGGCGAAAATCGCGGTGGATTTCGGGTAACTGCCGGGGTTGGCCGGGTCCGCGATGCGATAGATGTTGATGAGCAGGCTGGCCATGTTCCCGTCATTGCCCCAGTAGGAAGCCACGAAGACTTCCTTGTCCATGGGGATCCCGGAGGTGTTGTCCAGCAGCGCCTGCGGAAGCGACTGCAGCGGAATGTTCACGGCCCCGGGGATGTGCCCCTTGGCGTAATCCGCAGGTTCCCGTGTGTCGACCACGAAGAAGCTGTCCGCGGCCCTCGTGTTGTCGAGGCCGCTCAGCTGCTTCATGACGACATCGGGGTTCGTGGTGTTGTAGCCCAGGGCCAGGACCGCGTTCACGCGTCCGGCGATCTCCTGGAGGTCGGCGCCGGCCGTCGGGGTCGAGCCGACGACGGATCCCGGATCCCCCGGGACCGGCGCGTCGTCGCTTCCCCCGCATCCCCCGAGAAACAAGGGGACGCAGAGCGCCAACGCGATCAGCGGATTCACGACATGTCGTTTGTTCACGTGCACACCCCTTCCCATATGCTTGATTGGATTTGCCCTGCGGCGGCGTCTTCGAGCATTCCCGAGTCCCGCCCCTGCAACCCACCTCCTTTCCTTCGCGAATCTTGAAAAGACCGCCGCATCGCAGGCGCATGCCCCGCGGGCGAACCAACGCGGGGGCATGCCGTACACATACTGCATACAGTATCCAACCTGAGCCTATCTGTCTATCCGAATTCGGGATTGTTTCTCAAAATGTCCGGAACCCATTGATACAAAAGGGATTCTTGCGGATATAAAACGTTTGAACTTGCCGGGCGGCGGACCTTGCCCCCCTCGCCCCTTCAGGCGATTTCCGCCTTCGCGGACGGGTTGAAGGGATTGGTGCGCACCGCCAGGGAGAAGAGGTAGGGGTAGTCCGCCTGCAGGTGTTTCATGTACGAAAGCCATTCCGACCCGAGCAGGACATGGACCCGCTTGATGTCTCCGATCAGGTGTTCGTAATCGGTATCCGGCAGGGAGGTGACGTCCCGCCGGTTTCCCAGTTCCTCGGCGAGGTGGAACACCGCCCACAGAAGCTCGGTGAACGTTTCATGCTCCAGCAGGTTGGGGTTTCCCAGCAGGCTCAGCAGGAACTGTTTTTTTCCGGTCAGAAACGATCTCAGCCGTTCCCAGTCGATATCCGCGCGCCCGACCTTGTTGTCGAACTCCTGGAGGCTGGTTCGGGCCCGGAGGTAGTCGGCATCCTTCCAGTCCGCATTCACCAGCAGGCGCTCCAGGGGCGCGCCCGCATCCGGATCCCTGTTCGAGATGAGCCGGAGCAGCCCGGTGCCGACCTCGCTGAAGAAGCTGCCGATCACCATGTTGAGTTTGTTCAGCATCGCCTGTTTTTCCCGGCGGCCCAGGAGCTCGTTGATGACCACCGTGACGAGGTACACGGATACGGGCAGGAACCCGAGCTGGGCGAGGATGGACTTGAAGATGTTTCCGGCGTCCCGGAACACGAAATAGTGGATCAGGTTGAAGGCCACGGCGAACGCCAGGCAGATCGCCGCCACCCGGCCCTGCCACGGAAGAAATCTCATGCCCGCCCTCCCCGGGGCGTCACCACTTGCTCCGTACGCCGGTCATGTGATTGACGGGACCGCGCCCGCTCCCGAGGTGCGGCCCGCTCCCGATGGCTTCGGAAACGTACTCCTTGGCCCGCCGGATGGCCTCCGGCGGCGACATCCCCCGGGCCAGGCCGGCGGCGATGGCGGAGGCGAAGGTGCACCCGGTCCCCTGCGTGTTCCGGGTGGCCTGCCGGGGCGACGTCAGCAAGGTCGGTTCGCCGTCGTCGCACACCACGTCGACGGCGCAGCCGTCGATGTCGAGGCTCCCCCCCTTCAGCACCACCCAGCCGCACCCGATGGTTCTCAATTCCCGCGCGGCGTCCCGCATGGCGTCCAGATTCCGGATCGTGCGCCCCAGGAGCGCCTCGGCCTCGAAGAGGTTCGGGGTGATGACCGTGGCCAGCGGCAGCAGTTCGTCGCGGATCGCCGCCTGCGCGTCCTCCGCCAGCAGGGGATCGCCGCTTTTCGCGACCATCACCGGATCGACGACCAGGGTGGCGACGCGGAAGGCGCGAATCCCGTCCGCCACGGCGGAAACGATCGCCGCGTTGGACAGCATCCCGGTCTTGACGGCGTCGGCGCCGATGTCGGAGAGCACGCTCTCCATCTGTTTCCGCACGAAGTCGGGGGAGACGTCGAAAATCCCCTGCACCCCCACCGTGTTTTGGGCGGTCAGCGCCGTGAGGACGGACATCCCGTGCACGCCGAAGGCCATGAACGTCTTGAGGTCCGCCTGGATCCCGGCGCCGCCCCCGCTGTCGGAGCCGGCGATGGTCAGGGCCCTTTTCATGCCGGTTCCCCCTCTAATTTGCCCGACCCCCGGAAATGGTCCCACCCCGCGGCCTTCAGCGGTCTTTTCCCTCCGCGGGAATCCACCAGGCGGTA
>JACZKY010057137.1_pt1 | contig 24001 bp, 12 predicted proteins | sample 8237611 | NCBI WGS metagenome assembly JACZKY01 (sample SAMN16148055, study PRJNA663545) | marine sediment metagenome | biome: sediments and biomass from bioreactor inoculated with such sediments; feature: coastal sediments; material: methane- and iron-fed bioreactor; isolation source: Bothnian...
CATTTAAAACTTCGGTCTTATTATGTTTTATTTTTTCTAATAGAAGTTCAAAATTATTTAGAATTTCTGCAAGAAATTTTTCTCTTTCAACAGTTCGTCCAAGTTCATTTCTTATTGACGTTGGCGGGTAATTAAACAATCCCTGAAATGAATTTTGATTTACATTAACTCCTATTCCGATCACCATTCGCTCAATCTTATTCCCTTGCGAAATTGATTCAATTAATATTCCGGCGGATTTTTTACCGTCCAGTAAAACATCGTTTGGCCATTTAAGTTCAGTTTTTAATTGAAACAAATTTTCAATTGAAACTGCCACTGATAGAGACGCAACAAAATTTATCAGACTGGAATTAGAAAATAAGAATTTATCTTTTGTGATAAGAATTGAAAATGTAAGATTAGATTCGGGTGCACTGTACCACACACGATCTTTTCTTCCTTTTCCGGTTAATTGTTTTTCCGCAAGAACAACAGTTCCACTCTGATTATAGCCACTATTTTTATTCATTAAGAATGTATTTGTTGATGCTAGTTCATCTGCGTACACAAAAACTCTTCCAATAAAATCTGTGTTTAGCTTAATATCAAAATTTTCAATATTGAACAAAGTAACTCCAATAAATGATTTCTAAAATACGTTATTTTTAACAAATTGTCAGTTGATGTGACTATATGCTAATTAAAAAGGTCATATTGGCATACATTTATTTTATAAAATTAATCAATAAAAAACTATCCTTGCTTAACTTATTTTATTACAAAGAGTTACAGAAATTGATACCACTGGCACTATGGTTGTAATCTTTAAGTAATTAAAATAAATGAATGTGAAATAAATATAATTTAAGGAGAAAATAATGGGTAAAATAATAGGAATAGATTTGGGTACAACGAATTCATGCGTTGCAGTTATGGAAGGCAATGATCCGGTTGTTATACCAAATTCTGAAGGCGGAAGAACTACTCCTTCGGTAGTAGCTTTTGCAAAATCCGGTGAAAGATTAGTAGGGCAGCCGGCAAAAAGGCAGGCAATCACTAATCCGAAAAATACAATCTTTTCAATAAAAAGATTTATGGGCAGACTTATAAATGAAGTTGCAAAAGAAAAAACTGAAATACCTTACGAGGTTGTGGCTGGCGATAATAACAGCGCACGAGTTCAGATCGGGGATAGAATGTACTCGCCACCAGAAATTAGTGCAATGGTATTACAAAAAATGAAAAAGACCGCTGAAGATTATTTAGGACAGGAAGTTACTGAAGCTGTAATAACTGTTCCAGCATACTTCAATGACGCGCAAAGACAGGCTACCAAAGATGCAGGTGAAATTGCCGGTTTGGTGGTTAGAAGAATAATAAATGAGCCAACAGCGGCTGCTTTAGCGTATGGACTTGATAAAAAAACCAGCGACCACACAGTTGCTGTGTATGATCTTGGCGGTGGAACTTTTGATATTTCTATTCTGGCTCTTGGTGATGGTGTTTTCGAAGTCAAATCAACAAATGGAGATACACATTTAGGTGGTGATGATTTTGATCAAAGGTTAATAGATTTTCTTGCTGATGAATTTAAAAAGCAGGAAGGAATTGATCTCAGAAAAGACGCAATGGCTCTTCAGCGATTAAAAGAAGCAGCAGAAAAAGCTAAGATTGAACTGTCAACTTCTCAATCCACAGATGTTAATTTACCATTTATTACAGCAACACAGGATGGACCTAAACATCTAAACCTAAATTTAACGAGAGCAAAATTTGAGCAATTAATTGATGATCTTGTTAAGAACACAAAGCTTCCTTGTGAACAGGCAATGAAAGATGCTGGCGTTACGCCAAAAGATATTGATGAGGTTATACTAGTAGGTGGATCTACAAGAATCCCTATGGTGCAGCAGCTGGTCAAAGATCTTTTCCAAAGAGAGCCGCATAAAGGAGTAAATCCCGATGAAGTTGTGGCAATTGGTGCTGCAATTCAGGGTGGTGTTTTAGCCGGCGATGTTAAAGATGTATTGCTATTGGATGTAACTCCATTAGCATTGGGAATTGAAACGCTTGGCGGTGTGATGACACGCTTAATCGAATCAAATACAACTATTCCAACAAAGAAAAGCGAGGTGTTCTCAACTGCTGCTGACAATCAGCCTTCAGTTGAAATCCATATTCTTCAGGGAGAAAGACCGATGGCTGCAGATAACAGAACTTTAGGAAGATTTCATCTCGATGGAATTCCACCTGCACCAAGAGGAATGCCTCAGATAGAAGTAACCTTTGATATTGATGCGAATGGTATTTTACATGTTGCAGCAAAGGATAAAGCAACCGGTAAAGAGCAGAGTATCAGAATTACATCTTCGAGCGGGTTGGATAAGAGTGAAATTGAAAAAATGAAAAACGCTGCTAAAGAACATGCTGCAGAAGATAAACTTAAGAAGGAATCTGTTGAGATCAGAAATCAGGCTGATAGCTTAGTCTTTCAGACTAAAAAACAGATAGATGAATTAAAGGATAAAATTACGCCCGATGTAAAATCAAGATTAGAATCTGAGATTAAAAAAGTAGAAGATGCTCTGGCTGCAAATAATTCCGAGCAAATTAAATCTGCATCAGATTCATTAAGTAAAGTATGGAATGAAGTAGCATCACAGTTATATTCACAGGCCGGACCGCAAGGTCAACCTGCTCCTGATCAACAGCAGACTGGTAACAAACCCAATGATGAAAAAGGCGATGTTCAGGATGCCTCATACGAAGTTGTAGATGACGACAAAAAATAAATTGTCGTAAAATTATTCTTATATAAAATAACCTAATTAGCTCCGGTTTATTCTTAACCGGAGCTTTTTTGTTTAAAGATCATTTGGTTATTTTAGACTTTAAGATAATATTCCATCACTAATGGTTCGAAGCGAAAAGAAACATCGAATAATATTTATTGATCTTATGCGTGCATTTGCTGTCATTCAAATGGTGCAAGGGCATACGGTTGATGCATTACTTTCACCGGATTTTCGCTCCGATCAATTTCCGATTTACTTTTTGTGGAATTTTATGAGAGGAATGACAGCACCGATATTTATGTTCAGTGCGGGAACTGTTTTTACCTACCTTTTTAGACTTGTAGATGAACCGTTCGCAGCTAATCCGAGAGTTAAAAAAGGATTCTTAAGATTTTTACTTCTCGTCTGCATAGGTTATATCTTAAGATATCCTACATATAAAGTAATTGATTTTTCTAACGTAACTGCAGATCAATGGAATATATTTTTTGCTGTTGATGTTTTACAACTGATTGGATTTGGGCTTCTGTTTGTCCTTATTTGTGCACTGATTGCTGAGAAACTAAAAATAAGTGATACAGTTGTGTTTACATTTTTTACTTTATTCTTTTTTATCGCAACACCATATTTCTCAAAGATTAACTGGTTAGAGTATTTCCCGCAGCCTGTAGCTGGTTATTTTTATGATCGGACGGGATCATTATTTCCATTATTTCCCTGGGCTGGTTATGTAGTATTTGGAGGTGTTTTAGGTAGTTACCTTGCAAAAAATCCTTTAGTATTTAAATCAAATAAATTCAGTTTAAACCTTGCTTTATTTGGTGCGGCATTAATTATTGTTTCTGAAGTATCTATCCTGATTTCTAATAAGTTTTTTGGCTACTATCCTGTTACATCTTCCTACAATATTGAAACTATTATTTTTAGACTCGGGTTTGTTTTAGTTCTTAATTCTCTGGTTTCATATATCTCCCAGAAAATGGAATCAATTCCAAAAATTATAATTCTTTTTGGAAGGAATACATTGCTTATTTATATCGTCCATTTGATTTTCCTTTATGGCAGTGCATGGAATCCTGGATTAGTGATGCTTTTTGGAAATTCATTGAAAGTACCTGAAACTGTTTTCTTCGCTATTTTGATGTTAACATTGATGACATTAATGGTAATTTTATTGAGTAAATTTAAATTCAGAAATAAACAACTTGTAACTTAAACATGAGAAAATCGAGCACGACAAACCCAATTTCAACTGATGAGGACAAGCAAATCGATCAATCGCTAAGACCCGGATTTATTAAAGATTTTTCAGGGCAAAAACGGATTACTGAAAATTTAAATGTATTTGTTTCTGCTGCAAAAAAAAGAAAAGATGCTTTAGATCATGTTTTATTAACTGGTCCACCCGGACTTGGTAAAACTACTCTGGCACATATCATTGCAAATGAACTTGGAACAAAAATTAAAGTCACTTCAGGTCCTGTTTTAGAAAAACCAGGTGATCTTGCTGGTTTGCTGACTAATCTGGAAGAGCATTCTGTACTTTTTATCGATGAAATACACAGACTTAGCCCTGTAGTTGAAGAGTACCTCTATTCCGCTATGGAAGATTATAAACTGGATATTATGATTGAAAGCGGACCTAATGCCCGATCAGTTCAAATTAGTTTACCAAAATATACTTTAATTGGTGCAACCACCCGCGCAGGAATGTTGACATCACCATTACGGGATAGATTTGGAATTAAATTTCGATTGGACTATTACGATAATGAAACGCTTGATAAAATTGTAAATCGATCTGCCGGAATTTTAAATTTACAAATTGATTCGGATGCTTCTCTTGAACTTGCAAAAAGATCCAGGGGTACACCAAGAATAGCAAATAGATTATTAAGACGGACCAGGGATTTTGCAGATTTTGATAATAAAAAATCCATTGATTTAATTGTTACACAGAAAGCTCTTACTGCTTTGGAAGTAGATGAATTTGGTTTAGATGAAATGGATAAAGATATAATTCTTGCAATAATCGATAAATATAATGGTGGTCCTGTTGGATTAAATACTCTTGCAGTTGCAGTAAATGAAGATCCTGGCACAATTGAAGAAGTTTATGAACCATTTTTAATTCAGCAGGGATTTATTCAACGCACACCCAGAGGTCGGGAAGCGACTGCATTAGCTTATAAGCGGTTTGGCCGGAATAAATTTGGAAAGAGTAATCAAACATTATTTGAATGAAGAAAGGGAGATTTGTTGTGAGAAGTATTCAATTTTTTCTCATTGTTCTTTTGTTCGCAATTACTGCATCTGCACAAAATAGCTCATACATCCCACTAAATATAAAACCGGCATTTGAAAAAGGTACACGGTCCACTGATGGTTCACCCGGATCAAACTACTGGCAGAATAAATCGGAGTATGATATCAAAGTAAACATAGATCCCAGAACAAAAATACTCAAGGGCTCTGAAGATATCGTGTACTTCAATAATAGTCCTGATTCCTTAGATCAAATTGTAGTAAGATTATATCAAAATATTAATAGACCTGAAGCTAGAAGAGATTTTTATATCAACCCGAAAGCAATTAATGAAGGAGTTCAGTTAAAAAGAATATCCATTGGAAATACAGAGCGGCAAATTGATGATAGATCAACAGTTAACATTACCGGAACAAATCTTACATTAAAGTTGATTGAAAAACTTGCACCACAAAGTAAAATTAATCTGTCGTTCGATTGGGAAATAGAAATTCCACCCGTATCAACCATAAGATTTGGAAGTTATGATTCGACCTCAATGTTTATTGCATATTGGTATCCGCAAATTTCCGTATATGATGATATAGATGGATGGGACAGAATGGATTATACTGGTACTTTAGAAATGTATAATGATTTTAACGATTACAATATTGAGTTTACGGTTCCCGCTGGATTTCAGATTTGGGCAACCGGCGTCTGGCAAAATGCTGATGAAATTCTAAATCAAAAATATCTTGATAGATATAACTCAGCATGGAAATCTGATTCTGTTATAAAAATATTTGAGAAATCAGATCTGTCAGAAAATAATATTTATAAAACAAAAACTGGATTTAATAATCTAAAATTTAAAGCTGAAAATGTTCCGGACTTTGCTTTTGGGATAAGCAATACTTATTTGTGGGATGCTGCAAGTTTTGAAGTTGATAAAAATACCGGAAGAAGAGTTTATTGTGCTGCTGCTTATCGGCAGACAAGTCCGGATTTTGTTGATGTTGCTTTTTATGCAAAGGAAACTCTTAAGTACTTTTCTTTTGAAATGCCGGGAGTTCCTTTTCCATACCCTTCCGCAACTGTATTTAATGGTGCGGGCGGAATGGAGTTTCCAATGATTGTAAATAATGGAAGAGAAGATAACATTGCCGGTATCGTTGGGTTAACGTCACACGAATTAGCTCATCAGTATATGCCATTTTATATGGGAACAAATGAGCGAAAATATCCGTTTATGGATGAAGGCTGGGCAGTTATGTTTCCGTATGATTTTCAGGAGAGAATGGCTGAGGGAAATACACCAAGAATAAGAACAGTAAACGGTTATGAAAATTTTGCCGGTAACGAACTGGACTTACCATTAATGATTCCTTCACCAACTATAAGCTGGCGATCTTATAGAATTTCTGCTTATAACAAACCGGCAATTGCATATGATATACTTAGAAAAACCTTGGGTGATGAACTTTTCTTGAAAGCTTTGCATACTTATATGCAAAGATGGAATGGCAAACATCCTATTCCAACTGATTTTTTCTTCACCTTTGACAATGTTACCGGGCAGGATTTAAGCTGGTATTGGAAACCATGGTTTTACAATTTTAGTTATCCTGATCTTGCAATATCAAATATAAAATCAAAGCAAAATTCTATTGTGGTCGAAGTGAAAAATATCGGAAGTCTTCCATTGCCAATTAAGCTGCAGGTTATGTTTAAAGATGAAGTAGTTAAAGAAGTTTATAAGAATGCTGATGTCTGGAAATCAGGAAAAGATAAAATTGGAATTAAAATTGATGGGGTGAAAAATTTTGATGCTGTAATACTTGGGAGTGAATTAATTCCTGATGTGAACTCAATCAATAATGTTTACTTTAAGTAAGGATTGAATAAGCTATTCTTGAATTAGGATTCAAAAGTCAAAAAAAATAATTGTCATTTCCACTGTCATAGGCATCCCTTCGGGAGAAAGTGGGAATCGACTTACTAATATTAGTTTTAGATTCCCGTTTTCACGTGAATGACAAACTTATAACTATTTAAAGAATGGCCTCGTGAAAAGAATAGCTAGTCTCTACTTTTTCTATCTCTTGAAAAATTACTTTTACGTTTAAAATCTTTTTTATCACCAAAATCTCTTTTCTCTCTTGAGAAACCGGATTTTTTATATCCGCCAGAACTTTTTCTATCTGAATTAAATTTTGGTTTACCTCCTCCGCCTCTTCTTTTTTCAGCTATCTCAAGATTTATATCACGCTTCTTTAATTTCTTTCCTTTAAATCCTTCAATAATTTCATTTTGAAAAGTACTATCAGCTTCAAAGAAAGAAAAGTTTTTTAATATTTCAATCTCACCGATTTCAATATCGCGCATTCCGGTAAAATCATTTATCATTCCGATTAATTGTGCAGGTTTCAAATCATCAGTAACCCCAAGATTAAGAAAATATCTCGTGTAATTCCCTTTGCCGCCTCTGGTTGATCTTTCTCTTTCCTTAAACTTGCTTTCACTTGGAATGTATAAATCGGGAATGTTTTTATAATACTCTAAAAATCTATTAAACTCTATAGAAACAAATCTTTGAATGAGATCATTTCTATCCATCCATTCTAATTTTTCATAAATCTTAGGCAGAAAAGGTTCAACCTGAACTGTATCAACTTCTACTTTTTCAACTTTATCTATTAAATGAAACAATTGTCTTTCACATATTTCTCTGCCTGATGGAACAGGAAGAGTTGTAAATTTTTTGCCTAACTGTTTTTCAATTGTATTTAGTTTATATTTTTCTTTAAGATTTGCTATTACGATCGAAGTACCGCTTTTGCCGGCTCTTCCGGTTCTTCCGCTTCGATGTGTATAAATTTCTAATTCATCCGGAAGATCGTAATTTATAATATGTGTCAGGTCATCCACGTCAAGTCCTCTGGCTGCAACATCTGTCGCCACCAACAGTCTTAAATGCCTGGTTCTAAACTTACTTAAAACCGCCTCGCGTTGTGATTGAGATAAATCGCCGTGAAGTGCATCAGCATTATATCCATCCTGCATTAGTTTTTCTGAAACATCTTTGGTTTCCTGACGTGTTCTGCAAAAAACAATTCCGTATACATTCGGATGAGAGTCTACAATTCTTTTTAATGCCAGATATTTATCTCTGGCATGAACCAGATAGCTTATATGCTCAACATTTTCAGCACCGGAATTTTTCTTGCCTATTGTAACTTCAACCGGATTTTTCATATAGCGATTGGCTATAGAAAGCAGGGGATTAGGCATTGTGGCAGAAAATAAAAATGTATTTCTGTTTTTGGGTGTTGTTTCTAAAATGGCTTCAAGTTCTTCTTTAAAACCCATGTTTAACATTTCGTCTGCTTCATCAAGAATAACAGCTTTAACTTTATTCAGATTTACTTCTCCGCGGTTTATTAAATCATTTAATCTGCCGGGAGTTGCAGAAATAATCTGCGCACCTTGTTTAATTTTCTGGATTTGTCTATCCATACTTGAACCACCGAAGATAGCAGCAATTTTAATATCTTTATTGAAAGCTGCATAATCTTTTAAATCATCTGCAATTTGAAGACAAAGTTCACGTGTTGGCGCAATAATTAAATATTGTACCTGGCGCAAAGTAGTATCGGTTTTATGAATAATGGGTAAACCAAACGCTGCAGTTTTTCCGGTACCAGTCTGTGCTAGCGCAATAATATCCTGAGGATTTTCCTGTAGCATCATTGGGATAATTTTTTCCTGAACAGGCATCGGACTTTCAAAATTCAGTTCCTTGATTGCCTGTAATATATTTTTATCTAAACCTAACTCTTCAAACGAATTCATCTAAAAGCTTTCTATAAATTTTTGTTTATTTGATTATTGATTACTCTTGGTAAGATTTCACTGGCTGGAATATCAACTAAATTATCTGTTAGTATATCGGGCAAGTTCAAATTCTTTTTTGGTGATTTGATTCGGAATTAATTAAATCCACAAACAAGAAGTAAATCGTTGCTGTAAAGATAAGGAAAATAAAATGAATCTTAGTGATATGAATTATCAAAGAAAGTTGAATTAAATGCTAAAAACCTTCTCTTTGGCTAAAGAAAGGGTTTAATGTGGTCGGATATAACTTATAACTCACTCTACGCACAAAACTAGTTTTTACTCTAAATCCGTAAAGCAGACTTAAGTCTGCTCCACGATTTGAATAATTGTTTAATACCTCTGCGTAAGGCGAGTTATAATATCAATTTACTGGCTTTAGAATTATTGCTGTTCCACCACCCGGTGCGAGTTTTAGTTTTAATACTTCGTTTTTCTTAACAATCTTTTTCTCAATCTCATATTTCATCGGATTCTTTTCCCAGTCAGCATCAAGAGCATCTTTGTAAATCGTAATTTCGTACTTTTCTGCTTCAAGAAAATCCAATGGAACTTCAAAATCTCTGGCTTCTTCATCAGTTATTGCTCCAATGTACCAATCATCCGAGTCTTTATCTTGACGTGCAATGATAATGTAATCACCGGGTTCTGCTTTTAAGATTTTTGTATCACTCCAATTTACAGGAACTTGTTCTATGAAAGTAAAAGCATCAGGGAATCTTTCATAGTTTTCAGGAAGATCTGCAGCCATTTGAATTGGACTGTAAATCGTTACATACAATGCAAGCTGTTTAGCCAATGTTGTATGAACCTGATACTTACTTTCCGGTTTGTAGTAATCTATCTTAATTTGAAAAATTCCCGGAGTGTAATCCATTGGTCCACCCATAAAACGAGTGAAAGGAAGAATTGTTTCATGCTCTGGTGGATTGCCGATACTCCATGCATTAAATTCATTACCGCGCGCCGCTTCTGCTGCTAACCAATTTGGGTATGTTCGATGTAATCCGGTCGAACGAACTGATTCATGAGAATTTACCATTATCTTATACTTTTCAGCTTTCTCCAAAACACGAGTGTAATGATTCACCATCCATTGTCCATCATGATGTTCACCGCGTGGAATGATTTTACCGACATAGCCGGTTTTTACAGAATTATATCCATGATCTTTCATAAATGTAAATGCTTCATCTAATCTTCTATCATAATTTGTAACGGATGCTGAAGTTTCATGATGCATAATCAATTCTACGTTTTTGGACTTGGCATATTTTTCTAATTCAACAACATCAAAATCAGGATAGGGAGTTACGAAATCAAAAACTTCTTCTTTCCATTTGCCAAACCAATCTTCCCAGCCTACATCCCAGCCTTCAACAAGAACAGCATCAAAACCATGCTTTGCAGCAAAATCAATATATCGCTTTGTGTTTTCTGTTGTTGCACCATGCTTACCATTCGGAGTAAGCGATTTCCAATCAACCGCATCCAACTTAACATTATTTATATCTGCATAATTCCAGGAGTTTATCCCAACATGTAAATTCCACCAGATGCCAATATACTTTTTAGGTTTTATCCAGCTAACATCCGCAAATTTTGTAGGTTCATTTAAGTTTAGAATCAATTTTGATGAAAGAATTTCTTCAGCTTTATCACTTACAATTATTGTTCGCCACGGAGTAGTGCACGGTGTTTGCATGTAAGCCTTATTGTCGTATGCATCCGGGCATAAATGGGATTTGAGTACAAAATTATTTCTATCTACTTCCAGGTACATTACCGGATAATTTAATAATGCGGCTTCATGAATATTTATATATAAACCATCTTTACTTTTCATCATAAGTGGAGTTTGAACAAAATTATCACCGGGAATTGATTTGACAGAAATTTCATGAACGTTTTTTCCAATATCAGAATGAATTTCCGATAATAGGGAAGTGGAGTATGTATACTCCTGGGAATCATAATCCCCGGGAATCCAGAAAGTTTTATGATCTCCTGTCAAGGCAAATTGTGTATGCTCTTCAAGCACGGTAAAATATTTTAAACTATCCTGCACAGGAAATTCATATCTGAATCCAAGTCCGTCATTAAATAACCTGAATGTTATAATCATTGTTCTTTTTTCAATCGGCTGAAATAGTGTAACCACCATTTGATGATAATTATTCAATATGCTGTCAACTTCTCCCCAAACAGGTGACCATACTTCCATAAAATTAGAAGTAACAACAGTATCTATTTTAAAACCATTTAAAAAATCCGTTTGATTCAAAAGATCAATTCCCAGCTTGCTGTCTCTGATTACAAACTTTCCATCTCTGGACAGATTGTATAATAATTCATTATCTGCAGAGAGTTTTATTTTCAGAATCAATTTAGAATCAGGAGATGAAATTTGTTGGGTATGTATATCAATATTCAGATTTACAATGATGATGAGCAGAAATATTAATCTCATTTCAGTTTTCTTTCATTCTTCAAATACAAAAATAAGAAAATGTTTTTCAACGGATTTCATTTTGGTAAACTGATTTTATTTCAGTCTCAGGAAAGTAGTGCTTCAAAATTTGTACATAATTTTGCCCGGAAAAAGCGCGCCCCACAGCACCCGACTGGCACATTCCAACTCCATGTCCCCATCCTGCACCATCAAACATATATTTAGTCTTCAGAGAGTCATCAATAATTTTTTTTACAACAAAACACGAACTTCTAAATGGCGGTTTCTTAATTTTTCTTATATCCAATTCAGAATTCAATTCTAACGAATCATTATCACCAATAAATAAAGCTTTGATTATTCTTCCGGAATTTCCTCTTTCAATTATTTTAATCTCTTCTAATTCTCCAATGGATTTTATTTCATTCAAATTATCTGATAATTCAGCATTAGTCATTTCAACTTGCCATCTAAAATTTTTCTTGCTCCATTCCGGTAGTTCTGGATGTAAATTAGGATTACAATAAACATCCGGATTACTTTTTATCCACTCATCCGGCTTATTTTTCGGATCATAATTTAATTTTTCATTTGAATCAAAATGTGAACTCCAATAGGGAACAGGACCTGATCTTTCTGGCCAGACATTTTCTACATCCTCAGAAATTCCACCGCAGTTAGAAGCGTAATAAGCACCAATAACTTCATCACCATAAAACAAACTCAATCCTTTTGTATCCTCAACTGCTTTATCCGTTTCAGAAGTTCTTTTATTATTCCCTGCAAAAACCTGACATTCCACATCGGCACATAAATCAAAATTAATTCCTTTGTATTTTCCTGAAATTAGTGCTGATACAGTTTCAGATCTTGCTGCAATAACCTGCGATTTTAATGCTTCAATCGGCGCATCGTTTCCAATCTCATATGGAACTACCCCGCATAAATATCTTTCAAGAGGAAGCGTAATTATCACATCAAACTTTTCATTTTCATTTATGGATATCTCAATTTCACCTTCATAAACCCTGTCTTCAATTCCCTCCCACCACCAGCCAATTCCATATGGTACATTTTTTATTGTTAATGTCTGATTTTCAAAGTCACTGGTCAAAAAAATATTTTTGTATTTATTAATTCGGGATAAGTTTGATTGCTTTATTAAAATAGAATCTTGATTCATTGTTAATAAAATAGAATCATTTGAATTGAAGTGGAGTGTGTCTGTTTGAATTGATCCGGCTAGTATCCAATCAGAATTAAAAATAATATTTAACGTGTCCATCGTGTAAATTATTCTGACCCTGATATCCGGTTCCTGACTAAATGATACCTGACCAAAAATAATTTTTGTTTGAAAAAAAATGCAGCAAAATAGAACAGCAAATTTTATTTTCATTTAATCATCTTGCATAAAACTAAATCGATTCGATAATTATCACATATCTTTAATCGCAGTATCGAGTAATTTAATTAATTCTGATTTGGTGAAAGGTTTAGAAAGATAATGTGTCATCCCTTTTGATAAGAACTCTTTCCTTTCTTCTCCCATAGCAAAAGCGGTCAGCGCTATAATTGGAATCGTTTTATAATTTTCATTTTTTCTTATAATACCGGTCAATTCAAGACCGTCCATTCCACGATGCAGATTAATATCCATCAGAATTGCATGATAAGAAGATGAACTAATTTTCTTTAAAGCTTCATCAGAATCTTTTGCAGAATCGATTTTATAGCATCCTTTTGTAATAGTAGATACCAATTTAACCGCTATTTCATCGTCTTCAACATAAAGAATTGATGGCATGTTATCAGGATTAAGCTGAATTGAAAATTCATTATCAGTAATTTGATTCATTTTTTCATTTCCATTTGATTCAGTTTTTGAAATGGGAAATTTAAGTGTAAATGTTGTACCTAAACCTACTTTACTATTAACTACTATGCTGCCTTTCAATAAGTCAGTGTACTTTTTAGCGATTGTGAGACCAAGCCCTGTGCCCTCAAAACTTCTGTTATAACCTTCACTTGCCTGTCTGAATTCATCCCAGATTATATTCAGCTTTTCATCAGAAATTCCTACACCGGTATCGCTTACCTGAATTATTACAAAATCAGGTATCAAATTAATATTTATACTTACACTTCCTTTTGCCGTAAACTTAAGAGCATTATTCAATAAGTTGTTAAATATACTTTGGAAAAGCAGGATATCAAGTTCACAAAGAAGTTCATCATAATCACAACTAAATTTGTAAGTCAATCCCTTTTTATCTGCAACAGGACCAAAGAAACTAAAACATTCCTGGATCAGTGGAACGATATTAACTATTTTTAGTTTAGCTTCTACCTTACCGGCATCAATTTTAGAAAGATTAAGGATTAAATTTAAAGTTTCAAGTAATCTTTGTCCCGATAAATTAATTGACTGAACCATACGGAAAAGTTCGGGATTACTTTCCAGTTCACTCATCAGCACTTCGCTAAATCCCAGAATACCAACCATCGGAGTTCTTAATTCGTGACTCATATTTGCAAAAAAACTTGACTTTATCCTGTTCATCTCTTCGGCATTTTCTTTTGCTTCAATTAATTCCTGAATCATTTTTTTCTTTAGCGTAACATCTTCTTTTACTGCAACAAAGTGAGTTATATTTCCGTTCAAATCTATTATCGGGGATATAAGGGCATTTTCCCAATAGAGTTCCCCGTTCTTTTTCCTGTTTTGAAATTCACCATGCCATATCTTACCAGAAAGAATTGTATTCCAAAGATTGGAATAAAAATCTTTATCGTGAGAACCTGAATTAAGAATTCTTGGATTTTGCCATTTGGCTTCTTCCAGCGTATAACCGGTTACCTCAGTAAATTTTGGATTTACATATTCAATATTTCCATTTGTATCTGTTATAATTACTATCGTAGGACTTTGAATAACTGCGGTTGAAAGTTTTAAAGTCTCCTCTTCTGCTTTTTTATGAGTTATAAAAATACTAAGCTCGTGTGCAACAATTTCTAAAATCTCAATACTTTTCTGATCATATGCATTTGGATTATCATAACTTTGGACAACTAACACACCGAAAACTTTACCTGCAATTTTAAAAGGAACACCAAGCCATACTTCAGGAATGACTCCGATCATTCCTGCTTCACCGCTTTCAATTAAATTAATAATATCATTTTTTTTCAGCAATACAGATTTCTCTTGCTGAATAACATATCCGGTCATAGAATCTTTAGCCGGCCATTCAGCAATTTCTTCTACTTCATCCCGGTCAACGTCAGATCTCAACATTCCGGTCTTTTCATCATAGAGTGCTATAAAAAAATTGTTAACATTTATGAGTGCGGAAAGTTCAACTCTGATATTTTCAAACAATTCTGTTATTGTTTTATAGGTAACAGCAGCATCGGCTATTTTGTATTGTACTTTCTGAATTATTTCGGCTTGCTTTCGTTCAGTAATATCCTGAACAGCACCATATACACCAATCAGCTTATTGGTTTCGTCATCCCAGATTGGATGAGCATAAGATCGTACCCAGACAAGCGAACCATTTTTATGATAAGTCCTGATTTCCCGGTTTACTTTTTGATTTTTTCTCAACAACTCAAGATCAAGATCATCAAGCTCAAGTTCTTCGGGATGTAATCTCGCTCTCCATCCACCGACTTTTCTATATTCCTCAAAGGTATATCCCGTAATTTTTTCAAAAGATCCGGCTATCCAAAAAAGTTTATGAACTCCTTTTTCATCGGCTTTGGTAGAAAAAAGATAATCGGAAGTTATGTTGGAAATTATTCTATACCGCTCTTCGGATTCTTTTAACTTAGCTTCAATTAATTTTTCATTATTTATATCAACCATTACTCCCTGAAATCCGGCTAATTTATTATCCTCGTACAAAGCATTACTAGAACTTCTTATCCAATGCACTTTGCCTGATTTTTCAATTAACCTGAATTCTACAGGTTCCTTTGTATCGCTGAGAATTTTTTTATATTGAGTCGGAAATTTTAAGAGATCTTCTTTAAGAAAAAATTCTGAGAAAGTTTTGCCTATCACTTCATCTGGTTCATATCCAAGCATATATTTTATAGCACCGCTTATATAAGATATTACGCCTTTTTTTGTTAATGAGTAAAGTACATCATTTAAATTTTCAGCTAGTGTACGATATTTTTCTTCGCTTTCTTTAATTAATTCTTCTGCTTTTTTCTTTTCTGTTATATCATTTGCAATAGCAATAACTACTTTTTGATTAAAGTAATTTCCAGGATATAAACGAACATCTTTTAAAAACACTTCTCCGTTTTTTCGTTTACCCCAAAAATCAAATTGTTGTTTCTCACCCATAAATGCCTTTTGAGCAAGATCTCTTACTAACTTTAAATTATTTTTTCCCGGTGCACTAACAAAATCAGGTGTTTTACCAATCAATGATTTCTTGTCATATCCATACATCCTGCAGGCGCCTTCATTCACATCAAGAAAAACACCGCTTTCATCCTGAATGTAAATTGACTCAGAGACGCTTTCAAATAAACCCTTATAGCTTAACTCGCTTTGTTTTAGATTTTCTTCAAAACGAATTCTTTCAGTAATGTCATGAGCAACACCTTGCAAACCAATTACTTTTTTGTCTGCAATTATTGGTCTTTCATAAACTTCAAGCATCACTTTGCTTCCATTTGCATGCAATATTTCCAGATAAACCGCGTCTGTATTTACTTCACCTTTTAAATGTGCGTGTGTTCTGTTTTTAGCCGTCTCATTTATTAGCGAATCAGTAATGAACCAGTGTTTCTGATTCATCCATTCATCAACAGAATAGCCGGTAATGTTTTTAACTGAAGGTGATATATACTGGATCATCGCATCCAGATTTTGTACATAAAAAAATAAATGCGGAGTACCCTCAACCAAAAGCTGCATTCTTTCTTTGCTTCTCTGAATCTCTGTTTCAAATATTTTACGCTCAGAAATATCTCTCCAGATTGTAAAAAGAATTTGTTTCCCGGATATTGGGACAGAAGTTAGAGTTACTTCTACAGGAAATTCCTCACCATTAATTTTTTTATGCACCCATTCAAATCTTGCAACACCATCTCTGTAAGCCTGTTTCATCAGCCTGCCGGCTTTTTTAAATGATAACTCTCCATCAGGTTGAAATTTTGGAGATAGAACTGACGGATGATTTGATAATATCTGCTCTTTGGAAGTACAACCCATCAGTTCAACGGCTGCTTTATTACAATCAAAGAAAACTTTACCATCAAGCAGAAGCATTGCATCTTTTGAATGTTCAAAAAACAGTCTGAATTTATTTTCACTTTCTGCAAGAGCATTTTCAATTTTTCTTCTCTCAGTAATATTTCTAAAAACACCTTGAAGCACTTTTTTCCCGTTCAAGTTCACCACACTTGCTAAAACTTCGACTGGTATTTCTTTTCCATCGGATGCTAAAACAAAATTTTCAAATGGGATTTTTAATTCACTCTCATTTAAATGTCTTGAAAAGGTGCTCTTTGAATATGACAATAGTCTTTTGGGATGCAATTGGGTCTGGTGCATACCAACTACTTTTGAGTAAGGCATTTTTAGAAGATTTAAAGCTGATTTATTCGCATCAATAATTTTATTTGTTTCCGGGTCCGCTAAAAATATTGCATCAGGGGAACTGTCGAAAAAACTTTTATATCTGTTTTCACTTTCTTTTAGTAATGCTTCTGTATTTCTACGCTCACTTACATCTACAATAAAACCTTCCAGGAATTGCAATTTACCTTCATTTGAATAAACACCTCTTCCGCGTTCCCAAATCCAGTTTAGTTTTCCGCTTCTGGTTATAATTGGGTATTCAAATTCAAAGTACGATTTTTCTTTTATAACCTTTTGCCATTTATCCCGGACTTGTTTCCGGTAATTATTCGGGATTAAATCAATGAATGAAATCTTTTTATTATTTATAAAATCTGAAGGGGAGTAGCCGGTAATTTTTTTACATCCATCGCTGATTAATTCCATTGTCCGGTAATTGTCAAACTTACGCCTGTAAATAAACCCGGGCAGATTACTAACCAATGTTGAAAAATTTCTTTCTCTTTCCTCGACCACTTTTTGATTTTCCCTTTCTTCGTTCTGCTCTCTTAATACAACTACAAAACCAATGGTAGTACCATTTTTATTTTTAATCGTAGAAGTGCTTTCTGAAATGGGTATTTTTTTACCGTTTTTTGAAATCAATAACTTGTCACTAGCGGGACCTATAGCAATCTTTTTTGTTGTGTAATTTATTGATGGAAATTCTATCTGTTTACCGGAGGCTTTATTTACAATTTTAAAAATATTTTTTAAGGATTTATTTATCGCTCCTGATTCTTTATAACCGCAAAGTTTTTCTGCCGACGCATTCATCTGTATTATTTTCAATTTTGCATCAGTAACAATAACAGCTTCAACAATACTGTAAAGTGCATTTTTCAGGAATGATTCATATTGTGAGTTGGACTTAACAGAAATACTTTTTATTTCTTTAGAATGTCTTGCTATAGATTTTTTATTTGAGGTTTTGTCGGGTTTCAAATCTTTAAGAACTTTATTGGATTTGTTTTTGAATTTATTCAACCCGGATTTTTTCTTATCCGTCACTTTAAACTCCGGTATAGTTAAAGTTTATGAATAATATTTTTATGAATGAATTGTAAAAATCAAAAAATAAAAAACTTACTATTTTATGTGGGAGCAAATTCATAATCATGTTTTCAATAAGCTTATCAAATGTCCTAATTAATTAGATATCTATGTACTAATATCGTCATTAGCCCTTAAAATATAAAGATTTATTTTTTATTGTTATCTTTAACAAAATTTGCTTGAAATAAAAAATCAAACTTGCTTAAATAGGGGATATTGGTTCAAAATAAAATAAAGTGTCCGTGTAATAACGATAGATGAGCAGCAATACTCATTCCTAAAGCAGCGGTAAATGCATCTGAATCAACAATATTCAGAGCATCTAGTAACCGGGAGAAGTAAAACATCAATCACCATAATATCAACTACACCTTCACAATTAAAATTTGTTATAACTTGAACAGGAAAAATATTCCTAAAAAAGTTAAGGCCAAACCATAAATGCGTTCCAGTATACTTGCACTTGATCTGATTGCTACCTTTGCGCCTAATAGTGAAAACGGTACAGATCCCAGCGAAAGAACTAACGTAATCATCCAGTCGATATGACCCAGGTAAGCATGTACTATTGTTCCGGGCAAAGCAAGAATTACAGAAACAGCGAGTGAACATGCAAATGCCTTTTTTATAGGCTGATGTAGGATGCGTGCGTAACTTGGCGCTAATAAAAATCCACCGGAGTTTGCTAAGAGTCCGGAAATTAATCCAATAAAGATTGCAATCAACAGCAATCTGAGATGCCAATAGCTGGGGCGATCGGTACTTACATTTTCTATTATAACTGTTTTATTTTCTCTTTCTTTCGGAAAAACCAGGAAGCTGATCCCAAATCCCAGAACCATAATACCTGTTACAATTAACAATGGTGCGGATCCCGTAAATTGAGTAAGATATGAACCAAGTACAGTTGCAGGCACACCAAACGCAATACTCCATTTAACTACTTCCCAATCCAGAAGATGAGATTTCCAGTATTCCACCGAAGCAATTAATGTACCCGGAACAGTTGCAGGCAGCGGTGCAGCTACTGCAATAAATCCGGGCACCCCGATTAAACTTAACATCGGCGTAGCGATGGCACTGCCGCCTTTACCGAACAAGCCTCCCAGAAATCCGACAATCACTCCGATTAGAAATACCCCGAGATAATGCAAAATCAACGTTCACTCCTTTTTAATATTTCTTTTGCTTTAACCACTATTGATTAACCACTCTATTACACTGTCTTCCAAATTCAAAAACGAAACAAGGACCGATAATGCAAATTAGTTAATAATATTTTATGATTAAAAAAATCGCGGAGGGATTAAATGAAACAAAAATGCGAAAAGAGTATATATGATTTTAGTGTTAAAACAACCGTCTTCATTTTTTCATTTTCGATTTAAAAAATCCCCAGGTAACAAAATTCTCATCCACTATTGTATGACCGCGCAGATCAAAGCCAAGATGAAGATAGAAGTTTACATTCGATTCAATTTCCGTATTCAAACTTATGCCAGTACTTGATGGATGTGAACTTACTAATTCTTCTGCTGCAGTAATGAGTTGACGTGCTAATCCCTTACCCTGATAATCATTTCTGACTCCAATCATATTCAAATGATGATGAGATTCTTTTGGAAGGAGACTTGACGCTGCATTCCCATATTTTTCATAACGCGCTTTTTCACCCGTACCGAGTTCTTGCCAAAGTATATCACGCTTATTCACAAGTTCTGCCGGATTTGGAATTTCTCCGGGTAGAGTAACGGTTGCTGCTGCAATCAATTTATTGTCCGGGTTATATATACCAAGCAAAGGTTCATTTCTTAATGCCCGTGCAGATACAAAAAAAGTAACTGCTTTACGGAGCCGGTTTTCGTAGTTATCTTTCTCTCCCAGAACATATTTCATCACGGGATAATTATAGAAAGCTTCGCATAAAACATCGGCGGCCTCGTAAATATTTTTTTCTAATAGGTTTACAACTTTCATAATTATTAATTTATAATTAAACCTCGCTTTAAATTAATCAAACACGAGCAGCATGTAAAAAAATTAGATGATTTAAATCTAAGAATCAAAAGGGCATCGCAGTGTTGCCTTTAAAATCTTTTTCTAAAAATAGCGATTGATTATCATTGGCTGAAGTTATCAGTTCCTGAATTATTAAGTTTGTCCAATATCTCCAAAGCTTTTGTCTCAAATTTCGAGAATGCAAACCACTTCTTACCAAGATCCTTCAATGAAGCTCCGAAGTGATAAACATCCTCATCATCAATTATCATAAATCTGTCATGGGACTGTTTAAATTCAATGATTTCAATTTTGGGATATTGAGAATTAAACTTTTTCAGATCCGTTATTAATGTTTTAACCAGATTTGCTGTATAAATTTTAACAGTAACATTCTTCTTTCTTTTAGAAAACAACTCGAGCACAGTATCGTCCAAATAGTTATCAATAAGCAAAATTGATTTTTTTGCTTTTCGTATTAAATCAGAAACAAATTTGTGAGCATCGAAAATCTGTCCGTCAAAGAAAATTCCTTGTTTTGGATTATGTTGATCTTTTTGTAAAGCATTAAAAACTTTTTCGAATTTTTCATCGGTTTCCATTTCGTGTTTTAGCTGTCTTCTTTCAACTGTATCAATTCTCTGGAAAATCTGTGCATTGCTAATTATGAACCTTCTCATTGCTACAAATGCACTGATAATCTGAATGCTCATTTTGATCGCAGTTTCACTTTTCAATACTCCGGATAACATTGCAACACCTTGTTCGGTAAATACATTTGGTAGGTATCTTCTACCTCCCCTTTTGTTTGAGGTGCCATTTTGGTACCTCAATGTGACCTTGTTTGAGGTGCCATTTTGGTACCTTATCGAATCCCATTCATTATCGTTTAACTGAAACATAAATTCTTCAGGAAACCTGTCAATATTACGTTTAACGGCTCTGTTCAATTGTTTTGTTTCAACATCATAAAATTTAGCTAAATCGCTATCAAGCATAACCTGAACACCACGAATTGTAGCTATTCTTTTCTGGATGGCATTAGAATCGTAAAGTTTAAGACTGTTTTTTGATTTTGTCATAGGAATGAATTTCTAATAATTAACAATTTGCGTATTTAATATTTTGAATTTCTAGAAGTTGTTATTAAATCCTTAAGCAATTTAAAACCGGCAATACTTATATTCAAGAATCTGCTCTTACCAACAAAAAAGGGCATCGCAGTGATGCCCTTTCTAATGGGTGTCACACTGAGTTTATCGAAGTGTGACGTCATCCTTCAACAGAGTCTGACAGAGTTAGTCGAAAGGCACACGATGACAATGACCGATATAATCTTTACTTCAAATCAAATCTGTCAAGGTTCATTACTTTATCCCACGCAGCAACAAAATCCTTAACAAATTTTTCTTTTGCATCATTCTGTGCATAAACTTCTGCAAGTGCCCGCAGCTGTGAGTTTGATCCGAAGATTAAGTCAACGCGGGTGCCTGTCCACTTGAGTTCGCCGGACTTGCGGTCACGTCCTTCAAATGTATCTCCTTTTTCTGAAGTTGGTTTCCATACGGTTCCCATATCCAATAGATTGACAAAGAAATCATTCGTTAGTTTACCAACTTGATTTGTAAAAATTCCGTGTTTCAACTGACCATAGTTTGCACCCAGCACTCGCATTCCGCCAACCAGAACTGTCATCTCCGGTGCACTTAACTTTAGTAGTTGTGCCTTGTCAACCAGCATTTCCTCTGCTGTTACAGAGTAAACTTTTTTCTGATAATTACGGAATCCATCTGCTTCGGGTTCCATTTCAGAAAATGATTCAACATCAGTCTGAGCTTGTGAAGTATCCATGCGTCCCGGTTTAAATGGAACTTCAACCTTGTATCCGGCATCTTTAGCCGCAGCCTCAACAGCAGCACATCCACCCAGCACTATAAGATCAGCCAGCGAAACTTTCTTTCCGTCTTTCTGTAAACCGTTGAATTCTTTCTGAATGCCTTTAAGTTTTTTTATTACTTTTTCCAGTTGTTCTGATTGATTTACTTCCCAATCTTTTTGCGGCTCTAATCGAATACGCGCACCATTAGCACCTCCGCGCATATCGGAACCCCGGAAAGTAGATGCAGAAGACCAGGCAGTGTATACCAGTTCGGAAATTGTCAGTCCTGAACTTAGAATTTTATTTTTGAGTCCGATGGAATCCTTTTTACTTATAAGCTTATGATTTACTTTAGGAATCGGATCCTGCCATATCAAATCTTCTTTCGGAACTTCCGGTCCCAGGTAACGGACTTTTGGTCCCATATCTCTGTGAGTAAGCTTGAACCATGCTCTTGCAAATGCATCAGCAAAAGCTTTTGGATCTTTATGGAATCTTCTTGAAATAGGTTCGTAAATCGGATCGAAGCGTAAAGACATATCTGCAGTTGTCATAACTGGCGGATGTTTTTTTGATGGATCGTGAGCATCCGGAATCATATCCTCCGGCTTAACATCTTTAGCCTGCCATTGCCAGGCACCTGCCGGACTTTTAACCTTTTCCCACTCATAACCAAAGAGCGTATTAAAATAGCCCATATCCCATTTTGTCGGATTAGGTTTCCAAGCACCTTCCAAACCGCTTGTAGTAGTGTGAGCGCCTTTACCGGTTCCAAATTTGTTGATCCATCCTAAACCCTGCTGCTCAATTGGTGCAGCTTCCGGTTCAGGACCAACTAACTTTGGATCACCTGCGCCATGCATTTTACCAAATGTATGTCCGCCTGCAGTCAGTGCTACAGTTTCTTCGTCATTCATCGCCATACGTTTAAATGTTTCGCGTACATCAAGACCTGAAGCTAATGGATCTGGATTTCCATCCGGGCCTTCAGGGTTTACGTAAATCAAACCCATCTGAACAGCTGCCAGAGGATTTTCCAGGTTACGCTCACCTGAGTAACGGCTCTTGGGCTTATCACTTGTAGCCAGCCATTCCTTTTCCGCTCCCCAATATATATCCTCTTCGGGTTGATATATGTCTTCACGCCCGCCGCCAAATCCAAATGTTTTAAAGCCCATTGACTCAAGTGCACAGTTACCGGCTAAGATAAAAAGATCAGCCCAGGAAATTTTATTTCCATATTTCTGTTTGATAGGCCAGAGCAATCTTCTTGCTTTATCAAGATTGCCGTTATCCGGCCAGCTATTGATTGGTGCAAATCTCTGGTTTCCTGTACCGCCGCCCCCGCGTCCATCACCGGTACGATAAGTACCAGCACTGTGCCATGCCATTCTAATAAATAAACCGCCGTAATGACCCCAGTCTGCTGGCCACCAATCCTGTGAGTTAGTCATAAGATCGTAAAGATCTTTCTTAATCGCTTTCAGATCAAGCTTCTTGAATTCTCTTGCATAATCAAAATCCGGATCCATCGGATTTGATGCCGGAGCATGCTGGTGAAGAACACCAAGGTTTAATTGATTGGGCCACCAGTCTGTATTTGATGTACCCCTGCCGAAAGAAGTTCTGCCGGTAACGGGGCATTTGCTTTCATCACTCATATTATTTCTCCTTAAGTTTTTATGGTTAATAGATTTTTCAATTAATTTTTTTGTTATTAAATGTACCGATTATCTGAAGCTTTACATCCCTCACTTTAAAATTGGGAATTTTCCGTTTCTTAAAATATTCTTCCAGCACCTCATTTAACTGATCATCAAAGAAGTCTTCGATGCGGTCAGTGTCTTCGCAATAAAGATGATGATGATTTTCGAGTATTGCGTCGTATCTCATTACATCTTTATCAGTCTTTACTTTTTTTACCAATCCTTTTTCAACAAATGTTTCCAGGGTTTTATAGATGGTGCCAACGGCAATGTTAGGATGATTTTTAACTACATATTCTTTAATTTTATCGGCGGTAGGATGATCCTTAAGACTGTTTAAAGCCTCT
>JACZKY010093091.1_pt1 | contig 24000 bp, 20 predicted proteins | sample 8237611 | NCBI WGS metagenome assembly JACZKY01 (sample SAMN16148055, study PRJNA663545) | marine sediment metagenome | biome: sediments and biomass from bioreactor inoculated with such sediments; feature: coastal sediments; material: methane- and iron-fed bioreactor; isolation source: Bothnian...
CTATTGATTTTAATACTATCTAAATCAATTTGGTTAAATATGTGATATACGAAATTCATTATTCAATTAAATTGATATATATTTGAAAATAAATCTGGTAAAAAAAATATTATGAAGATCGGAATAACTTGTTATCCTACTTACGGCGGAAGTGGTGTAATTGCAACAGAGCTTGGCAAAGAATTAGCTTTACGCGGACATGAGGTTCACTTTATCAGTTACGCGCTGCCCTTTAGGCTTACTAAATATGTAGAAAATATATTTTTTCATGAAGTTGAAACGAGCACTTATCCGGTGTTTGAATTTCCTCTTTATAGTTTATCGCTGGCAAGTAAAATGATTGAGATAGCCGAATTTGAAAATTTAGATTTGCTTCACGTTCATTATGCAATTCCCCATGCTACATCCGCTTATCTAGCAAAACAAATTGTTAAAAATAAAAAACTTAAAATAACAACAACCCTGCACGGCACTGATATAACACTTGTCGGGTTGGAGCCTTCATTTTTACCTCTCGTTAAGTTTAGTATTGAACAGAGCGATGGTGTAACTGCAGTTTCCAGATTTCTTAAGGAAAAAACGATTACAAATTATTCAATTGAAAAAGAAATAAATGTAATTCCCAATTTTGTTGATACCGAAGTATTTAAAAAAGTCTCAATAAATGATTGCGCTTTTAGAAAGCACATTGCACCAAATGGAGAAAAAATTCTGGTTCATACATCTAACTTTCGCCCCGTTAAGCGTGTCACAGATGCAATCAGAGTTTTTAATATTGTGCAAAAAGAGGTGCCATCAAAACTATTACTTGTTGGAGATGGCCCGGATAGATCGGAATGTGAAAGATTAACAAGAGAATTAAACCTGACTGAAAGTGTTAAATTTCTTGGTAAGCAGGATGGTATTGTAGAAATTTTAAGTTCTTCAGATATTTTTTTAATTCCTTCCCAATCAGAAAGTTTTGGATTGGCTGCATTGGAGGCTATGGCTTGTGGTTTACCGGTAATAAGCTCAAGCGTTGGAGGTTTACCTGAATTAGTAAAACATAATGAATGCGGATTTATTTCTGAGATTGGAGATGTGGATAGAATGGCAAAGTACACTCTCGATCTTTTAACTAACGACAAGAAATACGAAATATTTTCTCAAAACGCACGAAGCAGAACTTTAAATAAATTTGATAAATCAATTATTGTTCCTATGTACGAACAACATTATAAAAATATTTTAGATCAATAAGATGATTATATATTGCGCCGGACCGATTAAAGGTAACACTACGTACCAGGAAAATTATTCTGAGATTGTAAGAATTGTTGAGTCAATGGGACATACTGCCCTATCGGAAAAGAGCAGCAAGTTTAGTTCAACAATTCTTTTAAGTGACAAGCAAATTTATACACGTGATATTAAATGGATTGATGGAAGTAAAATTGTAATTGCTGAAGTTTCAGGTCCAAGTTTAGGTGTTGGATTTGAAATATCATATGCTTTGTTTACTAAAAAAATGCCGGTGCTTGCAGTTTATCATGATCAAGCCGGACAAATTTCTTCGATGATAACAGGTTGTACTAATCCTCAATTACACGTGCAGAAATATTCTAATATTGATCAGCTAACAAAGATCATTAAAGATTTTATTGTTAACAGCGGCAGCAATTGAACGATAAATTGTTTGTTGAATACTGGATAAATAAAATTCAATCTTCAGGAATTAAACATTTCCCTTTCGACTTTATTGATCAAACCCGGCTTGATATTATTCCAATACCCGTAAAAACTTTAATTATAGGACAAGAATTTTTTGGACGATTTGAAATTATAACTACTGACGGTGAGTCAGTTTATCATGCTTCAAATTATGATGAAGCAAAGTTTATTGTGTACAGTTCTAAAGAACGAGAAGGAAAAGCTTATCTGCCAAAAGACAAAATTATAATAAAATCTGTTGTGGATGATTATAACAAATATTTGGATGAACTTATTAATCAGATAAAAAAAGATTATAAAAAGAATTTTCTGGACTTAAAAAACATTCATGCAGTTTTAAATGAAATATTTAAAAAGCTAAATCTTATTAGGTATTAAACTTGGCAACAGAAGTATCACAAAAAATATACGATTACTTTTCATCGCTTTATGGCAGAGATTCAGCTGATAAGTATTTGCAATTTATTGAACAGGATAGTGCCCAATATATAAGGGTTAATACAGCAAAGATTTCAAAAGAGGTTTTATCCGACATACTTTATGAAAAGTATGAAATTAAATCTGAACCGATTAATCATTTTGATAAAGTTTTAAAAATACTTGAAGGAAACGAACGAATCGGAAAAACTGTTGAACACGTTTTGGGTTTTTACTACATCCAGTCTCTTTCTTCAATGATGCCGCCATTGATTCTTAACCCGACAGATGATGATGTTGTACTTGATCTTTGCGGTGCTCCGGGATCCAAGTCAACACAAATTGCTGAATTGATGAATAATCATGGTACATTAGTAATTAATGAAGTAGATAATGAAAGGATCAAATCATTAGTGTTTAACCTTGAGCGAATGAATGTTATAAACGCGTCGGTTATTCATTCAAAAGGTGAAGTTCTCAGTAAAATTTATGATGATCATTTTACTAAAGTGCTGGTAGATGCGCCTTGCAGCGGACTTGGCATAATCCAGAAAAAAGGTGAGGTGAGTAATTGGTGGTCGTTAGATCATGTTGATCGGTTGCAGCATTTGCAGATGCGATTGCTTATTGCAGCAATCAAAATGGCAAAAGTCGGAGCAGAAATTGTTTACTCAACCTGCACATTATCTGTTGAGGAAAATGAATTGGTACTTGATAAGATTTTAGAAAAATATCCCGTCGAACTATTAGAAATAGATCTGCCCATTCCATCACGAAAGGCTTTTACAGAATATGATGGCAAACAATTAAATCCCGAATTAAAAAAAGCGATTCGCATTCTACCTTGGGAAATTGATTCAGATGGTTTCTTTTTAGTTAAGATGAGGAAGATTGATGTAACTGAATCTCCTGAGAAAGAAAACGTAAGAGAAACTGAAAACAGAATAGTAAAAAGTAATCACAAAGAAATTCAACAGTACCTGAATTACATTTCTGAACATTTTGGTGTGGATAGAAATGAACTGAATAATTACAAATATATTTTTCGCGGTAAAGATATTTTTTTTGTCAGCAGTGATTGGGATGAAGATAATATCGGTTTGTTCAATAGAATTGGATTGAAGCTCGGTACGCTTGATAAAAAAGACAGAATAACCTTTAACTCGCAAGCGGCACAGGTTCTTGAAAAACACATTACAAAATTTATTTATACTCTAAAGAATGAAGATGAACTGAAAAATTATTTAACCGGATGGAAGATAAAGGATATTGATATACCTTTGGGGCAATATGTTGTTAAGTACAATAACTGGATTTTAGGCACAGCAATTATGACGGTTGAAGGATTAAAGAGCAGATTTCCCCGAACAAAACGTACACAGAAATTCGATTTCTAAAAAATTATCTTAACAAAATCATCTTCTTTGTTTCCATATAATTTCCAATCCTCAATCGGTAAAAATAAATCCCACTTGCGAGGACAGGACTGGAGTCTCGCCCCACGTTAAATTCTATTTCATAACTTCCCGCACTTCGATATTCATTAACCAAAGTGGCAACTTCATTTCCCAAAACATCATATACTTTCAGTGTTTGCCAGCTTGCAACCGGGGACTGCCAACTGATTTTTGTACCCGGATTAAATGGATTAGGATAATTTTGGAATAATTTAAAATCATTTATTGCTATTTTCTCATCATTAATTGCAGATGGATTTACAGGAGTCAGTTTTAAAATTCCATTATCAGGAATAACATTTGCCAGCACAACGCTGCCGGTATCGGTAACCAATACTTGCAAAGTGTCTATCATTCCGTTCTGTGCTGTTTTCACGAATTGCCAATTATCCGGCACCTTGATATAAGCACTTAGTGGAAAATTATAAATTGTATTATCCAAATTATCCGATACATTAATTTCAATTAACTCACTTGAAGCTGAAATTATTTGGTACTGAGAATTATCTCTTTCTTTAATATACCTGTTTATATTACCTACAGTTTCCACCCAAACTTCTTTATCCGATGATCTCGCCCAAAGAAAATCACAGAGTGAAGTTAACCATTCATTTGTGACCGGTTCATATACTCCCTCATCAATTAATTCTTGCAGCTGAACAAATTGTACAACATCATGAATAATTATCATTCCCCATTTATGATTATCGATTGCATTTTGTGTCCATTCTAAAAAAGTGTAAAGTTCGTCAAGATCATCTTCAATCGAATTTCTGGGTAAATCGAATAAGACAACTTTTGCTTTTAAACCAAACCACTCCTCTGGTAATAATGAGGAATCATTCGGAATTTGACCGAGTGATCTTCCATTCTCATAAAACAAACTTGCTGCGGAATCAACAATTGAATTATGAATAGTATAAGGGTAGTTTAAGGAAATACATTTCTTGTTTGGAATCTTTTGCTCAATAAATATTTTTGATTGATATAATTCGTATAATAAAGTACTGTCATCATTTATTGATCCCCAGGGAAGCAAAGTTAAATCGTAATGGTTCATTGTATGAGAACCAATTTCGTGTCCTTCAGCAGCCATCATTTGAAAGCCGGGCCAGGTTCCATATCTCCATATCCCGGGTAAAGTTTCGGTCAAATATGGCGGAAGAACATAAAACGTACCTTTAAATCCATATTGATTTAATATTGGATTTACATTTTCAATCTGACTTAACAGTCCATCATCAAAAGTTAAACTGAATGCACTTTTCCTGTCATCTGCATAATTGGTAAATCGAAGCGTACCATAATTCTGTGCAAAAGTAAATTGGGCTAAGGTAAATAGTGTAATAAGTAGTTGTTTGATCATCTTTAATTATTTTTTCTTGTTGAAAGATATTCTTTTCTAAGTAAATAATTTGCTCAAAAATGATGCCTTCAATCACAGATTCTTAAATAATATTTTGGTAATAAAATTGTCTTTAAAGCAATGCCATGATTGATTTTGATAATTATTAACTTGCATCGTCTTTTTTTGATAAATAAAATATGAAGAAATGTTAAAACCGAAACTCTTTACCACTCTAAAAAATTATAACAAACAACAATTTATTTCAGACGCTACTGCCGGTGTTATTGTCGGCATCGTAGCACTTCCTCTTGCTATTGCTTTTGGCATTGCAAGCGGAGTTACTCCTGAAAAAGGAATCATCACAGCCATAATTGCAGGATTTGTAATTTCTTTTTTTGGCGGCAGCCGAGTTCAAATAGGCGGTCCCACAGGCGCATTTATAATTATTGTTTATGGCATTGTTCAGCAATATGGAACAACCGGATTAGCTATCGCCACAATTATGGCTGGAATTATTTTAGTAATTATGGGATTAGTTAAATTTGGCTCTCTGATAAAATTTATACCCTACCCGGTTGTTGTAGGATTTACAAGCGGCATTGCTTTGCTGATCTTTTCTACTCAGATTAAAGATTTTTTTGGATTGCAATTAAATGATGTTCCTGCCGAGTTTCACGAAAAATGGCTGGCTTACTTTCAAACCTTTTCAAGTATAAATTATGATGTAGCGGGAATTGCAATACTTTCATTACTGATTATGATTTTCTGGCCAAAGGTTACACATAAGATTCCGGGTTCGCTAATAGCAATTATAGTAACAACAGTAATTGTAATGATGTTTAAACTTCCTGTTGATACAATTGGAAGCAGGTTTGGTGAAATATCTTCAAATCTTCCTTCTCCAAGTTTTTACAAAATTGATTTAAGTGTTATTCGAAATCTTATTGGTCCCGCAACAGTTATTGCAATACTTGCAGCCATTGAATCATTGCTTTCAGCAGTTGTTGCAGATGGTATGATTGGCGGTAAACACAGAAGCAATATGGAATTGGTTGCACAAGGTTTGGCTAATATTATCACTCCAATATTTGGTGGAATTCCGGCAACGGGTGCTATTGCCAGAACTGCAACTAATATCAAAAACGGAGGAAGAACTCCTGTAGCCGGAATAATTCATTCTATTACTTTATTAATGATTATGCTTTTCTTTGGAAGTTATGCCAGACTTATTCCGATGGCAACACTTGCAGCGATACTTGTTATTGTTGCCTATAATATGAGTGAGTGGCGTGCATTTAAATCTTTGTTAAAAAGTCCAAAGAGTGATATAGTCGTTTTATTAACTACTTTTTTTCTAACAATAATTTTTGATCTGACTATTGCTATAGAAATTGGTATGGTACTCTCTGTTCTGTTATTTATGAAGAGAATGTCTGAAGTTTCTAACGTTAGTGTCATTACCAGGGAACTTGAAGATGAAGAAGATAAACCTGATCCAAATGCAATTGACAAGAAAAAAATTCCGGAAGGTGTAGAAGTATTTGAAATAAATGGTCCCTTTTTCTTTGGTGCGGCAAAGAAATTTAAAGATGAAATGTCAATTGTAGAAAAACCACCAAAAGTCAGAATCGTCCGAATGCGAAATGTTCCGGCTATTGATGCCACCGGTTTACAAACTCTAAAAGATTTTTATAATGATGCTATAAAACATCATACACACATGATTTTATCCGGAGTTCATACTCAACCGCTATATGCAATGACTCAAGCCGGAATATTTGATTTGTACGGTGAAGAGAATATTCACGGAAATATTGATGATGCACTTGATCGTGCAAGAGAAATACTAGGATTACCAAAAATCGGAAGACCGAAGGATTTTGTGCCTACAGTAAAACGAGATGAGAAATAGATTTTAGTTTAGGTAATGTTTTAAATATTTTCCGGTCCATGAATTTACAACTTCAGCAATTTCTTCTGGAGTTCCGGTAGCAACAATTTCTCCACCTTTATCACCGGCTTCAGGTCCAAGATCAATAACGTAATCTGCACATTTAATTACATCCAAATTGTGCTCGATGATCACAACAGAATTATTTCTTTCAAGCAGCAGTTGAAAACACTTTAATAATTTTGAAATATCATGAAAATGCAAACCGGTTGTGGGTTCATCAAATATAAAAAGTATATGACGTCTGTCCCGTTGAGAAGTCAGATATGATGCAAGTTTTATTCGTTGGGCTTCTCCACCTGATAATGTATTTGACGGCTGACCAAGTTTAATGTAACCCAATCCAACTTCAGCTAACATTTCCAATAATCTCGTAATTCTATCATTTCCCTCAAAAAATAAAATTGCCTCATCAACCGTCATCTCAAGAACATCAACCAGATTTTTTCCTTTGTAAGTAATTTCCCGGATCTCTTTTTTGTAGCGGGTTCCGTCACAATCATCACACTTTAGATAAAGATCGGCAAGAAACTGCATCTCTACTTTTATATACCCATCACCCTGGCAATTTTCACATCTTCCGCCCGGAACGTTGAATGAGAAAAATCCGGGTTTGTAACCACGCGCTCTTGCCTGATGAGTATTTGCAAATAATTCGCGAATCAATTCAAATGCTTTTATATAACTAATTGGATTTGATCTTGGCGATTTGCCAATTGGTGACTGATCCACGATTACCACATCATCAATATACTCGCCGCCTTTTATTTCATCATACTTTCCTATGAATGATGGTGCGTTGCCAAGATACTTTGCAAGTCCTGCATAAAACACATCATGTATAAGTGTGCTTTTTCCGGATCCACTAACTCCGGTAACTACAACAAATTTATTTAAGGGAATTTCCAGCGTAAGATTTTTAAGATTGTTTTCTTTTGCACCTATAATTCTTACTGATTTACTTTTCCGTTCATTCCGCTTTTCCGGAATCGGAATACTCATCTCACCAGAAAGATATTTACCAGTTAACGAATTTTTATCTTTTATTATTTCAGAATAATTTCCGATTGCAACAATTTCTCCGCCTTCAATTCCTGCTTTTGGTCCCATATCAAAAATCAGATCTGCTTCTTTCATCATGTCGGCATCGTGCTCAACAACCAAAACTGTATTTCCAATATCTCTCAGATTTTTCAAAATGTTAATCAGTTTTGCATTATCACGTGGGTGCAAACCGATACTTGGCTCATCTAAAACATATAATGTTCCTACTAAAGCAGAACCGAGAGAAGTTGCCAGATTTATTCTTTGTGTTTCTCCGCCCGAAAGTGTATTGCTGTATCTATCCAAAGTTAGATAACCAATTCCAACATTATTAAGAAAGGTTAGTCGTTTAATGATTTCTTTAAGAACACGTTCTGCAACCGAATAATCATATTCTGATAATTGAAGTTGTTCAAAGAACTTTAGTGAATGCTCGATTGGCATTTGTACGATTTCATGGATCGATTTGCCATCAATCTTAACCTGAAGAGCTTCTCTTCTTAAACGTGAACCTTTACAAGCCGGACAAATTGTATATCCACGGTAACGGCTTAACATTACACGAACATGGATTTTATAAGTTTTCCTTTCAAGCTCGGAGAAGAAATGATCAAGTCCTTTATATTTTCCAAAACCCTTTTTAACAAGTGCAATCTGATCTTCATTTAATTGTTTATAAGGTACGTTTATTGGAAACTTATAATCCCGGGCATTTTGAATAAGATCCCGTAAATAAGAGCCATATTTTGCTCCGTGAAATGGCGCTATTGCTCCATCAGCAATTGTTAGATTTGGATTAGGGATAACCAAATTCATATCCACACCAATTACTTTGCTAAATCCCTGGCAAACCGGGCAGGCACCGAATGGATTATTGAATGAAAAAAATCTTGGTTCAGGTTCTTCGTAACGAACACCACAGCACTCATAAAACTTATTAAACTCGTACTGCTGATCGGTATCGGCATTGATAAGTACAATTCTGTTCTCACCTTCTTTAAATGTTACTTCAATAGAATCTGAAAGCTTTTCACGAACCTCACCTTTGGCAACTTTAAATCTATCAACAACAACTTTAACATCTTTTTTGTTCTTCGGTAGTTTTACTTTCGTTTCATTCAGATCATAAAATTTTTTATTCAAATAAATTCTAAAGAATCCACGTTTTTTTAACAATTCAACTTCTTCTTTTACGGAATGTCCTTCGTGATCGTGAAGTGGAAATGCAAGATAAAATCGAGTACCATCTATCTGTGTTTCAAGCCAATCAGCAACTGTACCTGTTGTTGCCTTTGTTACAATCTTTCCGCATTGAAAACAAATTGTTTTGCCGACCCTGGCGAACAGTAATCTAAGATAATCATAAACCTCCGTAGTTGTTCCGACTGTAGATCTGGAATTTCTTGAACCGGTTTTTTGTTCAATTGCAACGGCGGGAGAAATACCCTGAATAAAATCCACATCAGGTTTATTCATTCGCTCAAGAAATTGCCGCGCATAGGAAGAAAGACTTTCAACATATCTTCTCTGTCCTTCGGCATAAATTGTATCAAATACTAAAGATGACTTGCCGCTTCCACTTACTCCTGTAAATACAACCAGTTTATTGCGAGGAATCTCAAAGCTCAAATTTTTAAGATTATGCTCACGTGCACCTTTAACTATTATTTTTTTTTCTTTTGTATTTTTAATTTTTGTCATATGTGATTTGAAAGTTGAAGCGATAGTTAAGAAATTTTTATTTACAGGCTGGAAGTTGTCAATCTAAAAGTTCAGAACAGAAAAAAAATTAATATTAATTTTAACCTTTTTATTAAACCCGGTAAACTCCAAAACGCATGTTAATAACCAGGAATTTTATTAAGATTTTTTTCTATCCTCTTATTATTTTTCTTCTAAAGCTTTAAGTTCCAATATTTTTTCATCCAATAATTTTATCTTATCATTTAACTCAATAATTCTACTATCAATTTCATTCTGAAATTCTGCTTTATCCCAATACCCTCTTTCCTCAAAATAGCTTTTGAACAACCAATTATGTTTTAATGCTTCCATATTTTCTGCCAGCCTTGAGGCTGATGTTTTTGCGTCTTCCGTTACATCGATCAGATTATCCAGTATTTTATTTAATGATTTTCCTTCTTTGCCTTTATCAGAAACGAGCGATCCCAATAATCCTTTACCTTCTGAAACTCCTTGTAATACAGTATCAATGCGTGTTACTATACTGTTAACATTTGCAACAACATCTTTTACCCCGACTCCTAATTCATCAAACAATCCTATAACCTCTTTCATATCTCCGGTTAAAGACGTCATGCTCTCGTCGGCGGAAATTGTTAAATTGGTTGCAGCGTTGTACAATTTATCATCATTAAGAATTTTCCCCATTGTTCCTTCACCCTTATTTACTTTAGAAACAATCTCAGCAAGATTTTTTGTCATATCTTTTGTGTACGCCATAATTCCCTGTGTTTCCTGGATAATGTCCGCAAAACTTAAAGGTTCTTTAGAAAGAATAATACCGTTGTCGGAAACACCGTCAGCTTGATCGGATCCCATTGTAATCATCACAACTTTATTACCAACAAGACCTTCAGTTTCGATACTTGCGCGGGAATCTTTTTTGATGAATCTTTTTATTTCATCTTTTATCCTCATTGCAACCTCTACACGACCGGTAGTATCATTTACAATCCGTACGCTTTTAACCGCTCCAACATCAATACCACCAAATCTTACTGAAGCTCCGTTTCTTAATCCTTCCGTATTCTGGAAGTAAGCTTTTACGGTAAAAGTTGATGCAAACAATTGATCTTTATTTCCCAGAAGAAAAATTAGTATCACAAGTAATGTGCTTCCTAGAAAAATAAAAATTCCAAGTTTTGCATTTGCAAGATTACTAGACATTGCTGCTCCTGTTCTGCTGTTCAAAAATTTTATGACTAAAGAAATTTCTTAAAAATGGATCGGAAGAAGAAGTTAGCTCTTCTATGCTCCCCTCGTGCTGTACGATTCCATTATTAAGTACAATTGCTCTATCCGCGATAATTTCCGCACATAATAAATCATGTGTAACAATTATCGATGTCATCTTTAAGGACTTTTGTAGTTCAAGTATTAAAGAACTAATTTCTTTTGATGTTATAGGATCAAGTCCTGTAGTAGGTTCATCATAAAGCATAAGTTTTGGTTCGGCAATTACAGAACGTGCCAGACCAATTCTTTTTTTCATACCGCCCGAAAGTTCCGATGGCATTTTATTAATAGCTTCTTCCAAAGAAACTTTTTCTAAAACTGATTTAATTTTTTCTTCTCTTTCTTTTGGAGTAAAGTTAAAATGACGTATCAATGGAAATTCCAGATTCTCTCTGACTGTCATTGAATCATACAAGGCAGCGCCCTGAAACAAAAATCCAAGATTTTGCCGGACATCGTTTAACTCTTTAAGATTTAAAGAAAGTACGTTTTTTCCATCAATAAATATTTCACCGCTGTCCGGTTCAAGTAATCGGACTATACATTTAAGTAAAACACTCTTTCCCGTTCCGCTCTGCCCGAATACAACCATATTTTCGCCTTCTTCCACATTAAACGAAACATCGTTAAGAACAACGTGCGAATCAAACGCTTTGGAAACATTATTTATTTCTACAACCTTTTTCATATTATGCTGATTAAACCGTTGGCCATAACCATAATGTTACTTTTACAAGAACCATATCAAAAATTAATATCATTAAAGATGATACAACAACAGCAGTAGTTGCTGCTTTACCAACACCTTCGGTTCCATTAGTTGCGGTGTACCCTTTATACGTACCGACTATTCCCACAATAAAACCGAATACAAAAGTTTTTAAAATTCCGGGTATTGCATCTCCAAATTCTACTGATGCAACAACCGAATCAATGTAATACTGATAATTCATATTCTGAACAAGAACAACGGCTAAATAAGATCCGATAAATGCTATAAATATTACGTACACTGTTAATATCGGCAGAATAAAAGTACAAGCAAATATTCTTGTTATAACAAGATATTTAAACGGATTTACACCTGATACTTCCATTGCATCAATCTGCTCGGTAACCCGCATTGACCCGAGTTCTGCTCCAATTCCGGAACTAACTCTTCCGGCAAAAATTAGAGCTGTTATTACGGGAGCTAATTCCCTTACTATAGAAATTCCAACAGAACCCGGTAAAAATGCCTCAGCACCAAATCTTACCATAACAGGATGCATTTGCATTGTTATTACTAACCCGATTATAAATCCTGTAACACTAACAATTGGCAAGGTTTTAATTCCCAGTTCATCCATATGCTTACGGATCTGTTCAATTTCGTAAGGCGGGGTAAAGACTTGTTTTAAAAATTGAAGTTGAAACTGCCATAATCCGGCAATCATAATGAAAAACTCTGCCAAACGCTTTTCATATGAGTTTGGATTAACTTTAATCGTTTTAGGTTTTTTCATTATTGATTTTACTTTTCAGATAAGTTTTTATTTTGTTGATTTCAAACTAAGAAAATTTTAGGAATAAATTTGAACAACTTTTTCTGTTTGTGAAGCTAATCAATCAGAATTTAATAAAATGCGTTCTCATAATGTTTTATAATCGGATTGGAACCATCTCCCATTACAATGGCTACAACATCAAACCGGCAATCGGCTTCTTCAATTTCTCTGTCAAATAAGTACAATTCTGCCATTCTTTTGATCTGTTTAATTTTTTTAGGATTAATGGCATATTCCGGTTCACCAAACTCTAAATTAACCCGGGTTTTTACTTCCACAAAAACCAATTGTCCTTTATCATTGGCAACTATATCAATCTCTCCGTGACCATAATGATAATTTCTGGCTACTATTTCAAATCCTTTGTCGGACAGAAATTTTGCTGCAATTTCTTCTCCCTCCTTGCCGATGTCTTTTTTATTTTTTTCACTCATATGATAATTTATTCAACAAATGATAATTCTGTTTGATAAGCACGATCAAAAATTTTATTAAGAAATGTTTTTCTATGCACAACACATGCACCGTATTTTAAAACGGCGTTAATGTGTTCTTTAGTTGGATATCCCTTATTTCTTTCCCAGCCATAGATTGGAAATTTTTTAGCTGAGCGAATCATTATTCTATCCCGTACAACTTTTGCAATTATAGACGCAGAAGCTATCGATAAAGATTTTGAGTCTCCCTTTATAATAGTTATCACTTCCGCTTCGTAAGCAAATGATTTGTTTCCGTCAATAAGAATTATATCCGGCTGCGGACTTAACTTTTGCACTGATTTTTTCATTGCCAGCAGAGATGCTTTTAAAATATTTATCTCATCAATTTTACTTTGTGAAACTACGGTATATGAATATGCTAATGCATTTTTACAAATAACTTTAAATAGTTCTTCTCTTAAGTTTGCCGATAATTTTTTAGAATCATTAATTCTTTCGTCGTAAAAATCTACCGGTAAAATAACTGCAGCCGCTACAACTGGGCCAGCAAGCGGACCTCGTCCGGCTTCATCTGTTCCGGCTAAATATTTGTTATTGCCGATTAAATATTTTTTATCAAAGTTTTTCATTTACCAACATAAATTGCAACTAAACCTAAAATCATATTTAATTTATAGAAACTACTTATAAAACTTAGCTTATTATTCCATTTTTGATCGTACAAAAATTTTAAGCAAAGAATTAATAACGGATTTACAAATACCATTATCATTATAAAATATTCAATTTTGTATAATCGAAAAATGAACGGATAAAAAGTAAAGACAACTAATAGAATAGTTATTATAACAATCAGCTGCTTTGATCTGGATATTCCATACAGGATTGGAAATGTTCCGTAGTTTAACTTTGAGTCTCCCTCAATATCCTGTATATCCTTTACAATCTCTCTTATTAAATTTACCAGGAATGCAAATAAGGCCGGAATAATTGCAGACAATGGATTACCGGAGACATAGCCGCCATAAATAAATGCCATGCCGGCTAAAAAGGCAATAATTATGTTGCCAATTAATGGTTTTTGTTTAAATAAATAAGAATAAAAAAATAATAATGTTATTGAGATAACTACTATTATTAAAAGCGTGATTGATAAATAAGCTGATATAATAACTGCAATAAGATTTAGAAATCGATATTCAAACAATGCTTCTTTTTTAGTTAAAACTCCTAAAACCAAAATTCTTTTGGGATGAGATATCTTATCAATTTCAACATCATAAATATCGTTTATAATATTTCCTGCAGCCGCAACTAATGCTGCCGATAATGATGCCAGAACGATCGTAATTAAATGTGATTGCACATTTCCGGAAATAATTATTGCAACTACTACAACAAAAAATGTAATTGCAACATTAATTGGACGAGTGATTTTTATGAAGGCAAATATTTTTTTTGAAAAATTCATTGATAATAAAAAATGCTACATTAAAATAATTTAAGCAGCATTTAATATGAAACAATAAATTATGTAAAAGCAATCTATTTCATCAATATAAATTTCATAGTTTTACCAAGTTTATCTTCAACTAAATTCCCATCTTCATTACTAAATTTAATTTGATAAAAATACACTCCGCTTGCAAGTCCGGCAAAATTATGCGTAACAATGTGTTTACCCGCCAATAAGTTACCATCAATCACTTTATCAATCTCTTTACCAAGTACATCATACACAGTTAAAGTAACATAAGCGTCTTTAGGCTGCTCAAACCAAAAAGTTGTAGTTGAATTAAATGGATTTGGATAATTCTGATACAGTACATAATTAGATGGATAAATAATTGTATCGGGATTTTCTACTTGCGGCGATACAACAATTCCCTTTGTTAAGGATTCAACAAAATAATCATAAAACAATTTCGCTATTCCAGCATTATATTTTAAATGACTTATGCTTGATAGATTATTCATTCCAATTCCACCAATTAAGGCAGTAACAACTTCTACAGTATCACCAATATGCATATTTACAGGACCAGACATCAACCACATTCTTCTATCTCCGGGTCCCTCGGTAATTCCATCAATCCAACCAGTTCTATAAAGTGGATCTCCATCTAGCATATATGAACCTAAACCCCCAAATAGACCACCAAACTCATCTGGACGGTCAAATAAATCGCTTCTTGGATATCTAGGTATTGGAGTATACCCTCGCATCATATTATAGAATTCAAGTGTCCCATTATAGCTATATGATGGATCAGGAAAATTTCCACCAGTCCTATGCAATATGGCTACTGCTAATGGTTTGTGATTAAAATATTTATAACCTTTTTTCCATTTGAAATTAATAATCGCACTGTCAGATAAGTTACCTGTATAATAAGCACTTCCCTGCAGATAGCTATTGCCAACAGCTGGGGGTTTCATACCAATTTTTTCATATTCCTGATCTGAATTATTAGAATTATAAGTGTAACCAAGATTTAAAGTCGTATCACAACCAATAAAATCATCAGCGGAATATCCTAAATCAGTATCAGACCAAAGACATATATACATACTGTCAATAATGGAAATTGGGAGTGATGCGGATGTTCCTTTATAAATCAATGTTGCTTTTCTAAAGATTACGTCTTCCAAATCTGTATTTATTGCATAAGCCCAATATGTTTCCTGAATTTCTAATCCAATTGGAATTGAACCATAATTGCTTTCAGATATATTGTCGTTATAATTTATCCATAAGGTTTGTAAAGCGCCGGGTACTCCAGGTACATCAACTTCAGGATCATAATTCCCGTTATTATTTTTATCCAAATAAGGTGCTCCTAAATTTCCGGGCCATTCATTCCAATCTTTTTGATATTGCTGTTTGATTACTTCTACGTCTTCAAAGGTAACCAAATTAATATCCTTATTAAAAAAACTTGCTGCATCCGATCTCAAATTTCCATTTTGAAAATCATACCTGACCCTGAATAATCTTGTACTGGGTGCACAGCCTGTACCGTAAGTATTACCGTTAACTCTAACTTTTTGAGATTGCCCATCATAAACTAATCCACCCCAACATAATCCTTCTGAAAATATTACTCCAACATTTTTCCCTTTTGGATACTCCCCGTTCCAATGTTTTTCACCTGCAATCCAATCATGAAAACCTTCTTCGCTAACCCAGGAGGTTATGTTACCAACATTAATTATACTTTGTTTTGGATTTTGACTTAGTAATGGATTGTTTAAAAGCAGCGCAAATAGAATAATTGAAATAATAAAATCTGCAGAAATAATTTGATTCTTCATTTTTATTCCCCACAAAAAAATTAAATGGGTCGATTCTATTAAAAAATAAGAACTGTTTATTAACTATGGAAAACGTACTAAATAAAAATTCAAAAAGCTATATGGCAATCACGCTTTTTTAAACATCCACAGTTCAGAGTTATTTGAAGAAGTTAAAACTCATTTAAGATTCCAAAATGTATTTTACCATCACTAAAAGTATCACCTTCACCAAGAGCATAACTTACTCTTAATACGCCAAGCCCGGTTTCAATATTTAATCCTAACCCAAAGCCATAAAGAAATTCTTCTGCTTTTGAAATATTTTTATCTTTTTCTTCAGGTCTTAGATAATAACCGGTATCGAAAAAAAGAAAACCAAAAGATCTTCTTGTTAACAAAGCACGATATTCCAGATTGGACCAGAATATTCTTGATCCCAAAAACTGATCTTCTCTGTATCCTCTTAAAGAATTTGTTCCGCCTAAACGATAAAGATCACTGTTTTCAAAAGATGTACCCTTTAATTCTCTTGCATTAACTCCGACCGCAATAACCTGGCGAGAAAATATTTCATAGAAAAAATTAAAGCTTGCTGAAAATCGCTGAAGATTTATCGATGTGTTTAGTGTTGGTGTAAGATACTCGGTCGGTCCGTTAATTATTTTTTTACTAAATGAATAAGAATTAATAAACAATAAACCCCTGGTCGGTGCGTACGGATCATCACGCGTGTCTATTTTTAAGTTTGCGCCTGTGGTAATGTAAGATGAATTATAAACCGTAAATACAGGGATGGTTCTTACAGTCGGAACAACTGATTCAGTACCTAATATTACTGATGCAGTTATATCTTCAGTCGCTAAATATTCCAACGATCCTTCAAATTTTCTTTGCACATAAGTTGTATCCTGAACTCTTTGATACAAATCAAGATTAATATTTACGGGATAACTTAAAAACCACGGTTCAAGATATTTTAAATCCAGCTCCTGCGAATCTCTGTTGTACTTATTCCATTTAATTGCTGCTGCCCGGCCTGTCCCGAATAAATTTCTGAGAGAAATATTTACTAATCCTGTTAAATATCCCGAGGTTTCATTTTTACCCGGCGGTATGTAACCAATTATTCCATCAAAGTTGTTTGTGTTTTTTTCTTTCACTTCTACAACAAGTACACCTTCATTTTTAGAATTTATGTAAAATTGCGGAATCGGAACCGGTTCAAAAAAGCGCAGGCGATTTAATCTGTTTGGAAACTCCTCAATTCTGTTTTGTATATAAGATTCACCGGGTTCGATGCGAAGTTCACGTATAATTACAAAATCTTTTGTAGAAGTATTTCCACGAATATCAACTTTATCAATCTTATTTAGTTTACCTCTGATTACTTTAAGATATAAGTCTGCATAATTTTCATCGTTTAAAGAATCTTTGTAAAGATTTACCGAACTGATTAAAATTTTTGCAAATGGATAACCAGAATTTTCAAAACCAATTAATAATTGTTCGATGTTTGATTCAATTTCGTTTTTATTAAATATTTGTCCCTTTAAATAATCGAATTGGTCAATGATGGTTTTATTTATTACGGAATCTACGTCCACAAAAAAAATATTTTTAATCATCACAGGATCGCCTTCATCAATATCCAAAACAATATTGAACAATGAAGAATCGCTGGAAATTATGAGCTCTGTTTTTTTAAAATTAAAAAAGTAATAACCCTGCAGTAAAATATTCCTTGCAATTCTGGATTTTACAGAATCAATTATTCCAGTAAATACCGGCTGGTCAATGCGAAGTTCAGACCATTTCAGATAGTCTGAGTCTTCAAAATTAATGTTGCCATTAACCATAAATGAGCTAAGCTTTTGTGCAGATAAAAAAGACGAGACAAAAATTATTATTACTAAACTAAATTTCGCGCGGTGAATCATCGATAGTCTTAGTTTTTTTTCCAACCGGAGTAACTTCAACTGAGTCCTTTAATTTATTTGCGTCTTCTAAATTGATGTTTGCAACTTCGAATGATTCTGCATTTAAGCCGGCAGCTGCTGTTGAGAATTTTAAAGATTCCTCAAACAGATCAGAATTTATCCAGCCATTAATAATTCCAGCAACAAAACAATCGCCACTTCCGGTGGAATCGATTTCGTTAATTTGCAATGGCTTAATTTTAAAAATGTAATCGAAATTAGAAGCGTAAAAATTATTACTGCCATTTGTTAAAAACGCACGCTTAATGTTTTTGTGATAAAGATTTACTAAAAATTCAGTAATAGATTTTTCATCATTTAATCTAAGACCAAGCGAATTGTTTATTTCTAACATATTATTATGAAGAATTGTCGGAGAAGCGTCTATACAGTTTTGTAAATGCTTCCCATAAGTATCACAAATTGATACTTTATCATACTTATTAGCCAGTTCAATTCCATACGGAATAATTGAATCTGCTTCAATAGACGGTGAACTGCCCGAAAAGATCACAAGCTCACAATTCTGAATCATTTTATCTAGTTTGAATTTAAATTCTTCAGCTTCCGTTTGTAATATTTTTGGATCTCCGGAAAAATATGATGAGACTTTTTTTTCTTTTTCTGAAATAATTATCGCAGCATGTCTTGTTTCGGATTTTGTACTTACAAATGAAAAATCCAATCCTTCCATCTTTAATGCATCGCGATAAATTTTACCGTTGTTTCCACCGGAAAAAATATAATTGTATGATTTTATACCAAATTTTTTCAATTGTCGACTAACATTGATACCTTTGCCACCCGCTGAAATTTTTGTCAGTGCATTCCTGTTCACAGATCCACACTGCACCCGTTCGTAATAAAATCTGTGTTCTAAGATTGGATTTAGAGTGATAATTAAGATCATATGAGTTTATCACAGAATGTCTGTATTAACCTTTATAACATTAAAATTAATTTCAAAGGAATAAAGAATCATTGCAAGCAGTTTAATTCAAAACAATCTGATTCATAGTAAATGATTAGAAAAATCAGATCAGTTCGCTTAGATCATTATGACAACAAGATATTTTAATATCAATATCTGTATCTATACAAATCACCTGATAAAGGAGTGATTAATCTATAATCTCCAAAACCTGTCTGATCGAGAAAAACAAAACTTCTATTCAGATCGTAATACTCCCATACTTCGTAAGGTTTAGAATCGTACTCAAACGGATGTCTGTCTACGTTATTTGGGGCACCAAGTATCGTATAAACCATTCCTCTATCCGATCTCCAGCCTTCTGTGTAATTAGAAAAATTTTCATTGGCAAAAGAAATTCTTCTAAAGTATTCGTCAAAAATTTCATTTTCATCGTTGTTAGGTGAAGGATCCTTTTTCTTCCAGAACTCTAAAAATCTTTTTGTTTTTTCCGGAGTAGTTTCACCGGATTCCATATAATCCAGTTCATCCGGTGTTGCAATATATGAGGTTTGCGAGATTGCTTTATCTATATCTGTAACCACAGCAGGCAATCCTTTCCAATGAGAATAAAATGCTTTAGTAACAGATTCAATTATTTTAGAATTCTCATCCAGCACCGCAACATTTAAGGAATATACGCCGAGTTCAAATGGAAATTCTGAAAGTGTGTAAAAAACTTTGTTAGTTCCGGGCTTAAGATCTCTATCATCTATTTCTTTATGAATAACAGTTTTTTCAGAATTTAAAACGGTGTATTCAAACATTTTTTTTGTGTCAACAGAATCTTTTACATACACTTCAAAATAAAATTTAATTCGATCAGATGCTGATGGAATATTACGGCTTACGTTTGGTACAATCTCATTTTTTCCCTGACTATTATCCGATTTAGAAATTAACAAAACATCACTTAAAGAAACATTATTGGTATATGATTTTACAACAAAAATATTTTCACCCAATGCTTCTTGTCTGGAATCTTTATCCTGAAGCATGGTTCTGATAAAATAATTTCCGGGTAATAAATCAAAAGATCGTTTACTTAAGTTGTAGCTTTCTTTTGAGGTAGTCATTGAAAATTCGATCACGTTAATTGTTTCATTCCATGTTTTCTCGGCAATTAATTTTTTCTTAGTACTGTCAAATACAGAGGTTGTAATTGAATATTTTGCAGTAAATCCTTGATTGGATTTGACGAATTGAATGTTCTTATATGGAACCTGAATGAAAACGTCAACACGTGAAAAACCGGGTTTTTCCGACTGTAGATTAACAAAATCCTGAAAATATATAGCCTGATTTATTTTTTTCTGTGCAACTTCAGTCGGATTTTCCTGGGCAAATCCAATTACAGCAAGTGTTAAAAATATTGAAGTTAAAAATAGTTTTTTCATTTACTTTCCCTTTCTCTTAACAAAATATCACCGAATAAATCATACTCATCACAGTCATTAATTTCAACATCGTAAAAACTGCCGATTTTTATTTTGTTATTGTTTTTTCTAATTAACACTTCGCCATCAACTTCGGGCGCATCTCTGTAAGATCTTCCCACAAAGAAATCACCCTCAACAGATTCGACTAATACTTTTAGTTTTTTTCCCAGAAAGGATTCGTTTCTTTCCAGTGAAATATCTTTCTGTATTTCCATCAAAACATTTTTTCTTCTTTCTTTTTCCTTCTCAGAAACAGGATTGCCAAGTATGAAGCTTGATGTGTTTTCTTCAACACTAAATGTAAATGTTCCTATTCTGTCAAATTTTATTTCACGAATAAAATCACAAAGCTCATCAAAATCTTTTTCTGTTTCGTTTGGGTATCCCACTATAAAAGTTGTTCTGATCGTAATATCCGGAATTTCTTTGCGAAGTTTATGCAGTAATTTTCTTGTTCGTTCTGCGGTAACTCCCCTTCTCATTGATTTTAAAACATCATCTGAAATATGCTGCAGAGGAATATCAACATACTTGCATATTTTGGGATTTGTTTTAATTTCATCAATTAATTCATCAGGAAATTTTGATGGGTACGCATACATTAATCTTATCCATTCAATTCCCTTAATCTCACTTAACTTTCTTAAAAGTTCAGAAATATTTTTCTTGCCATAAATATCTTTTCCATAATCTGTAGTATCCTGCGCTATTAAAACTAATTCTTTAGTATTGTTAGCTGCAAGAAACTCAGCTTCCCGAATTAACTCCTCCATAGGTTTTGATTTATGCAGTCCCCGCATTAATGGTATTGCACAGAAGGAGCATGGATGATCACAACCTTCAGAAATTTTTAGATATGCAGTATGTGACGGAGTTGTTAATAATCTTTCACCAAGTAATTCTTTTTTTAAATTACCGCCAAGTTCTTTTATTATCCCTTCGTAATTTTCAGTACCAAAGTAAACGTCTACTTCCGGAATTTCTTTTAGCAGATCTTCTTTATATCGTTCAGATAAACAGCCGGCAACAATAACTTTTTTAATTTTGCCGCTCTTCTTCATTGCAACCGCTTCAAGAATAGTATTAATAGATTCTTCTTTGGCAGCTTCAATAAATCCACAAGTGTTTATAATAACTGTATCTGCTTTGTTGGGATCATCAATCAATCCAATTTTATTAGATTGAATTTGTTTCATCAATCTTTCAGAATCCACAGTGTTTTTTGAACAGCCGAGAGTTATTACAGAAACTTTTCCACTCATAAATGCTTTTTCCAATACATCAGGCAATTTGTGTTAAGTATAAGTAAATAATTGGCGATGAAAACAATAACGAATCAAACCGGTCAAAAATTCCGCCGTGTCCGGGAATAAGGTTTGATGAATCTTTTACACCGGCATCGCGTTTTAATAACGATTCAACTAAATCACCAAGTTGACCAAATGTTCCGATAATAAACCCTATTATAATTACATCTTTAATTGATAAAAAATTAAGCACAATGTACTTAGCCAATATCATCGTTAGAATTGCAAATACAAATCCAAAAATCGCTCCTTCCCAGCTTTTTTTAGGACTTACTCGGGGAAATAGTTTGTGTTTTCCCAGTGCCGTTCCACCAAAAAATGCGGCTGAATCACAAATCCAGATTGTGGCAAATAAAGATATGATTAGGTAACCTCCCTGATTGTATAATCCATTTATATTTGGATAAAATTCTCTTAAACCAATTAATGTACTTCCGAAAATTCCCATATAAAAAATACCAAGCAAGGTTGCACCTAAATTTTGGATTGCAGATCCATTATTTCTGAATAATTCAAAAAGCAGGAGTACAATAAAAAATGCAATCAAAAACAGATATTGACTGAAAAAAAAATTATACTGATTTAATATCAAAAAGATTAAAGCTGTCAATCCGAGATTAACATTTACCAGTGCACCTTTAGCTTTTGCCATTACAGAAAATTCATAAAATGATATACCCGCAATAAGCAGAACAAAACATAAGAAATATACACCGCCCAGGTACGAAAGCAGAACAATTAACGGAATAGCAAAAACAGAAACTAATATACGGACAGTCGTATTTCCTAAAGCCATTACTCTTCTTCCGGCTTTGTTTTGTTTAACTCTTTGATAAAAGTTAAAGCCGAAGCTGCATCCTCACTTTTAACAAGAAGTTTTATAACGGCAAGATCACCCGTTACAGGAAAATTACTGTCTTTTTGTGATAAGATTGTAGCTTCAATTTCTGCACTTTCAAGAGCATCTTTTACCATCTGAACATCATACTCCTGATCTGAAGTATAAACTACAACCCATTCATGATCAATTAGTTCTTTAACTAATGGTGTTCCGCAATCAGGGCATATCTTAACGCCCTCTTTATATTCGTATGTGCAATTTGGGCAAAATGGCATAATTAATTCTCCTTTAATAATTTTCTTGAAGTATAATATTTATTTATCAAAATAATTAATGCTGCAAATAACAGTGTTAAACAAAAAAAGATCAAAACATAAGATGAAAGTTCACCTGAATTTACAGACGCATCTGATTTTATCAATTCTTCATCACCAATTATATGATAAAGTGAAACTGCTGAAAAGTTATTCAGAAAATGTAGGATCATCGGAATAACTAGGGTTTTACTTTTAAATGCTGCAAATCCGAAAAAAGCACCAAGAATAAAAAGCGGAATAAATCCATAAGGATTAAAATGATAGAGACTGAAAAATAAAGCTGTTATTAATGCACCAACATATTTTTTGTATCTCAGCTCAAAACTTCTTTGAATAAATCCCCGGAACATTGTTTCTTCAGATATTGCAGGTACGATAGCAACTACAAGTACAACAAGTATGAACTCGAATATATTGGATGCAGACAGAAGATTGCTATAAGTTTTTTCAACCATTTCATTTAATGAATCAAAAAAACTTTTTAAAGAGTTTACAAAAGAATAATTCTTTGCCCATATCTCTAAATAATAATTTTGAATGTAAAGGTAACTTTGTAATAGCGGAGTCAGGATTACGATTCCGATTATAAACAAGCTTAACTCTTTCCAATCCGGCTTACGAATTCGGATAATTTTACCAACATCAGAGTAAATCCATTTTGCAAACAAAAGTGCGGGAAGTAAGATAAATAAAATCTGTCCTGCCATTGTCATCAAGCGAAGATCGTTAACAGGAATCGATTCGAGATTCATTCCAAAAATTATGATTGTTAATAACGCGCCTACAATTTGGTAAAGAAAAAATCCGCCTGCCAAACCTAAAAATGCTGCCGCAACAGGTGTAATTTTAAATTCCAGATCGTTATCAGGATCATAATCCGGATCAATTTCCTTTTTAAGGATTAAATGTTCTGACTCTTCAGTTTCTTTGATTTGATTATCGTCTTTAAAGTCGTTCATT
>JACZKY010095060.1_pt1 | contig 23984 bp, 23 predicted proteins | sample 8237611 | NCBI WGS metagenome assembly JACZKY01 (sample SAMN16148055, study PRJNA663545) | marine sediment metagenome | biome: sediments and biomass from bioreactor inoculated with such sediments; feature: coastal sediments; material: methane- and iron-fed bioreactor; isolation source: Bothnian...
GACTACTCTCCCCCCGCTCCCCCGCTACTCCACTACTTCCCCCCGACTCCTCGACTACTAGACTACCTCCTAACCCTACTAGACTACTCGACTTATCGACTACTCGACTACTCTCCTGTTCTCCTCCCCTTCTCCCTCTCCCTACTAGACTACTCGACTCCTCGACTACTCGACTACTATTTGGATTCTCCGTGCCCTCCGTGGTTGCGTTATCCTGTGTATCCTGTGCATCCCTGTGAATGCTCTTCGTGTTCTTCGTACTTAGGCCATCCTGTATATCCTGCCCATCCCTGTGAATTGAATTTTGTGCTAACACCTTATCGCTAACAGCTAACCCCTCGAGTACCTGTTCCAGGTACTCGCGCCACGTCCCAAAGCACCGCCACCCCTGAGGCGCCGCAATCCACCGCACCTTCAGCCCCTTGCGCACCATGGCCGGTATAAGCATCTCCTTGATATCGCAGTACCCCACCGCCGGGATGCACTCAATCGCCGCCCGCCCGGCGATGAAGATCTGATTGCCGTCCCGCCCCAAGCCGGCCACATCCGCATCGCTGCCCCGCACCACCGAAAGGTCCGCCCCCGACGCCTCATGAGCCGCCGCCAGCGCCCCAAGATCCGGCACCCGAACCATATTAGCCTGCATCAGCACCACTACTCGACTACTAGTCTCCTCGACTACTAGACTACTCTCCCTCTCCCCCCCTACTCCCTTTTCCTCTCCTATTGCCGTTCGCAGTTCTACTAGACTACTCGACTTCTTGACTACTAGACTACTTCCTGAAACTCCTCCACTACTCCGCTCCTCCGCTACTCCGCTACTTCCTATCGACTCCTCGACTACTAGACTACTTGCCGCTCCCGCCGCATCTTTGAGCATACCGCCGCGCCCCCGCGGCACCTGTTCGGTGAAAAACTCCACAGCAACGGTGTGTGTCTGTGTACACTGTGCTTCTACACTTTTTCTGAAAACGTCACCGCAGCAGACAACTATCCGGGCAACCCTCTGGTCGGCCATATGCCCGACCATCCGCCGAAGAACAGTCGATTGGCCAACCCCCCACAGTGCATACGGCAGGCTGGTTATGGCTGAATGGCCGCCCGAACCAATTCCCTCAACCACAATCACAACACACGTTTTAGATAAGCCATGATCCATATGCAAATCGAATGACCTCGCGTTTTCAGTAGCTAAACGCTAAAAGCTAATTGCTAAACGATGATTTTTTGCTAACCGCTGCTCATCTCTCAATTGAAGACAGCTTCTTAATCCAACAAGCCCTCGGCCACAATCGTTTTCGCCAGCCCTTTTCCGACTATCTCACAGCCTAATGGCGTAAAATGCCCGTGGCCTTTTTCACGATAGAGAATCTGTCCCTCGTATTTGTTGAAATCCTCAATAGGGTCGTATATTACGAAGGAAGCGGGACTCTCAAGGCTCGGAAATCCAGAAACAAATTCGGTACGGCTTCGTCTTGCCGGGATAGGGAGGACAAGAAACGCAGCTCCGTTCTCTTGAGCTTCCCCCGCAATCTCCTTCACCAGCGCGGCAGTCAGCCGCTGAGCATACGGCTGCACATCGTCTTGCGCATCTGCACTACCGTCGCCAGCCTTTTGCTCAACTCTTGCATTAGTGATACTCCTCACCAAAGGCAAAAGCTGATATTTGACCAGACCGGCGGCTTTCTCTCGCGCAAAGCTGTAAAGCTGGCACTCGCCGGCCAACCAGCAATAAGCACGAAAGCGAAACAGAAATTCACTGATTTCTACCGCAGGCAGATATTCCTCGCTGCGCCTCACCAGCTCACCGTCTACCAGTCCGTAAAGGTTCGATCGTACATTGTCCGCAGGATCCGATCCGTGCCACGCAAGCAGCACCAGGTCCGGCTCATACTTAAAGCCTTCGCCTCGCAGCATGATCAATTCTTCTGCGTTGCTGTGCCCCGATACCGACAGGTTCACCACCTCGCAGTTGATGCCGGCCTCTTGAAGGTGCTTCTCCATCTGGCTCGTAAACATTTCTTCGAGTTCGACCTCATACCCCATCCCGAAGCTATCGCCTAACACAACGATTCTCTTCATCCCCTCGGGTTTTTCGTAAGGTATCTCCCTATCGGAGCGGATTCCCTTCGAGTTGTGACGAACCTGCACCTTGCACTCCGGTGTCTTGTGCCAGTAAACCCTGTTCGGCTCGTTGCCCTTTACGCCGTAAGGCGTGGCACAGACATACCGCGGCAGCATCGGCGCCGGTGCGAAGATCCGTAAAAACACTTCAGCCGCAAGCGGCACGTACACTGCCATGCTCAGCGCGATGACAGGCCGCTTCCAGCGCCCTCTCCAGACGTTCTGCAGTCGTTCGCTAAAAAGCAAAGTAAATAAACTCCTGGCCCGTCTTAGTCGCCAGACTCATGACGGACATCACAATAAACAATATTACATTAAGGCGTATGAACCAGTGCCACCCTGCGACGGGGTTCAGCTCCCGCATTCGCGCCTGTACCAGTTGAAACAACACCAGAAACCACGCATAGAACACCATCTGGTGCAGACCTTCGAGTGCAGCCGGCGACCATTGCAGATTCGTGACTACCGCACGAGAAAAGGCTGCAATTGTCTCGACGTTTTCAGCCCGGAACAGGAGCCAGCCGAACGCCGTCAGATGGAACATGACGACCATGGCCAGCATTGATTTCGCCCGGCCTAACTCTTCTCGATCTATATTCGGAACGAGAACGCGATAGGCGACAAGTATGAACCCATGGTAGGCCCCCCAGAGTACAAAAGTCCAGGATGCCCCATGCCACAGGCCGCCCAGGACCATCGTAATCATCAGGTTGCGGTATAGTTTCACCGTACCGTTTCGATTGCCGCCCAGGGGTACGTACAAATAGTCCCTCAACCATGTTGACAGACTGATGTGCCACCGTCGCCAGAAATCTGATGGGCTCACCGCGAAGTATGGCAGTCTGAAGTTCAGCATCGTATCAAAACCCAGCAGCCTGGCCGTACCCCGCGCCATATCGGTGTAGCCGGAGAAATCACAATAGATTTGAAACGTGAACGCGTAAACAACCACAAGCAGTTGCAGACCGTCGTGAGTTCCTGCCACGCCGCTTAGACTGTCAAAAGGTTCAAATGCCGTGTTGACAATTCGGGCAAGGTTATCCGCCACGACGACCTTTTTGTACAGCCCCCAGAGGATCAGCCAAAGCCCCTCGCTGATGTCGGCGGAGCAGAGCACCCGCTTCTTCTGAAGCTGAGGGATCAGCGTCGTCGCACGGTCGATCGGCCCCGCCAGCAACTGTGGAAAGAACGACACATAAGCAGCCACATCCACAAGTGACGATGTAGCCGCGATCTTACCCCGGTAGACATCAACTGTATGGCTGATCGTCTTGAAGGTATAAAATGAGATTCCGATTGGCAGCACAATCTTGAGTGTCGTAAATCCGGGTGTGTAATTGAATACTCCCTCGCTGAACGCAACCAGGTTTTCGACAAAGAAATTGCAGTACTTGAAAAACGCAAGTATGGACAGATTAACCGCTATACTAATGACGACGAACAGTTTTCTCCTGGCGCCCTCCTGCAGCTTGCGCGAGAAAACGACCGCAGCGCTGAAGAAGAGAAGGCCGGCAACCGTTGCAGCAAGCATCCAGTGCCCGCCCGGCGTTCGAGGTAGGAATGAGCTGCCGCCTTCATTCAAAAACTTCAGCCCATGTGTGATACCAAACCGAACACCGCCCCAGTCCGGCGTAACGAAGAATACAGCGGCAAACAGAATCAGTCCGGCCGCCTTCAGCTGTTCGACAACCGTCATCCGACCGCGATCTATAAGCAGCGTGCAGCAGTAATCAACTGCCGTAGCAATAACGATCAGGAAAAGAAAACGGACATCCCACCATGCATAGAACACATAGCTCGCCGCCAACAGAAGCATATTCTGCGCCCTGTGGGACCTGCGCATCAGCCAGTACAGGCTGAAGACAACGCTGAAAAACACAACAAAGGTGAAACTGTTGAACAGCATAACGACTATTTCCTTTTCTCGATCAACTCCGCAATGAGCGGTTCCAAATGCCTGTTCAATTCCTCATACCCGCGCCGGGAGAAGTGCAGCGTGTCCGCCCCGTACTCCGGCTTGATCCGCCCCCCCTCAGTCATGAACAAATCGCAATCCAGCACAGTTACGCCATCCCTCTCCATCTCCCGTATTGCGGCGTTCACCTCCGCAACGGCATCATAGATATCATCCGACCAGACGACCCTCCTGAGAAGGCTCGGCTTTCCCGGCGGCACGATCGTCATAACGAGTGTCGCCGTGCCGTTCTCCTCCAGCCGCTCAACCATGGCCCTGATATTCTCCACACACGAATTCACGATGCGGTTCCTGTCTTTGGGAAAAATGCCAATCGCCTTCAAGTCGTTAATACCCGCCTGCAAAACGGCGAGTGCAGGTCGAACAGCAATCACATCCTCTGCAACTCTCAGCTTAGTCTGCGCCGCTGTCTCACTGCCAATACCCCGATTCAGAATCTGCCATCCCGATGCCGTTGGCAAAGGTCTCCATAGGGCGACTCGCGAATCTCCTATAAGAACAACTCTGGCATGATCGTCTTCCTGCGTCCCCTCTTGGCCGTCAAACGCGCCAGCATTACACGGGTCCAGCCTCAGCCAAGCCATATCTCGATAGAATGACAGTGCCATGTTCGCCAGGTAGAGATTGACTGCTATAGAGACGGCAAAACCTGCCATTACCCCCACAAGGCTGACTCTTGCGAAAGTTCTCATCTCACTGCAGCAGTCCATCGAGGAACGTCTTGATCCTGGCACTCACCGCCTCCGGTTGAGCCACACGCGGTGCTGGAATGAATGTCCTCAATTCAACAATCCTTTGTGGCAATTCAGTTTCGTCTCGCGCCACGAGAATATGCCCCGCCTCGCCGAATTTCTCGGCGATGTCTACCTGATGGTCATGAACCACCTCTTTGTACTTAGCCAGTCGTGGCATGACCAGAAGGGGCTTCATCATGTTCAATGCCATGGTGATCGTGCCCATGCCGGCATGCGCAATGACAGCTGAAGCATCGGTCAAATGTTTGTCAAAACTCGCCTTATTCAAAGACGGTACAAAGTCGAAGTTCTTTGGCTTGTATCTGCTCTCACCGATTTGAGCAAATATGTCTTCGTCAATAAGACAACGTTCAGAAGCAGCATCCACCGCTCTAACAAGTCGATCAAACGCAAATTGAGTACCTACTGTGAGAAAGATCATATCACCGCACCCGCATATTCAACGTTTTTGTACTTCTCTGCAAGTTCGGGCCACTGAACGAGATACAAATCGGCGACGCAGCGAATCATCCGGCCCGAAATAGACATGTTCCTTACGTTGGTTACACTGTCAACCCAGATAATTTTCGCACCACGCATCTTCGAAATAAAACACATCAGGCAGCCTGCGGCGGCTCCAGTACTTAGCACAACATCCGGCCTCTCTCTGCAGACCACAGCAACACACCGGAATAGAACACGCAGAACCTTTAGTGGGTACTTATGATTGCATTCGCCGACTACATACACATTTCCGTACTCCTCAAGCCTGCCTCGCAAGACTTCAGTTGTAGTTACGGAAAATACGTCATGACCACGCCACGAGTCCGCCAGTTCTAAAAGCTGGGACATGTGTCCACCCGCTGAGGCCGCAAGGCAAACTCGCAGTTTTGGATTATTTGACATACTTCCATTCACCTCGCATTGCTAAACTCAAGCACTCCCAACCTCTATCCCGCATTCGTAATCGACCGCGTCTTGGTATCCACCCAGCCCAGTTCTTCGATAGCTTTGTCTGAACTATACCGTATATCCCGCACTCCTGTTAAAACCTGATACTTGACAATAGAAGGCCCGCTTTCCTTTCCCAACAATTTTTTCAAGGTCCGGGCCATCATGTTCATTGCACTGAATATCACGCTGGGAATTGGAACCACAGAGACTGACATGCCCGACTGAAAACCCCACTTTTTAAGAAATGTCGCTGCGGGCACATGATTGCTTGGGACACAATTATAAACCGCATACTTCGCCGGCTTTGCAAGTATTCGTTGAATCAGGCTGGCTACATCATCCACGTGAATATACGGCAAATGATTGCGACCACTTCCCACAAGCACACCATATTTCCTGTTTCCCTTGGCAAGCAGCGTTTTGGCCGGAGCTTTTCTTTCGCTGAATAGCAGCCCCGGTCGTACCACCACAAGATTCATGCGCAATCTGTCCTTCACCTCTTCGCAATGTTTTTCCAAAAGCACCTTGACCCATGGATACGGATTCAGTGATCTGTCTTTGTCCACGAGTGCCTGCTCCTCGCCGATCGTCTTGCGCCACAATGACCGGTCTAATCCGTATATGCCGACACTCGAGACATGTACAAATGTTTTGACCCCGTTTCGTTCCGCAGCTTCAATCAACGCTGAGGTCCCTTTGACATTCACAGTTTCAAGACTGCCGTCAAAGGCTCCTCTGCCCTCCCATGCACAATGCACAACCGCGTCGACACCTTCAGTTATAATCTCACACAACTTATAATCACGTAGACTTCCCCAGACAATCTCCATTCGCTCATTCAATTCTCCAGGTCTGATTGCTGCTCCATGAATCAGCCCGCGCACGCTATGTCCAGAGCTTATCAATGCCTCACTTACAGCAGTTCCCAATGTTCCAGTGCATCCGGTCAAAAGTATGTTCATAATTATACCTCGTAATACAAAGACTTAACCCGCACCCTTTGCCACAAAAGCGTTGTTCCCAACGCACAATGTGCAAACATTACGCTTCAGCCCGCGTCGGATGAAAAGAAACTGCGTTTGAATGATCGCGATCAATAAAAACGTCAATGATTTTAGCCACCCCCAAGGCGTTTTCTTCACTCAAAGGACATGGAAGGTCACTCCGGACCGCCTCATAAAACTTAACAATCAGGCCCCGGGTACCTGGATTTGCCTTCATCCTGCCTGATAGCACCTTCGCCATCACACCTGTAGTCGCACCCACAAACTTCAAGCCCTGCCCAATGCCTCCAAATTTTCTCGATAGCGGCCCGAAGAACCCGTTGTGCAACTGCGGTATCATCAGTTGACGGCTGAAATCCACAAACAGGTTGCCTTTTTCACACTCCACAATGACATATCGCGAAGAACTTCCATGGGCCATACTAATTGTGATATCGCCATGTCCCTTCGCAGACCGAATCCCTACGTGCATCACGTCTGACAATCCGCCAGGCATGATGTGCCGAGCATATTTTGTAACGGTCACCTCCTCCGGTATTCCCAGCACTTCCACAAGAACACTCGCCGGGTGTGAAAGCAGATTTATGAGTGGCCCTCCCGGCATATTATAGGCCCAGTGGCTTACGCCGCCATATGGAATCGTTCTCTTCTTTTCCGCATGGCCAAAGAAACAATGGGCAGATATCACGCGTCCCATCTGTCCTGAACGGACCCGCTCAAGCATCTTCAACACACAATCCATTTGGAGCAGACTGTGGTCAACGCAAATCTTCCGGCTCACCTTCCTAGCAAGAGCAAACAGACTCTCGGTCTCCTCACCCCTTAGAGTCATTGGTTTCTCCACCAGAACATGGGCCCCCCTTTCTAGTGCGTATCTGGCCAGATCATAATGTGAATCAGGAGGCGTCAGGACATGGACGATGTCAAGACTATTTCCATCAATGCACTTCAAAGGATCTTCATAGATCTGACCGTGCAGCCGCAGTTGGCTGTTCAGCTTTTCTGCAGCTTTCACATTTCTGTCACAGAGAAATAACTGCACAGGCTGACACTTGTCGCGTATCGCGCCTAAGTGGTCTGCGGCGATAACGCCGCAGCCAATAATTCCAACACGCAATTCCTGCTTGTTCTTCATGGCTTCACCTGCTATCCTCTCGCGTTCTCAGTCTCGTACACTCTGTTTCGCCGTCACCCACTCATGTTGTCGCACCAGTTTGCGGACATGCTCATCTGGCAATCTCTGCGTTCGCTGGATATAGTTGCTGAAATAACCATGGGCCAAACCAAAGGCCTGCACGACATCCCGTGCAACCAGAACGCGAAAAAAAGCCCGGAGCAGCATCCGCAGCGGTGACATACCTATATAATACGCCATGTAACCATTGCGTACCCATCCCGAAAAGCGCCCGCCCCGTGAGGCAGTCGGCCGAAGATGGATAAGCTGGATATCTTCAAAACTGCAGACATGCCATCCTTTACTGCGAGCCAGTATTTCATCAATAACATCCCAACCAAAAACAGGATGGACGCCCTGGATACTCTGATAACAGTCACGTCTGTAAACTTTGGTGGCGCCGCGAACGTGCGCGGTGCTCACACGCTCTTTCACAAGTGCCGCTCCTTTGAATTCGTAGACAACTCCGCCCGCCACACCCAGCTTGGGATTCTCCAAAAATCTTGCAAGTAGTTTGCTGAAATAGTCTGCCCCAAACTGCAAGTCCGCATCCAACTTAACGACGAACTCGGCTTTCGGGCAAAGTTCTTCTGCCAACCGATACCCCTCAAGAAATGCTTTCGCCTCCGAAGCTGTCACCAGACCGTCTATGCCCTGCTTATCTTCCTTAACCCTGCGGTGCGCTTTGATCCATGGATACTTCCGCGATGCGGACTCAAGGATTCCCCAAGTTCCATCCTCCGATCCATCGTCCACAATGACCCACACTCGGGGCAAGAGTGTCTGTGAAGCCACGCTTCTTATGGTTGCTTCCATATTCGAGGCTTCATTATATGCTGGCGTAATCACAATGTAATCTGTTTTCATAACCATCTGCTCCCAAACACTGCTATGACAACCACAGCACTCTGAACATGATGAACAGCCTTAACTAACATGCTTTCTGACGCACAAAGCGCTCCATCCCTTCAACATAGAACCCATGCCTCTCACATATGCCTTTAAGGTCTGTTTGCTGTGCTTGCCGCCATTCCGATCAAATGCTGCCTTGCAGCACCAGTAGGGCAACCTTAACCCAAAGAAAACAGCGACTAAAAAGCAAGCCGTACAATAGGATATGTAACGCCTGTGTTTCTTGAAGAACAAAAGCAGGCTGCCGCGCAACTGCAGTATCATCTCAGGTCTCGCCTGCTTACTGCTTTGCCCCCCCAGGTGGATTATTTCAGCATTGGGCATGAACAACACACGCCATCCTTTTTTCCTGAAGCGCCAGCACCAATCGGTTTCTTCGCCATACATGAAATACTCTTCATCCATGCCCCCGACCTCCTCAATAGCCTCACGCCGCACTAACATGAAACAGCCGGTAACGACATCAACCTCCCGCACATCGTCCCGATTCCACCATGTCATCCGCTCCCTGCCGAAAAAGTGGCTCCGTGGAAATATCTTGTACAAATAAGTGCTTGAAAGAAACAGATTTAACAGTGATGGAAACTTAAAGCATGTCGGTTGCAGCGTCCTGTCCGGATTGAGCACCCTGCAACCCACCACCGCCGCCTCTGCGTGCTGCTCCGCAAAGGCAATCGTCTTTTGTATTGCCCCGTCCAGCACGACCGTATCACTGTTCAAAAGAAGAATGTATCTTCCTTTCGCAATCTCCATCCCCTGGTTATTCGCCGCAGCAAACCCGCGATTGTCACAATTGCTTACCAGAATCACTTGCTGAAACTGCGATCTCACCATTTCCGCTGAGCCATCTGATGATGCATTGTCCACAACAATCACCTCGAAGGACGTGCCCTTTGAGCCCACAAAGATGCTTTCGATGCATTTCCGAAGCACTTCTCTGGTATTCCAATTTACTATAATTACTGAGGCATCCATATAGAGTTATTTCTTGTATTTACAATGAGGTTGGCTGATACGAATTGTAAATGTTGATTAATTTCGCCGCAGCTTTATCCCACGTAAAATTGGCAATTGTGGCCAAGCTTTTTTCTCTAAGTTTCTGATAATGTTGGCGATCAAAATATAGCAGCTCTATTTGGTCCCGTAATGCCCCAACATCACCAACCCTGTGAATTAACCCTTCAACCCCATGCTTTAGATGCGCACCCGCAGCATCCGAAACAAGGAGAACACAACCACACGCACGGGCCTCGTACGTGACCAGAGCACTTCCCTCTTCGATCGCCGGCAACATCAGAATATGGCACCGCCGCAGGACGGTGGCAATGTCAGTCACAAACCCCATCTCATGAACACTGGGGTGTTCAATCATGTCTCCCAGAGATGCCCTGTACCTATCGGACGCAAACCTGCCGCAGATATAGAAGTGCCCCGTATTGGACGCATCTGAAGACAACCATGCTTTCAATGCGTAGTGAAGTCCTTTTCTTGGACAACAGAGACCCACGAAAGCAACAGAAAAAGGCAAATTTCCGTTTCGCGAGGTGTCCACAAAATAAGTTGTGGGGTTGTAACCATAATGATGCAGATTAAGTTTCTCTTTAGACATGCCCTTTTCCAGAAACGACTTTTCGACAAATGACGAGGGACATAGGAGTTTGTCTGCTCGTGCATACTCTTCTTCTTCGCGTTCTACGCGGCCAACTCTGTACGAATGCGAATTTCTGTGGGGCAGGGGCAATCCAAGCTTTTCGTATTCACTCGCAACGACCTCGCAAGCAAAGCGGGTGTGCGCATTCGGCCGTTCAAGAAAACTCGTGACCCCAAGCCCGTTGGCGGCCTTCAATGTCTCCAATGAGCCTGATGGCCAACAATGAACCACATCTATGCCATACTTGCCGTCAAATTGCTGTAATAGTTTGGCTGCGATCCGGTCATGCAGTGCCATCGCTCTTTGTAAACCAAGTACTCTAATAGGAATCTTCATTCCGAGGAGTTTGAGCGTTTCTCTTTTTCCAGCCAGTCCGTCAAAGTGGAGTGCGATACTGCCACAGCACAGGAAGACACGAGCTCCCCTTCTGGAGATTCCAGACACCTGATGCCAAGCCGTCATACCAGTCCCGGGCATTCCAATTCTAAGTGGAAAACTGTAAAACACATTCACGCAAACACCTAATCCTTTTCGCAATACATTTTCTCTTAAGTTATCTCGCATTCACGCCTGATAGTCCCAGAGCACCCGCCTCAGAAGGTAATCTCTAAGTCAAATTCAAATGACCTTCCCAGCAATATCTTCAATCACTTTCTCGTACTGCATATACCGTCTTATGCCCCGCTTGAACTCCTTACAGCATGGGCTCATGATTCTCACCACGAGTGGCCTTTTCATACAGGCGCGTTCGCGAGTCGGGGCCCTTCATACTGAATTCATATACACCCCTCAGTTTCTTACCGATATACCCAGGCGCACACACAATGATCACCCGCTTTTTTAATAGATGCCCGAAGACCGCCACATGCAAACGATCTGTCACGATAAGAGCTGCATCCCGAACCAAAGCAACAAAGTCATCGAAGCTCACTGAAACTGAAACGTCCCTGTAGATTCTTGGCACGCTTGTAGAGATACATTCTTCTCTCAGCATTGTATTGATCACATCCATGCTCACTTGGGCGACAATACGATCTCTCAACCAGGACAGCGGTCGCCGAATCTTCTTTGGAAGCCAGATACCTTTCGTACGAGCAAGCAGTCCAGCACAACCATGCTCGTCCTTTCGCATCGCTACCAAAACATGCCTTTCAAGGGCTGTCCTCTGCAAACCATTGATAAAATCGCTGTTTGCTAATTCAAAGGCTACATCCTGGCTTAAATGAACTTCGCAGTGCGCAGGCAGACCAGTTTCTCGCAGCTCTGTGCCGCTCATATCGTCTCTAGCAAATAGAATCATGCGTGCGTCGCTGATTGAACATATTGCTTTGAAATCCACATTGCGCACACGGAACACTTGTGGTGCGACAATCAGCGGCGTCCTTGGAAATTCTTTCCTAAACCGTATGATGTCGTCGAAAGCTCCTGGCCAGCAATCCTGATAGCGCCCGCTGCCGTTGATGATTATCTGTTCCGCAAGGCCTGGCTTGTCGACTAGATCACAATTAGCTTCCATAAGAAGACGTTCCATACCCATTCGGATCAGTCGATCACCATTGTTCGCATATGGACCCTCCCAAAAAAACGTCCTACGATGGCCAATGCTATTCATAAAGCGAGCAAACGGGCTTCTATTCAATTCTACATTCTCACACTCAACCATTTCATTCCTTATGTGTGACATCTTCGGCACTCCCACTGCCAAACGTATTTCTTTACGAAAACACTCTCTCAACGGTTTCCTTGCCTGAATCACCTCGCATTCTGAATAGGTGTGTATCACGCCATGCTAAATCAGACACAAATATTATGTCGCTGTTGGTATTGTACATTGGACATACTCCTCACATTCGCGAATTCACACCTCAGGTTTCCGCATGCAAAAGCTGCAACAGCAAGGCTCCAGTACAGCAGTAATGATATTTGCCCAAAATATGTTACGCTCATAAACGATATGCAGTGAGTTATAAGTGAAACACACACACCCCAAACCAACCACTGCGTGACCAGCGGTATTGGTCTCCGTGAATACTTTCTAAGGGCGTTTATACACAGTGCAAGCAAACCAATGAACAGTGCCATTCCTAAGAACCCTCCATTGGCACCCAAAGCGAGGTAATGGTTTGTCACATCCGCCGCATACACACCCCAGGATACAATAGCAGGCCCTCGTGCTCCGAGTAGCCACCATTCGCCAAAATGGTCCGCGAACTGCTGAACAAGATTTGCCCTGTGCCAGCCGGTTGATCCCGGAACTACGTTTATCCTTGCAATAACAAACCAGACCGGAGCGTTCATAAGTATGCTAAGAAGACAAAGAACTGCGAAAGCGCCGATGACGAACTCTTTCGCGTACTTGCGAAGCCGGAAACTGGCCAGAAACAACACTCCTCCGACAAGTGAAAGCGCTGGCCCCGAAGAAGCTGAAGCTATCACGAAATAAACGGCGACAACTAAAGGCACGCCCCAAAATACCTTTCTTCCTGTAGCCTTCAGGCACCCGAAAAATAAAGGGCAGAGCGCTGCCGCAAAAGACCCAAGCATGATCGGATGAGGGAATGAGGAGGAACATCGCAATCTGCCGTCGCGCAAGGCAGTTGCTGAGCGCCCCAGTATCGCGAAGGGATTGTTTGCAGTTAAATGTTCCTTCACCACAAAAGGCAACAGCATAATGACGCCTGCAGCAAGAAGAGTGCCAAAACGGCTTACATCCGCCCATGACCGCGTTGACACGCGGAAGATAAAATAAGCCCCAAAACTTTCCAGCAGCCTCCCGCACCTGAATACAAGTACCTCAGTGCTCATGTCATAAAGCACGTACACAGTAGCCACATACAGAGTCGACACCATGAACACAACATCGCACGTATTTATCTTAACGGACTGCATCTCGCCCCGTACTGCCATTCGCAAAATTGCCGAAATCACCATGATCTGGCTGACAAAAAAATTCGCCCCTCCAACAACTAGGCACTGATCTGCGGGCACAAAGAATATCCCCATCACAAAGGGTGCCAGCAACAGTTTTCTCGGCAGGACCAGAATGAGTATGCACAGTACGCTCGTGATGGCTTGTGTTAACGGAGTCATTAATAGCTGCCCTTGCCTCGACAACTATCATTCATGCCCGTGTGATGTTCAACTATTAGCTTCATACCCACCGACTCCACATTAGATGCTCTGTTTTTTCCAGCTGATCTCCCCCCCCATCAAAGCCCAGTGTGCACGGCCCATTTACACCCTACAACTTAGCCGCCTCAGTTGACGACGCCGAATCCACCGTCTGCCTCTAAACCGAGTACTGTAGAATGCTTTCATTGCCGTTTGGCCTAGCCAGGTTTGCGAACCTGAAAATAAAATCCAGTCCCCCAGCGAAAACATCTTGCGTGCCGTCACAAGTTCCTTCGCCCGTTGCCCATTTCTTTCGATGCATGCCTGCCAAAGGACCGCCCGCGACCATAGCCGCTGTAGTCTCACCTGTTCATCCTGTCGATTGTATTTGCTGGCAAGATACAGATACGACTCCAGATTGGATATGTAAAAACGTCCCTTGATGTCCAGTTGCGGAGAATTAGCAGCCGACGTGTCATGAACATTGTACGTTGCAAGCGATTCACCAATAAACCCGATCTCGGACGCCATTGCTATTTCGATAAACAGCGGAATATCCGTGGCTCCTGATTTCTCGCTCCCGTAAATCCCAGGATCTGATAAAATTCCCTGCACTAAGCTGTTCCGTGCCATTACCGTGCACGTTAGTATATGATACCCGCCCCAACCTTTGAAAATGTCAAAATCATCAGGAGGCAGATTGCCCGTCGTGCGAAAGAAGTCCTTTATAACAACATCCCACCCAATATAACATCGGTCGTGATCCGAATGGACCAAGCCGCATTCGGGATGTGCCTCCAGATAGTCCACTTGTGCCTGCAGTTTGTCACTGCGATGCCAGTAATCATCCCCCTCACAATATGCAATATACTTGCCTCGGCACGCTCTGTTTGTGCGTTTGCCGTTTGCTCTCATTCCCACGTTTCTGTCCGAGGTGATCAAGCGGATAACATCAGGATAACGTACAGCATAGCCAAGCACGATTTCCCGTGTGCCGTCAGTGGAGCAGTCCTCTCCGATCACCAGTTCGAACGGAAAGGTCGTCTTCTGTGCCAGCACACACTCGATCGCCTTGGAAATGTAGGGCGCGTGATTGTACGTGATCATTTTGACGCTGACCAATGGCTCGGTCATAAGCAAGCTTCCTTCCTGTTACGAACAGCCTGGAAAGGCAGTCGGCGCAGCACCATCTCCTGAAGCTCCAGATAAGCCTCAAATCGAAAGACCCGGCACACTGCCGCATAGATCATCCCGCCTGCGGCAACCTGACACATCAACAACACGAGAGGACTGGCGATCGGCAGATATTTTAGGGCGTAAATCGCGCCCCCCATCGCCGCCGCATCAATCAGACAGGGATACAAATCTCCAATCTGCTCCCAGATTGAATAGTCCAAAAGCACCTTGTTGTAATAAGCGTTCAGATAGTAACTCACCAGCGAGATAACCACCTGCCCCCCGATCATCGCCATGATCCCCCAGCGCCACGTGACCAGAATGTTCATAATCGTAAGCATCTTCTTAATAATTTCTAATCGCAAAAACAGGTCCGACCTTCCCATCGCCTGAAGGACATTGAGGTTGATCAGGTGCAATGGGAACATTAATCCCATCACGCACAGCAGTTGCAGATACGGTACACAAGGCAGCCACTTATCCGTCAGCAGCACCAGCACCAGCGGCCGAGCCACAATCGCAAGACCTATCATCATTGGGAAATTAACCAATACCAGCATGGTCATCGCCTTCTTCATACCGCGTTTGACCCTAGCGCGGTCCCCCTGGATCGAGGAAAAGACTGGAAATGCCACCCGCGAGACCATGCTGGACAACGTGTGCGAGGGCATTTGCTCCAGATTCCGGGCGCGCGTAAAATACCCCAGATCAGCCGCTGAAAATAACCTCCCGATAACAATTAAGTAAATATTATTGAAAACCGTATTTAGCAGACCGGAGGCCAGCATTTTCGACCCGAATCCGAACATGTCCCGCAGTGATTGCAGGCTGAATACCCACGCTGGCCGCCAGTTATTGAATAACCATAGCAGCACAACCCTGAATGTGGCCGCGGCGATCTGCTGTGTCGCAAGGCTCCACACGCCGTATCCGCCGTATGCCATGCCGACCCCTATGACTCCGGATGATACACTCGCGATGAGCATGACCTTCGTTTGTGTCTTAAAGTCGATTGCCTTCGTCAGCAGAACACCCTGCACCAGGCCAAAGGAATTGATCACCAGCAGCAGCGACATGACTCTCAGCAGCGGCGTCAGAATCGGCTGGTCATAGAAAACCGCCACCCACGGCGCCGCAGCGCACAAACAGCCGGCCGCAACGACTCCAACCACGATATTGAAGTAGAAAATGGAGCTTGTGTCCTTCTCGGTAATCACCGGCCGTTGGATCAGGGCCGCGCCGAATCCGCTATCGAGAAACGTCTGCGCAACCATCAAGAAAATGGTCAGCATACCGATTAGGCCGAACTGCTCCGGCAGCAGCAGCCGAGCCAGGATGATTCCAACAACAAACTGCACGCCGCGCATGCCGATGGCTTCCAGGAAACTCCAGCCCAGCGCATGAGTAGTTTTAGTTTTGATGCTTGTATTCGCCATTAGAGGACTATCTGTGGCCGTATTCGCGTTGGAATGATCTCTTTGTAGCTTTCAACGCCATATTCGATGCTGAACAAAGCGTCTTGGGGCTCAACTCCTTTCAACCACTGAATTATCGCCAAGGGCACATTCGCTCCAGCCAGATGAGAAAACGGATATCCGCCGCCAAAGCGGCAATTGAGTTCCAGCACATATGGCATATTGCCAACGAGAAAACAATCCACATCCAGGTTTGCCACATGTTTCAGGTTAGCCGCAAGTTTGGCCCCGACAGCCTGCATTGTCGCGTTCTCTTCTGTTACAGCAGAATCTGTCTCGCCCGACCTCATTGCCAATTTCCTCTTGACGAGCGTACCGATGTAATTCCCGTTCAGATCGTTGATAACATCTAAACCATATTCCTGGCCTGTAAGCCTCTCTTGAATAATTACACAACGCTCCATATCCGCCCGCGACTCGTATTTCAGGTACGTGTTTGCTATCTCATTCTTCACCTTGCTGTAAAACACGTCCAACTCGCAAATGTTTTCAGCGACAGCAATGCCTATTGATCCCATTCCCCACCTTGGTTTCACCACAAGCGGAAATGTGACCGTATCCGCCTGTATCTGTTTTTTTGCAGCAGCAATGCTCACGTATGTCTTGGGCGCATATACCCCAATCTGGTTGAGATACTCCCATGTTCTCCATTTATCATTACAGATTTGAGTTACCTCATAATCTGAAACTAACACCTTCACGCCTATTTCAGAAAAGCGGGCCTTGGCTTCAGACAGTACGGGTAAATCAATGTCGAATAGTGGCACAATTGCATGAATGCTGTGTTTCTGGGAGTAATCCATTAAGTAAGCGATGTAGCTGTCGTCATATATCATAGGCGTGATTGTATATCTATCTGCCACATAAAGCGCGGCCGACATAACGCTGTTGGCAGCATGCAAGCAGCCTTCACCATTCAATGCCCGCATGAAATACTCGACCATATAGCTCCGTCGGCCGGCAGATGTAAGAAGAACGTTCATAATATCAGCTCTGTAATACTCACCCACATTTACGTAGCGAACTCTCGCACCATTCTGTGTATAAGAAACCCTTTTCGTTCGTATGTGGAACTAACAACAAACTCAAATTTATTGTAAAGCTTTATTGCGGCAGCATTTAATACACTCACATCCACTGCCATAGTTCGCATGCCACATATCCTTGCATTGCTTATTACAGAAGTCAGCAACATCCCCCCAATACCCTTGCCTTGTACGAGAGGAGAAACATGCAGATAAGTTAAGTATCCTTGGTAGTTTTCGTTGTCGTTGCTATAAGACGCTGCCAAACCTACCAATTTATCATCCCATTTTGCGGCGTGCACATTCGCTCTTCCAAGCAGCTTTGAGCAGTAATCGAGCAACGTATAGCTTGCACTCAAAGGAGGATTAAAGTTCAGAGGCGGATTGAAACATTGCATAGATTGCTCTATATATTCTGCTAACACACCTATATCGATCTGATCAATAATTGTGATTGCACTACGCATACACATTCTTCTATTTCTCTGTCATCTTCCGCTATCACTTCTCCCATCTCGCGTTATACGCTTGGCCCTAACGCCTGCACGCTAATGTTTCTGGGTTTACCCTCATAAGCACGCTTCAGCTGTACCTCAAAGCAACTTGCCGAGCAAGCATGTCTCGCAATCAGGGCGGCGTACGCCTTAACAATAGATCTTTAGCTCCATCACGCCTTTATGCCACTAACTACCTGGCATATCCGGCCCACGTCATTCTCGGAAAGCTCAGAAAAGATGGGCAATGTTATAATCCGCGACGCCACATGTTTTGCTGTTGCCAGCGGATCGGCTACAGAGACTGCCTGGTAACAGGCAAAGTCAGTTATAAGCGGATAAAAATAGCGGCGAGCATACACATTGTATCGCTTCAGCGCGTCATAAAGCTGATCTCGGCTCATGCCGAATTCCGCCTCATCGATTTCGACAGGCATGTAGCCGTAGTTATAGTCCACACCCGCGGGTAGCCGCGGTGGTAGCTTTATTCCCGGAATCTCAGCCAGGTGCTGGCGGTACTGTTCGTATATACCTCGGCGCGCGGCCACGATCTGCGGCATGTGTTTAAGGACCAGTTCGCCCATCAGCGCCTGCAGTTCATTCATCTTGGCGTTGGTGCCGGGCATCACCACTTCGAGCTCGTTCTTGAAACCGAAGTTTTTAAGGTAATCGAATACCTGCTTAAGCCCGCGATCGCCGAATGTCAGCATCCCGCCTTCGATGGAATGATAGAGCTTGGTGGCGTGAAAGCTGAACATGCTCAGGTCGCCGTAATCAGAGATGGCCCTGCCGTTTACTTTGACGCCAAAAGCATGTGCCGCATCGTAGATCAGCTTCAGATTATGCCGCCGGGCGATATCGGCCAGCTCATTAAGCCTGCATGGGTGACCGTAGACGTGCACAGCCAGAATGGCGGTCGTCCACGGCGTGATCGCCGCCTCCACCTTGGCCGGGTCGAGGGTGTAGTAATCGGGCTCGATATCGACAAAGACCGGTCGAATCTTATTCCAGTACAGCGCATGCGTGGTCGCCACAAACGTAAACGGCGTCGTAATCACCTCGCCGGTAATGCCCATCCCCTGCAAACCGATCTGCAGGGCCAGTGTGCCGTTACTGAATAAACATAGATTATTCGTTCCAAAATAATCGGCCAGCTTTTGAGTGTATCGCTGGACAACCGGCCCGTTGTTGGTCAGCCACTGGTTATCCCAGATCTCCCGCAGTGCCTCGCAGAATTCCTCCAGCGGCGGCAGAAATGGGCGGGTTACATAAATAGGTTTTTCAAATGGTGTTACCACAATCTAATCCAAATAATGCATGTCTCTTGTGCGAAAACGCTAACTCCCAAGCCGCTGCCCATGTTCTTAACAGCCGGTGCTTTTCGGCTATTCCTATTATATTCCCGCCCTTGTTCCATCACTTCCCGCTGACCATCCCCAACCACCGTTATTGTCATTGCGAGGCCGACTCTTTTTGCGGCCGCGGCAACCTTGGCTAACCACTAACCGCTAACACCTAATCGCTGTTATCCTTCTACTCAGCTACTCGACTACTCGACTACTCCTTGGATTCTCCGTGCCCTCCGTGGTTGCATTATCCTGTCTATCCTGCGTATCCCTGTGAATTATGTTAGAATCCGTGCTATCCGTGTAATGTTGCTTTCCCTTCACTTCCTTCATGCCCTTCATGGTCGCCTTTAAATCCTGTTAATCCTGTCTATCCCTGTAAATCTGCTGATTCTCCGTGTCCTCCGTGGTTGCATTATCCTGTCTATCCTGTACATCCCTGTCAGTATCTACTCCGCTTCTCCAATTCTCCACTCCTCCACTACTCTCCCCCTCCATCCCTGTGAATAGTTTTGTCTCTCATCTCGCTGGTTGCATCATCCTGTAAATCCTGTACATCCCTGTGAATTCTGTGATTCTCTGCGTCCTCCGCGTCCTCACTGGCTTAATCCTGTCTATCCTGCCCATCCCTGTGAATTGATCCGTCTGTCATGCCCCTGTTTGCCCCCTCCTGTGCATCCTGTTCATCCCTGTGAATCTGATAGTTTTTTGTATACTCCCCGGTTTCAGTGGCTTGATCCTGTCTATCCTGCCCATCCCTGTCAGTATCTACTCCACTACTCCAATTCTCCGCTACTCCGCTACTTCCCCCTCCATCCCTGTGTATTCGATGATTCTCCGTGCCCTCCGTGGTTCCTACTTCACTACTCCGCTTCTCCGCTTCTCCGCTACTCCGTCCTTCTACTTGACTACTTGACTCCTCGACTACTAGACTACTCGCTCTTCTCCTCCTCTCTTGCAACCTCTCCAACTCCCGTATATTCCCATACAGCAGCTTCGCTATGTGCGCCTCATACCGCATGAACTTGCTCAGCACCCCCGCACCCTCTAATGCAGCCTTCACCGCCTCCCCCAGGCTCTTCCGTCTTGCCGTCACCGGCTCCGGCCGTGGCGTAGGCGGCTCTTGCGGTTCGTCAATTTCCTCTGGACTGCCTGTATACGTCTTCCTGATGACTATTTCGAATGGTAGCCCATGGCCCTTCTTCTCTTCCGGCTGGCTGAAGTGTTCGAGTATCTCCACCTCGATCCGTTTGGCCCGTTTCAGCCGCCAGAGCGACACCACGATATTCTCGACCAGCTCGCCCTCCAGCACCCCAACGGGCTCCCAGTACTCGGCCATCGCGTCACGAAACGACTCAAACTCCTGCTCACTCTCCCCGGCGATCAGCACCTGCTGTGCCCGCAGCCCGTGCACCATAGCGTTCCGCGCCGCAATCGCCTTCCCCGCCTCAGTCCGCGGCCCGGTCGACAAAAGCGCATTCCGCCGATTCGCCTCAATCCGCCTCTCCGAAGTCATCTCATCCCTCCCTGTGAATCTTCATGCTGCTGTTCTACTTGACTACTCTCTTGCTACTCCGCTACTACGCTACTCCACTACTTCCCCAGCCTACTCGACTCCTCGACTACTTTTTTGCTTCTCCCCTACTTCCTCAATCTACTCGACTACTTGACTACTCGTCTACTAGACTACTCTCTTGCTACTCCACTCCCCCCCGTCATTGCGAGGCCCTTCGGGCCGCGGCAATCTTGCCTTCTACTTGACTACTTAGCTACTAAACTACTCACCTACTTCCTCCGGCATTTCGCAGGCAACGCAGTTGCCCGAGCAGACTGGCTTGGGGTCGGCAGAAGCTCGCTTCGAGAAGGCACCAACCTGTCTGATCGCTGGCACGTCGCTCCGACGTGCGGCGAAATGCCTCTTCATAACCTTCACAAACTTCATGGTTGGAAAATCCTGTCAATCCTGTCCATCCCTGTGAATATCATGATTCTCCGTGTCCTCCGTGGTTGCATCATCCTGTACATCCTGTTCATCCCTGAAACTTCTGAATCAGTGTAATCTGTGAAAGCCGTGGTTGCCTCCTCTTCACTTCCTTCACGTCCTTCATGGTGTTAAATCCTGTGTATCCTGTTCATCCCTGTGAATTACTGCCGTGCCGCTACTCGTCTACTCGACTTCTCAGCTACTCGTCTACTTCCGTTTGTCTGCTTCGCAGACAAACTTCGTCCCCGTCGGTTGCGCAGCACTCGCCGCGCAACGTCCCAAAATACCAGGCTTAACTCTCTCTTTCCCGCGGCGTTCCGTCGGAACACCGTTTTCCGCTAAAGCTAAAACCTAACAGCTAACAGCTGCCTTTTCAAATGTTCCTGCCCGCGGCAACCTCGCTAAAAGCTAACGCCTAACAGCTAACAACTGAGTTTTCGCTATTTCGCCGTCTTTTTTTCCTTGCTAACACCTAACAGCTAACAGCTGAGCTGTTATCGTCCATCCAAATGCCCAACTTCCCGCATTCAGAACCTTTTCCTAATTGCTAACCTCTAACAGCTAACACCTAACCGCTGTTCTACTCGTCTACTCAACTACTTTTTCGCTCCTCCGTCCTTCTACTCGGCTACTTGTCTACTAGACTACTCGACTACTCTCTTCCCTTATCCTGTGTATCCTGTTAATCCCTGTGAATTCTCAATGAAATCAGTGTAAATCAGCGTAATCTGTGGTTCCTTCCCTTCACTTCCTTCATGGTCGCATCATCCTGTTAATCCTGTGAATTACTCACTTCTCGTTCTTCTCTTCCCTGCGGTTGCTTCTTTTTCTGGCAGTTATCCTGTGTATCCTGTTAATCCCTGTGAATTCCCGTTCTACTCGTCTACTCGGCTACTTGTCTACTCGACTACTCCGCGTGCCGCCGCCCGCACGCGTCCCTCCTCATCTGGCAGATACTCCAAAACAACCTCAACAAACTCCCTCGCCGCATCCCTCACCGACTTTTCCAGCACCGAGCTGATCTGCACCTGGGTCACATACCTGGCGATATCTCCCGCGACATTCGGCAGCCGCCACGCAACCCCGCTGAACGTCCCCTCGTCGTCCGTCACTGTGCCGTTGAGCACATAGAAGTTCAGCACCACCACGCCGCCGGTCGCCTCGCCCGCCCGGTAGAACCGGTGCAGCAGACACGGCACCACCCTGCCGCGATCGGTCGTTATGGTAATATGCTGTGTATTTTCATGCTGCCACCCGCTGGCCGGATAGCACACCTGCGGCCGATGCCCTAACATCGTCCGCGGATCACCGGAATACGCGACGTACAGGTTCACCCAGGCATTCGCCTCTTCATTCACGTAGAGGCGATTGACATAATCATCATTCCCCGCCACCTTGATCACCGCCTCGGTCATGGCCACATCCCTGCCGCTCCACCCGCCGACGTCCATCGGCACGTTCGCCAAAGGCACCGGCAGCCGAATAATTCCGCCCAGCCGCTCTAACCGCCCCGCCATCACACGATAGGCAATCCCGCTCCCGACTAACAGCACACAAGCCGCCGCCCAAACCACCGCAGTGCGCCCAGCCCTGCTGGATCGCAATGCGATCTCGCCCCGAATGTCTCCCTTGTTCGTTCTACCCATCACAAGCCCGCTTCCCGCTAACAGCTTTTGCTCTTCTACTTCACTACTCCGCTACTCCGCTGCTCTCTTCCCGCCTGCCTGCGCCGCTTCAATCTTTCTCATGTAAGCGCTCAGCATCGCATCAACTTCCATGAGTTCGCTAATCAGTTGGCTGCAATCTGCATATCCAAGATCAGCAGCCAGGATCAGGAAATAATGACTCTCTGATACTGATCCCTGCATAATGTTGTAGTACCGTAACTTGTCGGCCTTGCTTCTCTTGCGAAACCCCTCGGCGAAGTTGGCAGGTATCGAAGTAGCGGATCGGCGAAGCTGACTGGTGAGGCCGAACAGTTCTTCCTTGGGAAACTTCTTGGTCATTTTGTAGACCCCGAGTACCCACTGATGAGCCTTCTGCCACAGCATCACGTCCTGAAAAGTCTTCGCCTTTTCCACTGCTGCTCTCCTTCTTTTCTTCTCCACTTCCCTCTATTGATACTCCACTACTACACTACTTCCTCACGCTTCTCCACTACTTCGTAAACCTACTCCACTTCTCCACTACTCCGCTCCTCCACTACTTGCGAAATACCCCGTAAGTGGTATTTCGCAAACAGCAAACCGCCGTCCCATTGCACCACTCCGGAAATCCCGATCCCTGGGGGAAACACCGCGTCCCTTCCCTGAAGACGCTCACTTGGATCATCGGCATTTTACCGACGCCATATCAGACCGTCCAGCAAATTCCCCTCCCCTCTCCTGACCGTCCTCTCAAGCCGTCCTGGCCTGCAAATTCCGCTCACGCCCCTCAAACCTGCTCAGGCCCCTCGCCTCCGCTGTCGCATTGCACACTTCCCCACCTCTCCACTACTTCCTATTCATGCTCCACTACTCCGCTACTCCACTACTTCCTCAAATTATAACGCCTTTGCGGCCAAGCGATATACGTACTTCACCCCATTTACTCACAAATCCTTCCCTACTACTTTCCCCTACTACACTACTTCACTACTCCACTTCTCCGCTACTCCGTCCTTCTGCTCGTCTACTCGACCACTTCCTCCCTTCCCCTGTCATTGCGAGGCCCTTTGTTCGGGCCGCGGCAATCTCCTCCTCCTCCTATCCTTCCCTCTTTACCTACTAGACTACTCGACTACTCAGCTGCTCAACTACTTTTTCTTACTTCTCCACTACTCCGCTCCTCCACTACTTGCGAAATA
>JACZKY010002413.1_pt1 | contig 23962 bp, 19 predicted proteins | sample 8237611 | NCBI WGS metagenome assembly JACZKY01 (sample SAMN16148055, study PRJNA663545) | marine sediment metagenome | biome: sediments and biomass from bioreactor inoculated with such sediments; feature: coastal sediments; material: methane- and iron-fed bioreactor; isolation source: Bothnian...
AAAACACCATAAAAATATATACACAACAGAATCAGATGGAAGTAAAACAATGGAGGCAAAGAGGAATTGATTTTCTAAACAAACAAGAAGCGTATAATGCTAAAATAGAAAATCTAAAAGAATCATATCTAAAACTAGATGAATCAGCAATTCTTGAATATTGTCAGATGGTTTTAAACAATTCAAAATACCCAGATTCATTCCCAGCCAATTTTGAATTAGAGTATAGCCCAGAAAATAAAATCCTTATCGTTGAATATGAATTGCCCTCAAAAGAATGTTTTCCAAAAATTAAAGAAGTAAAGTATTTAGCTAACAGGGATGAGATGAAAGAAACTTATATCTCTGAAAGCCAACTCAATAAAATGTTTGATTATGCGTTGTATAAAATTGCATTAAGAACCATTCACGAATTATTTGAAGCCGATCAAGTTGATGCAATAAAAGCTGTTTCTTTCAATGGTTGGGTTAGATCTATAAATAAAGCTACTGGTAAAGAGGAAACAAATTGCATTTTGAGTATTCAAGTAAAAAAGGATGAATTAATACAAGTTGATTTAGCGAATGTTGAGCCCAAAATCTGCTTTAAAAATCTTAAGGGAGTTGCTAGCAGCAAACTTAGTTCTTTAACCCCTGTTCAACCAATACTACAAATTAATAAGACGGATAAAAGATTTGTCGATTCGTATAATGTTGCTGATGGTATTGATAACACAACCAATATTGCTGCAATGAATTGGGAAGACTTCGAACATTTAATTAGGGAATTATTTGAAAAAGAATTTCAATCCAACGGTGGCGAAGTTAAAGTCACTCAAGCAAGTAGAGATGGCGGTGTTGATGCAGTTGCATTTGATCCAGATCCAATTCGTGGTGGAAAAATTGTAATACAAGCAAAAAGATACACAAACACAGTTGGTGTATCTGCTGTTCGTGATCTTTATGGTACTGTAATGAATGAAGGTGCCACAAAAGGAATATTGGTTTCAACTGCTGACTATGGCCCCGATGCCTATGAATTTGCAAAAGGGAAACCATTGACTTTACTCAATGGTTCAAACCTATTGCATTTATTAGAAAAACATGGTCATCATGCCAAAATTGATTTAAGGGAAGCAAAAAAAATTCTAAATGATAATAAATGAATATCTAAATGTTGAGTAATTGGCGTATATATGAGTACAAAATTATTAACAATTCTTTTAGATTATGATAATCTAGAACGCCTTGATAAATCTAGGGGATTATATAAAACTGTTGAAAAAATAATTGCTAAAACAGATAATCTTCAGAATACTGGAAAGACAAATATTAATGTGAGAGTATATGGTGGTTGGTACAATGAAGGAAATATAACTAAAAGGGCACAGGATTTAACGGTTGAAATAAATAAGGATTTCCCATCTGTGATTATACACCCATCAAGTGGGTATAAAATGATAGTAAATGCTGAGTTAGCTTTTGGTTTGCTCATTGCTCCTAAAGAACACGTTTTGGCAACATATAGATTTAGAAGTTTTCCAACAGATCTAAAGTGTGATGATCCTACTATACATGGTTGCACATCTCCAACCTGTCCAATTCATAATGTTTATAATTTCATCAAACATGGTTCTATTTCAGGCCAATGTTGTGATATCAAACCCAAAAACATACTCTATAAAGGTGAGCAAAAATTGGTAGATTCAATGATAACCACTGATGTATTCTATCTTACTATGAATAACGAATCGCCAATTATTTTGGTATCATCAGATGATGATTTTTGGCCAGCAATTCGTACTTCATTGGAACTAGAAACTCAGGTAATTCATGTACATACAAAGCAAGCATATCAGACACCAAATTGTTATTTACAATTTGCTAATAGTTTTTATCAACAAATCAAAATTTGAAAGCTAAAAATGGAAATAAAAACATTTAAAACCATCTTGTCCTCCTTTGCAGATTCTCAAACAGAACTTGAGTCTGATAAGAATGAAATCGTCGTAAAGGTTAGAGATGAGATATTGGAAATTAGTCTGATAAAAGTTGTATCAGAATTATATGTAGTTGAAAACGGGAATAAACTTGCTGCAATTGATTGGATTATTAAAAGACTGGCACGCCTTCCACAATTAGCAGATAGAATCCTTGAATATATCCCTGAGGAGAAAAATTTTATTTGTCCTAACGGTGAATTTTTAGCTGAAATAGATAAAAACCCTGATGAAAAAATTGAAATTGTTAAAAATTCAGTTGAAAAATTAGTAACAACAATAGGTCAGTATAATGCACTTGCATCTAATGTTATTTATGTCACGTCCGATGCTGGTGAAGGGAAGACTACAGTTATTAATGAATTAGCGAGGGTTCAGGCTAATAATTTTAAAACAAATAAAGAAAAATGGCTATTATTACCTATACAACTTGGTGGCCGACCATTTTTACGCTTTGATGATGTAATAATTGCATCATTAGTGAATAAATATAGATTTCCAATTTATTATTACGATAGTTTTTTAGAATTGGTGAAACTTGGCATTATCGTTCCAGCTTTTGACGGATTTGAAGAGATGTTTATGATTAGTTCAAGTGGTGAAGCACTGTCAGCACTTGGTCAAATGATGAATAAACTTGACTCTCAAGGTTCCATTTTAATCGCAGCGAGGAAAGCCTATTTTGATTATAAAAGTTTTACACTTCAAGCAAAACTTTTTGACACAATAGGTGAAAATTATGTGTCTTTTTCAAAAATAGCATTAACTCGATGGCAAGAGCAACATTTTATAGACTATGCTGCTAAACGTATGGTTGAAGAACCACTAAAAGTTTATAGTGTATTATCTGGTATTCTTGGTAGTGACCATTCAATATTAACACGTGCAGTATTAGTTAAACAATTAGTTGACATAATCAATTCTGAAAATGATTATGAAAAATTAGCTCGTCAAATAAGATCTGGTGAATCGAGTGATTATTTTTATAAGTTTGTACATGCCATCGTAGAAAGAGAAGCAAATGCAAAATGGATTGATCGTTCAGGTGAGACTGCGAAATCTTTAATATCTGTTGAAGATCATTTTTATCTACTTGGCTATATAGCACAAGAGATGTGGATAAATAATACTGATTCAGTTCGTTCAGAAATCCTTGAAATTCTAACTGATATGTTTGCAGATCAAAAAAAATTAAGCCCCGTGATTCATAGACAAATTAAAGAACGTATCAAACAACATGCATTAATAGTAACATTAGCAGACCGTAAGAATTTCTTTTCTTTTGATCATGATGAGTTTAGACAATTTTTCTTGGGAATAGCTATTATCCATCGATTACAAGAAAAAGACAAAATGACGATACTATCGGTGTTAAGGGTATCTTTACTACCTCGGCAAACGCTTGAAACTATAATTAGAAGTTTAAAGAACTCCTCTTTAAATGTTGTGGAAATCGAACATTTCTTTTTTGAACTTTGTGAGCATGAAAGTCCTATATCTTATGCTAGAGAAAACCTCGGTGCTATAACTATTTCACTAATTACAGGCTATCATGATAAATCGCGTAATCTTAAAGGTTTAAATATTCCTCCAGATTCTTTAACAAGGTTAGAGTTAATGAATTGTAGTTTTACAGATTGTTATTTTCAAACAAATAGTCTAGAAAATTCAAAGCTAGTAAATTGTACATTTATTAACTGCACTTTTGATAGATTTGAGTTTTATGAAACAACAGTAATAAAAAATTGCCGTCTAGAAAATTCTAATCTAAAAGAAATTTTTGATCAAAAATCTGATACAAGTTTTTATAACCCTGATCTAATAGTTCAAATATTACAACAGAAGGGTTTTAGCTTCCCAATAACAAAACGTGTTCAATCTGGCCAGGTTAAAGCACCAGATGAAAATTTACTCTTGGTTGATAAAGTTATTCGGAGATTTATAAAGTCAACGCAGATTAATGAAAATGTTTTTAAATTGAAATTAGGTAAATCATTTTCAAATTTCGAAAAAAACATTCTGCCCAAATTAATAGCAACTGGAATTCTTGAGGAAGTTGATTATTATGGTTCAGGTAATCAAAAGAGATATAAATTGGGTAAAACTATGCAATCTATTGAAAAAGCTTTCGCTAGTTCAAATGGTGAGTTTAATAAGTTTCTTGAATATTACATCAAATAGTTTTAATTAGTATTCGCTCATTCCTCGGCTGTCACGAACCACTTCGTGACAGTCGTAATAACTTCATAAAAAAACAGCAATTCAACAATTTAACAATCAAACAATTCAACAAAAAACACCCTCAAACCTCCAAAACAAGCCAAATTCGCACAAAAACACACTGTAACATCGTAAAAACGCTTTGTAACCTCATAAAAACGCACTGCACAGCGACAAAAATGTCATACACGCTCACAAAAATGAAATGTAATCTTTAAAAAACAGACTGTAAATGGACAAAAATGTCGTGTACGCCTCCAAAAACGCAATGTAACCTCTCAAAAATGAGAAGTAAAACCATAAAAACGCTCTGCACCATCACAAAAACAAAATGTAAAACCTCAAAAATAAATTTCCCATCATTCTCCAAGCAAAACTTTAAGAGCAAAATAATCTTAAAATGCCGTCAAATTAACCCATTAAATCAAAGTCTTAATCACCCAATACACGTAGTCCATTTTTCATCCCTTTGGATGATTTACATAACTTATTTCTTTTCATAAATTCGTTTTAACATTAAACACAAAGGAGGCTTACTATGTTTAGATCATCTATTATAGAAGAAAGCGGTGCTACGTTTGAGGGCATACAAAAAGTTAATGGAAGGGATAGATTTGCAGTTGCAACAGATCTGCAAACGCGCTCTACTTATTATCTCCCAATTAAAGGATTAAATAAAAAGAAAGTCCGAAAAAAGTTAGCTGCTGAAAGAAAGAAATTTAAAATCAGCTAATTGGCTTTTAATATGCTCTAACAAAATTAGGATATGCATTCATTGAGATTAACATAAGCCTGTATTGTAGAATACTTAGGCGAAAAAATGAGTGCATATCATCCCAAAATCATACAATAAGGTAAACTATCTCCGACCAATAGATGTAGTCCCTTTTTCATCCCTTTGCACTATTGAATTACCTTGTAATAACAGATACCTTGACTCGTGTTGAAAGTAAGAATATATTCAAATATCCGGCATCAGCATAATGTTAAATAATAATTACATATTAACATTAATTATCGTTCAAAAAAAAGGAGTTCTAACGATGAAATACATAAAGAAAAATCTAGTTCGTATGTCAGTTTTTGCAAGCTTTTTTGCAATAAGCCTTATTTACTTTAGTTGTTCAGATTCTGCTTCACCAGTTGAAGGACAGGGACAAATAAAGATCCATATGGTCGATGCTCCTGCTGAATACGATCAGATCAACATAGTTGTTAACCGGGTCGAAGTTCATCAGGCAATTAATGATTCCACTAACGGTTGGTTTATTATAAACAATACTCCCGCCACTTATAATCTGCTAACATTAAGAAACGGTGCAAGCGTTATACTTGGTTTCAATTCACTTGATGCAGGTCATTACTCACAAATAAGATTAATACTTGGTTCCGGCAGTAATATTGTTGTTAATGGTGTTACCTATCCTCTGGATGTTCCGAGCGGTGAACAAAGCGGCATAAAATTAAATCATGAATTTAATATCGAGCCCGGAGTGATTTACGAATTGCTGCTCGATTTTGATGCTGATCATTCCATAGTACTCACCGGAAACAATCAGTATAAATTAAAACCGGTTATCAGACTTGTTCCGATGATAATCTCAGGTACCATTTCAGGTAAAATAAATCCGCCAAGTGCTGCAGGTGTTGTTTATGCTATCGCCGGTACAGATACAATGGTTACTGTTGCGGAAAATCTGTTTGGCACATTTAAGTTTATGGCTTTGCTGCAAAGAACATATAATGTTCAGGTTTTCTCGGCAGATCCCGCTTATAATGATACAACAATTACTAATGTATCAGTAATTGCACAGCACGATACCGATTTAGGAACTATCAATTTAAGTATAAAATAAATTTAAAATATTAAAAGGAGCTATGGTTATGAAAAATATTCTTTTGTTCGGTCTCGCTTTGTTTATTATGATAATAGTGGCAAAACCTGTTGCTGCCCAGGATCACGGTTTCGGGTTGGGAATTGTTCTGGGTGAACCAACTGGTCTAAGTGCAAAGCTTTGGACGTCAAAAATAAACGCTTTTGATTTTGGTCTTGGCGTAGGTTTAGGCGGCGATCGTATTAAATACAAAGGCTATTATAATAATACCGGTCGTGTTCATTTTCATATGGATTATCTCTGGCATTCATTTAATGCAATTAGTTCCACAGAAAGATTTCCTCTCTATTACGGATTTGGAGGAAGATTTAATACTGGTGGTGGTTATGATGGATCATTTGGTATAAGAGGAGTAATCGGTATTGCCTGGCTTCCCCGTGCAACACCAATTGATGTATTTATCGAACTCGTTCCTGTATTTCAGGTTACACCTCTTACAGGTTTAGGTATAGATGCAGGTCTTGGTATAAGATATTACTTTGAATAAAAAGATATAATGATGCAATATAATTTTATTGCAGTCTAAAAAATTATTGGAGAAATAAAATGAAAAAACTTAAAAGTGTACTGGTAATTTTTACGTTATTGGTATCAATCTTTATATCCGGATGCGGTGCAAGCAACACTGTTAAAGGCGGAGTTATAGGCGGAGTTAGTGGAGGAGTAGTAGGCGGCGTTGTTGGTCATCAATTAGGTAATACTGCGTTAGGTGCAATTATTGGCGCAGTAGTCGGCGGAACTGCCGGCGCGCTTATTGGTAATCATATGGATAAAGAAGCTGAAGAAATGCAGAGAGAATTGGAAAATGCAAAAGTTGAAAGAGTCGGGGAAGGCATAGCTATTACTTTTGATTCAGGTATTTTATTTGGATTTGATTCCGCAACACTGCAGCCAGAAGCTAAAACAAATATCAAAAAGCTTGCAGACATACTGAAAAAATATCCTGATTCAAATATTCTGATAACCGGGCACACTGATTCTGATGGTACTGAGAATTACAATCAAACTCTATCGGAAAAAAGAGCCAAGTCAGTTTCAGATTATGCAATGCTTCAGGGAATTAGTACTTCAAGACTTCAAACTATCGGATTAGGCGAAACTGAACCTATTGCATCGAATGATACAGATTACGGAAAGAGCCAAAACCGAAGAGTTGAAATTGCTATCTATGCAAATGAAGAAATGAAAGCAGCTGCTGAAAGAGGCGAGCTTTAAACAGAATTTGGAAAGTATCAGAAATTATTTTTAACATTAAAATAATTGCTTATAAAAATTAATTGAGAAATAACTTCGCAGTAAGGGGAGAACTGCCCCTTGATAAACCCTGGTCAGCCGGGGTTTTTATTTTTAATATAATATTCTTAACCAATAAAAAATATAAAACCTATAATTAATTCTTTTTTGTTCTGCAAAACATTGCAGAGCAATGTTAATTTAATTGATCATAAGTTTTAATGACATGATTAAATCCGTATTTTTGGTTAGTACATTTATTTCATTTTTCAGGAGATTATAGTGAAGCATTTATTACTTTTTTTTGCGATCCTTTCATCAACAAGTCTTTATTCTCAGAACTGGTTAAAAGTTGATTCTATCTTTTCTGTTTCAGGTGTAACGGTTAAAAGTTTTTCAGCTCCGGAATTTGCTGATCTAAATAATGATGGTAACCCCGATTTGATAATTGGTACCCTTGATGATGAAGCGGATTTTTTCTGGAATAATTCCCATTCATTTCCAACTACATTTAGTAAAGACACATCACTTTTATATACCATTTATCACAGCGGACAGAATAATACAAATGCAGATTATCCGACTTTAGTTGATTTAGATGGCGATACTGATCTCGATCTTGTTATTGGTGGTTACAATGGTTTAAGATATTATAAAAACAATGGAACAATTACTTCGCCCGATTTTATAATAGCCGATGGAATTTTCGATTATGTAAATTCTCTTGTTGGATCAGACGCCCAGCCTGCTTTTGTTGATATTGATGATGACGGCGACCTGGATTTATTTATGGGAATCGGTGAATCATTACTTGGTGGACCCGATGCAGGAATAACAATGGGATTTAGAAATACAGGTTCATCCTCTGCGCCGGTTTTTACTTTGGATAACACTCTCGTAACAGGAATTCCTGATATTGGTTTAAACGCATATCCAACATTTGCTGATTTAGATAACGACGAAGATTATGATTTACTTTATGGCAGGGATTTACAAACACTCGTTTACTACAAAAACACTGGTACAAAACAAAATCCTGTTTGGACACAAAACACAACAACATTCAACGGAGTTGAATCAACAACTTATTGGAAGAACCCAACTTTTTCCGATTTAGATTTTGACGGAGATTTTGATCTTATATATGGAACAGACGCCGGTGTGCTTTATGTTTATCGAAACATCGGAAATGTTACTACTCCATCGTTCCAATACTATCCCGATTACTTTAAAATTATAAAACTTAATGCAGGCGGTGCAACAGTATCCTTAGCTGATTTTGATGGAGATGGTGATAACGATTTATTAAGCGGAGATTGGCTCGGAAAATTTAATTACTTTAGAAATGACGGCACTCCATTAAAGCCGATCTTCAATAAGATTACAACTTCATTTTCAAGCTTAACTGTAAATTCTTACAGTACACCTGTATTTGTTGATATTGATAAAGATGGTGATTACGATATTGTTTCCGGAGCAACTAACGGACAGGTGTTTCTCTTTGTGAACAATAACGGAAGTTTTACACAAAACACAACAATGTTCAGTTCAATTGACGTCGGCTGGTCCAGCATTCCATCTTTTGCAGATCTTGATAATGACGGTGATCTTGATTTACTTGTTGGTGCAGAAACTGGTACCGAAACAAAATATTTTACTAATGACGGCAATAATGTTTTCACGGTTAACACAATTGCATTTGCAGGTGTAACATTTCCAGATTACGGAAAACCAATCTTAGCCGATTTTGACAACGATGGCGATTATGATCTAACAATTGGAGATGCCTGGGGTACGGTTAAATATTATAGAAATGATGGAACAGTTAATGCTCCAGTCTGGTTTAGATATGATGCCATGTTTGCCGGAATCGAAGTTGATCAAAATCCACATGCCGGTTTTGCAGATCTTGATGGCGATTCAAGAAAAGATATGATACTCGGCGAGTACAATGGAAATTTTACTTATTATAAAAATTTATTTTCACCGATAACAAATATCGAAAATGGAAATAATTTTTCTGAACCAACAGAATATACGTTGTATCAAAACTATCCCAATCCATTTAATCCAAGCACAAAAATCAGATTCACAATCCCAAGTGTTACCCTTAGTGCGTCATCCCTGGTGCAGCTAAAAGTTTTCGATATTATTGGCAAGGAAGTATCAACTTTAATTAACGAAGAAAAACCAGCAGGCACTTATGAAGTTGATTTTAATGCAAGCAAACTTTCAAGCGGAGTTTATATCTATACATTAAAAGTAAATGGATTATCATATTCCAAAAGTATGATTTTGATTAAGTAAAAATCCCAAAGATTATTAAGCTGCTTTTACGTCCAATTCAGCCGGTGAAATTGATTTTACCGGCTTATTTTTTTTGCGCTTGTCAAAAACTCTTTGCTGTGCGTGATGTCTCTGAAAGATTGAAAGCTTAAAATATATAACTGAGCCTAAAACTGTTTTAAGTAAATATTCTTTTAGCGAACAATCAAATGTCTGCATTGAAACAAACTTCCACCATCTCTTTAAAATGTTTTTCCAGGAATAGAATATCTTAATTGTCCTTTCGTAGTAATAATAAATTTGTTCTTCAGTTAAGTGTTTATGTTTGAACAGTACGTGATCACCTTCGTAATGTGTAATATCATTATCGATAATTCGATTCTCATCAACCATCTTTTTATGTAAAGGTGTTCCGTAAATTGGAATTGAAATCGATGGAAGAATAACATTCACTCCAACTTCTTCTAACTTTTTAGGCAATGTTTCGTAGTACTCGGGTGTATCTTCATCAAGAGCGAACATAAATCCTGTAAAAGTTAAGATACCTTTTTTGTTAAGTTTGTGGAAAAACTCTTTGTACTCTTCAACTTTGTTTTGCTTTTTCTCAACATCACGTAAACTTTCTTCGTTTAATGATTCCATTCCAAGAAAAGACATTCTGCAGTTTGCTTTAGCAAGCAACTCCACATATTCATTATCACGAAGACATTCGATACTGTACTGAGCACCAATTGCCCAGAATTTTAATTTTGCAATTTCTCTTAAAAGATTTTTTGCATTTGTTAAACTTCCGCCAAGATTGTTATCAAGTATCATTGCAGTTTTTCTTTTAATGAACGACAAACCCTTTGTGTTAGTCAAATCTCTTATTACATCCTCAGCTGGACGAGTTCTATAAGGTGCTCGTTTAATATTTAACTGGCAATAAGTGCAAGGATGCGGACAACCGCGTGATGCTTCCGTTACAATTGGTGTAAAGTAACCTGATTCAACAAGATCATATCTTGGCGCAGGGATATTTTCTAAATCAGGAACCAAACCAGCATCATATCTTTTTTTCAATTTACCTGCTAATAAATCATTTACCATTTGTGCCCAGACTTTATGAGCTTCGCCGACACAAATAGAATCAAAGTATGGTTCAACTTCATCTGGAAAAGTAGAAGCAAATTTACCGCCGCCTATAACAGCTTTTCCCATCGCTCTGAATTTTGACGCAACTTCATAAGCGTGTGGTGATAAATAATCCATAAAACTTATTGCTATAAAATCCGCATCTGTATTATAATCGATAGGACGAACCATCTCGTGAAGAACTTCAACATCAATTTCCGGAGGAGTTAAGGCAGCAAGTAAAATTCCAGGTAACGGCGGTGCGGGATTTTTTGCGTAGTACGGTTTTTCATCTAACAGGTTTTGAAACAACACGATGATTAAAAGTTTTGGTTTAGATCTGTTTTGCTTTTTCATTTTCTTCTTATTCCTTCTGTCAACTTAATTCAAATTGCTTTTAAGATTGATGATTCTGGTAGATTAGTTTCGTACTCAGTCCAGATCTCTTCAACTACTTCAACAAGTTTGTTTATATCTTCTTTTGTGTGACTTGCAGTTATACTAATACGAAATCTTTGCTGAGAAACAGGTACTGCCGGATATTCAATCGAGTTTATAAAAATTCCTCTTTCGTGAAATTTGTATGCAGCATCTCTAATGTTCATTTCCACCGGAACCCGCAATGGAATAATTGGTGTTTCATTTGCAACATTAAATCCGATTTGATTTAACAAACCTGCTGCATATTTAACATTACTTCGTAATGAATTTAATATTGAAGGATCATTCTCAAGTAAATCTAATCCAGCTAAAACAGATGCGATTGTAACAGGCGAAATTGAAGCTGAGAACATATAAGATCTAGCGAAGAATCTTAAATAATCGATAATTGGTTTTGAAGCAGTAACGAATCCACCTGTAACTGCAAAGGATTTACTAAATGTTCCCATCGTAATATCAATTTCATTGTCTAATCCAAAATAGTTACCCGATCCACCACCATGTTTTCCAATTGTTCCCGTCCCGTGTGCATCATCAACTAAAAGAATTGCATCATACTGTTTGCAAATAGCATTTATCTCATCAAGCGGAGCAATATCTCCATCCATAGAATAAACACCTTCAACTCCAACATAAATATTTTTTGGATTAATTTTTTTTGCATCCTCCAATTTTACTTTTAAGTTTTCCATATCGTTATGCAAAAAATGAATTCCGCGGGCATTACACATTTTCATTCCATCATAAAAAGAGGCATGACTGTACTGATCATAAACCACATAATCATCGGGTCCAACTAGTGCCGAAACTAATCCAACGTTTGCACCATATCCACTCGAAAATATTAAAGCGTCTTCAGCACCTTTTAATGCGGCTAATCTTTCTTCCAACTCTTTATGAATTTTAGTGTATCCATTCAGTAAAGGCGGTCCACCAATTCCGATTCCATATTTATCAATAGTTTTTTTTACATACTCTTTTATGTAAGGATGATTTGCAAACCCCAAATAATTATTTGATCCGAACATCAGCATTGTTCGTGTGATGCCAAGATATTCGTCAAACACATCAACTTCTCTGTCAGACGGACTTGAAATGCATCTTAAGTGCAGCATTTGCTTGTTGCTTGATAGATTATAAAGGAACTCTCCAAAGAAATTTACTCTTTCAGATAAGGGCAGTCTTCTTCCTCTCAAAAGGATATCTCTTAAATCAAAATTTTCACCGCCTAAATATTCTTGCTTTGCTGACATTTTATTTGCTCACTTTCATGTCTTGTTTTATCCGTCTGATTTCTGGGATAAAACTAATATGATTTTGAGAAGAAGGTGTCAGTAAGATTTAATAGAATTGTCAAAAATTTGTCATGTACTTTTGGTCATGCTGAACTCGTTTCAGCATCTAAAAGATGGACTTAAGGAATTTGTCAAGTAATTTAAAGATATAAGATTGTCATTCCCACGGAAGTGGGAATCCACTTTGTTTTGAGCTTTATGGATTCCCGTTTTTACGGGAATGACTGATAAACCCCGAGTAAATAGACGATCCCGACGGTTCAATTTTTTCACTCATTTTTAAGCACAGAATCTAGTTGCATCAATTTTTTAAGATATTTAATTGGACTAAAATCTTTTTCAAATGCCAGGTTTCTTATTTTTTCTGAATCTAATATTTGCTCTTTATCGTAAAGATTTATTTTGATGTTTAGTTCTAACTCAGCATCTGCTAAATAAACAGGATTTAAGTTTACAAGATTAGCTTGGTTTAAAAATTCTTTCTCCTTTTCTGCGGGTATAGAAAACAATAATTCAAACTCACCATGTTCGCCGGCAAATAAAAGCCACAAAGGCAAATTATAATTATTGAATAACTGCTTAGATGATACTTCAATTGCTTCAGTCCAATCATTTCTAAGCTTAAATCCAACATTGTTTAATCTCATTAATTGATCGAGTGCGGAAACAACTCCGTCACTAGTATCAATACAACTTGTAGAATATTTAAGTAAAATATTTCTCCATTCTAATTTTGCGGATGGATGAAAATCTATTAATTCACGTAATTGCTTATTTGTCATTTCGACCGTAGGGAGAAATCTTTTTTGTTTGAGTTTTTCAAGATTTCTCTCTCGAAGACTCGTTCGAAATGGCAATACAGAATTTTGGAAAAAAAACTTCTGTGCTGCATAAGCATTTCCGATTCCTATTTTGCCACCTGCATAAATTTTATCGCTGGGTTTGCATCCGATTCTGGATAAATGTTTTGCTTTATCAACCATTCCAATTGCACAGCCGGAAATTATCAGCTCATCACCAAAATTTGTGTCACCGCCAAGAACAAATGTTCCGCATTTTTTGCAGGCATCATTGATCCCCAGTTGAAGCTTTTCAAGAAATTCATCCGAAATATCTTTCGGGAGAATTTGGGAAATCACAATTCCCAGCGGAGAAGCACCAACTGCAGCAAGATCACTCAAATTAACCATAACACTCATCCAGCCAATCTGATAGGGATCAGAATATAGTCCTGTTTTTATTTCTTCTGAAATTGTATCAATTGTAATAGCCAAATCATAAGGAGAATTTTCAAGCTTAATAATTTCGGCATCTGTTTCGTGTAGTTTATTTACCTGTAAAGGCGAACGAGAAAATGATTTTGTGAGATCATTAATGATCTTATTTTCAATTATGTCTTTTAGCTGGCGCATATGTTTAAATATTTATTTAAGATTGAGAACTCTGCATAATTTGTTGAAATTATTTCTCCATCAAACTCTATTAAAAAATCATTCATTGCAGTCACTTTAATTTTTGAAGTTTTACAATACCCGGTTTTATCTTTTTTAGGAAAAACTTTCTTACTCAATAATCTTAAAAGCTGAATCAGATCTAACTTATTCATAGAGTGTGCAAGATAGATGTCATATAATCCATTCTGATAATTTGCTTCACCGGGATATGAAAGATCACTTGAGATATTTGGATTTTTTATGATAGATAGATTGGAAATCCGGAACGAATAAGTTTCAAAAGAATCAAAAATTATTCTTGCTTCATAATTTTTATAAGTAAAAATAGCTTTTGCCGCGGCATATAAAATCGCTGTTTTTGTAAAATATTTCTTTAAAAATTTCAGAATAAAAGCAGGATTGTTAAAAAGATTGTTGGCTTCAGCAGTAACCCCGATACTTGCGTTAAGCAGAAAACATTTTTCTTTTATTTTCCCTTCTGCCTTATATCGGATCAATCCGGCATCTCTAAGTTGAGTGTTTTCAAAATTAATTTTGCAAGGGATATTATTTATAAAGCTTTCCGGATTAAATGGCTTACAAAAATCATTGCTCGAGCCAATTCCAGCAACACCGATTTTAGTGTTTTTAATTTCGTCTTCATTTAAAACCTCCATAATAGAATTAACAAAATTATTTACCGTTCCGTCTCCGCCGGCAATAATAAAATTAGTATCTTCAGTTTCAATCGCACTTCTTACTATTTTTTGAAGCGAGTCAATTTCCTCCACATTAATTATTTTGCAATCACTGAATTTCCCTATAACAATATCCTTAACAGAATCCCATTTTTTTTCAGCACTGCCAGCAGCAGCTTTTGTATTTAGGATAATATTCATATCAGATTTGTTTTTTTTCTGGTCTCAAAATCATAGCCAGATTGAACAATAAATAAAATATGATTATCGGAATAATCCATTGGGGATTGTTAAGTATGACAATCGACGAAAGTAAAATAATGTAAGCATGGACTGATAGAGTAATTGCTTTACTGGATTCATTATCATTTTTGATGAAGTGAACAAAAATCTGACAAATAATCATGACAACTATTCCAATAACTAAAATGGCTGCAGCATAAAGATTATTTGCAAGTATATCTTTTAAAAAAGACGAGTTTGTAAAAACCAGGATGGAAGATATAATTGTAAGAAGTCCAAAAATATTTGAAACAACAGAGGCAATTCGTCTTCCATAAACCACAGGCAAAGTATTATAACCTGTAAGTCTATCGGCTTCAACATCTTTAAAATATCCAACAAGAACAAAGTTTGCATATCCAAAAAAGACAGCAAGTAATGAATAGATTAACTTTGGATTATTTGTTATCGTGCTAAAATCTGATCCGCATAAAAAAGCCATTAAAAATAAAACGCCTACAATCCAGGCGTTATAAAATGGTCCTGCCCAAAATCTCTTTTTGAAGAAAGTGTAAGTTGCCAAACCTATTCCGGATAATAATCCCAGTAAAAGATTTATATGATTGTAGATAGCAAAAACACCGACACAGAATATCAGACCAATTAAACTGGTAGATAAAACTTGTATTTTAGAAATCATTCCTTGTGTTAAAGGGCGGTATGGAGATGATATTGAATCAGTATCAGTTTGAAAAACATCTGTTAACGCCTGGCCAAATCCATAAGAAAGAAATGAGGCAAAAAAAATTAAAATGATTTTAGAAATTTCGGGATCATCAATAAAAGACATTCCACAAATTCCTGTTACACCCGAAACAAACAGAAGATAAGGACGCATTGTAATGAAATAATCTTTTGCAAATGCAATCGAAATTGTTTTGTGATTTTGATTTGTTGTTACTGATTCCATTTTTATTCATTGCTAAAAAATATTTTTGGTAAAATGTTATTAGGACTCAAAGGTAATTTGAATGGATTTACACTCAGAGTTGTCAAAAAATTGTCAAAATAATTATTGCTTAACAATTTGATAACTTTATGTTAATTTTAGCTTAACACTCAGTAAACCAGCTATAACTATTTTTTAACCGCAAATCATAATTAATAAGGAGAATTTTGAAATCAATATTAGTTTTCGCATCAATTCAAATAATGATTTACATTTTTAGTATGAGTAATACATTAACGATAAGTATAATAGTTTTAGGTTCAGCGCTAGCATTATTTGCGGGAGCTTATCTATCAGCCTTGATAAAAGATAAGCGTCATCGAAGAAAAGCTGTTAACGCTGTCTTAGAGTTACGCTAAGATTTCCGCAAACTCTTACTATGCGTTTTTAGAAGTAGGGACGTGTAGAATGGCTTTCCCTTGCCAATTCCTGTCTTTGTTTAGTTTCTCCCTTGAAAAATCTGATTGAAACTATGATTTTAACTGCTTAATTTAAGGCTGTAAGAAGAATTCAGTAATCTTGAAAGCCTTATGAAAGAGCTATTTAGTGTACAGGAGGTTGCAAAACTTTTGGATATGAGTCATTCAGGAGTATTGTACCACATAAGAAACGGATCATTAAAATCCACACAAGTTGGTAAGATATATATCATTTCTAAAGAAGATTTTGCTGATTTTCTTAAAGAACAGAAAAAAGAAAAAAAATCCAAAAAGAAACCTGAAGAACCGTTATTGTTCTAAAGTTAATTTTGAAAAATTAATTAATTTTAACCGGTAAGATTCCAATTCACCTGTTTTATAACCCGCCAGCTCCTTAATGCAATAACAATAAGCATAGTTAATTGGGATGATCAGATTTTCATTAGTGGAATAAAAATTGTCTATCATCTTAACTATTAGATGTAAATCAAAGTTGTTTTTGCTTTCATTTTGAATTTTGCCCATCTCTATTTCGCAGCCTAAACTACTTTCATAATTTCCGGATAATTTTTTTAATTTTTGATTATCAAGCATTGCGCTCAAAAAATCATATTTCATATCCCTTGCAATCATCCGCTTTTCAAAATCCTGCCACATATATCCGTTTTCAGAATCGTGGGTATATCGCTTATCCTGCGCAAATAGATTGAGCGTAAGTATTAGTGCAAGAAAAGTAATGCAGGTTTTTATCATATTATAATCAGTTTTTATTATTAAAATTGGAAAAATATTTTCTAATCTCAATTGCAAAAAGATTAAATTACAATATAAAATTATTGCAGATTGGATTTTTAATGGGTTCACATCTTCTTAGTAAGTCTTCATTCATTCGCGGTGTGCAATGCGAAAAACATCTTTATCTTTATAAATATCACTACAAAGAAATGGATCAGCTTTCTGATATGCAGAAAGCAATATTTAAACGCGGAACAGATGTAGGAAAACTTGCGCAGCAGCTTTTTCCAGATGGAATTGATGCATCACCTGCCACACAATTTGAATACAGTAAAGCAGTTAAGCATACAAAGGAACTATTAGCGAATAAACAAAAAGTTATTTATGAGGCTTCGTTTAACTTTAGTGATGTGCTTTCGGTTGCGGATATAGTTGTAAATGAAAAATCAGGTTTAAGAGTTTTTGAAGTAAAAAGTTCAACTTCAATTTCAGAAACTTACATACGTGATGCTGCATTACAATATTGGGTTATATCAAACTGCGGATATAAGATTAAAGATTTTTCAATCACGTACATCAATAATCAATATGTTAGAAGAGGTAAGCTCGATCTTGAAGAACTCTTTATCACAGAATCAGTTCTGAAACTAATTCTTCCTTTACAAAAATGGATAGAGGAAAATGTAACACGATTTAAAAAAGTTTTAGCAAAAAGATCAGTGCCTGTAATTGATATAGGTGAGCATTGTTATGATCCCTACATCTGCGGCTTTTATGAATACTGCCGTAAACACATTCCTGAAAATTCTGTATTCGATCTTTCAGGAATTCATCTTAATAAAAAATATGATCTCTACAGAAGTGGAGTTATAAGGTTAGATGATTTGACCGAAGATGTAGAACTTTCTAAAAATGCTAAACTGCAGCTTGATGTTTATAAAAGCAAGAAGGATTTAATCGATAAAAAAGCAATTAAAGAATTTTTATCGGATTTAAGTTACCCGCTTTACTTTATGGACTTTGAAACATTCCAGTCCGCTGTGCCGATGTTTGACAACTCAAAACCATATCAGCAAATTCCATTTCAGTATTCACTTCATTACAAAAAAAACAAAAATGGCAAAGCAGAACATTTTGAGTTTCTCGCTGATGCAGGAACTGATCCCCGTCCTAAATTTATTGAAAATCTTTTAAGAGATACAAAAGTTAATGGAGATATTTTAACGTATAATAAATCTTTTGAGACGCTTCGGTTAAAAGAAATTGCCGAGTCTTTCCCAAAGTATAAAAACGAAATCGAAGAAAGAATTAATCGCATAAAAGATTTAATGCTGCCGTTCCAGAAAAAATATTATTATACTTATAAAATGCAGGGTTCATATTCCATCAAGCATGTTTTGCCAGCCCTGATTCCTGAATTTAGTTATGAAAATTTAGAAATCAATGAAGGTGGACTTGCATCGGTTGCTTTTGAAAGTCTTTACTTTGAAACAGACCTCATGCGGATTGCTGAGATCAGAAATAACTTAACCGAGTACTGTAAGATGGATACTTATGCAATGGTTAGACTATTAGAAAAATTAGAATCAATATAGAGTTTAAGAATCTTTGCGCCCCTGCGAGAGAAAAGCTAATTTCACGCAAAGACGCTAAGCCGCCAAGTTTTTACAATCTAAAGTAAATTTAAAAGGTCGTTTTTCTATGAAAAATATAGTTGTGGTATTTTTAATATTGTTATTGTCTTCAACTGTTTTTGCTCAAACTGAAAACATAAAGGTGATGACATACAATATCCGCTGCGGATATTGTGAAGATTCTTCTGATGTAAATAATTGGAGCAAAAGAAAATATTTGGCTGCATATGTAATTAAAAATCATAATCCTGATTTGATTGGTTTGCAGGAAGCGGAAATGTTCCAGGTAAATGATTTGATTGAAATGCTGGATGAATATGATTGGTATGGTGTAAGTCGTGAAGATGGAAAAGAGGGCGGAGAATCAACTGCAATTCTTTACAGAACTAAAAGATTTATACCTGAAGAAAAACAAACACTCTGGCTTTCAGAAACCCCCAGACTTGTTTCAAAAGGCTGGGATGCAATGTTTAAAAGAACTGTAACAATTATTAAGATGAAAGATTTAATATCATCAAAGGAATTTTATTATTTTAATACGCACTTTGATCATATCGGTGAAACAGCAAGAACTGAAAGCTCAAGATTGCTTATAAATGAAATTGGCAAATACTCAGAAACTTATTCTATAATTCTCTCTGGTGATTTTAATTACAGATCAAGTTCAGAAGGTTATAAAATTATTACAAGCCGACTCTTTGATTCGAAATCTATTTCTAATACAGAAAACACTGGCGGCAATATTACTTTCAATGGATTTGGGAAGGAAATCCAGCCGGATAACAAAATTGATTTTATTTTTGTGAATGACAAAACTAAAGTGCTAAATCACACAATAGACACAACGACGTTTAATGGTTTATATCCCTCAGATCATTATCCGGTTATTGCAAATATTATACTTAAGTAATATTATTTTTGTTCAACTTCGTTATCGGTAAATAAAAACTATATCATTTCTTATGACTATTCATCAGGAATTTTCAACGCATATCCAATTATTATAAAAGATTCTTGCTTTGAAGTTATTCAGAGTTTAAAATTGCAGCGTCAATTCTAAATAATTCGATAATCATAAAACAAAACACGATATACTATGCGACAAATTTTTTGCACATTAGCAATTAGTATAATTTTTTCATCACAATACTTTGCACAATGGAATAAAATTGAGCAAATAACATCTCCATTTATTTATTCTGCTCTTTTTGATGATAATAACATTTATGCAGGCGGCGATTCACTTTATATAAGCAGGGATAAAGGAAAAACATGGCAGGCTTCAATTGTAACAAGTCAACCAATCGAAATTACTGCATTGTTTAAATATGGAGAAAAACTTTTCGCAGGAACTTATGGCAGCGGAGTTTACATTAGTTCAGATAATGGGATGTCCTGGGAATCATTTAATTTTGGTCTTATTGACTTTGCATTTTATGCTAAGAAATTTGTTTCTTCGGGTGATACGATATTTTACGCTACTGATGGAGGTGGAGTTTATTATTTGGTTAACAATACTAATGAGTGGCATGATTACAACCAAAACCTCCCTTCTAACATAGCCTGGACGATTAATGATATTGCAGTAACTAATAATAACTTAATTGTAAGTGCCGGTGGAAGTGGATTTTACTATCTTCGTCCAAAAGGTTCATCTGAGTGGATTGAAAAAAGAATTCAAACTCCACGGGGTATTTATACAACACCTAACGCATTTCTTTCAACCGGCAACATTGTTTTTTCCGGAAGCCGCTTTGGTATTTATAAAAGTACAGATGAAGGAAACACATTTGATTCTGTTGGCATATCTGCAATGGATATGTCGGTTGTAAGTTTTACTAAAGATAAAAACAGAATTTATGCCGGATATACCCGATCAAGCGGAAATGATTTTTTTGTCTGGTATTCAGATGACTTTGGTAATAACTGGAGTATTTTTGATCATCAGTTTCAGTTTTTGCGGCAGCTTTATATTTACGATAATAAAATTTGGGCAGCAACAAATGATGGATTATGGTATGATGAACTTGAAACAACATCATTAGATCCAATAGAAAATCCCGTTAATTTTAAACTTGAACAAAACTATCCAAATCCATTTAATCCAAGCACAAGTATTAGTTATTCAATTAATAGTTATCAATTTATATCTCTTAGAGTTTATGATTTACTTGGCAGGGAAGTGGCAACACTTGTTGATGAGTACAAATCTCCAGGAAATTACGAAGCAAAATTTGATGCAAGCAGTTTATCTTCAGGAGTGTATTTTTATAGATTAAAAACCGACACTGATGTTGAAATAAAGAAAATGATTTATTTAAAGTGATAATAAACAAACATCAAAGAATAATAATTTTATACCAATGAAAGTTGACAGAAATTATGTTACATTAGTTTTCAAATCCAGTAATGGAGCATAAAACTAAAACATACAGGCAAATAAAAAATGTCAACGAATGGTCTTACTACCGTTGAAGCCAATAAACTCTTACACCAATATGGCCCAAATGAACTGATTGAAAAAGTTCAATCTCCAATCTTAAAATTCCTAAGCTATCTCTGGGGACCTATTCCCTGGATGATTGAAGCCGCAATTATTCTTTCAGCAATTATTCAAGATTGGACAGATTTAATAATTATTACTGCTCTTTTGTTAGTAAATGCTTTGGTTGGGTTTATTGAAGAACATCAGGCAGATAGTGCTATTAAAGCTTTAAAGAAAAATCTTGCACTTAAATCCAGGGTTAAAAGAGACGGGCAGTGGAAAGTTATTGATGCAAGTGAATTGGTGCCGGGCGACTTAATCAAACTTAAACTTGGGGATATTATTCCAGCAGATTGTGTTTTGATGGATCCTGGAGATCTTAAAATTGATGAATCAGCGCTTACGGGCGAATCTTTACCAGCAGACAAAAAAATAAACGATTTAATTTATTCCAGTTCGGTAGTAAAACAGGGGGAATCTGAGGCTGAAGTAAAATCGACAGGAACCAGAACTTACTTTGGTAAAACAGCTTTGCTTATTGAAGGAGTTCATAATATCAGTCATTTTCAAAAAGCTGTTTTAAAGATCGGTAATTATTTAATAATTCTTGCGATAATATTAGTTGCTATAATTTTATTTACTTCTATCTTCAGAGGGGATCCGTTTCTGCAAATTTTAAAATTTTCTTTTGTGTTAACAATTGCGGCTATCCCGGTTGCCATGCCAACAGTATTGTCAGTTACAATGGCGGTTGGTGCTAAATTGCTTTCAGCAAAAAATGCTGTTGTAAGAAAACTATCATCTATCGAAGAACTTGCCGGGATAAACATTCTTATATCCGATAAAACGGGAACCTTGACACAAAATAAATTATCTCTCGGTGAATTTTATTTAAGCAAAGGTATTAACAAAGAAGAGCTAATTCTATTTGCTGCTCTTGCTTCTGAAACAGAAAATCAGGATCCTATTGATAGTACTATTTTTAAAGGACTTTCTGATAAAAATGTTATTAATGATTATAAAGTTGAAAGTTTTGATCCTTTTGATCCGGTTAAAAAAAGAACCGAAGCATTAATCACAAATAAAGATGGAAAAAAGTTCAGGGTTTCTAAAGGGGCTCCACAAGTAATTCTTTCACTTCCCAAGAACAAATTAGAAATTGAAACTGAAGTAAATAAAAAAATAGACGAGTTTGCTTCACGCGGATTTAGATCATTAGGAGTAGCCAGAACCAACGATCATGATGAGTGGCAGTTTATGGGAATTATTTCTCTGTTTGATCCGCCCAGAGAAGACTCAAAATCAACCATAAAAGCTGCAAAAGATTACGGGGTAAAAATTAAAATGGCAACGGGTGATCAAAGAGCTATTGCAATTGAAACTGCAAACCAACTTGGTCTAGGAAAAAATATATTGGATGCAAAATTATTTGCGGATACAAATCCGTTAAATAAAAGTTCTATTGATGATGAGATAGAAAAAGCCGATGGATTTTCGGAAGTATTTCCGGAGCATAAATATCATATAATCGAAGTTCTTCAAAGAAAAAAGAATATAGTGGGAATGACCGGAGATGGAGTTAACGATGCACCTGCTCTTAAAAAAGCAGATTGTGGCATTGCTGTTTCAGGCGCAACGGACGCAGCTAAAGCCGCAGCTGATATTGTGCTTCTCTCACCGGGTTTATCAGTAATCATTGATGCTATTAAAGAAAGCAGAAAAATTTTTCAGAGAATGAATAGTTATGTGATTTATAGAATTACTGAGACTGTTCGAATACTTTTTTTTATGACTTTATCTATTCTCGTTTTTAATTTTTATCCAGTAACAGCAGTAATGATAGTGCTTTTAGCGTTACTTAATGATGGTGCTATACTTTCCATTGCCTATGACAGCGTCAAGGGCTCAAGTACTCCTGAAAAATGGAATATGCCACTTGTATTTACTATCGCAATTTCACTTGGAGTATTAGGTGTAATAGAGTCTTTTGGATTATTTTATCTCGGTGATGTTGTTTATCATTTGCCAAAAGAATTCCTGCAGACGATGATTTATTTGAAACTATCACTGGCAGGACACTTAACCGTTTTTGTGGCGAGGACGAAAGGATTTTTCTGGACTACAAAACCTTCCGGTAAATTATTCGGTGCTGTAATTTTAACCCAGATTATTGCAACCATTATAGCTGCAGAAGGTTTATTTATGCAGCCAATCGGTTGGCAGACTGCCGGTCTGGTTTGGATATATTGTTTAATCTGGTTTGTTGTAGAAGATATGATAAAAGTAGGAGTTTATTATATGCTTAATGAGGAATTTCATATTTCCAATTGGAGAAAATTAGTTTGATTAAAAATAAAGTAAAGGATTTATTATGACAAAAGTGACCAATAAAAATATTTCTGAGCTCATAAATGATTTTTCCAGTGACAATGGAATAGTAAGAAGAATTGCGAGACAGAAAATTGTTGGACTCGGTGCCGATGCAATTGATTTTCTGGTAGAACTGCAAAATTCACCTAAACATATAGTCCGTTGGGAAGCGATTAAAGCAATTGAACAAATTGGAGATCCTCTTGGAACCCCTATACTTATTTCTGCCCTTAAGGATGATAAATTTGACGTTCGCTGGATTGCGGCAGAAGGACTTATCAGAATTGGTAAACCTTCAATCAAACCATTGATGAAGGAACTTGTAAATAATAGTGAATTGGTTTTTGTTAGAGAAGGTGCTCACCATGTATTAAAAGAACTAAAGACAATGGGAGTTTTTGATGATAAGTTTGATATTATTACTAAATTGGAAAGTCTCTTAGATTTTACAGCTTTACACTTTATTGCAAAAAAATATCTTGAATAGGGTTTAAT
>JACZKY010075559.1_pt1 | contig 23837 bp, 23 predicted proteins | sample 8237611 | NCBI WGS metagenome assembly JACZKY01 (sample SAMN16148055, study PRJNA663545) | marine sediment metagenome | biome: sediments and biomass from bioreactor inoculated with such sediments; feature: coastal sediments; material: methane- and iron-fed bioreactor; isolation source: Bothnian...
CTGGCCGCCCATGGAGCCGCGCTGGCCCCGCTGCACCCGAACGTCGGAGGCGGCTTTTCGCTACGCACGTCGGCGGAGGCCGCGCTGGAAAAGGACCGGGAACGGCGGTGGCTGCGGGCGACCGCGATCGCGGCGGGCGCCGCGGTCGTCCTGGCCATCGGGTCGCTGTGGTTCGCCGGGTGGACCGAGGCGGCGAAGGCGGCCCGGGCGCGCGCCCTCGTGAAAAAGGAGTTCGCGGCGGTCGCCCCCGAGATTCGCAACGTCGTCCAGCCGGGGGTGCAGATCCGGACGAAGCTCGAATCCCTCAAGCGGCAGCAGAAGGAACTGGGCACCGACGCTCCGCCGCCGGCCGACCTGCTGGCGCTCGCCTCCCGGTCGCTTCCCAAGGGGGAGATCGCGGTGCGGGAGATCTCGATCGACGGCGCGCGCCTCCGGGTTTCCGGGGACGCGGGGAGCGACGGGCGCCTGGTCGAGGAGTACCGGACCGGGCTGTCGGGCGCGTTCGGCCCCGACTATTCGGTGACCGTGCAGGAATCCGGCGGGAGCGTGAAAGGAACGTCGGTCAAATTCACCATCCTCGTCGAGAAGAAGGGAGACCTTCGTGCTTCGTGACCGGGAGAAGCGCGTCCTCGCGATCGGGGGGGCGGCGGCGGCGTTCATCCTCCTCCTGTCCTTCGTCGTGCTCCCCAGCGTCTCCCGGATCCGGTCGCAGGCCCGCGCGGTGACCGCGGCCGAGGCCGATCTCGCCGAGGTGCGAAAGGCCCGCCCCGAGATCGAGCGGATCCAGAAGGAAACGGTCGCGAAATCGGGGATCGTCCTTTCCGCCGCCAACGTCAAGGATTCCCCCCTCTCGCGCGTCACCTCCGCCCTCCAGGAAGCGGGGGTCCCGACGGCCGCGTTCAACATCAAGTCGGGCGGCGTGCGCGACGGCGAATCGTTCCGGGAGGAGTCGTTCGACGTCCGGATCGAAAACCTCACCTACCTCGAGGCGGTCAAGACGCTGCAGCGCCTCTCCGCGGGAACGCTGCCGGTGGCCGTACGCTCAGCGTCCCTCAAGAGCCGCTACGACGACGCCCGCTACCTCGACGTGACCCTCCGTGTCGGATTCCTCACCCCGAAGCAGTAGGCGGAGGCGCCTCCTTTCCCTCCTCCTGCTCGCGGCGTCCCTTCCGCCGGCGGCGGGGTGCCTTTTCGGGGAGAAGCATCGCGCCCTGCCGCCGGAGGATGCGGAGCTTTTCCGCGCGAAGGCCGACCTTCGGCTCCTGGAGGTGGCGGAAACGGGAGGGGACGATCCGTTCGCGGCGATCGCGGTCTTCCGCGACGACGTCTTCCTCGACCGGTCGGAATCCCTCCAGCGGTCGTCGCTCACGGTCCTGAACGAGTTGGGCAACTGCGTCGTCCTCCTGCTGCGGCCCGGACAGATCGTTCCCCTCCTCAAGGACCCGTCCCTCCGGAAGCTCGCCTGGTTCGGCCCGCAGGGGCTCCTGGCCCGCCTCGACCCGACCCTCGAACTCGACATGATGTCGAGGTTCGGCGCGGGGACCGAAGATCGTGACGTGGATCTGCTGCTCCGGCTCGTGGACGTCGGCGGATCGAACGAGGAGCGGCACGTGACCGCCGCGGGGTACCGCATCGTCGCCCGTGCCGGGCCGACCTGGGTCGTCGCCGGCCCGACGGCGGGAATCCCGAAACTGCTGGAAAGCGATCGCGTCATCTACATCGAGGGGGCGTCCAAAGCGCGGATCATGCGGCCATGAACGGAGGGCGATAAGCGATGCATACACGGTGGGCCCGGAATGCTGCCGGTGCGGTTCTCATCCTCTGCGGGCTCTTCTCCCTGTCCGGCACCACCGTCGAGCCGGACGTACGGAAACTCGATCCGCGGATCCTTCACTCCGACGGGGCGGCGGCCCGCGCCGCTGGGGAGAAGGTGTCCGACGACGCTTCGGCGACCCTCGAGGTGCCGGTCTTCCTGCGCACCGGATCCGACGATCCCGCCCTTCCCGACAGGATCCGGAACCTGGGGGGTACGGCGCACCGGATCTCTTCCCGGGTCACCACGGCGCGGATTCCGTTCGACGGCTTGCGGTTCGCATCGAACTGGCCCTCGGTCTCGTACATCGAGGCCGGGCGGCGCGTGAGACCGCTGCTGGATCTGAGCCGGCCGGCCGTTTTCGCGCACGATGTCCAGGCGGGGACGGGACTTCCCGGCGGCGTCGGCTACACCGGCCAGGGGGTCCTGGTGGGAATCGTCGACTCCGGCCTGGACGGCACCCACCCGGATTTCACCGCCGGCTCCCCGCCTTCGTCGCGGGTCGTGCATTCCTTCCTTTTCCCGGGCGCGAGTTCCGCACTGGTCGACACGAACGGCCACGGGACGCACGTCTCGGGGATCGCGGCGGGGAACGGGCTCGCTTCGAACGGCGTGTATACCGGCATGGCGCCGGAGGCGGGAATCATGGTCGGCCGCGCGGGGATCGACGACTTCTTCACCACGGACCTCGTCACCGGCATCGCCGACCTGTTCGGTTACGCCGAATCCGCCGGGGTGAATCGACCGGCCGCGGTCAACCTGAGCATCGGGGTGATGGACGGCCCCCACGACGGGACCAGCTCCTTCGAGGCGGCGATCGACGACCTCGCCGCCGGAGCGGCCGGAAGCCGTCGGCTGGTGGCCGTCGCGGCGGGGAACGAGCAGGACAAGGAAGAACATTTCCTGGCGACGCTCGCCCCCTTCGGCTCGTCGACCGCGTCCCTGTCGGTCCTTCCGCACGCCGTCGACGCCTTCGTCGACCTGTGGGCGGACGGCGGGGACCGGTTCACGGTCACGGCGACCCGGGGAGCGGAATCGGTCACGGCGGCCAGCGGTACCACGGCCTCCAGCGCATCCGGGACGATCTCCATCTTCAACCGGATCGACGGTCCCCCGAACCAGTCGACCCACATCCTGGTCGCCTTCACCCCCCCTTCGACCTCGGCGATCGCCGCATCCGTCCGGCTCGACCGGGTGCGCAACGGCGGGAGCGGGAAGGTCGACGGCTACATCGAAGCCTTGAGCGGGAACTTCACCGGAAGCGGCGTCTCCACGACGGGCACCACGATCGAGCCGGCGAACGGATCGAACGTGATCGCGGTAGGGTCGTTCCGGACGAAAACGATCGGCGGCGACGCGGATACGCTCGGCATCTCGACCTTCAGCAGCACCGGCCCGACGCGGGACGGGCGGGTGAAGCCCGACATGGCGGCTCCGGGGGAGGTGATCTACTCGGCGAGATCGTCCCAGGCGTCGTTCGCTCCGATCGAGATCGCCCCGGACAGCGACTACGCCATCCTCCTCGGCACCAGCATGGCCGCCCCCCATGGGACCGGCATCGCCGCGCTGGTGTGGGAGTCGAACCTTGGCCTCACCGGCGCGCAGATGCGGGAGCGGCTGCGACGGACGGCGGACGCCGTGGGCGCTTCTCCCAACACGACGTGGGGGTACGGAAGGGTGAACGCCTTGCGGGCGGTGCGGGACACCGTCATCTCGATTTCTGCCCCCGCCCGGGCGACCCCGGGAGCTCCGGTCTCCCTGACCTCGGGGAACAGTTCCGGAGGCTTCGGAGCGGCGATCTCCAGCTACCTCTGGTCGGCTCCGGGGGCCAGCCTCGCTTCCCCGGACCAGCCCGGCACGACGTTCACCGCCGACACGCCCGGCGTCTATACCGTGTCCCTCAATGCAACCGCGGGAGGGTCGTCCGGCTCGGATTCCCGCAACATCCTCGTCAATTCGATCCCGACGGCGGCCTTCACCGTCCCCCCCTCCGACATCGCCGGGCAATCCGTGACCATCCGCGGCACCGCGTCCGACGCGGACAACCAGCCGCTGACGCGCCATTGGCTCGTCGTATCCCGCCCCGCGGGAAGCGCCGCCTCCATCACCTCCGCCGGCGTGGACAACGCGGTCTTCACGCCGGACGTGCCCGGGGCCTACGAGATCGGCCTGCGCGCGGACGACGGCCTGGACAACAGCGCCCTCTTCGTGGGCTCCTACACCGCGCTGGGGGCCTCGCTCTTGCCGACCGGGGGCGGAGGCGGCGGGTGCCTGTCCATCGCCCGGCCGCGCGGCGAACCGATCGACGCGTCCTCGGTCGTCTCCCTTTGCCTCCTTTTCCTGCCCGCCGCCGTGACCGGGTGGAGGCGATTCGGCCGGTCCGGTATGCCCGGGGGCTCCCGATAAGACCCGTGGGGAAACTGGCCGCGGGCACCGGTCGTGGTTCCGTACTCCGATGGGGAATGATCGCCTTTTGCCTTCTGCTGCCGGCGCTTCCGTCCGGGAGCGCGTCCGCGGGAAACGGCGGGGTCCCCGAGGGGCCGTCCCGTGGGGTCCGGGTGACCCGGGTCGTTCCCTTCGCCGGCGAATCGTTCGGCGAGATCCGCGCGCTCGAACGGGAGCGGGCCCCGCGGGCCTCCCGTCGCCGGACCGTCCCCTTTCTCGGCGTCTCCGCCCCGTTCCCTCCGTCCCTCCGGTCGACGGAGCCCGCGACGGTTCCCGCCGCGCCTCCCTCGATCCGTCAGGCGCCCGTCCCCGTCCTTGCCCCCGCGCTCGAGGCCGGCTTTCCGGGACTCGGAAACCCTCCTTACGGCGAGGGAGACGTGGTTCCACCCAACGCGATGGGCGCCGCCGGGCCCGGCCACCTCGTCAGTTTCCTGAACAGCGGAGTCGGAATCTTCAGCAAGGGGGGAGCGAAGATCGACAACCTCTCCCTGCAAGCCTTCTGGGGATCCCTCGGGACCGGCCCAGGAGAACCCGCGGATTTCCCGTACGACACGAAAGTCCTGTACGACCCGACCACCGGCCGTTTCTTCGCGGTCTCCCTCGGCGGCGGGATCTCGCCGGATTCGTGGATCCTGCTCGCCGTTTCCGCTTCTTCCGATCCCATCGCCGCGTGGAACAAGTGGGCCATCGACGCGGACCGGGACGGCGACATCCAGCAATTCAATAATTTTGCGGATTATCCGGGAGTTGGAGTCGACGAGTTCAACCTTTACATCTCGACGAACATGTTCAGCAACGACAAGGTCTGGCAGTACAGCAAGGTGTGGGTGTTCCCCAAAGGCCAGCTGCTTTCGGCCACCGACCACCTCGCATGGACCGAATTCCTCGCTCCTGATGGATCCAGCTTTTCCATGCAGCCCGCTCACACCTTCGGTCCCGCCGACGAGGAGTACTTCCTGTTCGAAGGACCGGCGGATCCTGCGGGAGCGGTGACTCAATTGCGTCTTGCCCGGATGGACAACACCTCCGGTTCACCCGTGTGGCATCCTCCGACCCCGGTCGCCATCCCCTCGTATCCGCGCTCCTTCGACCTGCCGGATGCCCCGCAACGGGGAGACGGCAGGGGGATCTACACGGCCGACACCCGGTTGCAGAACGTCGTACGCAGGAACGGCTCGTTGTGGTCCGCCCACCACCTCGCAGTGAACGGAAAGGTGGAGGTCTCGTGGTACCGGATCGACCCTGGCGCCGGAACGCTGATGGCGCAAGGCCGGATCGGCGATCCCGACCGCTGGTATTACTTCCCTTCCATCGGCGTCAACAGGGACAACGTCGCGGCGATCGGGTTCAGCGGGTCTTCCACCGGGGAGTACGCCGGCGCGTTCTACACGATCGTCCGGCCCGCATCCGGCGCGGCGGAGCCGGTGGCGTCGCTGAAGGCGGGAGAGGCCCCCTACTTCAAGATCCTCGGGACGGGGACGCAGAACCGCTGGGGCGATTTCAGCGCCACGGTCGTGGACCCGTCGGACGACACGACGTTCTGGACGATACAGGAATACGCGCAGACCCCCGACCCGGTCTCGGGGGATTCCCGCTGGGGAACCTGGTGGGGGAGATTCTCCCCGTCCACCCCTTCCGGCGGGAGCGGGGGCGGCTGCCAGTCCGTCGCCCGTTCCGTCGGCGGATCTCCCGACGTCACGTCGCTCGTTTCCTTCGGGATCCTGCTGCTGCCCGCCCTCGTGGTCGGGTTGCGGCGTTTTTTCCTCCGGAGGTCGCGTCCCTCTCCGTTCCGGCATCCCGTTTGCTGACAGGAGAAGAAACACCGGGAGGGAAACGATGATTCTGGCCGATCCGGGGGCGAGACTTTCCGTGTCCATCTCGGACGGGATGACCGTAGAGGTGCGGCTCGGGCAGAAAGAGGTCAAGATCGGCAGGGGGCGCGAGGCGGACCTCCAGCTGCCCGACCCGTCCGTTTCGCGTCTCCATGCCAAGGTCTTCCGCGTCGGGCAGCAATATTTCCTCGCCGATCTCGGCAGCCGCAACGGCACCCACGCCGACGGGAAGCGGCTCACCCAACTCTCCCTGGAAGACGGCCGGATGTTCCAGGTGGGGCCGTACCGGATCCACTTCCACCGCCCCGTGTCCGTTCCTTCGGCCGGCGAGGAACCCACGGTTCCCGCGGGGTCCGCGGCTGCCTATGCCAGGCCGCCGGACGCCCCCTCCGCATCGAGGCGGAAGCGCCCCCCCGCGGTCGCCGGAGAAGCGCCTTTCGGCCTGATCGGGGGAAGCGCCCAGGTCCGGAAACTGATCGGGACGATCCTCCGCGTCGCCGCCTCGGAGGTCCCGGTCCTCATCGAGGGGGAGACGGGGAGCGGCAAGGAGCTGGTCGCCCGGGGGATCCACGACGCCTCCGCGCGCCGCGAACGCCCGTTCATCGTCGTCAACTGCGGGGCGATCTCCCCGGAGCTGATCGAGAGCGAACTGTTCGGTCACGAGCGGGGGGCCTTCACCGGAGCCACCGCCCAGCGGAAAGGGGCGTTCGAACTGGCCAACTGCGGAACGATATTCCTGGATGAAATCGGCGAGTTGCCCGTCTCTCTTCAACCGAAGCTTTTACGTATCCTCGAGCAGAAGGAGGTGAAGCGGGTCGGCGGGAACGACCTGCTCCTGGCCGACGTCCGGATCCTCGCGGCGACGAACCGGAATCTGCGGGAAGAGGTCGCCCGAAAGACGTTCCGCGAGGACCTCTATTTCCGGATCGGCGCCATCACCGTCCCGATCCCTCCCCTTCGGGACCGGCGGGAGGACGTCGCCCCGATCGCCCGGCACTTCCTCGCAGGAATGGGGAGCGCCTCCTCCGGCCCCGCCCCGGGACTTTCCCCCGCCGCGCTGGACGCCCTCATCTCGTACGACTGGCCCGGAAACGTGCGCGAGCTGCGCAACGCGCTCCAGAGGGCGGTGGTGATGGGGGAAGGCGGGGAGCTGACCGCGGCGGATTTCTCCTTCCTGCGCCAGGCGGCGCGTCCCGGACCGGAACCGGAAAGCCCGCCGGGGCTCTCCCGTTGGGAGAAGGCCGAGCGGACGAACATCCTCGGCGAACTCGCCCGGCAGATGGGGAACAAGACGAAGGCGGCGCGCGAGCTGGGGATCGCCAAGTCCACCCTGTTCGAGAAGCTGAAGAAGTACGGGATCCGTTCCTCGGAGTTCAACCGGTAACCGGACTACTCGTCCTATATCCGGACCGTACCTGCCCCGCCGCTCCGACTCCGCCGTTCCCCTCTCCATAACCTGCCGATCCGCCGCGAGTTTCCGGATGCCGCCCCCGGTATCGTTCGGGTACGCCGCTTGCTCTTTCCCCCGCCATCCAAATTCACCTTGAGGAGGTGGCGAGATGGGAACGGGAACCGGATCGAACCGCAGGGGTCAGGGGCTCACGGAGTACATCATCGTCGTGGCGCTCGTGGCCGTCGCGGGGATCGGCATCGTCAACATCTTCGGCAACCAGCTCCGAAACCAGTTCCACACGATCGTGAAGGCGATGGCCGGCAGCGAGACGCGGACCGTGGAATCCCTGGCCGATCGCGCGGGGAAGGAAGCCAACCAGAAAAGCCTTTCCACCTATGCCGGCTCGAAGTGAGGGGGGAGCGGCGATGATCGAGTTCCTCCTCGCGGGCGTGCCGCTCCTCCTGCTGATGCTGGCGATCGTGCAGCTGTCGCTCCTCTGGGCGGGGAAGAGCGCCGTCGACACGGCGGCGCACCTCGCCGCGCGCAGGTTCGCCCGCGTCGCCAGGGAAGATTTCCGCAAGGCCCGGGAGACCGCCTTCCTCGAGGCGTTCCTGGTGTGCAAAAACAGGCCCGGGGGCTCGCTCGGATCGGCCGCCATGACCTCCCTCGCCGTAACGAAGGACGGTGACCGCGGAACCGACCGGGCGACCGCCGGAGAGGCGCTCTGCATCCGGCTGACCCACGGCGTCGAGCTGGTCGTCCCCTGGATCGACCGGATCCTGTTCATGCTATCCCCGGGAAAGAAGGTCCGCCTGGGGGACCGCTATTACCTGATGCTTCAATCCACCCGCTGGGTGACGGTGGAGTGACATGACCCTGTTTTTCGCGCGACAGGCGGTCCGGCTACGCCGCGGGCATCGCGGGCAGGCGACCGCCCTCTTCCTGATCGTCGCCGTCACCCTCCTGGCGGTGGTCTTCGCCTCGATCCGCCTGCACCACGTGGCGACCGCGCGGGTGGCCGCCGCGGATTCTGCAGACGCGATCGCGCTGTCGGCGGCCACCTGGGAGGCGCGGTGCCTGAACCTGATCGCCGCGCTCAACGACGGCGCGATCCAATGCTTTCGCGTCATCCGTTGGACCTGCGCCGTCTGGGCCGCGCTCGCCATCGCCGCGGCGTTCGGGATCGGCGTCCCGGCGTTCGCGGAGTTCACCCGGGAGGCCCGCAGACTCGTCGCCGGCTACTGGGACACGGCGCACCTGCTCGTCTCCTGGTCCGGAAAGATCCGGAAAGCGGCGCCGTACCTGGTCCTCGGCGAAGTCGCCGCCTTGTCGAAACAGCGCCGCTTCGCCGGGATCCTGTTCCCGTGGAATCCCTCCGGTCCCCACGACGGAAAGAACACGCTCGAGCTCCACCTCGCCCCCGGTCCGCCGATCTCCCTTCTGGATGCCATCGCTCCCATCCGCTCCGCGTTGAACCGGTTGAAGAAGATCCGGATCCTCAAGGGGGCGGCGAAGGCGGTCATCGCCCTGCTCGACGCGGCGCTGCGCGGAATCGTTGGGACGAACAAGGGCCCGATCCGGATGCTCGAACCGGAAAAGGATTTTCCGGACCGCCAGTTCGTCCGTTTCGAGGGAGTGCACACGGTTCCCGGCCTCCCCTTCCCCTTTCTCGGCGAGCGGGGGAAACGGCGGGTGTTCGAGGGGGCGACGGCGCAACCGTACGGAGGCGCATCCGCGGAGATGACGTGGAAATCGAGGCTTACGGAAAGGAGACCCGAATGAATTCGCGAGGGGAATCGCCCCGCGGACAATCCATCGTGGAAACGGTGCTGGTTCTCCCCCTTCTCCTCATCCTGCTCGGCGGCGGGTACTGGTTCTACCGCCACCTTTCCCTCTCTTCGTCCGCGGAAAGCGCGGCGCACGCGCAGATGCTGCGGGTCGGGAGACGGCTTCCCGGGATCGAGCCCCGGCTGTCCGCCACGATTCACCCTGCGGAAAACGTCGGACGCATCGGGGGGCGCAACGAACCCCTGATCGGCGAGGTACCGCTGTTCCGCGGGATGTCCGGAAGAACGGTGGCGTCGGCGGACGTATCCGTCGGAAAGGAACGCGTGGGGGCGTTCGTGGACCTGCCGCCCCACGTCCTCCGGAGAGAGGCCGAAGGCGCCGTCGATCCCTGGGGGAAGGAAACACCCTCAGGAAAGACGGTCCGGCGGACCGTCCAGGGGATCGTGGTATCGGGGGCGCTCCGATGAAAAGGGCGCTCCTCCCCGGACTCGCGATCGCGGCGGTTCTGCTCCTGTCGTTCTTCCTCGCGGGGAGCGTCAACGCCCGCAGGAACGACCTCTCCTCCACCCGCCGGGTGGTCATCGACGAAAGAGCGTTCGTATCGGACGAATCCGCCGGCGACGAACGTTCCCTTCTCAAGAAGGAACTGTGGCGGCTGGGCGTCCGCCTCCCCGGTGAAATCGTCCTCCCGGAGGCGCCCGTCCCGGAGCATCCGGCTTTCTCCGGGCGGCTCGAGCGTTCCACGGGCGACGGATCCATCGAAGCGCCGCGACTCCCGGCGGGGCTGACCGCGGAGCACACCCTCCGGATGGAAGGAGAGGGAAAGCCGGTCACCCTCGTTCTCGGCAGGATGGGGACCCGGGGGTCCTCGATCCGTGCCCGCCTGCTCTCCACCGGCTGGAAATCCGTTTCGACCGCGGAGGGTCCGGGAGCGGCCCGCGTGCTGCGAATCACCCACGGAAAGGAGACCACCCTTGTTTGCCTGGATGAAGCGGAAGGCTCTTTCCTTCTCTTCCGTGAAGTGGGCTGGTAAGGCCCGGTCCCTGCTCCCGCTCGTCGCGGGTCTGGTGCTGTGCGGCATCGCCCTGGCCGCGGCCGGGCGCAGGGTCGCGACCGTGGAGAAGGAGATCCGCCGTCAGGCGGACCCCGTGGAGGTGGTCGTGGCCTCGGTGCCGATCCCCGCCGGAGAGACGTTCGGCGGGGGGAACCTCGCGAAAAAAGCGGTCCCTTCCTCCGGGACGGGGCGGCGAAACGTGCCCGCCGACGATTTCGAACTCCTGCTGGGAGCGCGCGCAAGAACGGCGATCGATCCCGGGGAGCCGGTATTGTGGACCGACGTCGAGGAGCCGTACGCCACGGATGCGTTCTCCAGGTCCGTCCTTCCCGGTCGAAGGGCGATGACGCTGGGGGTGGACGCGACATCGTCGTTCGCCGGCCTGCTGCATCCGGGAGACCGGGTGGATCTGCTCGTCGAACCGTCCGGCGGTGTTTCCGCCGGTTGGGTCCGCGACCTCCCCGTCATCGCGGTCGATCGGGATCACGATCGGCTCGCGCACCCTTCCGATGCGGCGGAGACGGCCACCGTGACCCTCATGGTCACTCCGGAGGAAGGGTCCCGGATCGCCAGGGGCTCCGGGAGCGTCCGCTGGTTCCTCCGCAATCCCGACGACAACGTCCCGGTCGTCCCCGCCCCCCGCGTCCGGCTCGCGTCGTACGGGGCCGTTGAGGTCTGGAAAGGCGGCGTAAGGGAATCGCCGAGCCGGCCGGCATGGGAGATCGGGGAATGAAACGCTTCCTTCCGGCCGCCGGCAATACCTTCTTCCTCTCCCTTTGCCTGTCCCTTGCGACGGGGTCAGTGTCCTTCTCCGCGGAGACGATCCGGATCCGGGCCGGGTTCCAGCAGGTCCTGGAACGATCCGGCGTGTCCCGCCTCTCCGTTGGGAACCCCGAGATCGTCGAGGTCCAGCCCCTCCCCCGCGGCGACGGAATTCTCGTCGTCGGGAAAAAGGAGGGGGAAACCGACCTCGTCCTCTGGGAGAAGGGCGCACGGACGGTATGGCGCGTCGAAGTGGGGTCCGGCAAGGGATCGATCGTCGAGGACGCCCGGCGGTTCGCAGGCGCCTTTCCCGGGCTGACCGTCGTCGAGGCGGGCGGATCGGCGATCGTCAGCGGCCCGGTCTCGACCCCGCGGGACAAAACCGTGCTCGAAGAGTACGCCCGCGCCCACCCGGGGGTCCACCTTCGGCTCTCCCTGCCCGAGGAGAAGAGAACCCATCTGCTGTACGACCTCAAGATCCTGGAGATCAGCCGGGGGGAGACGGCCCAGATGGGGATCCGCTGGCCGGACGCGATCCCGGCGAAGGGAACGTTCGCCGTGGGAACGGGGGACGCGGGAACGTTCTCCGTGGGCACGGACTTCGAGGCGCGCCTTAACCTCCTCATGGCAGACGGAAAGGCGAGGATCCTCACCAACCCCCGCCTTTCCTGCGAGAGCGGCGGCGAAGCGCAGTTCCTCGCCGGGGGCGAGATCCCGATCGTGATCATCACTCCGGAGTCCCGCACCGTCGAGTGGAAGACGTACGGCATCATCCTTAAGATCCTCCCCACGATGGCCGAGGGGGGGAAGATCCGCACCCGGGTGATCGCCGAGGTGAGCAGCGTGGACCACGGCAGCGGCACTTCCGACGTCCCCGGCTTTCTTACCCGGCGCGTCTCGACCCACTTTTCCACGCCGCCGGGGGAAACCGTGATGCTTTCGGGACTCGTGAAGAGCGAGATGGCGAAGGACGTCGCCAAGGTCCCTCTGCTCGGCCAGATCCCTGTGATCGGGGAACTGTTCAAGTCCCGGAGCTTTCGCGAGAACATCACCGAGCTCGCGATCTTCATCACCCCCGTCGAGGTGGCCGCCGACGCCGCGCCGGAGGCCGCGAACTGGGAGCGGAGAGCGGAGAAGGAAAAGGACAACCTGCGGTTCCGGCTGCTCGACTGAGAGCCGGTCAACCCGGGGGCGATTCCCGCGGAGGAATCTCGCCCTCTTCAAGAACCGGGGAGGAATTCGCATGAACGGCGATCTTCGACGCGCGCTGCACCAGGCCGTCCTGTCGCGCCTCGACGCGAGGAAGACCGGACTGTCGTTTCCGGAGGATGTCGACCGGTGGCGGGACCGCGCGGAGGAGGTCCTCCGGTCGGAGATGTCCGGATTGCCGCTGGGAGACACGGAACGGGACGCACTCCGGAGGGGGATCCTCGACGAGATCTTCGCCTTCGGGCCGATCACTCCCCTGCTGTCGGATCCCTCCGTTTCCGAGATCATGGTGAACGGATTCGGGTCGATTTACGTGGAGCGGGACGGGTTGGTCTCCCCGCATGGTGTCGCGTTCCTCTCGGAGGAATCGCTTCGCGCTACGATCGACCGGATGGTGTCGAAGGTGAACCGTCGTCTCGATGAATCTTCCCCCTACGTAGACGCCCGTCTCCCGGACGGGTCGCGGATCAACGCGATCATCCCGCCGGTTTGCCTCACCGGTGCGTGCCTGACGGTCCGCAAGTTCCGGAAGGAAGCGTTCACCCTCGATGAGCTTGTCCGCGTCGGCTCCCTGACGCCCGACGCCGGGGAATATCTTCGGAACGCGGTCCTCGAGCGGCGAAACGTCGTCGTCTCCGGCGGGACCGGCTCCGGGAAGACGACCCTTCTGAACGCGCTGTCCCAGTTCATCCCCCCGGAAGAACGGATCGTCACGATCGAGGACGCCGCCGAGATCCGGCTTCAGAAGCCCCACGTGATCCAGCTCGAAGCGAGGCCGGCGAACATCGAGGGAAGCGGCGCCGTGACCATCCGCGACCTCGTCCGCAACTCCCTGCGGATGCGGCCCGACCGCATCGTCGTCGGGGAGTGCCGCGGGGGAGAGGCGCTCGACATGCTCCAGGCGATGAACACCGGGCATGACGGCTCGATCACCACCGGGCACGCGAACACACCCCGCGACATGTTGCGCCGACTGGAGACGATGGTCCTGCTCTCCGGGGTGGAGATCCCGATCGGGGCGATCCGGGAGCAGATCGCCTCGGCCATCGACGTCATCGTCCACACGGCGCGGGTCGCCGGGGGAAAGAGGGCGGTCACGTCGATCACGGAGATCGCCGGCATGAACGAATCCCGGATCCTGATACAGGAGTTGTTCCGGTGGTCGAAGGGGAGCGCGGAGAAAGGAAGCGCGGGGCTCCTCGTCCCCACCGGCGTCCCTTCCCGGTTCCGCCGGGAGGGAGGCGACACGTGGGATTGACGCCGACGGAAGCGACGCTCTTTCTGGCCGGAGCGGCCCTGGTCGCGCGGTTTCTCCTCCGGTCCGCACTTCCGGGAGCGCGCACGAGGCTGGTATCCGCCGCCAACCGCCACTCGGAGCAGTTGCGCGAGGAGTTCGTTCTTCTGCCGCCGGCCCGGATCATAACCGTACTGGCCCTTTCCGGCGCCGTGCTCGCGGGGACCGCGTTCGCAGCGATGCGATCCGCCCCGGTCGCGGCGGCGGCGGGAGCCGCGCCGGTTCTCCTCGCGGGACTGCTGGTCCGGTATTACCGCGATCGCCGCAAAAAGGCGATCCTTTCCCGGTTGCCGGCGTTTCTCGACCTCCTCGCCGGCCACATCCGGGCGGGGCACAGTCTTCCGGAGTCCCTGGCGGAAACCGTCCCCCTCCTGCCGGCCGGGATCCGGGAAGAGATGACGTGGGTCCTTCAGCAGAACCGGCTGGGGACGCCTCTGGCGGAGGCGCTGACCCGCTGGGAGGAACGCATCCCTTCGGAAGAGACTTCCCTCATCGTGCGGCCGCTGCGCGCGATGATCCCCGGGGGAGGAAACGTCGCCGATCTGCTGGAGCGGACCCGGGACATCCTTCGCCTCCGCATGCGATCGAAGGAGAAGCTTCGAAGCATGACCGCCCAGGCCCGCCTGCAGGCGGTGGTGCTGACGCTGCTGCCTCCGGGATTCGCGGTCGCACTCTCGATGGTCGATCCCGGGTTCCTCCCGAACCTGCTCGGCACACCGCAGGGAAAATCGATCACGGCGATCGTGTTCGTCCTGCAGGCGCTGGGGTGGTTCACCATACGGAAGATCCTGTCGGTGCGGCCATGAGAGCGCTGGACTTCCTCCTCATCGGCGCGCCGGCGCTGATCGGCGGATCCTTCCTGGCCGCATTCCTCCTGCGCGCGCGAATGGAACGCCCCGTCGCCCGCTCCATGGACGCGTACCGTCGCGCTCACGACCGGCTGACGGAATGCCTGGTCGGGAAACGGATCTTTCGATTTCCCGGGGCCTGCCTCGTCTCATCCATCCGGCACTGGGCGTTCGCGGAATTCTTCGCGCTGCTCGTTTTCATCGCCGCCGGTTCAGGCGCCCGCACCGCCCCCGGGCTGGCGCAAGCGATCCTCGCTGCGATGCTGCTCGGTTTCGGCGTCGCCTGGGGTTCCATCCGCGGGGCAGCGATGAAGGCGCTCCGGTCCGTGGAACGGGACCTGCCGGTGGCCTGTTTGCTCCTGTCCCTCCTGCTCGAATCGGGGATGGGTGCCTCCTCCGCGTTGCACGAAACGTCGCGGTCGATCCCGGAAGGGGCGCTTGCGAGGGAACTGGGGGAGCTGGTCCGGGCGCGCTCGCTGGGCGTTCCCCGGGGCGAATCGATCGAACGATCCCGGCGGCGCGTGCCGGTCGAGGATTACCGGTTGTTCCTCAACCACGTTCTCCAGGGGGAGCGGCTCGGGATCGGGCTGTCGCGGTGCCTGCGGGAGCTTTCCGCGAACATGGTGGAGCGACAGGGGCACCGGGCGGAGACGATCGCCCAGCAGGCGGCGGTGAAGATGCTGTTCCCCCTGGTCTGTTTCATCTTTCCGGCCGTGTTCCTCATCATCCTGTCCCCGGTGATTTTGGATCTCTGGGACAGGTTCGCGGGGTGAACCCCATGAAACGCGCGCGACGAACCAGGCCACTTTCGGTGCTGGCCGCCGCCGTTCTCCTGCTCTGCGCGGCGGACATCGTACCTCTGTCCGCGGGATCGATGCGGGGAGCGGAACCGGCGCCCGATTCCGGCGGAGGCAGGTCGATCCTGCTGTCCGTGAAGATCCATGGGGCGAAACAGCGGGGCCGGAAGGTTTCCTTTTACAAGAGCGTGGCGAGACAGAGGAAGGCCCGCGGGGCCGGGGCCGCGACCCGGCGGGGAGCAGGTGAACCGGAGGGGGACCGCGGGGCTACCGGCGGCCCGAGTTCGCCATCGGGACGATGAGCTTCGGATTGCTCCCCGGACGGACGACGACGGTTTCCACCTTGTCCACCCCGAGCGGTTCGTTCACGAATCGCAGCCGCTGTTCTCCCGCCGGCAGGCGCACCCCGGTCAGCGGAGTCTCCCCGAGCAGGAGGTTTCCCAGGTAGACTTTCGCCCACGGGATCGCCTGGATCGCCTCCACCGTTCCGGTCAGGGGGCGCATTTCGGCGCGAAACGGCCGTCCCGCCGGGAACGAATCCGCGGGGACGGACAGGAGCTCGTACCCGTCTTTCGAGATGACGATGATCCGCCCCGCGATGGACGCCCTGTCGACCTGCAGCGGCGTCTTCCCGACGGACGCCCCGTTCTCCAGGGTCACGGAGGCTCCCGGGGGTTCGGTTTCGACCCGGACGAGGTCCGCCACCGGCTCCTTCGGAGCCGCGGGTGGTTCGGGATGCCGCGGAGGCGACGGCGTGGGGGAACCGGCGCGGCTCACATCCCTCTTCGGCAAAGCCGCGGGAGACATGTCGGGGAGTGCGGGAGCGCCCGGGATGGCGGAGGCCGCCGGGACGGGCCCCGGATCGATCGCGGGGCGTTCCCCCGCCTCCTTCCACAAAAGGACTCCTCCCACAACGACTGCCACGAACGCGGCGGCCGCGCCCGCCCGGGCCTTCCTTCCGCGCGCGCCGTAACCCTCTTCCCGCTCCTTCACCATCGAGGGATACGGTTCGGCCGCCGGATCCGGGGTCGTCTCCTCCTCCGGCGTACCGGGAAAGAGGGCGTCCCAGAAATCCGTCCTCTCCGGGATCGATGCCTGCGGGGGACCGACCTCGGCCAGCGCCGCGAGAAACTCCCCCGCCGTGGAGAATCGATCCGACGAGGCGGCCGCGACGGATTTCCGCAGTACCCGCGCCGCCTCGGGGGAAACCCCGGTGAACGCGAGCGTCGCCTCGTCGAACCGGAGGATCCTCTTCAGGATCTCTTCCGTGTCCTCCCCTTCGAACAGTCGGCGGCCGAGGAGCAGTTCCACGGAGATCACTCCCGCGGCGAACAGGTCGGAGGAGGAGGTCGCGCCGTCCCCAAGGACCCGTTCCGGGGAAAGGTACCCGGATTTCCCTGCGTGCGCACCCTCGATCCCGCGCGCCTCTCCCGCACCCCGCGATATTCCGAAATCCGTGATCTTCACAGCCCCGTTGCGGGACACCAGAACATTCGAGGGGGACACGTCGCGGTGAACGATCCCCTTCTCGTGGAGGTACGCGAGTCCCGACCAGAGCCCTTCGACCCAATGCCGCCAGACACCCGGGGGGATGGGGACGTGGAGCTGCCGGGCCTGCGCCGCCGCCTGCGCGAGGTTCCACCCTTCCACGTACTCCATGGCGAGGAAGCGGGCGTCCCCTTCCATGCCGTAATCGAAGACCTGGATCAGGTTGGGGTGGGAAAGGGAGGCGGCGAGGCGGGCCTCGCGGGCGAACAGTTCGCGGAAGCGCGGGTCCTCCGCATGGCGGGGGTGGACCACCTTCAAGGCGACCCGCTTCCGGAACCCCCCCTCTCCCGAGAGGCGGCACAGGTACACCTGCGCCATGCCCCCGGAGGCGATCCTCCGCAGGACGCGGTATTTCCCGAAACGGTCGGGGATCGGATCCCTCACCTGCCGCCGTCCTCTCAATCCATCCCTTGCGGCCTGGCGGGGAACTCCAGCTCGAAGACGGCGCCCCGGGGCGTGTTGTCCCTCATCCGGACTGCGCCCCCGTGATCGTTCGCGATCGCGCTCACGATGGCCAGTCCCAATCCCGTGCCACCCTCCCGCCGGGAAAAGTACGGCTCGAACAGGCGATCCCGGTCTCCCGGAGGGATTCCCGGCCCGTCGTCCGCCACGGCGATCCGCGCCTTCCCCGCCGCCACGTCGTTGGCGCAGGTCACCGTGACGGTCCCCCGCCCATCGAGGGCCGCGGCGGCGTTGTCGAGCAGGTTCGTGACGGCCCGGCGGATCTGGAACGGATCGAACCAGACACGGGGATGCCCTTCCGCGCGGAACTCCCAGCGGATCCCCGGGTGGGACGTCCGGTACGTCTCCACGACGTTGCGGATCTCCGCCGGCAGGTCCCCTTCCGAGATCCGCGGGGCCGGCATTCTGGCGAAGCGCGTGAACTCGTCGACCAGGTGCTTGAGCGTGCTCACCTCCGAAAGGATCGCCTGCGTGCACTCCTCGAAGACGGGATCCCCGGCATGCGCCGCGGCGTATTTCCGCTGCATCCTCTCGGTGGAGAGCTGGATCGGTGTGAGGGGATTGCGGATATCGTGCGCGATCCGCCGGGCCACCTCCCGCCACGCCAGGATGCGCTGGAGACGCATCGCCTGCGAGAGGTCGTCGAACGCGGCGACCAGCCCCATGTACTCTCCCGCGTCGTCGCGCAGCGCGGTGATGCTCACGCGGAACGCGACGCGCTTCTCCCCCACGGTCAGCTCCACCTGGCGCTCGATCTGCCCCCCCGAGGCTTCCGCCGCCTCGCGGTAGAGGCCTCGGATCGCCTCGTAATGCTCCTCCTGCACCACTTCGCGATACAACCGTCCCACGGCTCCGTGGGTGGGGAGCTGTAAGAGACGTTCCGCGACCTTGTTGATCATCGAGATCCTGCCGTGGCGGTCGGTGACGATGACGCCCGTGGAGATGTTGTCGAGGATCGTCTCGATGAACTGCGTGCGGCGGCCCAGTTCGTCGTAGGCCCGCGTCAGGGAGGCGTTGGTCTCCTCCAGGTTCCCTTTCATCGCCTTCAGGTCCGCCGTCATCCGGTTGAACGAGGCGACCAGGGTCCCGAACTCGTCGTCGGAGCGGTAGTCCAGGGAGACTTCGAGGTTCCCCCCCGCCACCTTTTCGGTGCCCTCCGCGAGCATCTGCACCGGCACGGTGATCTGCCGCGCGAGGTAGATCCCCATCCAGGATGCCGCGAAGACGATGAGGAGCGTGATGAGGATGAGGATGCCGACGTAACTCGCCCGGATCGGATCGTCGAGCAGCCGGACCTGGTGGTACTCGTCGTACGCCTTCGCGATTCCGCGGATCCGGGCCGTCTCGGCGGGGGGGAGAGGTCGAACCGCGACGACGACGACGCCTCCGGGGGTGCGACGCCAGGCGGCGGCGAACTCGTCCCCGATCAGGGTCCCCTCCCCGTCCTCCTTCACCGCCTTGATCCGGGTGAGGACCTCCGCCCCGACCCCCGGCGGAACCTCGCCGTCCCGTGCGACCTCGGCGCCCTTCTCGTAGAAGAGGAGCGCGGTGCCCGGGGGCCCCAGGGTCCGGGCCGACTCGAGAACCCGCGGAAAGGAAGCGGCGTCGACCGTGCCCGACAGCCCGGCAGCGGCGCTCTCCGCGGCAGGCGTGAGCGCGAGGGCTTCCGCTTCCAGGCGCTCCCTCGCGATATCGATCGCGCCGGTGAGCGCCTGCCCCACCCTGCTGCCGATCCACGACTTGATGCTCGTCGTCGTGATGTTCGTCGCGGCGATGAAGAGGAGGATCGTGGGGATGAGGGAGAAGGAGATGAAGATGAGGACGAGACGGGACCGGATCTTCGCCCCGAGGATGTTCCGTCGCCGGTCCAGGAGAATCTTGAAGACGTTCCGCGTGACGAGGAAGATCAGGAGGACCACGAGGATGACGTTCAGGTTGATCAGCGCGAAGATGACGATGTTGCTCGCGAAGGCGACCGATCCGCGGAACGCGGCAAGGTACGCCTCGAGGAACGTCAGCGCCGCGACGAGGGCCGCGACGATCCCGATGGCCCACCGCTCCCTCCGCCGCTTCGCGGAGTCCGCTCCCCGGTCCCGGCCGGCCGGTTCGACGGGGGGAAGATTCATCGGGCCTGGAGGGCCCCGCGGGCCCAGTCGGTCTCGACGTCCCACAGGGAGGAGAAGAAGAAGATGGACCGGAGCGGCTCGGAAAGCCCCACCTTGTCCAGCCGGGCGCGGACGCGGGCCCGGTACGGCTTCCCCCGTTCGATGTCGCCGGCCACGGGGACGATCACCTCGAAGCGCGTCATCCGGTCGAGGGCGGAGAGGACGTCCGGCAGCAATTCGTCTCCGTCGTCGCGGTGGAGGCGGTAGACGCGGGACAGGGCGTCGTACCGGACGGAGCGGGTGTACTGGACCTGCCCCACGGACTGGTTGAACCAGTTCCGATACACGCGCTCGACCAGGACGGTGGTCTTGAAGGTGATCTCGATTCCGCTCTTCAAGGCTTCGACCATTCCGGGGGGAAACGCGTTCTGGAGGGTGAAGCGCACCCGGGCCTCTCCGGAGCGGATCTCGCCGGACACGTCGGAGATCTTCGGAGTCGCCGGGGCGGCGAGGGGCCGCCCGGGAAAGGCCACGAGGAGAGACAGCGTGAAAAAGGCCAGCAGGACGCGCACTTCCACCCCCCGGGCCATTATACGGTGTGACGGATGCCCCACGGGCTCTATTTCCGGAACAGCCAGAAAAGGAGGGAGATGAGAATGCTGATGACGATGCAGGTCGCAAGGGGGAAATGAAACGTGAAGTTATCCCGGCGGATGGTGATGTCTCCGGGCAGCCGGCCGATCCACCCGATCTTGTCCGACAGAACGAAGAGGGCTCCGACCGCCGCGACCAGGAGCCCCGCGGCGATCATCGCTTTCCCGAGGTCGCTCCGCACCGGGCTCACCTCTCCCCGAACAACTCGTCCTGGACGGCCGTCTTCGGGATCGCGATCCCGAGATGCTTCCATGCCGAAGGGGTGGCCACCCGTCCCCGCGGGGTGCGCTTGAGGAAACCCCGCTGGATGAGGAACGGCTCGTAGACGTCCTCGATCGTGTCCCGCTCCTCGCTGACGGAAGCGGAGATCGTTTCCACGCCGACGGGGCCGCCCCCGAACTTCTCGAGGACCACGCGCAGGATCTTCCGGTCCATCACGTCGAGCCCCTCCCGGTCCACCTCCATCCGCAGCAGCGCGTGGTCTGCGATCTCCCGGGTGATCGCGCCGTCCCCCGTCACCTGGGCGAAATCGCGGACGCGCCGCAGGAGCCGGTTCGCGACGCGTGGCGTGCCCCGGGAGCGGCGGGCGATCTCCCCCGCACCGGCGTCGTCGACGGCGATGCGCAACGACGCCGCGGAACGCCGGATCACCTCCTTCAGTTCCTCCGTCCCGTAATACTCGAGCCGCAAAGGGACCCCGAACCGGTCCCGCAGGGGAGAAGTGAGCAGTCCGGTGCGCGTCGTTGCGCCCACCAGGGTGAATTTCGGGAGAGAGAGGCGGATCGATTTCGCCGACGGACCCTGCCCGAGGATGATGTCGAGCGCGAAATCCTCCATCGCCGAGTAGAGCAACTCCTCGACCACGCGGCTCAGCCGGTGGATCTCGTCGATGAAGAGGACGTCCCCGGACTCGAGCGCCGTGAGGATCGCGGCGATGTCCCCTTTCCGCTCGATCGCGGGGCCGGAGGTCGTGCGGATCCCCACCCCCATCTCGTTGGCGACGATATGGGCGAGCGTCGTCTTCCCGAGGCCCGGCGGGCCGGACAGGAGGACGTGGTCGAGGGGCTCGCCCCGCCCTTTCGCCGCGGCGATGTAGGTGCGCAAGTTCGCCACGATCGCGGACTGTCCGATGAATTCGGCGAACCGCTTCGGCCGCAGGGAGAGATCGACGGGAATTTCACTTCCGGCGGCCGCCGGATCGACGACCCGGCCGCCCGGAGCGTCCGCGCCTTTCCGCTCCTCCGCCACGCGTTACCGGCCCCCCGACAGGCGGCGCAGCGACTCGCGGATCAGGAGATCCGCGGAGAGGTCCGCGCCTTTCTCGCGCCGGGCGGCCGCGACCGCCAGCTGCGCCTCCGTGCGCGAGAACCCGAGCGCCGCGAGCGCCTCCGAGGCCTGCGCCTCCGGCGCCGTCGGGACGTCGGTTCGCTCCTCACCCGAGGCGGCGAACTCGACCGACACTTTTTTCAGCCGGTCCGGCAGTTCCAGGGCGATGCGCTGTGCGAGTTTCTTCCCGATCCCGGGCACGCGCGTGAATGCGACGGCGTCTTCCCGCGCGCACGCCGCGAGGACGCCGGGGACGCCGAGGACCGACAGCACGGCCAGGGCAGATTTCGGTCCCACGCCGCTCACGCCGATCGTCGCCAGGAAGATCTCCCGCTCCGTGTCGGTGGAGAATCCGTACAAGTCGGCGCCGCCTTCCCGGAGATGGAGGTGCGTGCGGAGGAGGAAGCTCTCCCCCTCCGGTGGAAGCTCCTTGCGGGTTGCCGCGGAAACGTGCGCGCGGAACCCGATCCCGGCGCACTCCACCACCACGAAATCCTTCCCGCCCCCGGACAGGCGCCCACGAAGATGATCGATCATCGGGAGCTATATTACCACGGCGCCGCAATTCGATCGCCACACCCTGTTCCCCGGGTAAACAGGGCGCCCGCCAGATGCACGCTTCTCCGCAGGGGGCGTCCCCGGTCGTGCCCCCCGTTTTTCCTACATCGGGGGTACCCCAGCGGCGCGAAGCTCGTATTGGGGCATCCGGTCGCAGCTCCCCGGCTGCATCCAGCGAACGTGCCCTGCGTTCATCTCCCCGTCTTCTGCCATGCTGCATCCATCAGAGAGACATCGTCCCCCAAAAATGCGCGGGGTCTCCGCCGGTTCCGCACGAGCGACCTTCGCTCCGGGGACCCCCCTGCGTCGTGCGCTCTGACGTGCGGGCGCCGCATGGGATGATTGAGTGTCGGCCGAGCTACAGGTCTCTTGTTACGGCGCGGCAGAAGGCCATGGCGAGGGCGTCGGAGGCGTCCGGGGGGATCGGATCCCGGATGCCGAGAAGGCGGGCGACCATCCCGGCCACCTGCTCCTTGGGGGCGGCGCCGTACCCGGTGGCCGCGGCCTTGATCTCCTTGGCGCTGTATTCGTGGACGGCGACGCCGTGGGCGCCGCAGGTGACGATGGCGGCACCGCGGGCCTGGCCGAGCTTGAGGGCCGAGGAGGCGTTTTTCGCGAGGAAGACCTTCTCCACCGCGGCCTCCGCGGGACGGTGGAGGAGGATCAGCCCGGTGAGCTCCCGGTGGATCCGGAGGAGACGGTCGGGGAAGGACGCCTCCCCTTCGAGGCGGATGACGCCCCAGGCGACGGGCGTGACCGCGTTTCCCCGTACGTCGACGATCCCGTACCCGGTCCGCACCGACCCAGGATCGATCCCGAGAATCCGACGAGTTTTCACGAGCGTATTCCTTTCAAGGGGACATTCCTGCCAGGGGGGGACATTCCTGCCAAGGGGGGACATTCCTGGTTCTGATTGGAGAGGAAGGGAAGGAGTGTCCTCCCACTGCGGGAAGGAGTGTCCTCCCACTGCAGGGATAAAGTGTCCTGCGCCAGTTCCGGCCTCAGCCGAACGCCTCCACGTCCTCGTCGGAGATGTCGAAGTTCGCCCAGACGTTCTGGACGTCGTCGGACTCCTCGAGGGCGTTCATCATCTTGAGCATCGTCTCGGCGGCCTTTCCCTCGAGATGCACCGTGGTCTGGGGAACCATCGCCACCTCGGCGGCGGAGATCTTCACCGCCTTCTCCTCCAGCCCCTTCTTCACCTCCTCGAAGACCTCGGGCTCGCACCGGACTTCGTATTCGTGGGACTCGGGATCGCTGTCGACGTCGTCGGCGCCGAGGTCGAGGGCCAGCTCGATCAGCTTCTCTTCCCCGATGGACTCCTTCAGGACGCTGATCGTCCCTTTCTTGCCGAACATCCAGTTGACGCACCCCGTCTCGCCGAGGTTGCCGTTGTACTTCGTGAACGTGTGCCGGAGGTCGGCCACCGTCCGGTTCTTGTTGTCCGTGAGGACCTTCACCAGGACCGCCACGCCGCTGGGCCCGTACCCTTCGTACATGTACTCCTCGTACGAGACGCCTTCGAGGTCGCCCGTCCCCTTCCTGATCGCGCGCGAGATGTTGTCGTTGGGCATGTTGACCGCCTTGGCAGCCAGGATCGCGGCCCGGAGGCGGGCGTTCCCCTCGGGGTCGCCGCCGCCGATCTTCGCCGCTGTGATCAGTTCGCGGGTGATCTTGGTGAACGCCCTTCCGCGCAGGGCGTCCGCTTTCCCCTTCTTGTGCTTGATCGAGCTCCACTTGTTGTGTCCGGACATGGGCGGGGCGCTCCGTGATCGTGGTGTGTTCGGATGAGCAAACGAAAGGCCCCTGCTCCGTTTCCGGCGCAAGGGCCCAAGGTTCAATTCGGCGGCGACCTACTCTCCCACGGGGGTAACCCCGCAGTACCATCGGCGCTGGAGAGCTTAACTTCCGTGTTCGGGATGGGAACGGGTGTTGCCTCTCCGCCATCG
>JACZKY010021309.1_pt1 | contig 23732 bp, 22 predicted proteins | sample 8237611 | NCBI WGS metagenome assembly JACZKY01 (sample SAMN16148055, study PRJNA663545) | marine sediment metagenome | biome: sediments and biomass from bioreactor inoculated with such sediments; feature: coastal sediments; material: methane- and iron-fed bioreactor; isolation source: Bothnian...
CGATGTAGGTGGCCAGGTAGTTGCTGATCACCATGTACGCCACCCCGCCGATGATGGCCCCGTAGAGATTTCCCGCCCCGCCGATCAGGACCGCGAAGATGACCTCCACGTTCCGGTGGGGGTCGATGAAGCTCGGCGTCACGTAGCCGTAGTTCATGATCGTGAGCGCCCCGGCGAATCCCGCCAGGCCCCCCGAGATGGAGTACGCCGCCCACTTGTAAAGGAACGTGTTGTACCCGAGGAACCTGGCGCGGGTCTCGTTCTCCTTGATCATCCGGAGCAGGATGCCGAAGGGGGAAGAGGTCATCCGCTTCAACAGGTAGAAGGTCAGGAGCAGGCATAGGAGCGAGAGGACGAAGATCGCCCTCCGGTCCTGCACGTCGAAGAACCCGACCTTGCTGAAGTGGGCCGACATCCCGTCCTCGCCCCCGGTGTACTTCGAGAAGGCGATCAGGACGAGAAAGTGCCCGATCTGGTTGAACGCCAGGTTGATGAGCGCGAAGGCCGCGCCGGTCGTCCGGACGATGATGGGCCCGATGAGGGCTCCCGCGGCGGCGGCCGCCGCCACCGCGAAGGGGAGGGCGAGAAACGGGTTCGGAGAGAGGTGCTCCGCGAAGAGGGTCACCGCGTACGCGCCGGAACCGAGGAACAGCATGGGCCCGAAGGAGAGGCGTCCCATGAACCCGTAGAGAAGGTCGAAGGAAAGGACGAAAATACAGAAGATGATGAAGTCGGTCGTCCGCTGGATTTTCAGAAACGGCAGCAGCAGAAGTAATCCCGCGGCAATCAGCAGAACGTCGAACTTCTTCCAGGGTATTTTCACAGGTAACGCTCCACGGAGTCCGGTGCCTCGATCTCGGTCCGCGTCCCCAGCTCCCGCACGATCTTGCCCTCCTTCATCAGGTAGACGCGGTCCGCCAGGCGCGCGATCACGGGGAGGTTCTGCTCCACGATCAGGAAGGAGAGCCTCCCCTTCATCCCGTCTAGGAGACGGAAGATGTCCTCGATGGTGCCTGCGGCCAGCCCTTCCGTCGGCTCGTCGATGAGAAGGAGCCTGGGGGAGCCGACCAGGGCGCGCCCGATGAGCAGGATCTGGCGCTGCCCGCCGCTTAAAGACCCGGCCGGGCCGTCCAGGAACTTCGCCATCGGGGGATAAGTGGCGACGATCCGGTCGACGGCGTCCTTGACGCGCTCTCCCGTAACGTGCGCCGCCAGCTCGATGTTCTCCCGGACGGTGAGCTTGCCGAAAACCCGCTTGTCCTGCGCGACGTACCGGATACCCGTGCGGGCCACGCGCTGCGGAGGCGTTGCCCCGAGATCCTTTCCGTCGAAACGTACCGTCCCGGCCGCCCGGGGGAGGAATCCTGCGATCGTCCGCAGGAGGGTGGTCTTCCCCGCGCCATTCCGGCCCGCGATGAAGACCATTTCGCCGCCCGCGACGGCGAGGGACACGCCGTGCAGCACCTTGGCGCTTCCGTACGCCAGATCGACCGATTCCACGGAAAGCAGCGGCCCGCTCATGCGCGTCCCCAATACACCTGGCGAACGAGCGGTTCCTCGATCACTTTCCTCGGGTCTCCCTCCGCGATGAGCTTTCCCTCGTGCATCACGCTCAGCCGGGAGACCAGGTCGACGATCCGCGAAATCTTGTGCTCGATGATGACCAGGCTGAAGGACTCCTTGACCCGGTGGATCAGTTCCAGAACCTCGCCGATCTCCCCGTCGGAAAGCCCCGCGAACGGTTCGTCCAGGAGGAGGACCGTGGGGCGGAGCGAAAGCGCCAGGGCGATCTCGAGCTTCCTCTTGTCGCCGTAGGAAAGGGAGGAGGTCCCGCTGGACGCCTTCCCCTCCAGGCCGACCATCGCGAGCGCCTCCCCGCACGCTTCCGCGATCTCCGGACGTCCGGCGTCGCCGAAAAAGAACCCCCCTCCCCGGGAACGGCCGTCCCCGGACCGCACGACGGCGAGAACCAGGTTTTCCCGGACGGAAAGCTGGTCGAACACGGAAACGAGCTGGAAGGTCCGGATGATGCCGCGGGCGACGCGCTCGTGAGCCGGGCACCGGGTGACGTCGTCCCCACGGAACAGCACCGTCCCCTCGGTGGGGGGGAACATGCCGGTAAGGAGGTTGAAGAAGGTGGTTTTCCCGGCGCCGTTGGGGCCGATGATGCCGGCCGCTTCCCCATGGAGCAGGCTGTAGCTCACGCCGGACACGGCGACGAAACCGTCGAACTTTTTCGTCACGCCCCGGGTTTCGAGAATCGCGCTCTCTGGCAAGGAGGCCTCCAGGCGGCAAAGGCCGGGGGAGGGGGAAGCGCCCCCCTCCCCCCGGCGGATCAGTATCCCAGGTCCTTCAGCGACGGGAGATAGTCCTCACCCGTGTAGGTGTCCACGATCTTGACCAGGTCCCACTTGGGATCCTTCCGTTCCTTCGGTCCCTTTCCCACCACGACGAACGCGCCGTACTTGAAAAGGGGCTGGTGATCCTCCCGCCAGCTTCCGGGCCCCTTCATCGAATCGAAATTCGGCGACTTCATCAGCGCTTTCGCCACGGCGTCCGGATCGGTGGACTGGGCCAGCTCGATCCCCCGCAACGCCTCCTTCGTGCCGATGTACGCCATCGCGGAGTACGGATCGGGAGGATAGCCGTACTCCTTCCGGAACTTCTGCTCGAAGTCGTCCGCGGCCTTCGCGACGGCGGCGTCCTTGAACCCGTCCATGTTGTAGTACCAGGACATGAGGGAGTATACGCCCTCGAGCGCCTCGGCGGGAACGCCGCTGCCGAACACGTTGGTCATCCAGTTGAACCAGATCTTCGACTGTTTCTTGATCCCGACCTCGTACGACTGCTTGAGGACGTTGATGGCGTCCACGCCCCAATGGGCGAGCATCACGATCTCGGGTTTCATCTCGGAGATCTTGGTGAGGTACGGGGTGAAGTCGCTCGTGCCGACCGGCGACTCGAGGTATTCGGCCTTCACGCCGAGCTTCGCGAAGGCGTCTTTCGCGCCCGACCACTGGTCCTGCCCGAAGGCGTAGGCCGGCCCGAAGAAGACGATCTTCTTGTGGCCCAGGGTCTTCGCAATGTACGAAGCCCCCGCATACCCGGCAGCGTAGGCGCTGCCGTGCACCGCGAAGGTCGTCGGGGCGATCTCGGCTTTTTCGAACATCTTGAGCGCGACGACGTTCACGGGGAAGTAGAGGATCGGAGACTTCTTGACTTCCTTGTTGAGAGCCCCCGAGATGGGGGCGAACGTCTGGCCCACGAGAAGGTGGACTTTTTCCTCGGTGACGAGCTCGCGGAACCGGCGGATGGCGACGTCGGGCTTGGTCTCGTCGTCCCGCACCACGAACTCGACCGGCACCTTCTTCCCGCCCAGCTTGACGCCCCCGGCGGCGTTGATGTCCTTCAACGCGAGCTTCGCCCCGTCGAGTTGGACCGGCCCGACGGGCGATGCCGCCCCCGTTAGGCCGAACATCAGGCCGACCTTGAGCTTGTCCGGTCCCGCCGCTCCCGCTGCCGCCGGGACCAGGAGGGCCAGGGAGACCAGGACGGCGAAAACCGTTTTCCAGTTGCATCCCGAACCGTTCATACGAGAACTCCTTTCTTCTCCGGTCTGATCTTCCGGGTTCTGCGCCCCGATCGCGCGGGGACTTTTTCGCCTCAAAGGGCCGCCAGGAACTCCTCGGACGTCATGACGCGCCCGATCTTCGGGAAGATCCATTTCTCCGCGTACTTCTGCTCCTCGTCGGTATCGGTGGCCGTGCAGTCGGAAAGGACCACCACGCGGTACCCCTTGTCGTAGGCCGACCGGGCGGACGACTCGACGCACCAGTTCGTGTGGAACCCGGTGAAGGCCACCGTCTCGATCTCGTTCGCGCGCAGGAGGTAGTCCAGCGGAGTGGAGTGGAACGCGTCGAGCGTCATCTTCCCCGCGACGACGATGTCGCCGGGTTTCGGGGTCAGCTCCTTGATGATCTCCGGCCCGGGCGTCCCCTTGAGCCATGCCCCGGTGCCCCAGTCGGCCTTCATGTCCATCTCGATCCCCCGGAGCCCTTCGCACCCGGGGCCACCCCTCTTCAGCTCGGGGAACCCCTTCTCGAACGGCTGGAACGGGACGAAGAAGATCTTCACCTTCCCGCGGGCCTTGTCCAGAAGGTTCTGGAGGTTCTTGATCACGCCGCGCTGCGCCAGCTGGTCCTTGATGTAGGCGTACATCGTGCCGCCCGGCGAGAGGAAGTCGTTCTGCGCCTCGATCAGGACGATCGCGGTCTTCTCCGCATTGATCTTCACGTTCTTGGCCATTAGTGCGTTCTCCTTTCCTGTTTCAATGGATGTTGGATTCCGGCGTCTTAGACGCCTCCGGTTCCGCAAGCACCAGTGCGAGAACCTTCCTGTTGTGTTTCCGGAACGCCGCTTCCGCGAGCTCGGGGTCCCGCTGCCGAAGGGCGCGCACGATATCCCGGTGATCCTCGAGCAGCTCGGGAAGGATGGGGGTGATCCGCATGGCGAGAGGGCGGGCCTTGTTCTTGATGCTTTCCAGCATCTCCTTAAGCACGGTGTTCCCGCAGGCGGCGTACACGCCGGAGTGGAATTCGAAGTCGGAGCGGGAATATCCGACGAGGTTTTCCTCGGCGACCAGCTTTTCCTGCTCGCGGATGGATGCCTCCATCTTTTCCAGCGCGCGGTCGGGAATGGAACCCACCGCCAGCCGGGCGGCCATCCCCTCGAGCACTTCGCGCACGGCGTAGAGTTCCGCCGCTGCGTCGCGGGTCAGCTCGACAAGGAACACCCCCCGGTTGGGAACGTTCCGGACAAGCCCTTCCTGCTCGAGCCGGCGGATCGCCTCCCAGATCGGGGTCCGGCTGGCGCCGAGCTTCCGGGTCAATTCCTCGACGTTGATCCGGCTTCCCGGGGAAAACCGGTACTCCGCGATCATCTTCTTGATCCGCGTGTAAGCCAGTTCGCTGAGGTTGATGCTGACGAGCTTGCCTGCCATGCCGTCCCCCGGTCCGAGCTTCCCCCGCAGACCATAAGTATAAAAAAGGGGAGCGCGTGTCAAGAAATAATTTCATGAAATATGAAATATGAAATCTTTGCCGCGCCTTTCCCGGTTCCCTCTGTTCCGGCGGGCATGCGGTAGTCTGGAAATAGTAAGTCATTGATTTAATTGTAGATGCATGAGGTTTCATTGCATGTGAGGACTTCTTGTTGACTTCGGGCGGATTGGCGTTGCGAGCCGGTCACCCCTGCCGTAAAGGCCGGGACGCCATCGTTACGAACGATGAACTGGCGGAAGATCCGGGTATCGGGAAATGGCGGGTTTCCGAGCGATCCCGCGATCGAAACCGCTTGACGGTCGAACGAAAAAAGGGCCTGGCCGTTCCCGGCCAAGCCCTTGATTTTGCATGGTGGCCCCTCCCAGAATTGAACTGGGGACACGAGGATTTTCAGTCCTCTGCTCTACCATCTGAGCTAAAGGGCCACCCGAAGGAACTGTGGATTATATCGGCGGATTCCCGCGGGTGTCAAGGGCGGGCGGCGGCGCGTCCGCGGGACGGGAGGCGTCCTGCGGAGGGGGCGTTGCCTCCGGTTCCATCCGCGGTTCGACGTACAAGGCGTCGGTCCGGATGACGAGGGTCTTGCACACCTTGTCGTGGAGCCCCTGCTTCCGGGGGTCGAAGGCCGCCCAGAGATACCCGATGTTGAACGTCAGGTCGCACAGGAAGTACCCCATCCAGCGCAGGAACGCCTTCCGGTAGTTGAGGGGCGTCCCGTCCTCGTTGATCACCTTGATCCTCAGGATCATCTTGCCGAAGGTCTGCCCGCAGCTCCCGTGCAGGTAGACGTAGTAGAAGACGGGGAACATGAAGAAGAACGCGAGGCGCAGCAGGTTGGGGAGGGAGAACCCTTCGCCGACGTCGCCTTCATCCAGGCCGCTGCCGGTCCACAGCCCCGCTTCGCTGCCGAACCGGTCCGCGATGTAGACGAGGTTGAATGCGGCGACGATCAGCACCACATCGATGAACCGGGCCGCGGCGCGCGACCAGAACCCCGCGTAGGGGATATTTTCCTTCATCCGTTCCTTTTCCGTTTCGTTCAGGGCGACTCTTCCTCGAAATGGTACATCACCATCGACAGAACCGCGAGGGCCGCCGTCTCCACGCGCAGGATCCGGCTTCCCAGCCCCGCGCACCGGCACCCCGCCGCCACGGCTTCCCGGACCTCGTCGGAGGAAAACCCCCCTTCCGGCCCCACCACGAGGGCGACGCTCTTCACTCCCCGCATCCCGGCGAGGACCCTCTTCAGGGAGAAGCCCCTTTCCCCCTCGTAGAAGACGATCCCGCCTTCGTGCCGCGCGGCATCGAGCAGCGCCTCGTTGAAAGGGACGATCCCGGACACCTCGGGAACACGTCCCGAGCCGCACTGCTTGGCCGCCGACAGGGCCACGCGCTCCCAACGCAGAAGCCGCTTCTTCGCGTCGGACGGGTCGACCCGGGGGATCGTTCGGGACGACCGGAACGGGATGACTCTCGAGACGCCCAGTTCCGTCGACTTTTCCAGGATGAAGTCCATCTTGTCCGCCTTCGGAAGCCCCACGAGGAGGGTGACGGCGACGGGGGGAGGCGGCTCCGGCGCGAACGTCTCGAGAATTTCCGCGCGCAGGGAGCGCGAGGTCGCCTCGAGGATGCGCATACGGTACCGTGTCCCTTCCTCGTCGAAGGCGTGGAAGCTGTCTCCCACGGCGAGGCGCAGCGACCGCAGCATGTGCCCCGCCTCTGTCCCCGACAGGACGGCGGTGTCTCCGGAGACGTTCTTTCGATGGACGAGGAAGGTGGGCATCCCTAGCGACCCTCTTACGGCCGTTTCCCGTTGCCCAGGAGCAGGGCGGCCCACTGGCCGTCCGTCGCTTTCTCGATAAGGGATGCGCCATGCCCGGCGTATTCCTCCACGACCCAGCCGCTCTTCTCCGTAAGGATCCCGGAAAGGACGAGACGCCCTTCCGGAGCGCACCGGGCGACGAGTTCCCCGGCCAAATCGACAAGGATCTCGGCGATCAGGTTGCCGAGCACCAGGTCGAACTCTCCCTCGATCGAGGACAGGACCGTGCCTTCCGACCGGAATGCGGCCTCCACGCCGTTCAGGGCCGCGTTTTTCTCCGCGACTTCCACCGCCACCGGGTCGGTGTCGATGCCGATGACCCGCTCCGCGCCCAGGCGCGCAGCCGCGATCCCCAGGATTCCGGTCCCCGTGCCGATATCGAGGACCTTGCGGGGAGAGGAGGGGGCGCGTTCGAAGACGTCCTCGATGAAGCGCAGGCACATCCGGGTGGTTTCGTGCGTCCCGGTCCCGAACGCCTGCCCCGGATCGACCGTCAGCACCACATCGCCCTCGGCAGCGTGGAATTCTTCCCAGGACGGCTTGATGACCAGCTTGCGGCCGACCTTCCGGGCCCGGAAATGCTCCTTCCACTTCTCCGCCCACCCCGAATCGGTGATCTCGGCGGCGCTGTCGAACGCCTCGGGTCCCTTCCCGAACGACTCCGCGAGCACGGGGAGGAAATCGAGGAAGCTCCTTTTCAGCTCCCCGAGGTCGGTGTCCCAGGGGAAATACGCGGTCAGCTTGGCGACGGCGGGCGGCGGAGGGATCGGATCGGCGGGGTCGCCGGAAGCGCCGAGCAGGAGCTCGTCGTAGGCCATCCCGAGGGAGCCGCGGTCCATCAGGAACTGGGTGACCGCGTCGATCGCCTCCCGGCGGACCTCCACGGTGAACGATTTCCAGCGGGTCATCCCTTTTCCTTTCCCGATCCTCCGTCGACGATTGCCTGCGCCTGGGCGGGAACGCGTCCCGCCGGGGCGGTACGCCGAACACTGCAAAGTATCATCTTACGCTTTGAACCGCAAAACCGGGACGTTCATGAGAACTTCCGCAGTTTGGGGACAGAGATGATCGGACCGCAGAATAGTGCGTGGAGCAACAAAACCGGGACGTTCATGGAACCGCAGAACTGAACCCGAAAATCCAAAACCGCTATCTTACGCCTCCCAGTTCTGCGGCTCCATGAACGTCCCCGTTTTGCGGCTCCGGTTTTCGACTCGTTTCATGGATTCTGCGGTCTGGATGTCTGTCCCCCTTTTGCGGAAGTTCTCATGAACGTCCCGGTTCTGCGGGTTTTGCGGGTTCTGCGATCAGAACCACCAGGAAGGAAATGACGTAGATCCCCAGCAGCGGCCCCATCATCAGCAGCATGTTGTAGATGTCCGGCGTCGGGGTGATGAGCGCCGCAAGGACCGTGCAGACGACCACGGCGTGCCGCCAGCGTTTCCGGAAGAAGTCGGTTTTCAGCCACCCCAACCGCGCCAGGAAAAAGGAGACCAGGGGAAGCTGGAAGGCCAGCCCCAGGGCGATGAGCATCCCGCCGCAGAAGTGAACGAACTTCTTCACGGAAATGAGGGCCCTCAGCTCCGCGGTCTCGAACCCCACGAGAAAGCCGATCCCCGCCGGCAGGATCACGAAGTACCCGAGCAGAGCCCCGCACAGGAACAGGGCGGACGCCACCACGATGACGGGAACACCCCACATCCGCCAACCGGGGATGCGCGGCAGGATCACCCCGCGCCACAGGAAGTAGCCCGCCAGGGGGAGCGTCAGGACGAACGCGCCGTAGACCGACAGGGACGCCAGGGCGATGAACCCCTCATCCGGCGAGAAGGATACGAGTTTCCTCCCCAGCAGACGCACCAGCACCGCCAGCGCCCGCTCCGAGAAGTAAAAACAGGCAAAAGCCAGGCAGAAAAACGTTGCGACGCAAGCGGTCAACCCCTTGCGCGCTCTTTCCACCTCGGAGATGATCCTGGTGACCGGGTTTTCCAGCGGGGCGGTTTCCTTTCGCGGCGCGGGATCTCCCCGGCCCGAAACGTCATCTTATCGCATAGAAACAACCGGCAGGACAAGGAGAGTGCATTGGCCCGTTTCGACGACGAATACGTTCCCACTTCCGCGATGGCCATCTACGCCCACCCCGACGACATCGAGTTCACGATCGGAGGCACCGTGGCGAAGTGGGCCGACGCGGGATGCGAGGTCACCTTCGTGTTGCTCACCAGCGGCAATTCCGGCACCCACGACACGAAATATACGAGGAAATCGCTCGCCCGCGTCCGGGAGCGGGAGGAGAGGGACTCGGCACGGATCCTCGGCGCCTCGCGGGTCGTGTTCTTGAGGAAGCCCGATTGCGAGCTCGTGCCCACCCTGGCCCTCCGGAAGGAGCTGGTCCGGCAGATCCGCCGACGCCGGCCGGAGGTCGTCCTGTGCAACGATCCGCAGGCGCTCTTCTTCGGAGACCACTACATCAACCACCCGGACCACGTCGCGGCGGGGAAGATGGCCCTCGAAGCGGTGTTCCCCTGCTCCGAGATGGAGCTGCTCTGGCCGGAAGCGGGGCGGGCCCACAAAGTCCATGCTGTCTACATAAGCTCGACGCACCACCCCGACGCCTGGATCGACGTCGGGAAAACGATCGGCCGGAGGATCGAGGCGCTGCATGCGCATAAAAGCCAGATGGGGGAGCGGGACATCGCCCCCCGGATCCACGGGTGGGCAATGGAAGAGGCGCGGCGCGCCCCCGCGAGGAAAGACGGCGGGAAAGGGGCCGCCCGCAGGCCGAAGTACGCCGAGGCGTTCCGGATCATGCGGCTTCTGAAGGACGAGCCCGGCGGCGACGAATGACCCGTGTCGCCCCGCGCGGCGGTCAGGCGACCCGGTTCTTCAGGTGCCGCCGGACGTACCAGACGATTCCCGCAAGCAGCACCGAGCCGATCGCCAGGTCGAACCGGTGGAAGTACCCCCGCAGGATCGGCCAGTTCTCCCCCAGCTTCATCCCGATATACGCGAGCCCCAGGCACCAGGGAAGCGACCCCGCGAAGGTGTAGGCGATGAACCGCGTCATGTCCATCTTCGCCACGCCGGCGGGGAAGGCGATGAAGGTGCGGATGACGGGAAGCAGCCGGGCGACGAAGACCGTCGCCTCCCCGTGGCGCTGGAACCACCGGTCGGCCAGGTCGAGGTCGTGGTGCGACATCAGGATGTACTTCCCGTATTTCTCGACCAGCGGGCGGCCGCCGTACATCCCCAGGTAGTACGCCGGGACCGAGCCGACCACGCACCCGAAGGCGCCCGCGAGCGACACCGCCCAGAGCGTGTGCTCCCCCTTGAACACGAGGTAGCCGGAAAACGGCATGATCACTTCCGAGGGAAGCGGGATGCAGGCGGACTCGATCGCCATCAGCAGGACGATCCCGGGGAGGCCGAGCCCGGAGATCACGTAGATGACGAAGCTCGCGAGGATTTCGAGGATGCGGGTGACCATCGCCCCGATATTTTAGCGGAATCCCGACGGAGGGGATATCCGAAACCTCGAAAACCCGAAAAGCTGAAAACCCACCGCCACCGGCCGTTCCTGCCGTAAACTGAAAGGGCGGGGCGATTCTTTTAACGGGAAGGGGCGCCGCCGATGATCAAGGACCCGGTCGTCCTCCTGCAGGACCTGGTGCTGTCGCTGTCCGACGCACTCGACTTGGTGCATCTCATCGCCGTCGACCACCAGCTTCGCGTGGCGTATATCGCCCTGCGGCTCTCCCTGCCGGCGGAGCGCCCCCTCGACGACCAGACCGACCTCCTCTATGCCGCCGCGCTCCACGACATCGGCGTCCTTTCGGTGGAAGACCGGATCGACCTGATGAAGGGGGACATCGAGGACCTCGACCAGCACGCGCTGCTGGGTGCCGACCTGCTCTCCCGGTTCGACCCGTTCCGGACCGCCTCCGAAATCGTGCGGCGACACCATACGCCCTGGACCGCGGCGGGCTGCTGGGAAGGCGTTTCCGCGACCGTCCGCGTTTCCGCCAACGCCATCCATCTGGCCGACACGGTGGAGCGGATGATCCGCCGCGACGCCGGCGTCCTCGGCCAGGTCCCCGCGATCGTCGCCGGCGTGCAACGCATGCAGGCGGAACATTTCAGCCCGGAGCTGGCGGACGTGTTCCGGGACATCTCCCGGGTCGAGTCGTTCTGGCTGGACGCCGTCTCCCCTCACGTCAGCTCGATCATCCCGGAGATGGTGGAGTGGCCGCGGGTCACCCTCCGGCTGGACGGGCTGGAGCAGATCGGCCGGATCCTGTCCCGCGTCGTCGATTTCCGGAGCCCGTACACGGCCGCCCACTCGAACGGGGTGGCCGCGTCGGCCGACCTGCTCGCGCGGCGGGTGTTCTTCGAGGAGCGGGAGTGCCGCCTGCTCCGGATCGCCGGGCACCTTCACGACCTGGGGAAGGTGGCGGTCCCCAACGCCATCCTGGAGAAGGCGGGTCGGCTTTCGGAAATGGAGTTCGACGTGATCCGGGGGCACGCCTACCACACGTACCGGATCCTGTCGAACATCGGCGGCTTCGAGGAGATCACGCAGTGGGCGGCCTTCCATCACGAGCGGATGGACGGCAACGGGTACCCGTTCCACCACAAGGGGGAGGTGCTCCCCCTCGGATCGCGGATCCTGGCGGCGGCGGACGTCTTCGCCGCGCTCACGGAGAACCGCCCCTACCGGGAAGGGGTGGGGCGCGAGAGGGCGGTGGAGATCCTCAAGGAATTTTCGTCGAACGGATCGCTGGATCCCCGGATCGTCAAGGTGCTGATCGAAGAGTTCGAGCCGATCGACCGGGGGCGGATGGCGGCGGCGGAGTCCTTCTCCGAGGAGTTCTCCCGGATCATCCCACGGTGATGTAAGGGGGGCCGATGGACAGCGTCGGCTGGGCGTCCCCGACGGGGACCCCCTGGCCGTCCTTGCCGCACGTTCCGATCCCGAACCCTAGGTCCGACCCGACGCGGTCGATCATCATGAGCACCTCGGGGCCGTTCCCGGTGATCGTGGCACCGCGCACGGGCTCGCCGCGCTTCCCGCCCTCGATCCGGTAGCCTTCCGCCACCTCGAACATGAAGTCGCCGGTGACGGTGTTCACCTGCCCGCCCCCCATCTTCACGACGAGCAGCCCCCGGGACGCCCCGGAGAGCACCTCTTCCGGGGAGGCGAGGCCGGGAAGGATTATCGTGTTCGTCATCCGCGGTTCCGGCTTGTGGCGGTACGACTCGCGGCGGCCGTTCCCCGTCGGGGGGACGCCTTCCCGCATCGCCGAGAGCCGGTCGTGCAGGAACCCCTTGAGGACCCCTTTTTCGACCAGGAGCGTATTGTGCCCCGGGGTCCCTTCGTCGTCGATGCCGAAGGAGCCGCGCTTGCCCGGCAGGGTGGCGTCGTCCGCGATGGAGACGATGGGGCTTCCGATCCGCCGCCCCACCGAGTCTTTGTAGACCGACATCCCCCGCAGCGCCAGGTCCGCCTCGAGGCCGTGCCCGACCGCCTCGTGGACCATCGTCCCCCCGGCCTCGGAGGAGAGGACCACCGGCATCCGCCCCCCGGGAAGCTTCGCGGCGTGGAGCGCCCGGACCGCCCTTTCCGCGGTCTTGCGGGCCAGCCGCTCCGGAACCCCGCCGTCGAGGAATTCCAGCCCCTCGGTTCCCCCCGCGGACTCGTACCCCATCGTGAGGCCGCTGTCGTTCCCCGCCACGCACTGGACCGCGAGGACGCCGTACGTCTGCTCGTCGGAGGCGAAGATCCCCGGATGGGCGGCGATCTCGACGGTGCGCAGCGCTTCCGAGTAGGTCGCGCGGAGCTGGCGGACTTCCGCGGAGAACCCCCGCGCCACCCGGTCGATCTCCCGCACCATCGCGACCTTCTCCCCGATGCCGCGCGAGGAGGGGGGCACGCGGACGACGGTCGGCCCCTTCGCGGCCCGCGGACCGGAGGGGAGCTCGACGGGCGCCCCGTTTCCTTCCGCGTAGCGGGAAAGGTCTCCCGCCAGGGAGAGAAGGGTGTCCGCGGAGAAGTCGTTCGTGTAGGCGTAATACGTCTTCCCCCGGAAGAGGAGCCGGATGCCGATCCCGGCGTCGGTCCCCGACACGACCCGCTCGATGCGGCCGTCCTCCAGGAGGACCGTCAGGGAGCGCACCTCCTCCCGGAACAGCTCCCCGTACTCCCCGCCCCGCGAAAGAAGCGCGGACAGGATCCCCCCGAAGGGCAGTTCGCTCAGCGTCCGGGTTGCGGGCACGGGCACCTCCTGCGGTTATTAACGGCTAGTGTATAATATCTTTTTGAAAGGAAATCAGGGGGTACGGATGAGAACTTACGCGGCGATGGGGGCGCTGGCCCTCATTCTTTTTACCTGCCCGGGAGAGGCGTCCGGCGCTCGCGCGCCGGGCGGGAGCCCTGTAGTTCCGGGGCGTTCCTACGCCGATTTCATCGCCGGACACCTCGAATACCGCTCCGGCAACCTCGACGCGGCCCTGGAATGGTACCAGAAGGCGCTCAAATCCTCGAAAAACAACCCCGACGTCCTGTATGAGATCGCCAACGTCCAGGTGAAGAAGGGCCTTCTTCCCGAGGCCCGGGAGTCGCTGAAGAAGGCGTTGTCCGCGGAACCGGGGCACACGCGGTCGCGCTACCTGCTGGCGGGAATCCTCGCCGCGACGGGCGATCGCGACAAGGCGTTCCCGGAGTACGAACGTGTGGTGAAGGAGGACCCGAAGAACGAGGAGGCGTACCTCCACCTGGCCACCCTCCACGCCGAGCAGGGGCAGATCGCCCGGGCGGACGAGGTCCTGAGCACCCTGATCTCGGAGGTCTCCGACTCGCACCTCGGGTACTACTACCGAGGGCGGATCCGGGCGTCGGAGAAGAAATACGAACCCGCTCTCGCCGACTTCGACAAGGCGCTGGCGATTTCCCCGGGATTCGACCCCGCGCTGCTGGATTCCGGCGCCGTGCTCGAGATCCTCGAGCGGAGCGCGGAGGCGGAGGAGCGGTACCGTCGGGCGTTGCACGTCTCCCCCGGCAACACGGCCGCCCGTGAGAGGCTCGGGCGACTGCTCGTCCGGGAAAAGAAGATCGACCAGGCGGTGGGGCAATTCGAGGAGCTGAAGAAGTTCTCCCCCTCCAGCACGGATGTGCGCTCGAAGCTCGGGCTCCTGTACCTGGAGCACGACCAGTTCAACGAAGCGATCAACGAGTTCACCTTCGTCCTCAAGTCGGAGCCGGGAAACGCCCAGATCCGGTTCTTCCTCGGGGTCGCCTACCAGGAGAAAGGGGCGGTCGCGGAAGCCGCGGAGGCGTTCCGCGGGATCCCGGAGGACTCGCCGCTGCACAGGGATGCGCGGATGCGCCTCGCGGTGCTCCTCACGCAGCAGAAAAAGTTTGACGAGGCGCTCGCGATCGCCCGGAAGCTGCGGGAGAAGCACCCGGACGACGTCGACCTGCAGATCTTCCTCGGCGGCCTGCTGGAAGAGGCGAAGCGGTACGACGAGGCGCTGACCGTCCTCACGGAGGCGACCGCCAAGGCGCCCGGTAACGCCGGCGCCTGGTTTTCCCTGGGCGTGGTGAATGACAAGCTGGGCCGGATCGACAACGTGATCTCCTCGATGGAAAACGTGATCCGCATCAACCCGAAGCACGCCACCGCCCTGAATTACCTGGGATACACGTACGCCGACCGGAACATCCGGCTGGACGAGGCGGAAAAACTCATCCTGCGGGCGCTGGAGGTCCGGCCCGACGACGGCTTCTTCATCGACAGCCTGGCGTGGGTCTACTTCCGCAAGGGGAACATCCCGCAGGCCGAGGAGACGCTGCGGCGGGCGCTCGCGCTCGTACCGGAAGACCCCGTCATCCTCGAGCACCTGGGGGATGTCCTCGCGGCCCAGGGGAAGACGGCCGAGGCGGCCGTCCAGTACGAAAAGGCCATCGCCAAGGGGCACGAGAAGAAGGACGAGGTGGCGGAGAAGCTCAAGAAAATCCGGAACGCGCGGTCTCCCGGGAAGTGAGGGGCGAAACGCCGCGTCTCCCGGCCCTGTTGCTCCTCGGCCTCGCCGTCGCGGCGCTGGCCGGGTGCGCGCCGTCCCGCGCGATCCTTTCGGGCCCGGAAGGGGAGCAGGCGATGCGTTTCTTCGCCCGCCTGCCGGAAAGCGCGCCCTTTCCCGTCAAGGCGTCGTTTTCGGGGGTCGCGCACCCGCCGGGGCGGGACGCCATGCCCTTCATCGCCGGCCTGAACTCGTCCGCCCCTGCCGCGGAGACGCTCGGGCTCTACGACCCCATGGGCGGCGCGGTGGCGTTCCTCGCCAATGACGGCCGGTTCCTGGAGATCTCCCGGGGGCCGATGGCCGACCTCGTCGGGAACTGGAACGCGGGGAGGCTGGAGGCGGGGACCGTGTCACTGGGGCGGATCCTCTCCGGCACGCCGGGGTATCCCGTTTCCGGGGGCGAGACGGCCAGGGACAAGGACGGCGGCTGGGTGCTGACCGACGAACGGCAGACGCTTCATTCCGATCCCGGCCGGAGGTTCCTGGCGAGGGCGGAATACCGCCTGAACGGCGTGAAGGCGACGGTCGAGTACCCGGGACGGGATTCCGCGTCGCCGCCCGCCCGGATCGAGTTGGCGTTCCGGGGAATGAAGATCTCGCTGCGGAGGGACCCTTAAATGAGGAGACGCCCCCCCTGTCGGTCCATCCTCGCATCGCTGCCCGTCCTCGCCCTGCTCGCGTTGGTGCTTTTCGCCGGATGCGGCGGCAAGGAAGAGCCGGGGAAGGCGGTGGCGGTTTCCGACGTCCCCGCGTACGGCGACGCGATCATCGAGGGGAGCATCGGCGACGTCAGCGGCTTCCTCTCCGCGGTCACCTCGGACTCCGCATCCCACGCTGCCGCGGCTTACGTCTTCAACGGGCTGGTCCGGTACGACAAGGAGCTGAAGCTGGAAGGCGACCTCGCCGAATCGTGGGACATCTCCCCCGACGGCAGGCGGATCACGTTCCGCCTGCGCAAGGGCGTGAAATGGCACGACGGCGCCCCCTTCACCTCGGACGACGTGATGTTCACCTACCGGAAGATGATCGACCCGAAGACGCCCACGGCGTACGGAGAGGACTTCAAGCAGGTCAAAAGCGCGTCCGCGCCCGATCCGCACACCTTCATCGTGGAGTACGACCGCCCCTTCGCCCCGGCCCTGGCGTCGTGGGGGATGAACATCCTCCCGAGGCACCTGCTGGAGAAATTCCCCGACATCTCGAAGAGCCCGCTGAACAAGAAGCCCGTCGGGACCGGCCCGTACCGCTTCACGGATTGGAAGACGGGGGAGAAGACGGTCTTCGACGCCAGCCCCGACTATTTCGAGGGGAAGCCGTACATCGGGCGCGTGGTCACGCGCGTCATCCCGGACCCGGCGACGATGTTCCTCGAGCTCAAGTCGGGCGGGATCGACCTGATGAACCTGTCGCCGCTCCAGTACACCCGCCAGACCGAGACCAAGGAGTTCAGGAAGTCGTTCGCAAAGCACCGCTACCTGTCCTCCGGCTACACGTACCTGGGGTTCCGCCTGTCCCACCCCTACTTCAAGGACCGGAGGATCCGCCAGGCGATCGCCCACGCGGTCAACAAGAAAGAGGTCATCGACGGCGTCCTTTTCGGCCTCGGGCAGGAGGCCACGGGCCCTTACAAACCCGGTACCTGGGCCTACAGCCCGGACGTGAAACGGTATCCCCACGACACGGAAAAGGCGAAGGCGCTGCTCGCCGAGGCGGGCTGGAAGGAAAAGGGCCGGGACGGCGTTCTCGTGAAAGACGGCCAGCGGTTCGAGTTCACGGTCCTGACCAACGCGGGGAACAAGAGCCGCGAGCAGACCGCGGCCATCCTCCAGCAGAACCTCGCCGCCGTGGGGATCAAGATGGAGATCCGCACGGTGGAATGGGCCGCCTTCATCAACGAGTTCGTGAAGAAGCGCAAGTTCGACGCGCTGATCCTGGGGTGGAGCATCACGCCCGACCCCGACCAGTTCGACATCTGGAACTCGGCCAAGACCGGACCCGACGAGCTGAACCACATCGGCTTCGCCAACGCCGAGGTCGACCGGCTCCTCGAGGAGGGGCGCCGCACCTTCGACGTCGAGAAGCGCAAGAAGGCGTACTTCCGGATCCAGGAGATCCTGGCGGAGGAGCAGCCGCTGGTCTTCCTCTACTACCCGGACGCTTTGCCCGCAGTCCACAAAAGGTTCCGCGGCATCGTTCCCGCGCCGGCGGGGATCTCGTACAATTTCATCAAGTGGTACGTCCCGAAGGGGGAGCAGAAGTACACCACGTTCCAACAGTAGGAGAGCGATGCTTCGATACCTCGTCCGCAGGGTCCTGGTCTCCATCCCCCTCCTGTTCGGGATCAGCCTGATCACTTTCGGCATGATCAACATGGCTCCGGGCGGCCCCATCGGGGTGGCGTCGGACCTCAACCCCAAGGCCACCGCGGAGTACCGGGAACGTCTCAAGGCGTATTACGGCCTCGACCAGCCGCTGTATGTCCAGTACGGCCGCTGGCTCGGCCGGATGGCGGTGCTCGATTTCGGAGACAGCTTCTCCGCCGACGGCCGGAAAGTCTGGGACAAGATCCGGGAGCGGATCCCGGTGACCCTTTCGATCAACCTCCTGTCGATGACGCTGATCTTCCTCGTCGCGGTGCCGTTGGGGATCTACTCGGCGGTCCGGAAAGGATCCGTCTTCGACCGGGTCGCCACGGTGACGGTGTTCGCGGGCTTCGCCATCCCCACCTTCTGGCTCGCCCTGCTTCTCATGATCCTGTTCGGAGTCCACCTCGGATGGCTACCGATCTCGGGGCTGGTGTCGCTGGAGCACGACTCCCTTTCCCTCCCCGGCCGGTTCCTCGACCGGGCGGAGCATCTCATCCTGCCGGTGTTCCTGGCGGGGTTCGGCGGGCTGGCGGGGATCTCCCGGTACATGCGGTCGAACATGCTCGAGGTGATCCGGCAGGACTACGTCGCCACCGCGCGCGCCAAGGGGCTCCCCGAGAGGACGGTCGTGTTCCGACACGCCGTGCGCAACGCCCTGCTCCCCGTGATCACCATCCTGGGGCTTTCCGTGCCGGACCTGCTGGGCGGGTCGGTGATCTTCGAGACGATCTTCGCGATCCCCGGCATGGGGCAGCTCTTTTACCAGGGGGTGATGTCGCGCGACTACCCGCTGATCATGGGGATCCTGACCATCGGGGCGTTCCTGACCCTTCTGGGGAACATCCTGGCGGACGTGGGATACGCCCTCGCGGACCCGCGGATCAACACGGAGCGCGCGGGATGACGGCGAACTCCATCTTCCGGGAGACGCTGCGGAGGCTGGCCCGGAACCCTCTCGCGATGGCCGGCGGAGCGGTCATCCTGTTCTTCCTCCTCCTGGCGCTGTTCCCGTCGGTCTTCTCGAGCCACGACCCGAACCGGATCGACATCCTCCGGATCCTCGACCCTCCTTCCCGGGCGCACCCGCTGGGCACCGACGACCTGGGGCGGGACGTGCTCGCGCGGATGGTGCACGGCGCGCGGATCTCGCTGTCGGTCGGCTTCGTGGCCGAGAGCATCGCCATCGGCATCGGGCTGGTCATCGGCCTGCTGGCCGGGTATTACGGCGGCCGGGTCGACTCCGTGCTGATGCGGTTCGTCGACATCATGCTCTGCTTCCCCACGTTCTTCCTGATCCTGGCGGTCATCGCCTTCATCGGCCCCTCCATCTGGAACATCATGTTCATCATCGGGCTGACCGGCTGGATGGGAGTGGCGCGCCTGGTGCGGGCCGAGACGCTTTCCCTCAAGGAGCGGGACTTCGTTGCGGCGGCGCGGGCGCAGGGGGCCGGGACCGGGCGGATCATGTTCCGCCACATCCTGCCGAACACGCTGGCCCCGATCCTGGTGGCGGCGACGCTGGGGGTGGCGGGGGCGATCCTGGTCGAGTCGGGGCTCTCCTTCCTGGGGATCGGCGTCCAGCCGCCGACGCCGTCGTGGGGGAACATCCTCACCGCCGGGAAGGACAACATCGAGTTCGCCTGGTGGCTGTCGCTCTTCCCGGGGCTGGCGATCTTCCTCACCGTGCTGGCATACAACCTGCTGGGCGAAGGGATCCGCGACGCCGTGGACCCGCGGCTGAAAGGGCGGTGAGCGGCATGTCCGACAAACTGCTCGAGGTGCGGGATCTGCGCGTCTCCTTCGAGACGGAGAAGGGGACCGTGCGGGCCCTCTTCGGGGTCTCCTTCCCGGTCGCCCAAGGGGAAACGGTGGGGCTGGTCGGGGAGTCCGGGTGCGGAAAGACGGTCACGGCGCTGTCGGTCCTGCGGCTGCTGCCGTCCCCGCCGGCGATCGTGGAAGGCGGCGAGATCCTCCTCAAGGGGGAGAACCTGCTCGCCCTGCCGGAGAAGCGGATGTGCGATATCCGGGGAAGGGCGATCTCGATGATCTTCCAGGAGCCGATGAGCTCCCTGAACCCGGTGCTCACCGTCGGGGACCAGGTCGCGGAGGTCTTCACGGCCCACAACGTCTGCGGGAAGCGGGAGGCGGCGGCGAAGGCGGTCGAGTGGCTGCGGAAGGTCCGCATGCCCGACCCCGAGAGGCGCGCGAAGGAGTATCCCCACCAAATGAGCGGCGGGATGCGCCAGAGGGCGATGATCGCGATGGCGCTGGCCCTTTCGCCGTCGCTGGTGATCGCCGACGAGCCCACCACGGCGCTCGACGTGACGATCCAGGCGCAGATCATGGAGCTGCTGCAGGAGATGCGCGAGCAGGAGCGGATGGCGGTCCTCCTCATCACCCACGACCTGGGCGTGGTGCACGATTTCGCCGACCGGACGGCGATCATGTACCTGGGCCGGATCGTGGAGATCGCGCCCACGCGTGAGCTGTTCACCGACCCGGTCCACCCTTACACGCAGGGGCTGCTCGCCTCCCTTCCCGGGAAGAACCCGGGGGAGAAGCGTCTGCCGTCGATCCCCGGGACCGTGCCCGACCTGTCCGCCGTCCCGCCGGGGTGCCCCTTCTCGGACCGCTGCCCGTTCCGCCGGGAGGCGCTGGAGCGGGTCCGGTCGGGGCAGGCGCCCGTCGATTCCCTGGCGGTATGCGACCGTGAGGACCCGCCGCTGTTCGAGTATGCGCCGGGTCACCTGGCGGCATGCCACCACCAGCGGGCGGCGAGGGGGGGAGGGGCGCGTTGAAGGAAAACCTCTATCGCTCGGACGCGAACGGAGCGCTCCTGTCGCTCGTCAACATCTACAAGACGTTCCCCGTGCGGAAGTCGTTCTTCTCGTCCGAAGAGCTGAGCGTGCACGCCGTCGACGGCGTCTCCCTCTCGCTCGCGCCGGGGAAGACGCTGGGGCTGGTCGGCGAATCCGGCTGCGGGAAGACCACGCTGGGCCGCCTGGCGATCCGCCTGCTCGACCCGGATTCGGGAGCGATCCGGTTCGACGGGAAGGACATCGCGCATCTCGGGGGCGAAGAGCTCCGGACGACGCGCCGCCAGATGCAGATCATCTTCCAGGACCCGTACTCCTCTCTCAACCCCCGGATGAAGGTCCGGGACATCGTGGGGGAAGGGTGGCTCGTCCACGGGCAGGCCCGGGGGGCCGAGCTGCGGGAGCGTGCGGTGCGGCTGCTGGGGCGGGTCGGGCTTTCGGAAGAGTCGGGCGAGAAATATCCCCACGAGTTCTCCGGCGGGCAGCGCCAGAGGATCGGGATCGCCCGGGCGATCGCGCTTTCCCCCAAGCTCGTGGTGGCCGACGAGCCGGTATCGGCGCTCGACGTTTCCGTGCAGGCGCAGATCCTGAACCTGCTGAAGGACCTTCAGGGCGAATACGGGATGGCGTACATGTTCGTCTCCCACGACCTGCGGGTCATCCGTCACGTGAGCGACGACGTGGCGGTGATGTACCTGGGGAAGATCCTGGAGCTGGGTCCGTCGGGGGAACTGTTCCGCAAGCCGATCCACCCGTACACTCGCAGCCTGCTGTCGGCGGTTCCGATGCTGGGGGACGCGCCGTCGGAACGCATCGTCCTGTCCGGAGAGATCCCCAGCCCGATCGCGCCCCCGCCGGGCTGCCGGTTCCACACGCGCTGCTTCATGGCCAAGAAGGAGTGCGCGGAGCTCTGCCCGCTGCTGCGCGAGGTTGCCCCGGGCCGCTTCGCCGCCTGCCACTTCGTTTAGCCCGGTCCCCATATTGCATCGATGAATCGGCATGAAGACGACGGTCGAACGTCGTTCAATGGAAGCCGATGGATGGGATCTGCACGTGTCCCGCACGCACATGGGTGTCGATGGCCCCCGCACCGAAGAGCACGGAGCCGGGACCGCCGCAGGCATTCCTGCCCCCGCGGAGCCGATTCCTTCCGGCCCTTTCGCCGGACCGGACCTGCCCGTCCTGCTCCGCGCAGAGGTACGGAAAAGACACTACAGCGGCCGGACCGAAGACGCGTATGCGGACTGGATCGTCCGTTTCCTTCGTTTCCACGGTAACCGCGATCCGCGCAACATGGGGAAGGACGAGGTCGAGCGGTTCCTTTCCCACCTGGCCGTAGAAAAGGACGTCGCCGCGTCCACGCAGAACCAGGCGCTCAGCGCCCTGCTGTTCCTTTACCGGGACGTGCTCGGCATCCGGCTCGAATGGCTCGACGGAGTGGTGCGCGCCAAGCGCCCGAAGCGGCTGCCCGTGGTCCTCACCCGCGACGAGGTCGCCGCGGTGCTGAAAAATCTTCGCGGCGAGAACCTCATCGCCGCCATGCTGATGTACGGCGCCGGCCTGCGCCTGCTCGAATGCCTCGAGCTTCGGATCAAGGACATCGACTTCGGCTACCGGCAGATCACGGTGCGAGAGGGAAAGGGAAACAAGGACCGCGTCACGGTCCTTCCCGCGTCGGTCGAGGCGCGGCTGAAAATGCATATGGAGGATACCTGCGTTCAGCATGAAAAAGATTTGAAGAACGGGAGCGGATACGCTAAGCTTCCGAAAGCGCTAGGGAATAAGTACGTTAATGCGGACCGTTCCTGGGGATGGCAATGGGTTTTTCCCGCGCATCGACAGTATCGGGAATCCGAAACCGGGCGTCAATATCGTCACCATCTCGACGAATCCGTGCTTCAGCGCGCGGTGAAAGAAGCCGCATCGCTGGCCGACCTGAAAAAGCATGTCACCTGCCACACGTTCCGGCACTCATTTGCCACCCACCTCCTCGAGGACGGATACGACCTCCGGACGATCCAGGAACTGCTGGGGCACCGGGACGTAAATACCACGATGATTTATACTCACGTCCTCAACCGCGGCGGGCGATGCGTCCGAAGCCCGATGGACATCCTGAGGTAACCCGAATAACTCGCCCCACAGCCCATTTCTTCCCGAATAATCCCGCTCCTCCGCAGCCTATCACCAACACCCCCAGTTACCACATCCCCCCGCCCCGTCGTTACAAGGCGGGTTTTACGAACACAAGATCCATTATCACTATAAATAGACTTCAAAGACTTACAGTTTTGACATCAAAGAAGTCAGTAGAATTGCAGTCCAATTAAAGTTAGGCGTACAATTGGAATAGGAGATCAGGTGAGAGAATTTGATAAATTAAAAATCGGTTTTGTATTAGCTTTGTTGGGAACCGTGTTCGCACTTCATCCGATCGTAAGTGATTACCGTACATTAGGTTATCAGATTCTAGGATTTAATCTCACAATATGGAGAGTATATGTTGTTTTTGCCGTTTTACTTTCATTATCTGTTTATCTGTATGCAATAAATATCATAACAGAAAAACCTTTATCAATAGTTCTTGATATTGGAAATTTAATATATGCAATAAGTCTATTATTGATTCCAACATATATTGTTATTTGGCTTGGCTTGTTGTTTGTAGATACATTTGTGAAGATATCAAATCAATATGAAATTAATAAGTTACTAAAATTAATTATTTCTGCTTTAATAGGTGTCGTTTCAGGTTTTATAGGAAGAGGTGTTTTCGTTCGAATTGTGCGGCGTGAGAAGAAATTTGCTGTTCGTCAATATACAAGTGAGGAAGCCGATCATATAAAAAGAGCGGAAGAAATGCTGTTGGCACGACATTATGATTTGGCTGTAATAGAAGCCGCTCGTTCTATTGAGGCGGCTTTACGCCGGGCTTTATTTCAAGCGGGGATAAGCGTTAAAACGCAGGGAATGCGAGTTTTAGTCGATTATGCCATTAAAAAAGGCGTTATACCTTCTAATTCTAAGCCATTATTGGAAGAAGTTCGAATTGCACGTAATAATGCGGTACATAGTATTAATCCAATTTCAGAACAGGTAGCAACAAACGTAACAGATGCAACCCGTAGAATATTGTCAATGGTAAGTTATTCAAATGAAATAGATAAAACTGACGAGGATTATTCAATTGACGCCTAACTGATATGGAGTGACCGGCGTCAAGTGGATTTTGCGATCGAGTTCTCTTTTTCCTTTTGCACCGGACCGGGCTTTGGCGGCTTCGACGATGATCAGACTGATATTCGCGGGTTGGTTACCGCATGACAATGATCCGTCGGGAGCTGCCTCGCTCTACAGCCGCGGGTTCGCGCCAAGGCATACCGCATAGTTAGGCCGAGGGTTCTCCTTTCGTGCCATTTCGCCTCGGCCCGGTGCAAAAGCTTTGGAACCGGGGGTCTCTGTGCGATTAACGGGATCTTCCAATCGCCCACACGAAGCCGGCCAGTTCCCGGGCCACGGATACGACCGTGAGTCGGGAGTTTTTCCCCTTGGCCGTCATCTTCCGATATTTCCGGCACAGTCGAAGCTCCGC
>JACZKY010040796.1_pt1 | contig 23650 bp, 27 predicted proteins | sample 8237611 | NCBI WGS metagenome assembly JACZKY01 (sample SAMN16148055, study PRJNA663545) | marine sediment metagenome | biome: sediments and biomass from bioreactor inoculated with such sediments; feature: coastal sediments; material: methane- and iron-fed bioreactor; isolation source: Bothnian...
GCTGCGGACGCCGAGCCCGGGACGGGCACCCTGGTGGAGCCCGAACGGCTCGACGCGATCTCGAACTTCCTGACCGCCGCGATCTCCCACCAGATGCGCCAGGACGACCTGAGGACCCGGGGCGAAAAACTGGAGAAGCCGTTCCGGCGCGTGGTCGCGGAGCTGATCGCCACGATCGGGGACGGCATCGGCCGGGGGGAGATTTCCCCCGGGCTGGAGAACCGGATCGCCCCCCTGCTCGAGGCGGGGAAATACATGTTTCACGACGTGTACGAGCGGATGTCGGACCTTCGGCGCCGGGACATCGGCGAGGCCGAGTCGCTGGCGCAGAACCTGGAGGACATGCGGTCCGAGATCCTGTCCATCCGGATGGTCACCCTGTCGCTCCTGTTCGACTCCCTGCAGCCGATGGGAGCCTCCATGGCGAGGGAGCTGGGAAAGAACGTGGAGATCCTGGTCCGCGGCGGCAAGACGGAGATCGACCGGAGGGTCGCGGAGGCGCTCGCGGAGCCGCTGACCGAGATCCTGCGGAACGCCATCGGTCACGGGATCGAGCCGCCCGGCGTCCGGGAACGTGGCGGGAAGCCCGCGAACGGCAGGATCTCCATCGCCGCCACCCCGAAAAAGGGGCGGGTCGTCATCGAGGTGGAAGACGACGGGCAGGGGATCGACCCCGAGGAGATCCGGGAGACGGCGGTCCGCCAGGGGATGGTCAGCGAGAAGGCCGCCCGTGGACTGGACGACCGGGAGCTGATGGGGTTCGTCTTCCGCAAGGGGTTCGGCAGGGCGAACGGCGCGGCCGGGCGGATGGAGCGCGATTCCGGTCTGAACGTGGTCCGGTCCGTCGCCGAGAAGTTCGGCGGGATGGCGGACATCGCTTCCACCCCCGGGAAGGGGACGCGGGTGGTCCTGGAGCTTCCGTTCAGCATGGCCGTGTCCCACGTGATCCTCGTCCTGTCGGGGGAGCAGTACTTCGGCATCCCCGCGATGCATTCCGACGGGATCCGGCGGATCGCCAAAGAGGACATCGTCACGGTGGAGGGGAGGAAATCGGTCCGCGTCGACGGCGCGCCGGTCCCGCTGGTCCGGCTGAACCGGCTACTGGGGCTTCCCGACGTCTTCTGCGCGGGCGACGACTGCATGGCGGTGATGGTGCGGCACTCCCAGCAGCGGATGGCGCTGGTGGTCGACCGGGTCGAGGGGGAGAGCGAGGTCGTCGTCCGGGACCTGGGGAAGTATCTCGGAAAGGTCCAGCTGTTCATGGGATCCACGGTCCTGGGGACCGGCGACGTGGTGCTGCTGCTGGACGTCTACGACCTGATGTCCGCGGTCCGGATGCACGCGGAAACGGTCCCGATGAACGCGGACGCCGGGGGCCGCCCGGCCGCGGGCGGGGATGCCCACCCGGAAGAGAAGCCGTTTTCTTCCCCCCGGGACCGGAGATGACGGATTTCCCTTCGCACCCGATCCGCCTGGTCGTCGTCGACGACTCTCCCGCCGTCCGGGACATCCTTCGCGCGATGGTGGAGGTGGACGACGGGATCCGGATCGTGGGGGAAGCCGGTACGGGGAAGGAGGCGGTGGAGATGACGCATTCCCGCCGCCCCGACGTGATCCTGATGGACGTGCGGATGCCCGAGATGGACGGCATCGAGGCCACCGCGCGGATCATGGCTTCCCGGCCGACGCCGATCATCGTCTTCTCGTACCATACGGGCTCGGCGGAGGCCAGGGAGTCGATCGACATCCTGGCCGCCGGCGCCCTAGACGTCATGGCGAAGCCGGACCTGGCGTCGGAAGAGGCCGTGCGGGCATGCTCCCTCGAGCTGCGGAAGAAGATCCGGATCGCCTCCCGGATGGCGGTCGTCCGGCACATCCGGCCCGTCTTCCCGGGGTGCGGGGAGGGATACCCTTCGGGGCGGGACAACAGCCGGCGGTTCCGCATGGTGGGGGTGGGGGCGTCCACGGGCGGCCCCGGCGCCCTTCGCGAGCTCTTCTCGAACCTGCCCGCCTCGTTCGGGATGCCGGTCCTCGTGGTGCAGCACATCACCGCCGGGTTCACCGAGGGTTTCTCGGAATGGCTCCAGCAGTACACCCCCCTCCCGGTGCGGATCGCGAAGGCATCCGAAAAGGCCGTGCCCGGGACGATCCTCCTGGCGCCGGAGGGACGGCAGATGGAGGTTCTTCCGGACGGCGTCGTCAGCGTCGTTTCCCGGATGTCCGACGGCGTCCACCTTCCCTCCGCGGACGCATTGCTTGCCTCCGTCGCCTCCTCCTTCCGGGAGGACGCCGTGGGGGTGCTCCTGACGGGTATGGGCGCCGACGGGGCGGAGGGGCTCCTGAAGATCCGGCAGGCCGGGGGGCGGACCTACGCCCAGAACGAGGAGAGCTGCGTCGTCTTCGGGATGCCGGCGGAGGCCATCCGCCGCGGGGCCGCCGCCGAGGTGCTCGATCCCGCGTCGATCGCGGAATCGCTGCGGGCGCTTCCCGCGGGGCGGCGGCGTTCGGACGGACGCCGTGGCTGAAGCCTTCCGCATCCTCCTCGCGGACGACAGCGAGACGCTGGGCGGGATGATGTCCTACATTCTCGAATCGGAGGGGTACGAAACGGAAATCGCCGGCGACGGGATGGAAGCGCTGTCCGCCGTCCATCGCCGGGTTCCCGATCTCATGCTGATGGCGGTCCGGATGCCCCGGCTGGACGGGTTCCAGGCATGCCGCCTTCTCAAGTGCTGCCCGGCCGCGCGGGACATGCCCTTGATCCTACTGACCTCCCATGAAGCGGGGGCGGAGCGGATGCGCGCGGAGCTGGCGGGGGCCGACCGGTGCCTTTCCCGGGAAGGGTCCCCCGAGCTCCTCATCGCCTCGGTCCGGGAACTGCTCGAGGGGAAGTCCCCCCGGCCCGCGGTCGCGGATCCCCCGTGCGGCGAGGTCCCGGGCGAGCTCGATCTCCTGGTCCGGGTCAACGGCCTCCTCGAGACCCGGCTGTTCGAGGCGATCCTGGTGAACGAGATCAGCCGCGTGGGCCGCGAGCTGGATGACTTCGAGTCGGCGGTGCGGGCCGTTTCGAACTTCCTGCGGAACCTCGTTCCGCACGATTCGATGAGCGTTTCCTTCTCGGACGGGGTGCATTCGGAGAGCGTGGTCGTCGTTCCCCACCAGGCGGAGGTCCCGTTCCGGGGAATGGCCCGGGAGCTGGCGGAGCGGATCCTCACGGAGGCGGGCGTCCCGTACACGCCGGCGTTGATGAAGTGGACCGAAGTGGAAGGGAGCCCGGAGAACGGGGGCCCCGACCCCGTCGACCGGCTCGTCCCGGCGGCGATCTGCCCCGTGAGGAACGGGACGATGGTCCGCGGGGTATTGGCGCTGTCGTCGGGGGCCGGCGCTCCCGTCCCGGCGGGGAGCGTGCCGCTGGATGCGATCCTCCCGCATGCCTTTTCGATCCTGGAGAACGCGTGGTCGTACCGGCGGATCTCCAGCATATCGGAAACCGACGGGCTGACCGGGCTTCCGAACGTGCGCCATTTCCGCGAAAGGCTCCGGATGGAGCACGCCCGGGCCCGGCGCTATAAGGAAACATACGCCGTCATGATGCTCGACATCGATCACTTCAAGAAGGTCAACGACGTCTACGGACATCCCGTCGGGGACACGGTGCTCCGGGAGCTGGCCGCGATCATCAAGGAGGCGGCCCGCGAGACCGACCTGCCGGCCCGCTACGGGGGGGAGGAGTTCATCCTCTTCATGCCGAAGACCACCATGATCGACGTGGTCCAGGCCGGGGAGCGGCTCCGGAAAGCCGTGGAGCGGAAGGCGTTCGCCGCGCCTTCCCCCCTGTTGCGGTGCACGATCAGCATCGGCATCGCGGACTACAGGAACGGATTCGAGGGGAGCGAGCAGGAGGTCATCCGGCGCGCGGACCAGGCGCTGTACGAAGCCAAGCGCAGCGGCAGGAACCGCGTCGTGTGCGACCAGTCGATGGAGTGCGGCACGTGACATCCGCCTCCCCCATCCTTCCGGCCGGCCTGTTGTCCTCCCTCCGTGGACTGATCGAGAAGGAGGTGGGCATCGTCCTCGACGACGCGAAAATGCCGCACCTCTCCAGCCTGACCACCGAGCGGATCAAGGCGCTGAATTCCTGCGACGCGTGGGAATACCTGCTCGGGGTGCTGAGGGCGCGGGAGCCCGGGAACGAGATCCGCGCGCTTTCGAGCGGCCTCCTGGTCGGGGAGACGAGCTTCTTCCGGACCCAGGGGATCTACGAGATCTTCGAGCGGCGGATCCTCCCCCGGCAGCTGGACCGGGGGATCGCGCCCCCGATCCCGGTCTGGAGCGCGGGTTGCTCCACCGGGGAGGAACCCTACAGCATCGCCATGGCGGCGCTGGAGTGGTCCGGCGGGCGGCACGAGGTTCCCGTGCGCGTCCGGGCGACGGACCTCCACCGCGGGTCGCTGGAACGGGCGCGGGAAGGGATCTACCCGGCCCAGGCGCTGCAAAGCGTTCCGGAGCGCATGAGGGCCAGGTACTTCGAGCCGGCCGGGAACGGGCGGTTCCGGGTGACCAACGACGTCCGGCGCCTGGTGTATTTCGAGGAGCAGAACCTGATGGACTTCCTGGCCGGGCCGCCCGATTCCCTCCGGTACGCCGCGATCTTCTGCCGCAACGTGATGATCTATTTCCGGCCCGATACCACCCGGCGGCTCGTCGAACGGTTCCACGACGGCCTCGTCGGGGGCGGCGTACTCTTCCTGGGCCACTCCGAAACCCTTTGGGGCATCTCCGACGCGTTCGGCCTGGAGCAGCACGAGGGCGTATTCTATTTCCGGAAGACGGCCCGGTAGACTCCCGTTCCCGGTTTCCCTCGTTGCCCGGAGAACGGGCTGCTGAGATAATCCCTGCATGAACGATGCGGCCGCGCCCCGTTGCCCCCGGTGCGGGGCGAAACTCGAAGGAACCTCGCGGAAACACGGGGAGGGGCCCCTCCCCGGCGGCGGCTGCCCGTATGCCGGGCTGCCGTACGCGGACCTGCGCGCCGCCCACGATGCGATCTACTTCGGGCGGTGGCGCCGCATGGACGCCTCTCCCCTCGATATCCTGCGGGCGTACCGCCAGCTCGGCCGGCATATCGGGTCCATCGGCGAGGCCCTCCCGGGCCGGGTCCTTCCCGCCGCATCCGGCGATCTCGCCCGGGCGGCCGACGCGCACCGCGCGGCGGACCCGGCGGCGGATGCGGGAGACGCCCTCCGCTTCATGGACAACGCCCTCTCCTACGCGCACCGGGCGATCGACGACCTTCTCCGGGAGGATAAAGAGCCCCCGCACCGCCCCATGGACTTCTCGGAGTGGTACGACGCCGTGGAGGTTCCGTTCCGGGACGAATGGTAGGGTGGTATAATTCCACGGATAGACGGAAGGCACTTATAACGCGGGCGGCAGGTTCTTCGACGTCATGACCCGGGAGTCGTTTTCCCAGCGTGCGAAACGGATCCTCCTGGGCACTCCTCGGGACATCTTCGACCCGAAGATCTTCCAAAACGTTTCCCTCATCGCTTTCTTCGCCTGGGTAGGGCTGGGGGCGGACGGCATCTCCTCCTCGGCATACGGGCCGGAGGAGGCGTTCCTCGCCCTGGGCGCGCACCCCGTCCTTGCCCTCTTCGTGGCGGCCGCAACGGTCTTCACGATCTTCATCATCTCGGCGAGCTATTCCCAGATCATCGAGGCGTTTCCCTCCGGCGGGGGAGGGTACATCGTGGCGTCGAAGCTCCTCGGCGAGAAGGCGGGCGTGGTGACCGGCTCGGCGCTGGTCATCGATTACGCGCTCACGATCACGGTGTCCATCGCCGCGGGCGCGGACGCCATCTCCAGCTTCCTCCCCGAGGCCTGGCTTCCGTACAAGTTCGAGTTCATCGCCCTGGTCCTCGGCTTCCTCATCTGGATCAACCTGCGGGGAGCCAAGGAGTCGGTGGTGGTCCTCACTCCGATCTTCCTCGCGTTCATCCTGACCCACGTCCCGCTGATCCTGTACGCGATCTTCCGCCACCTGCCCGACCTGTGGGCCGTCGGCGCGCGCGTCTCCACCGACCTGAACGCCGCGTCCGCGGAGGTGGGGTGGCTGGGAGTCGGGGCGCTGCTGCTGCGGGCGTATTCGATGGGCGCGGGGACCTACACCGGGATCGAGGCGGTCTCCAACTCGATGCAGACGCTTCGGGAGCCGCGCGTGCACACGGCCAAGCGCGCGATGGTGTACCTGTCGTGCTCCCTCGCCTTCATGGCGGGGGGGATCATCCTCGGGTACGTCCTGAACGGCGTCGCCCCCGTGCACGGGAAGACGCTGAACGCCGTCCTCTTCGGCGGCCTGGTGAGCGACCTCTGGCAGGGGGAATCGGCGAAATACCTGACCGCCTTCGTCCTCCTGACCGAGGCGGTCCTGCTGTTCGTTGCGGCCCAGACCGGCTTCCTCGGCGGGCCGCAGGTGCTCTCCAACATGGCGAACGACTCCTACGCGCCCCACCGGTTCTCGCATCTTTCCGAGCAGCTGGTGACCAAGTACGGCGTCTACTTCATGGGGGGGATGGCGTTCCTGATGCTTTTCATCACGGGCGGCTCCGTCCGTTTCCTCGTCATCATGTACTCCCTCAACGTGTTCCTCACCTTCAGCATGTCGCAGTTCGCCATGGTGGTGCACTGGTGGAAGGACCGCGGGTCCGTGGAGGGCTGGAAGTACGGGCTGGCGATCAACGGGATCGGCTTCTTCCTCACCGCGTCGATCCTGTGCGCCATCGTGTTCATGAAGTTCCTCGAGGGAGGGTGGATCACCCTGGTGGTCACCGGCACCTTCGTCGCGGCGAGCTTCTTCGTGCGCCGCCATTACCGGAAGGCCAGCTACCACCTGCGGCGGCTCGACGACCTGCTGCTGAACCTCCCCCCCCCGACCACCCCCGTCGCCCAGGAGCCGATGGTCCGGCGGCAGGCGCCCACGGCGGTCATCATGGTGTCCGGGTACAACGGCCTGGGGATGCACGTGTTCTTCTCGATCGTCCGCTCGTTCCCCGGGACGTTCCGCAACTTCGTCTTCATCTCCGCCGGGGTGGTGGACACCAGCCGGTTCAAGGGGGTGGCGGAGATCCAGAACCTTTCGGAGGACCTGGGGAGACAGCTGAAAACCTACGTGGAGTTCGTGAAGGGGCACGGATATTACGCGGAGACCCGGTACCAGGTGGGCACGGACGTCATCGAGATCATCAACCACCTCGCCGGGCAGGTGGCGGCCGATTTTCCCAACGTGGTGTTCTTTGCGGGGAAGCTGGTCTTCGAGGAGGACAATTTCATCACGAAGCTGCTCCACAACCAGACATCGTTCCTGGCGCAGAAGCGGCTGGTCTTCTCCGGGCACCCGATGATCGTGATGCCCGTCCGCGCGCTGGATTGACCCCATGCCCGTGGGCGCCGTCGTGGGGTTGACCGGGCGGTGCGGCATCTGACAGAATGGTTGGTAACCGTGGTTTCGTGTCGTGCCCGAGAAGACCCAGAGGAGGGATATCGTGATGGCAGCCGTGAGGAAAGCGGGATGGTTTGTCGTGCTGGCGGTGGCGATGGCCGGGTGGATGGGGGTTCTCGGGACCCTGCAGGGAGTCGCCGAGGCGGGCGTGATCGGCTCCGTCCTGCCGGAAGGGACAGGCCGCACCGAGGATCTTGCGAAGGTGCAGTCGTTCCTCGAAAACAAGATCGTCGCCCAGAAGCTGATCGACTACGGCGTCTCGCCCGAGGAGGCGATGGCCAAGGTTCGCACGATGAGCGGGCAGGAGATCCACCGGCTGGCGTCGCTGACCGACCGGGCGGCGGCGGGGACCGAAAGCTTCATCGGGGTCCTCATCGGCCTGGCGATCCTGACCATCCTCGTCATCGTGATCCTCAAGCTGATGAACAAGGAGATCCTCATTCGCTGATGCCGTCGGTTATCCGGTTCCGGGGCGTCGCCCTGCTCCTGGGCGGCGCCTTTTTGCTTGCGGGGGGGTGCGCGGCGTCACGGCCAGCGGGGGAGTCGCCCGCCGGCGTCGCCGGGGCTTCCGCCCCGATGCGCGTCCTCCAAGGCGTCCCCTTCCTTCCGCAGGAGGAGGACAGCTGCGGTCCCTCTTCCCTTGCGATGCTGCTCCGGTTCCACGGGAAAGGAGGGGAAACGCGGGAATTGGCCGGGGAAACCCGCACGGCGGGGCTCCGGGGAGCGCTCATCACCGACCTGGCGGCGGCGGCCAGGCGACGGGGCCTCGATGCCGAGGTGACGGAGCTCGACCTGCCGGAACTGCGTCGCCGGATCGTCGCCGGGGAGCCGGTGATCCTTCTGGTCGACCTCGGCGCGTGGGCGTGGAGCCGGCCCCACTACCTGATCGTCTACGGCGTGACGCCGGAAGGGGTGGTGGCCCACTCCGGACGGACGGAAGGCGCGGTCATCCCGTACCGCGCGCTGGACGCGCAGTGGGCGAAGATGGGGCGGCTGGCGATCGTCGTCACGACGGGAGGAACCCGGTGAGTACGCCCGATGAAGCCGCAGGACACCGCAAGGGGCGTTGCCCTCGCATGGGGCGTCGACCCGGTCCGTCCCTCCGTGGGCGGTGTTGGCTCCTCGCGGTCCTTGTGCTGGCGGCGGTCGCGGCGGCGGGGTGCGGACGCGTGCCGAAGATCATCGTGCTCGAGGATCCCCTGTCCGCGGACGAACGCATCGCCCTCGGCGTTGCCTACGAGCGGAAAGGGGAGCTCGCCCTGGCCGAACGCGAATACGAACGCGCCCTGAAGAAGGACGGCTCCTCCTTCCACGGCCGTTTCAACCTCGGGAACGTGCGGCTTTCCGGGAAGCGGTACGACGCGGCGCGGGAAGAATACCTCAAGGCGCTCGCCCTGCGTCCGGGGAGCCCGGAAGCGACGAACAACCTCGCCTGGGCGGCGATCCTCTCCGGGAGCGGGCGGGAGGACGCGCTCCTCCGCATGGAGGCTTTGCTGGCCGACGCCGCGCGGCGGTCGGCCCCGCTCCTGGACACCCTCGGCGTCCTGCTCGGGGAACTCTCCCGCCCGAACGAGGCGGAAGGGGCGTTCGCCGAGGCGCGGCGCCGTTGCGACGCGGGGGATCCGGCCTGCACGGAGGCCGTCCGCGCCGATCTTCGGGAGCACGAAGACGCCCTTCGCGCCCGCTTCCCGGCGGGCATGCCGTCCGGGGGGAAATAGGCAGGCGACATGGCCCCCTCGATCCTTCCGCCGCTTCATCCGGAGCTCCGGTACCACAACTACGGCTCCTATCTGACCCGCCGCCTCGGGGGACCCGCCGTGCGGATTCCCGTGGACGGGGGCTTCACCTGTCCCAACCGGGACGGCGCGATCGGCGTGGGGGGATGCACCTACTGCAACAACGAGGCCTTCACGCCGGGGATCCGGTTCCCCGGACTCCCGGTGGAGGAGCAGGTGCGCCGGTCGATCCTCGCGCCCGGGAGGCACCACGCGTACCGGCGGTTCCTCGTCTACTTCCAGAAGTACAGCAACAGCTACGCCGCGCCCGGGGAACTCCGGCAGAAATACCGCGCGGCCTTCGCGCACCCCGACGTCTCGGGGATCGTCGTGGGGACGCGGCCCGACTGCCTCGGCGAAGGGGTCCTCGACGTCCTGTCGGAGATCTCCCGCGACCGGTACGTCTGCGTCGAGCTGGGGCTTCAATCGATGTCCGACGCCGTGCTCCGGCGGGTGAACCGCGGGCACACGGTAGAGGCGTTCGCGACTGCCGCCGCTTCCCTCCGGGACCGGGGAATCGACGTGGGGGTCCACCTGATCTACGGCCTCCCCCACGATACGAGGGTCCGCTTTCTCTCCGCCGCCCCGTTTCTTTCCCGCCTGGGAATTCAGGGGGTGAAGCTCCACCACTTCGAGGTCTTCGCGGGAAGCCGGATGGAGGAAGCGTTCCTCGGCGGCGCGGTGAAGACGCCGGAATACGGGGAGTACCTGTCGGCCTGCGTGGATTTCCTCGAGCGGCTGTCCGCCGAAGTGGCCGTGATGCGGCTGATGGGGACGGCGCCGGCGCGGCTGCTGCTGGCCCCGCTGTGGGAGAAGGGGCCCCGCGAGATCTCGGCGGACGTCACGGCGGAGTTCAAAAGGCGGGGGACGTTCCAGGGAGCGCTATGGAACGGCGAGGGGAAGGGGAAAACGCATGGGAAACGATGAACCGGAATATCTTCCGCACTCCACCGGATGCTTCCTGTGCGGGGAGGAAAACCTCTCCGGCGTCCGGGCGCGTTTTTTCGTGGAGGGGGACGAGGTCCAGGGCGTGGTGGCGCTTCCCCGGCACATGAACGGGTACAAGGGCGTCGCCCACGGCGGGATCCTGGCGGCCCTGCTCGACGAGACGATGGGATGGGCCGCAACCGTTTTCGGGAAGGCGCACCCGATGTTCGTCACGGCGGAGCTCACCGTCAGGTACCTTTCCCCGGTTCCGGTGGAGGAGGAGATCCGGGTCCGCAGCCGCCTGGTGGAGGATGCGGGAAAGCTGGCCTACTGCGAAGGGGAGATCCTCCACGGAGGGAAGGAGTGCGTCCGCGCGAAGGGGAAGTTCGCGCCCATGGGCCGGCAGGAGACGGCCGACGTGCTGCCGTACCTGAAGTTCCACGACTGCCGGAAGTTCAAGGCGATGTTCGACCCGTACCGGCTTTGAGGGACCGTTTCCCTTAATGGGACCGGAGGCGAACGGTGTAGGCGACCGTTCCCGGGGCCGGCCCGGCGGGAAGGACGCTTCTCTGCGGCCTCCCTTCGGGCGGGATCTTCCCGATCCGTTCCAGTTCGTCGAGGAAGGCCGGCGCCGTGCGCTCCGGTAGAAGCACCCGGACGGCCACGGTGCCGTCGGGTACGACGCGGTCCGTCCCTTCCACGGATCCTCCCAGTCGGCGCGCGGTTTCCCCGATCCGCTCTCCCGCCTCCTCGCGTTCCTCATCCTCCACGTTCAGCGATACGTCCCGCCCGTAGGGGATGGGAGGATTCAGCCGCGACGACTGCGCGACGGAAAGGATCGGCTCGGTTTGCGGGGATGCGGCGTCCCCGGCCGGCGGGGGCACGGGGACGACCCGCCCGAACCTCGTGCTTGCCCGGAGCACGGGGGCCGCGGGGAGGTCGGACAGCGACCAGACGCGGATTTTCGGGTCCGGGGTGTCCTCCGGCAGGGTGGCGATCGATCTTCCCGGGCTTTCGCGGTCCGCCTCGTTCCTGTCGCGCGGCGAAGGAGCCGCGGCGGGCCGCGGCGCGGCGCGGGCGATTCGGACGGGCGCGGGGGTAGCCGCTGGAGGTGAGGCGGGAGGCGAAGCGGACGAGGCGATTTCGACCGGCGCGGGCGCGGGCACGGGAACCGTAGCGGGCCGGGATCCCGCCCAGTACCAGTAGGTGGACGCGCAGAGCAGGACGGCGGCGGCCGCTTCGAGCGGTACTTTCAGGCGGGAAAAAACGGTCCGGGCCGGCGGTTCGGCGGGAAGATCCCCGGTGGAAGGGGAGGACGGGCCGCCTTCCCGGGCGACCGTTTCCCGGATCCGGGCGAGCAGCTCCGGAGGGGCGGACACTGGGGGCAGGTTTCGGAGCCGCTCCCGCACCGCCTGGAGGGAACGGTCGACCTCCGAGCACTCGTCGCATTCCACGAGATGGATGGAAATCTCCCGCGAGGCGGTTTCTGTGAGGGACCCGTCCCGGAAATCGGACAGGCTTTCCCTCGCATCCCTGCAATCCATTTCGCTACCCCCTTCAGACCACCGGGGCCAGCATCCGGCGTAACGCCATTCGGGCCCTATGCAACCGCGATTTGACCGTTCCCACGGGCACTTCGGCAAGCCCGGCGATCTCCTCGTGGGAGAATCCCTCCACGTCGGAGAGCAGCACCATCCAGCGGGTGCCGGGATCGAGCCGGGCGAGGGCGCCCTCAAGGACCTCCCCCATCTCACGATTCTCGGCGAACCGGTCGGGGCCGTTTCCCTCCGGGGCGGGCGGTTGGAAAGCCGGTGCGTCCCCTTCCTCGGTCGTCTCCGGCCAGGGCATTTCCCGCGTCGCGGCGGATTTCCTCTGGCGTATGCGGTTCAGGCAACGGTTCGTGGCGATCCGCAGCAGCCAGGTCGACAGGGCCGAATCCCCGCGAAACGTGCCGAGGTTCCGGTATGCCGAAAGAAAAACCTCCTGCGACACGTCGAGGGCATCCTCCCGGTCCGAGAGCATCCGGGCGCAGAAGGCGTAAACCCGATCCTGGTGCGCCCGAACGATCGCGTCGAAGGCCCCGGGCTTCCCCAGCCGGAACGCCTCCACGAGCAGGTCGATCGGCGCTCCCCCTCGTGGCGTACCCACGGCGCCCCCCTTATCCTCGGACACGGCACCCCCCCTTCCGGTTCCACTATATTAACGCCTCCTCCGGAAGATTGCGGCATATGCTCCTTTGCGGTATTTTATTCCTACAAGGAAATAACCGATTCCCGATCGTGCGGGATTCCCCGGGAGGTGGCCCTTGGACCCCTTATCGATTCTCTACATCGCGCTTTCCGTCTCGGCAGTGGTCCTTGTGGTCGTCGTATCGATCGCGTTGCTGGGGATTCGGCGGAGCATCGACCAGTTGACGCAGAGGCTCGACGAGACCCTCCGCCAATGCGAGATGACCACCGAGGACTTTCGGAAGACGAACGCCGCCGTACGGGAGGTCGTTTCCGGCCTGGACCGGGCGGTTTCCGACGTGACGCATTTTACGGGGGGGATCCGGGCGCTGCGGGGACCCGTCGACGTGGCGATGAGGGTCCTGGACCATTCCGTGTCCCCCGCGCTGGTGGGGTTCGCCGGGGGGCTCGCCGGGCTCAAGGCGGCGGCTTCCCATATTCTCCACAGATTCAAAGGAAAGGAGGAGATACGATGAGCGACGAAAGTGGCAGCACGGGCGGTATCCTGGTGGCGTTTCTGGCCGGCGGGCTGGTAGGTGCCGGGCTCGCTCTCCTTTACGCGCCCGCTTCCGGGCGGGAGACGCGCGAGAAGATCGGCGGGATGGCGGAAGACCTGAAGAAAAAGTCCGAGGATTGGTCCGGCGACCTCAAGCAGAAGGTGGAAGGGGTCATCGAAGAGGAGCGCTCCGTGCTCAAGGCGGCGTACGACGCGGGCCGGGAAGCGATGACGCGGGAGAAGGCGCGCTTCGGGGAGCTGAAACCCACGGAATAACCCCGGGGCGGGAAATCCCGACCGGCGGCCCGAAAACGGGCCGCCGGTCGTCTTTTTCCCTGCTAGAAGTTGGCCTCGATCGGGGCGTACCATCCTTGCGGGTGGGCGCAGGTCGGGCATACCTTGGGCGCCTCGGTCCCCTCGTGGACCCGGCCGCACTTGGTGCACTTCCACTGGATCGGGGTCTGGCGCTTGTACAGGGTGCCGTTCCTGACCTGCTCGAGAAGCCGCAGGTACCGCTTCTCGTGGTTCACCTCCGCCGCCGCCACGTTCCGGAACAGACCCGCTGCAACGTCGAACCCTTCCTCCTCGGCGATCTTCGCGAAGCCCGGGTAGAGGTCCGCCCACTCCTCGTGCTCCCCGGCCGCGGCCGCTTCCAGGTTTACGGCGGTATCCCCGAACTTGCTCGGGTACGTCGCCGCGATCTCGACGTCGAACCCTTTCAACAGCTGGAAATACCGCTTCGCGTGCATCCTTTCGTGTTCCGCCGTTTCGTTGAAGATGGACGCGATGACTTCGTGGCCTTCCTTGGACGCGACCGCCGCGGCGAATCCGTAGCGGTTGCGCGCCTGCGATTCGCCCGCGAACGCCGCCATCAGGTTTTTTTCGGTACGGGACCCTTTCAGTTCCATGACGCCTCCATTTCGGTTGGGGTGGAATGTTGCTGGATATTATAGGAATCCTTCTCGGCAGTACGCAATTGAAAAACGGGAGGTATCACCGGCTCGGCCGGAGGGTCCGCGCCGCGGCGGTCAGGGCGAAACAGGCCGCGGACGCGAGGACCACGGTGGCCCCCGTGGCCGTGTCGAGGTAGTAGGAGAAGACGAGGCCGGCAAACCCGGAGAAGAGAGCGATCCCCACGGAGAGGCGGAAGGCGGAAGCGGCCCTCCGTGCGATGTTGCGCGCGGCGGCGGCCGGTATGACGAGAAGGGCGGTGACGAGAAGAATGCCCACCGTCCGGATCGCCGTCGTCACCACGAGCGCCACCACCAGGGAGAAGGAGATCTCGACGGCCCGCACCCGGACTCCCTTCGTGCGGGCGAACCCCTCGTGCACCCCGAGAAGCAGGATCTGGTTGTAGGCGAAAAGGAGGAAGACGGCCACGAGGAGAAACAGCGCGGCCATCCAGGCGAGTTCGGCGTCGGACACGGCAAGGGGATCCCCGTAAAGGAACGATTGGAGGTTTTTCGTCAATCCCTTCTGGCGGCTGATGACGGCGATTCCCACGGCGATGGCCGTGGAGAAGAAGACGCCGATGACCGTGTCCGAGGAAAGGTCGGTCCGCCCCTTGACCAGGATGATGGCCACGGCGACGAGGGCGCCGAAGGCGGCCATGGTCCATGTCGGGTTGACTCCCAGCAGCACGCCGAGTGCCACCCCGGTGAACGCGGAATGCCCGATGGCGTCCGAGAAGAAGGCCATCCGGAGCTGGACCAGCGGCACGCCCACGGCCGCGGCCGCCGGGGCGATGAGCAGCAAGGCCAGCAGCGCCCGTTTCATGAAAGCGGCTTCCGCGAAGGAGAACGGGAGCAGCCGGTCCATGACGGCGAAGACGACGGACAGGAGCCCTTCCACGGCGTTACCCTCCCCCTTCCCGGCGCTCGTGGAGGTGCCCGTGGCCGTCGGCGGGATTGTGGCGGAACAGGTGGGCGTCGCCGCCGTACATGGCCGCGAGGTTGTCGGCGGTGAGCACCTCCGTGGTCGCCCCCTGGCAGACGATCCGGCGGTTGAGGCAGATCACCTGGTCGGCGTGCCGGGTGACCACGGACAGATCGTGGCTGACCAGGAGCAGGCTGAAGCGGGAGTCGCTATGGACCTGGGACAGGAATCCGCAAAACTGCTCCCCTCCGGCGAGGTCCACCCCGGAAACCGGCTCGTCCAGCAGGAGGATGTCGGGAGAGTCGCGCAGCGCCAGCGCGAAGAGGACCCGCTGCAGCTCCCCACCGGAAAGTTTTCCCAAGGGGTGATCGAGGAGGTGGGCCACCCCCGCGCGCTCCAGGCTCTCCCGCGCCGACCGGCGCACCGCGGAGGACGTCCCGAAGAACACGGGGCGTCGTTGGGCGGAGAGGGCGAAGAAATCGAGCACCGTAAGCGGCGTTTCCCGGTCGAAGTCGAGATGCTGCGGGACGTACCCGATGCGGGGGGCTCCCTCTCCGTGTTCCGGGGAGCGGCAGAACCGGATCTCGCCGGTGTACGGCAGCTGGCCCAGGATCGCCTGGAGCAGGGTGGTCTTTCCCGCGCCGTTCGGTCCGATGAGTGCGGTCACCTCGCCGCACCGGATGTCGGCGTCGATCCCGGACAGGATCTCCGTGCCTCCCTTGCGGACCGTCAGGTTCCGGATCGAGAGGGTATGGAGGCGGGCTTCCTCTCCCAGGTTCATTCCGCCCCTCCTTTCCTCCGGCAGTCCGGGCAGCATCCGAAGAACTCGAGGGAATGGTCCGTCACCTTGAACCCGAGCCGCCGGCGGATGTCCGCCTCGATCCCGGACAGGTCGCACCCCCTTGCGGGGAACGCCTCGATCCGCCCGCAGTTGCGGCACACCACCCGGTGGCGGTGGCTTCCGCGTTCGACCGCCTCGTACCTGCGGCTCCGTTCGTGCAGCGCCACGCTTCGGACGAGCCCGAGGGAGGAAAGCAGCGCCAGGTTCCGGTAGACGGTGGCCGGATCCGCCTTGGGTTCCGGAAACCGTTCGCGGATATCCCGCGGCGACAGCGGGAGAGGGGCTTCCTCGAGGATCCGCAGGATCTCCTCGCGTCCCCGGGTCGCCGCGCGGCCCATCTGCCGCAGCGTTTCCGTGTGTTTCCCCATGGCCGCCCTCCTTTTTGCGAATATATTGCAAATGCAAATGATATGCAAGGCGAGAGGGGGACCTTTTGCCGGCGATGGAGGTATAATCATAATATTGCGGAAGGAGGCGCGTGATGCGAACCGGAAAGAGGATGCTATTCGCGGGCGCGGCGGCGTTCCTGGCGGCGGGGCTCCTGGCCGGTTTCACCGGGACCGACGCGGTTGCCGGGCCGAGGATCCGTCTTGCGGAAATGGAGGGCGGTGACGGCGGCGGCACGGCGGTCAACCTCACGGTGCGGCAGGTGACCATCCGGCCGGTCCGGGCATACGTCGGGGACGTGGTCCGCATCGAGGTGTGGATCGACAACCGGGAAGACGGGAGCATGTATACTTCCGCGGAGATCCTCGCCAACAGGAAAGTGGTGGGAAGGCAGCTGTTCCGGTGGGGAGGGCCCGGCGAAGACCGCACGTACAAGCTGTATTTCGACTGGGACACGAGCGGCCTGGCCCCGGGCGCGTACAAGATCCGCGCGGACGCCTTCGTGCATGAGGACATCGACTCCTTCGACAACGAATTCACCGTGAAGCAACCGGTGCTACTCGCCGCCCCCGGCGGCGAATTCCCCGGAGGGGAGAAAGCCGGCGGCAGCATCACCGAGATCGACGAAAGATACAGGTAGACCCCGGGCGGCCGATCGGCCGGCCCTTGGAAGTCCGCCCGCGGCGGGGACCGGAGATTTTTTCCCGCCGTGGGCGGTTTTTTTTCTGTCCGGCGAAATCGTCCTGCTACAATGAGCCGAGGATGGGCTATTGACGTTCTATGCCGACATAAGCGTTGCGTACGACGACCTGTTCCCGTTGTCCCCGGCGCAGCGTTCCCTGCTCGATGACCTCCGGGAGGACGGGGGGGGCGCCTCCGTCTTGGATTGCGGTTGCGGGACCGGGTCGCAGCTTCTCCCGTTCGCCGTGAACGGCCTGACCTGCCTGGGATTCGACCCCGACCCGTCGCTCGTCGCCATCGCGCGCCGGAAACTCGCCCCGTACCCGAGCGCCCGGATCGAGGAGGGAGCGTTCGCGGACCTTCCCCGGCTGGCGGGATCCCCCGCGGACCTTCTGCTGTGTCTCGGGAACTCGCTGGTCCACGTGACCCGTGAAGAGGCCGGCCGGTTCCTGTCGGATGCCGCCTCGGCGCTGTCTTCCAACGGGAGGATGCTCCTGCAGATCCTGAATTACGAACGGCTGTTCCGGGACAGCGTGACCGAGCTCCCGCTGATCCGCTCCGATGACGGATCCGCGGAGCTCCGCAGGCGGTACCTCTGGGAGGACCGCCGGAGGATCGCGTTCCAAACCGCCCTGCGGCTTTCCACCCCGGAAGGGCCGATGATCGTCCGCAACGAGATCCCGCTGTATCCCCTTTACCCGGAGGAGCTCTGGGAGATGGTCTCCGCCGCCGGCTTCGGGGAGGTCCGTTTCTTCGGGGACTTCGCGCGGGCCGAGTTCTCCGACGATTCGGAAGCCGTCGTGTGCATCGCGAGGAAGGCGTGAACGGCTTTTTCCGGGGAAAGAGCTTCCGGTTTCTCCTCGCGGCGGCGCTCCTGGTGGTCGCCGGATGGTGCGTCGCGAGGATCGTGACGGCGGCGAGCCGGCACCAGCTTCCCTCCCCGACGGGATCGGCCCCCGCCCCCGAGATGGAGCATCCTTCCGGTCACGGTTTGCCGCAGGAGAGGCTGTACGCGCTCGTCAAGGCCGGAGAGGCGGAAACCACGCTTCCCGACGGCACCCGCGTGATCCTGTCGTTGAACCGGCAGCTGCAGGCGGAGATCTTCGAACTATTCCGCCGCTTCGATCCCCCGTACGGCGTCTTCGCCGCGATGGAGCCGGCGACGGGGCGCGTCGTCGCCCTCGTGGGGTACCGGAGGGGCGGGGAGTCCGACCCGTGGCTGGCGCTGAAGGCCATCTACCCGGCCGCCTCCCTGATCAAGGTGATCACCGCCTCGGCCGCCATCGAGCGAGGGAACGTGTCTCCCGACGACGAGATCAGCTACCGCGGAGGGATCTACGGGATCAGCCGCCGCGGCATCCATGCCCGGGACGGCCGGGGCGTGCCGAAGATGTCCCTCGAGGAGGCGATCGCGCGCTCCGCGAACGCCGTGTTCGGAAAGGTCGCGGTCAACTACGTCGGAGGCCCCGCCCTCGGGGAATACCTTTCGAAGTTCGGCTTCGGCCAGCCCATCCCGTTCGACCTCCCCGTCGAGCCGAGCCGCGCGGAGGTGCCCCGGGAAGAGTACGAGCTCGCCCGCACCGGGGCGGGGTTCGGCGAGGTGTACGTCTCCCCGCTGCACATGGCGATGGTCATGTCGGCGGTCGCCTCCGGCGGCGCCATGCCCCTGCCGCTCCTGGTGGACCGGATCGAGGACGCGGAGGGAGACATCGAGTACGAATCCGCCCCGTCGAAATGGAGGGACACCGTCCTGCCGGAAACGGCGAACGCGGTCGTCCAGATGATGGTGAAGACGGTCGAGATGGGCACCTCGCGCAGAGCCTTCGGGACGCCCGCCAGGACGCCCTTGCTCCAGGACATGGACGTGGCGGGAAAGACCGGGTCGCTCTCCGGGTGGACGCCGCCGGTCCACTTCGAATGGTTCGCGGGCGTCGCCCCCGTGGCCTCTCCCAAGCTAGCGGTGGCGGCCCTCGTGGTGAATGAAAACCGGTGGAAGATCAAGGGAAGCTACGTGGGGAAGGAAGCGTTCAACGCCTATTTCGGCTACCCCTCCACCACGCCTCCGGCCTACGTGAAGCAGGGCGCCCGGAAGAAACAGCAGAAAGCCCTGAAGGCCGGGAAGAAGAAGGCCCTAAAGGGGAAGACGGCGAAATCGAAGGGGGAGCGGGCGAAGAAAAAAGCCGCGCCCGCGAAAACCCGGAAAACGAAGGCCGGGAAGTCCGTCCGCCGGGACGCGGACTCCCGGCCGACCGAGGGGAGCTGATCCGGAGGGCCGATGGAATTCCACCGCGTCATCTCCGCCCGCAGGAGCCTGCGGGCGTATTCTTCCCGCCCCGTGGAGCCGGGGAAGCTCGAGCGGATGCTCGATGCCGCCCGCTGGTCCCCTTCGTGCGCCAACCGCCAGTCGTGGCGCTTCGTGGTGGTGGGACGGGACGCCCCGACGCGGGGGGCGGTGGAGGAGGCCCTCGACGCCGGAAACGCCTGGGCCCGCCGCGCGCCGGTACTGATCGTGGCGGGGGCGAGCCGTCCGGACGGGGCGGTCGTCGAGTCCAGGGAGTACTACCTTCTCGACGCGGGGCTTTCGCTGATGTCCCTCTTGTACCGCGGGGCGGACCAGGGGCTTCTCGTCCATCCGATGGCCGGCTGGAAAGAGGCGCCGCTCCGCGCCGCGCTGGGGCTGCCGGAGGACTTCGCCCCCATGGCCGTGGTGGCCGTCGGGTACGCGGGAGGTTCCGGGGAGCTCGACGAGGAGACGCGCAAAAAGGACGAGAAGCCGAGGGTTCGCAAACCGCTCGGGGAGATCGCCTTCTCGCCGCGCTGGGGCGAGCCGTTCGCGGGGACGCTTCCGCCGTCCCCGGCGAAGGTATTCGAGACGGACCTGCAGCTGCGCTTCGGCGACACCGACGCGATGGGGCACGTCAACAACGCTACGATCGTCACCTACCTGGAGACGGGGCGCGTCCGGTTCTTCTCCGACGTGCTGGGGGCCCGGCGCGTTGAGGACATCCTTTTCATCGTCGCGGAGGTCTCCTGCAGGTACCGGATCCCGATCCTCCTCCAGGACCGGGTGCGCGTCCGGATGCGCATCGCCGACATCTCCCGAAGCTCGTTCCGTTTCCACTACGAACTCGCGGACCCCGGCGACGGCCGGGTGTTCGTCGATGCCGATACGGTCCAGGTGATGTATGACTACGCCACCGGGCGCCCGATCCCCATCGACGCGAACTTCCTCGCCGCGGTGCGCGAATACGTGTCGGGAGGGTAGCGCGTCTTCCCGCGTCCATGAAACGGAATCCCCGGTGGTATCGCAGGCCCCTCCTTCTCCTGGTCGCGGCGGTCGTCCTCCTCGCGGCATGGGTCGGCGCCTCGATCCTCACCCTCCCCTCGGTCGCGCCGCTGGCCTCGCCCCGAACCTCGATGACGATCGCCGTCAAGGACTGGAAGAAGAGGGACCGCTCCTTCGTGGTCGGCCCCCGGAACCCTCGCTGGACCCCCTACGGCTCCATACCGCCCGCCATGAGGAAAGCGGTCATCGCGGCGGAGGACGCCAACTTCTACGCGCACGAGGGGGTGGACTACGAAGCGATGAAGGAGGCGATCCTGGCCGATATCGAGAAGGGGGGCTTCGTCCGGGGCGGGAGCACCATCACGCAGCAGCTCGCGAAGAACCTGTACCTGACGCGCGAGAAGACCCTCATGCGGAAGCTGAAGGAGATCGTCCTGGCGAGACGCATCGACGACACGATCAGCAAGCGGCGGATCCTGGAGCTGTACCTGAACGTGGTGGAGCTGGGTCCCATGGTGTACGGCGTCGGCCACGCCGCGGACTACTATTTCGGAAAGCACCCGTCCGGGATGACGCTGCGGGAGTGCTCTTTCCTGGCCGCCATGCTGCCGGGGCCGAAGGTCTACAACCCGTACCGGAAGATGGGCCGGGTGATGAAACGCTCCGGCCGGATCCTGCGGCGGATGGTCGGCGCGCGGATGATCACGCGGGAGGAGTACCGGGCGGCGATGTCGGAGGTCCCCAACCTGGCGGGACTGGAGAAGAAGGTCGAGAAGACGCTGGAGACACCTTGAAGGAGAATGCGCGATGGAGAAACCGTTCCAGGACTATTACCCCGACGTCGTGGCCCATTGCTACGGCTGCGGCCGTCTGAACGAGCAAGGTCACCGGATCAAGACGTATTGGGAGGGGGAGGAAACCGTCACCCGCTTCCGGCCGGAGCCGTTCCACACGGCGATCCCCGGCTACGTGTACGGCGGGCTGATCGCTTCGCTGATCGATTGCCACGGGACGGGCACCGCCGCCGCCGCGATGTACCGCGCCGAGGGGCGGGGGATGGACACCGACCCGCCCTTCCGCTTCGTGACCGGTTCGCTCCATGTCGATTTCCTGAAGCCCACCCCCCACGGCGACCTGGAGATCCGCGGGCGGGTGAAGGAGATCAAGGGCAGGAAGGTCGTCGTCGAGGCGACGGTGCATGCCGGGGGCGCGATGACCGCGCGCGGGGAAGTGGTGGCGGTCCGGATGCCCGAAACCTTCCTCCAGGAACGGGAACCGCTCCGGGCCCTGTGAGGGCCTCAGATGAAATACATCACGTTGCGGCGCCGGCGCTCCGCCGCCTCGTCGTCCGCCCGGGCGAGGTCGGCCAGCGTCCATCGGGAAAATGCCGCCGCCGCGGCGAGGGACGCCTCGGCCACCATGCCGTCCACGGCGGCGGACGTCTCCTTCCCGTCCTTCCCGGGGGATTTTCCCGATGCCCTCTTCCGGCCATCGGCCGCCAGGGGACCCTCGAACGCCTCGACGATCTCCACGGCGCGGACCGCGTCCGGGCGCCGCGCAAGGAGATAGCCTCCCCCCGCGCCGCGCCGGCTCGACAGGATCCCGGCCTTCTTCAGTTCGAGCAGGATCAGCTCGAGGAACTTCTTCGGGATGCCGTTTCTCTCCGCCAGGTCCCGGATCTGGAACGTGGTCCCCTCCGGGAACCGGGTGGCGTAGATCAGGGCCCGGAGGGCGTACTCGGTTTTCTTGGACAGGCGCATGATCCCTATTTACCCTATCGGAGGCATCGCGTCCACCGCCGAATCCGCCGAACCGCCCGTCAGGGATGCGCCAGGGTCCGCGCCTGCCGGTACGCGTCGGAGATTTCGGACAGGGGAACGTCGCCGTGCCAGTGCCCGGAAATGCGCGCCGCGGCCCGGACCGGGAGCGGTCGCGCCCAGGCCCAGCAGCGCGCCGTACGGGCACAGGTAGCGGCACCAGGCACACCCGGGATGGCGAGGCCGGCGACCGTCGTTGCGGACCTGCCCATGCCCCGTATCCTCTCGCGGGGACGCCCTGCCGTTCCTTGACCTGCCTCAAACCCGGAACGTACACTGGATCCCTGATCGTCCGGGAATCGGGGGGAGGCCCATGGCGCTGATCGGGGAAGTGTTCGTCGCCGACATCCTGGGGAAGACCGTGCTCGATCCCAGGGGTGAGGAGATCGGCAAGGTGCGGGACATCGCCGTGGAGGCGGGGGTGCGGTTCCCAAAGGCCGTCGGCCTGTCCCTCGAGAAGAAGAAGTCGCTCCGGTACCTTCCGTGGGAGGAGCTTGCGATCTTCAACCGCCGGATCATCTCCTCGCGGAAAACGGAGGCGGATCTCCCCGAAGGCGGCGTCTCGAAGGACCACCTGTTCATCGTCCGGGACATCCTCGACAAGCAGATCGTCGACATCAACGGGGCGAAGGTCGTCCGGGTGAACGACGTGAAGCTCACGGAGGAGGGGGGCGCGGCCTACGTCACCGACGTGGACGTCGGGATGCGCGGGATCCTGCGGCGGCTCGGGATCGAGCGCCGCGGTGACGCCTTCTTCGAGACGATCCGCCACCCTCTGCGACACCAGCTCATCTCCTGGAAGTTCCTCCAGCCGCTGGAGCCCAAGCTGGACCGGCTCGCGCTGTCGGTGTCGCGTGACGCGATTTCGGACATGCACCCGGCGGACATCGCCCAGATCATGAGCGATCTCCCGCCGGAGGAGCGGCAGGAGTTCTTCGAGAAGCTCGACCCCGAGACGGCGGCGGAGGCGCTTCACGAGCTCGAGCCCGAGATCCAGGCCGAACTCATCAAGGAGATGGACAAGGAGCAGGCGGCCGACATCATCGAGCAGATGCCGCCGGACGAGGCGGCCGACGTCATCGCGGACCTCCCCACCGAAAAGGCGCAGGAACTGCTCCAGTTGATGGAAAAGGAGGAGGCGCAGGACATCCACGAACTGCTCCACCACGAGGACGACACCGCGGGCGGGCTCATGACGACCGAATACCTCGCATGGCCGCCGTACCTCACCGTGGGGGATTCCCTCGATCGCTTCAAGACGGAGGCGCGGGAGATCGAGCAGGTCTACTACATCTACGTGGTGGAGGGCGAGAAGCTGGTCGGCGTCGTGGGCCTGCGCGACCTGGTGATCGAGGATCCCGGGAAGACCCTCTCCGAGGTGATGCACACCAAGCTGAAGACCGCGCGGCCGGAGATGGGCCAGGAGCCGGTCGCCGAGCTCATCTCGAAGTACAACCTGCTCGCGCTGCCCGTGGTGGACGATGCCGATCTCCTGCTCGGCGTGGTCACCGTCGACGACGTGGTCGACCTGCTGCTGCCCCCGGCTTCCCGCCGGAAGCGGCGGAGAAGGTAAGACGGCGGGCATCCCCCCGGTACGCGCGCTACAGCCCCACCAGCCCCGGCAGCCCCGGGAAGATCGTCACCGCCACCAGCAGGATCGTCAGGACGATCATGACGGTCGTCGTCGCCCACGCGATCCCGTTGAACGCCTTCGAGTTGACGCGCTCGCCCATCAGCTCCGGGTCGTTGATGAGCCGCAGCATGAAGATCAGGACGAACGGGAGCAGCAGCCCGTTGACGACCTGCGACAGGTACATGACGAGAATGAGCGGCGCCCGC
>JACZKY010057085.1_pt1 | contig 23477 bp, 19 predicted proteins | sample 8237611 | NCBI WGS metagenome assembly JACZKY01 (sample SAMN16148055, study PRJNA663545) | marine sediment metagenome | biome: sediments and biomass from bioreactor inoculated with such sediments; feature: coastal sediments; material: methane- and iron-fed bioreactor; isolation source: Bothnian...
GTGCTGCAGATAAATGTGCCGTGGCGATTCACCGACGGCATCGATTACACCTTCGCGCCGAACACAACGATCCCGGCCGGCGGCTATCTCGTGGTGGCCAAGAATCTCACTGCGTTTGCGGCCAGGCATGGCGTGCTGCCCAATGTGGTGGGCCCCTACGGCGGGCAGTTGGACAACGCCGGCGAAAAGCTGGAACTGTCGATGCCCGGCGACACCGACGATAAGGGCACGCGCTACTACATCCGTATCGACCGCGTCAACTACAACGACTCGGCCGACTGGCCCGCGGCCGCCAACGGCCAAGGCATGAGCCTGACCCGCATCAGCAGCACCGAGTACGGCAACGACATAATCAACTGGCAGGCCGCCGACCCAACGCCGGGCGGGTAAATTGCAGACAAACAGGAATAAACTGTTATGATCTGCAAGGTCCGGAAATACATGCACTTAACGCAGGAGAAAAGACATCCGGAAACCATGTGCACTATCAGACGTGCTTACTTGATGCAGAAAACCAGAATTACCCTTGACTTTGCATGGCCGGCGCTGTATATTAGATACTAAATAGGTTCTGAATCGTTTGGTGTGTGGGGCTGATCGTTCCACATCTGTTTCAGTACCGGTGCGGATAGCGGGCGGGGCAAAGTTTCCGAATCGATCAGGATCGGTTGTATACCATTCCTGACACAATAGAACGTGAAGTAGTGTCGTGTGTGTGTGTGCAGTTAACGTGTTGTGTGTGTGGTCCCGAGAAATCGGGCTCTGTCGTACAGCTGAACGTTCTCGTAGTCCTGTCGCGGGAAACGTTGCGGCAGAAAACAGACAGGCCGGGTGCCTGCCAGCGCAGGAGAAACGTCGCCACGGGAGGGAGCTGCCCGTGGCGCGCGATGCGTGGCGTTGGTGGTGTACAGAATTAATGTAAACAGTGGAGGATTGATATGAACAAGCTCAAAATGAGTGTTTTAGTTGTATTGGCCATGGCGGCGGTGTCGCAGGCGGCGATTATAACTTCGGTGGATCGCATGTACGGGCAGTCGGGCAACCGGCTCCCGTTCGGCCCGTTCGATGGAAATAGCGATCCGTTGTTGGGCACGCTGACGGTCGGCGAATATGTTTACTCCGACCGCGAATTTGTCTGGACGGAGATCCCGGCGGCGCTGTCAGGTTCGGAACTGGTCCTGACGTTCAACAATGACAAAGCTGGCAGCGAGATCTTTGTGCAGTACGCGGTCACCATCAGCGAACGCGCTACGATCGGGTTAACCATCGACGACCGGATCCCCGCAAACTGGGCTGAAGCGCCTTCTCAGCAGGCTGCCATTGATCTGGTGGTCCAGACATGGGCAGCGCCCGGCACGTTCGTCGACAGCGGTATGAAGGTGCGTATGAGTGAAGCCAACGGGCCCGTTTTCAGCGTCTACACCGCTGAACTCGATGCCGGCACGTACGTGTTTGGCTTGCAGCCTTCAAACCAGAATTTCTACTCGATTATCGCGGTTCCGGAGCCAGCGACACTGATGCTTCTGGGCCTCGGTGGTCTGCTTCTGCGGAAGCGTCGCTAATCTCAGCGAAATTCACATTATCAAGACGTGAATTGTCGAGACAAATTGGTCGGGCTGTGCACCTGCAAAAAGGTGCGCGGCCCGATTCTTTGCGCCCAAGGTAGTGGAGCAAGGCCAAAAAACGTCTTGACTTTGGGCCCGCGCTTTGGTATATTTGGACCCGTGTGGTCAGTGCTCGGACGGTTCCGTTGCGCTGATTGAGAACGTGAAGACGTGTGCAGTAAACGTGTTGTGTGTGTGTAGTGTGTAGTGTGTAGTGCACCCGAGAGATCGGGTTCCGTTGTACAGCTAAACGTAGCCGTAGTCCTGTCGCGGCATACGTTGCAGCGGAAAAAAGGCAGGTTTTGTGCACGCCCGGTGCAGCAGGACCAAGGCTGCGGCATGGAGATGCGGCGGTCCGGGGTGCTGTGGCACAGGACGTTGCCGGGTGACTTGAAAGAGTAACGGAGGAATCAAATGGACAGATTTAAGGTATTTCTTGTTTTGGCTCTTGTGCTGAGCGTCATCGGCCTGAGCCAGGCGGCGAGCATTATCGTCGTTAGCGATGCATATGCGCCGGGCGATCCGGCCGCAAGGCATCAGGATGACGCACTGGTGGCTTTCCTTGAAGAACTGGGCTATCAGGTGGACACAAGCGGCATGGGCGGTGCGTACAAAGAGAGCTTGAATCCCTTTGCGGACCCCGCGAAGGTCGCAGCCCTCATGAACGCGGACCTCGTGCTGGTCAGCCGCATGACTGACAGCGGCGCGTACGACAACGACCGCAAGAGTTGGAATGAGTTGCAGAACCCCCTGCTGCTTATGAGCGGCGGCTATCTGACGCGCGGCGAGGCCGGCGGCGCCAGGTGGGGCTGGACGACCGGTGGATCAAGCGATGCGGACCGCACTCTGACCGCTATTGATATCATCGGCGCGCATCCGTTTCTTCCAGATCCGCAGGTGTTTGACTGGTCGGCTAATGGCGGCATGTCGCCCAAGGGCGTCTATCTGCCGAACAGTTCGTCGGAAGTCGTCGGCGGAGTTGTCATCGCCGAATACGGCGCGGACCGCCCGTTCCTGATCGACTATGCGGCCGGCATTGATCTGGATGCAGGCAATGGTACTGTCGGCAAGTACGGGGTTCTTGGTGACCGGCGAGCGATGTTCGCACATTGGGGTTATGACGAGCCCGGTTACGATTTCAGCTCGTTCCTCACAGATGAGTACAAGGCACTGCTGGCTCAGACGATCTCGGTGATGGTTCCGGAACCGGCAACCCTGGTTCTTTTGGGCCTCGGCGGTCTGCTGTTGCGGAAGCGCCGTTAATCGCCTGTGCTGAAGATTTACATTCTTCAGCAGTTGTGAAGTTTTGTGAAACTCGAATCGGGCTGTATGCTGCTAACGGCGTACAGCCCGGTTTTCTGCGCTGAGAGATCCGTGCTGCGATTGCACATTTCAGGATTCGATACTTCGAAGAGGAGCCGCGGCCCAGGATGAATCCCCCTTGCAAAAGCACGAATCTGCCCCTTTCCGCAAGGGATGACACAAGTTCCCCCCCCGCCGATTCGGCAAAACCTGTATGGGGCCATTCCTCCAACGCGCCCGAAGGGATTCGAACCCCTGACCTACGGATTAGAAATCCGTTGCTCTATCCGGCTGAGCTACGGGCGCAAACTCTTCCCTAGAAGGGACTTATGCCACAATCCTGATTACCCGCCGTTTACGATACCATTGTGTAGTTGCTTCCGAGGACCTGTAGTCAGGAGTAAAAGTCATGACAGTACCTAATCACAAAAAGAAACGTTCCGACAAATTCCCGCTAACATTACACAAAACAGGTCAGTTCTGCAAGAAAATTAGAGGCAAAGTTCACTATTTTGGCACCGAGAAGCAGAAGCAATGCAGCGATATCTGGAGCAGGCTTCCTATCTGCACGGTGGTCATCCTCGCCCCGCCGGATCGGCCACCGGCTGCATTACAATTATGACCCTATGCAACCAACACCAAGAATCGAGAGTTGAAGCGGGAGAACTCTCCGCTCGCCACTTCGCCGACCAGATCACGAGCCTTCGAACGTTAACGCAATTTCTGGGCAAGCATCGCGTCATCAACCAGATATCGACTCTGCAGGAAGTTGTCCCGGCTGTCGTTGAAATTGGGTCATCGGCCCGGGTCCTTTCGGAATTTTATGCTGCAGCTATTTAGTCCTTTCAGCAGCAGCGGCATCCGGCGATAGTCCGCTTGACCCTGTGGAAGCGTTTCTCCGCTCCAACAAAACCGTGCCCGCCCAATCGCCAGGCCATGTTGGCGTTTCGCCATCGCTTCACATTGTAGCACAGGTCGCCAGCCAGTGAGAAACAACTCTCGATCATGTTCGTGCTGGCAAACACGGTGCGAAGCACTTCCGGCAGCGACAGGCGATTGACCGTCACCGTCTCCTCAAGACCCTCCTCAAGGTTGCGGGCGGCCGCCTGGTTGATCCCGGCCACCGGCGGCTACACGATCGTCAAGGATGCGGTTCGCCAGGCGAAGCGGCAGATGAAAGAGGTGTACATGCCGCTGATCCATCGGCCAGGCGAGGCGCAGGTGGACTTCGGTCATGCGGTGGTGAAGATGTCCGGGGTTTGCGGAAGGTCTGCTTCTTCGTGATGATGCTGCCGTATTACCCATCTTACCCCACCATCTTGAGCGGGTTTGTTGCCGAGTACGGCCAGCGAGTGGCGTTCGCCGGTCTGCGTAACTCTTGCGGGGTTCTTCGTGTTTTTCTTCGCTATCTGTACCGCGAAAAGATTTTAGCAAGATCTGAGCGGCGTCATTGCCCTGATCCCCTCACCGGATGAGCCGCTTTTCCCAAGTTTCCCGTTACATTCTTCACAAAATGGGGAAAACTTGCGAGGCCGACAGAGAATTAAGCCGTTTGCCCCCAACGCATCATTGCGCCATCACTTTCGGGAACACGTGCTGCAGGGTCAAAGGTGATGCCAGCCGCATAGAGACGTCCTCCATGGCGAAGTGCAGAAAAGAGGACTTATTCAGCAAGCCCCTAATTAACATGAATTAACATTAAATCTAATTGAAAAATGATTGACATTTGCCTCTGGCATGCATAATGTATAGTTATGTCCATTGTAAAGATTGCAAAACTTGCAGGGGTTTCCCATACGACCGTATCCCGGGTGATCAACAACGAAGCCAGTGTCAGCACAGAGACGGCAATGAAGATACGGGCTATCATCAAACAGGTGGGGTATGTTCCCAAGCCTCCATCTCTGCGGCGGGGGCCTCGCCGAATTCGCGACATCGCGTTCAGGACCGGCAATGTAGCCTTTCTGGCTTCGGCTGACAGTCTGCGGGTCCTTTCGTCTTCGCCTGTGATGCTGGATGTTTTGCACGGGATCGAGCAGACCTTGGCGGCTCATGGGATGAGCATGGTCCAGGGAGCCATCAGCGCTGGCCGGTATCTGCCTCCGATTGTAACCCGGGGGGAGGTTGACGGGGTGATCGTCTGGCCGAATCTTGACGGCGTGTCTTCGGAGGCCATCGAGATTCTCCGCAAATATAAGGTTGTCTTTGTGATGACGGCCATTGAGGAGCGGCTGGTGGGTGACCGGATTAAAAACAACAATTGGCAGATTGGGCGGATGGCAGCGAATTACCTGCTCTCGAAAGGGCACAAACGGATCGGTTACATCACTCCGACCGCTTTGGACCTGCAGCGGAACATGTGCGAACGATGGCTTGCTTTCTCGCAACTGGTGAAGGAGTCTGGCGAGGAGGCCTGTCAAGTGATCATTGAGCAGTCCTCCACGGATCTGTTGGAGATCGATATGGACCGGGATAAACTGATCCAGGCTGCCCTGCAGGCGCTCTTTGAGTCACAGCAAGCCCCTACCGGAGTTTTCGTGACCTGTGATTCCCTGACCGCCAAGATCTATCCTATCCTGAAAGCCATGGGTATCCGCATCGGTAAGGACCTGGAGATCATCTCCTGTGACAACCAGATGTCACTGCTGGCGGGCCTGGAGCCAAAGCCGGTATCCATCGATATCCAGGCGGAAGTGATCGGCGAAACGGCGGTCGAACAGTTACGCTGGCGGATTTTGCACCCGGAAGATGACAGCCAGCGGACCATCGAAATACAGCCTAAACTAAATGCTAAAACGAGTTCTCCAAACCAATCTTAAATGAACTTTATAAATTCCACAATCCAAAAGTACAACTACAGGCAGGGTTTACAAAATGAAGCAGCATGAAACATTTTTTTCCTGGCTGGACCTGGAACGGGACGGCCTGGAGCAGGTCAAAGAGCACGTAAGTCAAGAGAAATACCAAGAGGCGGGCAAGGCCCTGTTGGACTATTTCAGAAAACGCAAGAACGTGGTCTATTATGATGGTTGGGAACGGCCGGCAACCGAAACTGGCTATGATCCGGCTAAAGCAGACGAAATCTGCAACAATCGCCTGGTTGGCCAGGATATGGGTCGGGACATCGACTGGCGCGCCACCCCGCATAAGGACCTGGAGTGGACCTACTGTCTGAATCGGCATGAATTCCTTACTGAACTAGGGCGGGCCTACTGGTATACCGGAGATGAAGAATATACAAAGGCATTCAAGCGGATCTTGTCGAGTTGGATCGAAAAGAACCCGATGCCGGACTTGGAGTGGATGCTCAACGTTCCGAGCGAGACCAGCCGCATGCACTTCATGAATCAGGGGACCTGGCGGCCGCTGACGCTGGGAATCCGGATTTACACATCCTTCGTACCCTGTTTCTACCACTTCCTGGACTCGCCGGAGTTCACGCCGGCATTCCTGATCACAATGCTGACCTCGATGGTCGAACACGCCCGGCATACGCGGGCCTACTATACCCGTCATAAGAGCTACTTCAATGTGTCACCCAACTGGGGCCTGATGGAATCCAACGGGCTGGCCCATATGGGCATTCTGTTCCCCGAGTTCAAGGAGGCGGGTGATTGGCGTGAAGAAGCCATGGGCCGCCTTGAGGAGCAGATCCGAATGCAGGTGCTGGCGGATGGGATGCAGGTGGAACGCGCATCCGGGTACCACCTGGTCTGCACATTCTGCTTTCTGCAGATCCTGGATCTTGCCCTGCGCAACAACATCCGAGTCAGCAACACATATAAGCGAAATACCGAAAAGATGATCGATTTTGTTATTGGGATCATGAAGCCGCACGGGTATTATCCCATGCTCAAGGACGCTGATGAGAGTGACGTATTTGGCAAGCGGGCTTCTTATGGGCTATGGGAGGACATCAACAACCTGAACATGCTGGAGGACGCCAACGATTTACGCTGGGTGTTGAAAGCGGGGGCGAGAATCTTCAATCGGGCGGACATGCTGTATATTGGCACGAATGGCAAAGAGGGCAAGCGGCCCGAGGTGGGTTCGGTAGCCGCCCCCGAGGCCGGCTTCTATACGATGCGGACCGGCTGGGACCCTGAGGACCTGTACTTGGTTTTTACCTGCGGAGAGTTGGGTGTCGAGGACCAGAACTGCGTTCACGGGCACGCCGATGCGCTGAGCATTGATGTGTCCGGCTGTGGGGAGACGCTGCTGATCGATCCGGGCCGATACATTTATGAAGGACCCAACCGGATATGGTTTAAGGGAACCTCGGCCCATAACACGATCACAGTCGATGGCAAGGACTCCTCGGAACTTGCTGACGAATGGATGTTTAAAACAAAGGCGAACAGCACGGTCCGGTGCTGGTCAAGTACGGATCGGTTTGACTATGTGGATGGCAACCACGACGGGTACCAGCGGCTCAGCGATCCGGTCACTCACCGGCGGCGCATCTGCTTTGTCAAACCGCGCTTCTGGCTCATCCTGGATGACCTGAAGGCTCAGGCACAGCACGCCTATGACCAGTACTTCCACTTCGGCCCGGAAGCGCGCCTGCAGCAGGCGGAGGACCTGACCCTTACGGCAAACTACCCCCATGGCCCGGGTATTGTTGTCAAGCCGGTGAAGATGGATGAGCTCAAACTAGAGCGTTTCAAGGGCAGCACCGATCCGATCCAGGGATGGGTGTCCTATGATTATGCGGTGAAGGTGCCGGCGGAGGCCGCAAAGTATACCAAGCAGGCTAAGGCGGAGACTTCGTTTGCAACGCTGCTGGTTCCGTTCAAGGATAGTCCACCCGACTATACCGTTGAGTCGCTGGGCGGCAGTGCCTTTAAGATCGGCTTTAACGGCGATGAATACCTGATCATTTTCTCCGACGGCTCCGATCGGAAGGTCGGCGATTTTGAATTCGACGGTGAGATGCTCTGTGTTCAGTTCGATTCCAAGGGGCAACTTGTGGAATGCGGCGGTGCAAGGGTCTCCCGGATCGTTTACAAAGGCAAAGTGCTGCTGGACTCTGTCGTGCGTCAAAAGATAGACAGCGGCAACTGCGTAAAATAGTAACAGAAAAAGAGAACGAATACACCGAGGGTAAAGCTTTCATGAAGTACAACGTGAATACCGATCCGAAGGAGCGTGAGCAGGTCGTCAGTGATATCCTGTCGAAGATGACACTGGAGCAGAGAATCGGCCAGTGTTTTACCATCCACTGGGGCGGCTCCATCATAACCCCCTATCTGCTGGAGGCAATTGAAAGGCTGCACATCGGCGGCATTCGCGTGACCCCCTTTGGCCAGAATTCCCGCCGGGGCAAGCATTATCATCAGAGCCTCAGCTACGAGTACGAGTATCCGGCAGGATATAAGAAAATAAAGCAGAATCTCTTCATCCCGGGGGCGGCCATTTTCGTGTCGCCGGAGCAGTATGCCGAGCAGCTCAATCGTTTGCAGAAAGTGGCCTGCGGGAGGCCCAACGGGGTGCCGCTGCACGTCTCGATCGATCAGGAGGGGGACATCAGCCGCGACTTCAGTTTCGCGGGCATCAACCTGTTTCCATCGACCATGGGGCTGACGTCCACGGGCGATCCTCAGATCGCTTACGAGGCCTGCAAGGCAGTTGCCCGGCAACTCAGCGCTATCGGCGTAACCAACATCCACTCGCCGGTGCTGGACGTTAACATCAACCCGATGAACCCGGAGATCAGCATCCGCGCCTACGGCGATGATCCTGAGATCATCGCCGAGTATGCGACTGCTTCGATCAAGGGATTCATGGAAGGGGGGCTGGTGCCTACGGCCAAGCACTTCCCCGGCCGGGGCGATTCGGATATCGACGCCCACTATGCCGTGCCCTGCGTCAGCGGCGACTGGGACCGACTCGAGAGCGTCGAACTGATGCCGTACCGAGCGCTGATCGCCAACGGTCTGCCCAGTGTGATGATGGCCCACACCACCGTCCCGACGGTCGATCCGAGCATGGATATCTCGACAGTATCTGAAAGGATCGTGAAAGGATTGTTGCGGGACAAACTGGGGTTTGAAGGGGTCATTACGACAGACAGTATTACCATGGGCGCCCTGATGGAGAAGTACGGCGTCGGTAAGTCCTGTGCTTTGGCGTTCAAGGCGGGCTGTGACCTGATCCTGAACAAGACGGAAGACGAGTTCCGAGACCAGGGGTACTGCGAACTGAAACGGTTCATCGAGGAGGGAGAGGTTTCGGAAGAGCAGCTCAACGGCTCGGTGAAGCGCATCCTGACGATGAAGTACAACCTCGGCCTGCTCGACCGGCAGGGACAGGTGGACGCGCACGAAGCCGCCAGACCCATGCGGGCTCCGGAAATCATCCGGATCGCCCGGACGGCCGCTGAGAAGTGCGCCACGGTCCTGCGGGATGAAGAGAACCTGCTGCCGCTGAGCGCCGAGCAGACCGTCATGGTGATCGAACAGCAGGTTCTGGACGGCTATGCGGGTTGCGACCTGCAGTGCAATAACAAGTCGTTCAGCATCGCCATGTTCGAACAGTCTAATAACATTCTGGCTCTGGACACCAGGTTCAAGGCGTCAGCGGAGGACGAGGCGTTCATCATGGAGTATGTCGATGAGGCCGACGTTATCGTTGCCACGAACTACTACTGGCGGCTGTGCCCGGCGAACAACACGGATCTAATCAAGAAGCTCATCGCCAAAGGCAAGAAGGTTGTTGTCGTGACCAACTGTCCCTATGAGTTGGGCGCCGTGCCCCAGGCCAAGACAGTGATCTGCAACTACTCCGTATCACCGGAGAGCCTCCGTGTGGCGGCCGAGATCACCTACGGCAAGACCGAGCCGCAGGGCCGGTGGATGCTCAAGCACTATGCGAAGCCGACCGAGTCCAGGGATTTCTCCATCAAGCTTAAGGGCGGCATCACAGAAAGCGGAGACAACGAGGTTGAACAGGTGGTTTTCTAAAGTATCGTAACTGCTGACATGATGACAGCCGAGTTTATGCTGCCGCCGGAGACCATGGCATGGTTTATCCCGTGGGCGCAGGGGCCTTCCGGCGGGAAGGGCGGTATGTCTTCGGGCTTGACTCGATGGCGGTGTCCCTTGCCCAAACACAAAAGCAGGAGAGAACGCATTTCATCGTGGAAATGTTGTGGAAACAAGATTGTTCGGAATCAAAAACTAACCGGAGAATGTCATGATCAGTCCCGGATTGGTATCGGTAACATTTCGACAGCTTTCTTGCTCTCAGATTATTCATTTGGCAAAAGACAGCGGTCTTAAGGGCATTGAGTGGGGCGGAGATGTTCATATTCCTCATGCTGACATAGAAACCGCTCGGCGGGTCCGTAGACAGATGGAACAAGCGGATTTGAATACCGCCGCTTATGGTTCTTATTATCAGATCGGAAAAAGTGAACAGGAAGGGCTGTCATTTCGAGAGGTCCTGGACACTGCGGAGATGTTAGAAGCCCCTCTGATTCGCGTGTGGGCCGGAGACCGAGATGCCGAGAAAGCCGGGGAATCCTATGTGCAGGCCGTCATTGCAGAATCCCGGCGAATTGCGGATATGGCGGCGGATAAGGGAATACAGGTTGCCTATGAATTTCATAAAAACACGTTGACCAATACCGCGACATCCTGTCGTCAGTTATTAAAGGGTGTTAATCATCCTTCTCTAAGAACTTATTGGCAGCCAATGGCCGGTCGCGATGAAGCAGGAAACGTACAGGACATCCAAACAATACTTCCGTGGATTTGTGGGTTTCATGTATTTTACTGGGGATTCACACATCGAAAAAGACATCCTCTGGAAGCCGGCAGGGACCATTGGATTCAGTATTTAAAAGTTTTGAATCGGGCGGATTTGAATATGTACGGACTGCTCGAGTTTGTGAAGGATGATAGCCTCGACAGTTTCCAGCGAGATGCTGAAACCTATATGTCGTTGTTGAACATGATTTAGAGTGAATCTGCAGATTGCGATTCCGTTGCTGGGTTTCCCCAATAAACGTTCTCAAGTTCAGTGGAGCGAAATAAATGACGGTTTACGATTACATTGTCATTGGGTTTTACCTTTGTTTTATGTTTCTGTTGGGGCCCATTTACAAGAACTTCAGCAAAACCTCCAGCGATTTCTTCCGGGGTGGCGGCGTAATGCTTTGGTGGGTGGTAGGCGGTTCGGCCTTCATGACAAACTTTACGGCGTGGACATTTACTGGCGGGGCGGCTAAAGCCTATGAGACCGGACCATTTTTTCTTGTGATTTTTGCCTGCAACGTTGCGGCTATTATCTTTTGTTATGTTTTCACGGTGGTACGGTACCGGCGCATGCGGATCATTACGGTCATGGAGGGTGTCCGGCGACGTTATGGCAAAACGAGTGAGCAGATTCTGACATGGCTGCTTATACTAACCCGAATCCTCTTCGGCGGGGCGTGCCTCTACACGGTGGGTGTTTTTATGGTCAGCGTATTCGACGTGCCGATATCGGTCTTGATCGTCTTTCTCGGGGCCATTGTCACGCTGATGACCGTGTTTGGCGGTTCCTGGTCGGCGACGGCGGGGGATTTTGTCCAGATGGTGGTGGTGGGAGTGATTACCATCACCATGGGCGTTTTGACGCTGGTGAAGACCGGCGGGGTCGGCGGCTTCATCGAACGCATTCCTTCCCACCATCTGGACTGGACCCAGTTTGCCAGACCTTCTGTGATTGTCATTTTTGTTATTACCCTGAGCATTAACCAGTTGATCCAGATGAACAGTCTTATCGAGGGAGCCGCCCGCTTCATATTTGTCAAAGACGGGCGGGATGCCCGCAAAGCCTTGCTGGTGCAGATGTTCGGCATGCTGGCCCTGCCTCTGATCTGGATTGTCCCCCCGATGATGGCGACAGTATGGCACCCGAACTTGACTGCTGAATATGCTCAGTTGAATAACCCCAATGAGGCGGCCTATGTAGCAATGGCCATAGATTTGCTGCCAGCAGGACTTTTTGGACTGCTGGTCTGCGCTATCTTTGCGGCAACGGTCACAAGCCTGAATAGTCAGCTGAATATCGTCGGCGGCAGTTTCGTCCGGAATATCTATATTCAGGTTATCCGGCCAAACGCTTCGGAGCGGGAGCAAATCCAGGTGGGACGGATCTTTATGCTGCTCTACGGCGGTATCTGGATTGCCTTGGGGCTCTGTTTCCAACAGGTGAAAGGCTTGGAACTGTTCGATCTGATGCTGCTTATGGCCGCCTCAATTGGTCTGCCTATGGCGGCGCCGCTATTTTTAGGAATTTTCTTTAGGCGGACCCCACCTTGGACGGGCTGGAGCACAATGCTGGCAGGTTTCATCCCAGCTTTTATCCTGAATCTGCTGTTCAAGTTCGACACGGTTGTTCAATTCCTTTGCCGCAATCCCGAGATGACGACCGATGGCTTTGTTCGGATGATCTGGCCGGGCGATGAATTTAATCCTCGTGAAGTGGGTGATCTGAAAATTGCGATCACAACGGCTGTTGTGGCAGCTATTTGCACCGGCTGGTTTTTTCTTAGCATGCTGTTCTATCGTAAGGAAAATCGTAAATACGTAGAGGAAGTGGACGAGTTCTTCAAAGACATGGAAACTCCTATTAGCGCCGACGAGCAAGAACCCGGTACACATGACAGCGAGGCCCGCCAGTCGAATGTGCTGGGGAACCTATGTTTTGTGTACGGGGTGTTTATCCTGTTACTCATCCTGATTCCAAATTCAGCGGGCGGGAGGCTGATCATCTTCTGCTGCGGCGGCATCATCACCAGTATCGGCCTGCTGCTCAAGACCCTGTCCCGGCGTTCCCGAAAGAAGGCGGCCGCCTGATGCCCGGCCTGCCCGAAGGTGGTGAATAACATTGAAAACGGAACCGGTAGTAGGGATCGATTTCTGAAGAGCGAACGTCTTCATGTCGGCTCATCGGTGCAGTAACATATTCATCGCTAATCTGTTAACAACCATGACGGTCACTCTATCATTAACACTGTAACTGATTTGGAAGGAAGTGTGGCGAGTATTTGGCCTTCTCTTACTTCGCTGCCATTCAAGTCAGCCGGTTGAACAATGTGTGGATTATCAAAGGTGTTGTGCGCGTTCATTGTATCACCCGTCAGGACACGTCCGGTGACTTTAGTTACTTTTGCTCCAGCAATGGTGCACTTTAATTCGGCCGGAGCGGTCGGATCCAGGTTACAGATGGAAACATAAATGACGCCACCCTGGCCCTTTGAGGCGGACACATTCAAGCTGGGAAGCTTGGTTCCGTCCTTTTCATAAGCATTGCACACCAGATCATAATCCAAAAGCTTGGCCTTCTGATGAACCTTGTACATTTCAAAGACATGATACGTAGGCGTAAGCAGCATTTTCGGCCCTTCAGTCAATACCATCGCCTGCAACACGTTTACGGTTTGAGCGATATTGGCCATCTTGACTCGGTGGGCATGATTGTTGAATTCATTGAGGAAAATGCCGGCCGAAACTGCATCGCGTACGGTATTCTGCTGATAAAGAAAACGTGGATTGGAGCCGGGTTCACTATCCCACCATGTTCCCCACTCGTCAACATACATCTCGATACGATGCGTCGGGTCGCGCTTATCCATGACGCTGATTTGCTCTCTCAGAACTTCCTGTACCTGGAGGGTTTTATTCATCAGATTGAACCAGCCGGTTTCATCAAATCCTGTGGCTGTGCCTCTTTTGCCTCCCCCGCCGGGGACGTAATAATGAACTCCGATGCCCTGCATGCGTGTGCCCGCTTGCGCTAACACGACATCCATCCACTCGGTATTTTTCCCTACAGGGCCACATGCCACTTTTTTAATCCGACTGCCGGGATAATTCTCCACATACGTCTGGTAACGTTTATAAAGATTGGCATAATATTCCGGCGTCATCCAGCCGCCGCACCCCCAGTTTTCGTTACCGACGCCGACATATTTGATTTTCCATGGCTTTTCGCGGCCGTTCTGTTTACGCAAGTTCGCCATATGGCTATCACCGTCAAAAGTCAGGTATTCGACCCAGTTCATCAGTTCTTCCGGTGTTCCGGAACCAACGTTGCCGGCAATATAGGCCTCACATCCGAGCTGCTCGCATAAGTCCATAAACTCATGTGTGCCGAAAGAGTTGTCCTCGACAACCATGCCCCAGTGCGTATTGACAGTGCGGGGACGTTTTTCACGAGGTCCAATACCGTCCTTCCAGTGGTACTCGTCTGCGAAGCACCCACCGGGCCAACGAAGAACCGGGATACTGATATTCTTCAGTGCTTCCACAATATCCGTGCGAATGCCTCGAACATTCGGAATGTTTGAATCAGGTCCAACCCAGATACCATCGTAAATGCAACGGCCGAGGTGCTCGGCGAAATGCCCGTAAATGTCAGGAGAGATGGTAGTTTTTTCTTCACCTGCTTTGATTACAAGTGTGTTTACACCTTCCCGGTCCTGAATTGTGGTTTGGGAAAACACCGACACAGGAAAAACAAATACTAACGATCCTAAAATGTACCACATTTTCATTTTGCTACTCCTTATTTATCTCATTGTCAGGACATTGGTGTTCTTACTACTCATCGTTTTAGTCAGTTCCGATACTTGTTCCCAAATGCGCTTCATACCCGTTCACTGATAAGTGCTTTGTTAAACACGATACCTTACGCGGCATCCGCGGTTCCACATACACGTCATCCCGACGAGCAGTTCATGGCTGAACTTTGTCGAGCGGTGGTGTCGCGCGACAATACCGACAAGCAGATGCGTCGTGGTGCGTTCAAAAGTGTACGTCAGTTGACCGACGCCATCATAGCTTACATTGCGCAGCATAATAACAATCCAAAAACGTTCGTCTGGACAGCCGGCCGAAGATATCTTAGCCAAAGTCGCCCATGGCCGGACGGCGGTTAATGTCCCATCAGAGTAAACACTACACTAGTTTTCCTGAAGTGGAAACTTCATCCCGCCATATCCGTGCGTGTTTTCAGGCCAGCCTTCTTCCACAATCCAGCGATAGTAGCGCCGTGCAGCATCCGCATCTTTGCGCCAGTTCCATTGCCCGGACGGCGGTTTAACGGGGTACGCATCAATCTCTGCAGCAACGCCCTGAATATCGGTCAACCCCTGACGTGTCTCTTGCAGGACGTAACATGTACGGTATTCTTGGCCCCGTGCATAAATGCGAAAACCCCAATAAGCGGCGCTAACCGCGCGATGAATCCGGGCGGTCAGCAGTGTATGCATCAAGTGGTGATAAACGTCGTTATAATCCTTTTCGGAAAGAGACGGTCGGGCCGCCTGCACATGCTGAAGCGATTCGCGAATAAGGGTGATGGCATGGTCGCGCTGCGTCAGAACGTAGCGCAGGTACTGCTCATTCATCAGTTCATTTTTCTGATCCAGCCACCCCTTTTCAAGCACCCATGGTATTTCCGCCAACTGTGGGCCGCCCGCTTTCGCCCACACCGGTGCGAGCGTGTTGACTACATCACGCCAATAGTGAAACTCTTTGTTGACGCCGTGTCCGACCCGGGCGATCGGCGGATCCAACCACTTGCCCGAAACATGCCGAGTCCAGTTTGAGCGGTAGGGGTCATAGTCAAGTGCAGAGTGATTGGCAGTGCTGGTGCCCAGTGTGTAGAGCACCCCGGTGACAATGTCAAACGCATTCGAAAAGGCGGCCTGCAAATGAGGGACGGCTGCCGATCCATACCTTTGACTGATGAACTGTTGATATACCTGCTCCGTCGTCACAGCAAGATCTTCATGTACGCATTTAAGCGCCCAGAGGTTGATCTCCGAGGGGCGGTCGATGATGCGTGTGTCGCCATAACGATCAACACGGGCCACATAACCGGCGATATGGTCCCGCTGAAGATAATCTTTGGCACGGCCAAGAATATACTGCGGCCAGGTGTTCAGGATAATGCCCTGTCCGTTGTATTCACCGGCGATATCATACTCCATCAGCGTCGGTCGATTGAATTGACCCGCATATACATCCTGCGGATGCAGCAGAAAAAAATCATGCGGCGTTTCCTTCATCATCAGCCGAATTTCATCCCGTTCAAACAGTTCAATGGCGCCGGTTATCCGTTCATACTCTTTATGGTCGTACGCAAAGGTACGGACATAGAGGTTTAATCCCCGTTCACGGATAACCACATCTGCTACGGCATTGACCGCGGCAGCGAGCTTTTCCGAATCCGTTTTGAGCATTTCGGAATGTTGACGTTCAATCCGCGCACCGGTTTCGATGAAGGTGAGAATTAATCCCTGAATACGCGGAACCATATCAAGCATTTGACGATAATCGTTTTTAAACCATTCCCAGAACGCCGGATTGTCCAGATCGATCGTTTTATTCGGACCGGTCCGGAACTGATCGGGGTAATAGCTCATTGAATAGAGAGTACGGTCCCAAAGCACAACCTCTTGAATGCCTGCCTGGTGTGCCGCGTCAGTCAGCTTGCGAACCATGTTAAGCTGGCCCGGCTTCCGAACATGCCACAAATCATGAATGATGCTGTGAGAAAGCTGAAGGTGGTTAATATTGTAGTCGGTCGCACGTTCAATGACGCGCAGATTATCTTCCATGCGATCAGAAAGCAACATCCAGCCGCGTATGGGCTGGTCGGCACTTAGCGGTTGCGGCTGCACCGATTTCGCCGCCGCATTCCCAGAAACAACCATTAGCAGAAAACATAGAATCCAGGATGTCAGTGTTTTCAAATACTCATAGCGCATTTTTCCAAATCTCCGCAAAAGACTGCCAAGTCATTGATGTGTACCATGTTCTATATAAACTGATGCATTTACATCATCGATATAGGTCGTTTCTATCTGACACTCACTTGTCCCACAGCCGCACCTATTGACGACCCTTCATACGCCGGACAATTTCGTCCCAAGCCTCCCAGGCTTGGCGCCCGGTCCCATCAAAATCGGGAGTATTTTTAATCAAATCTGCAAGATCGTCAGATCTGAAATAGCTTACGCTGCCATCGCCATACGCAACATTCCATCCCCCCGCATGAGGCGGACCTGCCGAGTTAATATTATCCGCCAGCAGCACCGCGGTCGAAGGCAGTTGCGTTCCGCGCGTGTAGCGCATAACACGTTCAGATGCCGTTGTACTTCCAATACATTCAGGGTTATAAGAATACGAAATACGAACCATGAGCGAGGACCCACTGCCCGCCCGTTTGGGAGTAGGGAACACAGGCTCCGCATAGTACGGATGGCGATAATACTCATGAACATTCTGCCCTGGGCAAAAAAATACTTTACCGACGTCAATCCTGCCCGTTTTCCACAGGAATCCTAAATTAAAGAATTGGCCATTTACTTGATTAACAATCAGCAAACCGGAGTCTGATATAAACCAATGCCGGCCCTGATGATTAGATCCTCGATATGGTGGTCTGCCGGGATCCATATGGTACGGCAGCAGTTTGTCATTTTCTTCCTGGGCGTAGGTCAGATTTGCCAATAGCAGGCTGCGCATATTCGTGCTGCATGCAACCCGTCTGGCAAGTTCCTTGGCGCTGCGTAAGGAGGGAACAAGAATTGACAATAACAATGCAATAATCGCAATCACAACCAGTAACTCAATAAGGGTAAACGCCTTCGTTTGTCTCATCTGATCATCCTCTGTGCCGCATTCTGCCTTTTATTCCCATAGGTCCCGCGGTTGCCTAAGTGCTCGGAAAAAGCGTGATTTTCTCAACCGGTTCAAACCGCCTGTGCTGCTTTGCCATAACACATCCCTTTCATAGCCCACAATAGATTGCCAGTTTCAAAGGATCGCTAATTTCCGGACAGAATCGCTCACCGCATACTACATAAAATCAACACCACCGTCATTAGTGCGGGAAAACCTGTGAAGGCTTACCATAAACTACGCCTGATACCATCTTAACGGAGACTCATACCGCGATATAAAAAGTCGACATCAGCATTATTCTGAGATGCAAAAGATCTGGACATATCACGAGCCTCTCCAATATACTGTTTGGCAAACTGTACCGTACGGGGATCTTCCCATTTACGTCTTGCAGCGTGCCCGTCAGCATAACTAAAATTGCACTGTTTATCATGCCAGTATGCAATTGGATCTTCAAATTCACGGCCCTTATAATTAAACACCCAAGACCCCATATTCCAGCCGCGATTATCAAAATCGTCCATAAAAACAAATCGTTCTGTCGGTACTCTAATCTGGGTTTTCTTGGTTACATACACATCCACAGAATGGGCACGAAACTCACCATTCATGGGACTGATAATACTGTAACTTCGATAGGCCGGTGGTTTTGCAAACCCAGTATACTTGGGCCGATTGTCCGAGGGACAGTGATACACATCAAATATTTCCAGATAGGGAAACAAGGCGCCATGCCGGATGCCATTCAGTTCATCTTCCAGAAGAACCGGATTATCATCGCCGGTATATACACTGTTGCCGCGTGTACCAGTAACGGGGGGTTCTACCCAGCTACGGATACTATTTTCCAGCGTTCCCCCTCTTGGTGTGTGGCCATTAACCAGCCGATCGTCATTATCAGCACTATACGTGTGCCACGCCATCACCAAACCACGATGACTTGAAAGGCATACCGTTAATTTACTGTATTCCTTGGCCTTTTGCAGCGCAGGTACGACAATCGACAGTAAGAGCCCAATGATCGCAATAACCACCAGTAATTCAATCAACGTGAAACCGTGCAGGGGATTGTGCAATCGGTTATTACTAGATCTGTGTCGCATGGTATAGATGCCTCCTTATAAGGTTAGTGATCGTTACTGGCTCTGGGACATGCTCAAGCCCCCGGCCGACGGGATGCACCTGATCAATGCCCTGGATTTCAGCAGACTGCGTCCCGGTGGTGCTGAACAGAACTGGAGTGAGGGGGTCCAGACCGAAGCGTACTTACTTATGCCAAAGACATTGCTAAACGCCACTTCGTTGGAAAGTCCTTCTTTGTGCCAGCGGGCGATGGTTGCATCCCACCACATGGCCCATTCCCACCGCGGAAGGCAGTCAATCGGCGGAAAATGCATAACGGCTCGAAGTCGCTTTACATGATGTATATGTTCCCGCATTGCTTCCTCTGCTCAAACCAGGTCGATTGGACCTTTCATGCACTGTGCAATTCACGTTACCACATATTTAAGATTAAATGCGGAGCCTGGTCCGAAGAAAACTCTCGCATCAGGCTCCGCAGGTTACCATTTAACTGTTCACAACACTCAACATTAGTTGTTGCAGCCGCCCAGATCTTTGCACTCCAGCCAGTCTAGTGCCATTTCCATCAAGTCCGTCAGATCCACAATACAATCCTGATTGATATCGCCCAAGGAGTATGAGAAGCCCGGTTTCTGGGCCGAAGCGGCACAGGAATCAGCTGCGAGAACAACTCTGGCGGTAACCGAGGTTATCAAGTCACCGTCGCTGACCGTCAGTTGGAACTGATAGTCGTTGCTCAGTTCGGTCAGAACCAGTAATGTGTCCTTGCCATTATCCGGATCGATGGTTACGGCCGGTCCGGCAAGCTGTGTCCATTGATAGGTTAGCTCATTGCCGAGGGGCAGACCGTCGTCAATGACGACCGGCGTAAGGACAAGGGTCGCGCTGTCGGGGTCGCCGTCTTTGCCGTGCCAGAGATACTGATCGGGAACATCAACCGCCGGCGCAAGGTTGTTATTGGTGTGGAATGTCCATACCTCCCCGGGCAGATCGGGTTCGTTCGGTACGATGGGATTATTGGGGTCGTTCGGATCACTGGCACCGCTATAGCAATTCACCAGCCAATAATAATCAGTCAGATCCTGAAGCGGCATATAGGCCGCCGGAATCCCCACAGTAGTTCTTACATCCGGGTCGCTAATTGTGACCTTCGTGCCCCCGTTCCGTGCGTTCGGATCGGTGCCGAAATACAGATCGCACTTCAAGACGCCTTCCGGATTGATCCAACTGAGTGTTGTCGTCTTAGTCGAAATCCTTGTTGCCCTGTTCGCTGGATCTGGATTATAAGCGTAATTTGGCAGGTATTCGACATCATAAATTCGATCAGAACCCCCATCCTTAGTTGGCGCATACAGAAACGCCCATTTGTCATTGCCCGTGCCCGGTTTGTCCGGATCCCATAGCAACACATTACCGCCATTCTGAGAAACGTTTCCTCCGGGATAGGCTGGATCCAACGTCGTGGCAAAGCGTGTAGAAAGCAAAAGAGTTCCACGCGGACCCGGCTTCACGGCCAGCGGGTAATACTGAGAGGAGTTTGGGAATGCATTTCCCAAGTACGCACCTGTCATGTAATTGTACACCGTGACCCTGTGATTACGACCGCTGGCGATCCATAAATCCTGCTGACCGTCTCCGTCATAATCCGGCCCCAGAAGCATTCCTTCAGCTTCACGTACCTCGCCAGCGGGGTAACTGGCGATTCGGGCATCGGAACCTTCCCCATTCTTAAGAGCCACAGGATCCCAGACATTGAGTTTGTTACTGGAGTCATTTAAGCCCTTGATGACATACAATTCCGGGACACCATCCCCTGTCCGGTCCGGTCCGAATACCATGCCGCGCCCGCCGGTACCATCGTTGGGGGATACATTGGGAACCGTGATCACCGCCAGCGGTTCTGCCGGGTCTTGAATCGAAGCCGCTCCACACCACACGGTGAAACTCTGTGCCTCACCGCCGTGGGATTGGCAGGTCCACAGATCGGGAATACCATCTTCGTTGTAGTCGTAACCGAACGCCATGCCATCGTTCCTGGGCCAATTGCCACCCCCTTGTTCGAGAATTGTACCTGTATGTCGATCAATGCGTCGAACGATCTTGTTAACGCCGGATGCGCCATAGAGGTCAAGATTAGTGGGATGTGTATGGATACGGATAGTGATGGGACTGGGCAGGGTCACCTCCCATACGACAGTCGTGAAGTCATCTTGATATCGTGTCAATATGTTCCTATCTGATCGAGTTATCACGTAATCGGCTACCAATACCGGGGTAATAAACAACCCCAGTAAAGTCATAATCATTTTCTGAGTTTTCATAAAACTTTACCTTTCTTATAGTTCGTTAATCTTCTCATCAAATCCAAGTACTCTAATCGTTCACGAGTATGTTGGGCAAATCATCCAAACAGCAAAGTATGTTACACGTTAGCGGCAACCAGCTCCGGTGTCAGTACACTCCAGCCAGGCAAGTGCCATTTCAGCAAAATCCCGCAGGTTCACGTAACAGTCCTTATTGATGTCGCCCAAGGAGTATGAGAAGCCCGGTTTCCGGGCCGAAGCGGCACAGGAATCAGCCGCCAGAACAACTCTGGCGGTAACCGACGTTGTCAAGTCACCGTCGCTGACCGTCATTTGGAACTGATAGTCGTTGCTCAGTTCGGTCAGAACCAGTGAGATATCCTTGGCCAGGGCATCGTTCGGATCGATGGTTACGGCCGGTCCGGCAAGCTGCGTCCATTTATAGGTCAGCTCACCACTGAGGGGCAGACCGTCGTCAATGACGACCGGCGTAAAGACAAGTGCCGCGCTGTCGGGGTCGCCGTCTTTGCCATGCCAGAGATACTGATCGGAAACGCCAACCAGCGGAGCTTCATTGTTATTGGTGTGAAATGTCCATACCGGCCTGAACAGATTGGGGTTGTCGGGTAAAATCAAATTATTGGGGTCGTTCGGATCAGAAACGCCGTAGTAGCTGTCCACCACCCAGTAATAATCGGTCAACTCCTGAAGCGGCAAATAATTTGCCGGAATGCCGACTGTTTCTCTTTCAGCCGGGTTGGTAATTGTGACCTTAGTCATAGTCACCAAGTCCCGCTCGGTGCCGAAATACAGATCGCATTTCAAGACGCTATCCAAATTCGTCCAAGACAAGGTCGCCTGAGTGGTCTTAACATAGCGATCACCGCTGGCAGGGAGTGGATCATACGATGCCGTAGCGCCAATCGAGTAGAAGTTGTTGCCAACGTTAGGCCCGAACACGTATGTCCCCGGGCCAAGTTCGGCGGCGTATACACTCATCGGACGGTCATTGTCGGTCCCAACATAAACCTTCAGGCCGGTGTATGTGAATGTGCCGGCCGGGGCAATGCTGCTCGTTACGCTGTTCACGCGGTTCTGCCGATCCGTCGCGTTCCACCGGTCATCCATCGTAATCCAGACCATCGCCTGCATTGAAATCGTCACTGTATACGTAACGTTTGCACCGCCGGCATTCTTATCACCATCAAAGGTGCGAACGTATTCTGAGCCGATCAGGGGCTCTCCAGCGGGTCCCAGCGTGCCGGTAGGCGTTTTCGCAAAAACACGATCCGAGCGATCCGAATACATAAGGTTACCGTCCTTGACGCCGCCCTCCTCCATCGGGAGGGGCTGCGCCCCCGACGCGCCGTTGGCACGGACCACTGACGTGATGACCTGCTGGCCCCGGGCTTCTGTTGTCATACAGTAACAGGCAATCGACAACAGTACAATAAATGTTTTGTTCATCTCGATCTCCTCATGCAATAACTATTAATTTTTAGCTGCTGATCCCCGTTTGGATCAGGCAGTCTTTTGACTTTTCGCGCTCAGGGGGCGAAACATCGGTTTCTATATTAAGACGCCGTCATGCCGCCGCGATTGTCTGCCCTCCCAGAGCGAAATCTGTTTTCAGATAAGATCCCTTCAACGCCCGCATCCAGACACCGGCGGATGACGGCACGTAAGGCTTGTTCGTCCACGTTCTCCCGCTGTCCACCAGCGTGATCACCGGAACCACAACTCCAACTGTACCCCGCACTGCTCCTGGCTCATTCATCGCGCATATACTCCTCAAAGGATGGGTTGGAAGAAGCACTAAGTTGAAGTGATGCGACTGCTGTCATGGTTAATTCCTCCTTCTTCTCTTTGCATTCGGGGCGCGGCCAAGCCATTAGAATCAGAATAGCGCCTGCCACATTCCTTGGGCGGTGGCCTGCGGCCGATCACGAGACTAAGTTGCCTTATTGCAGGGGCAAATCGCATTTGGAGAGTTAGTATAGTAGAAGGGAATAAGCATGGCAACATTAATTTGCACGTTTTTGCAAAATTATTATCGGCCGTATGCCCGCGGTACTTAGCAATGTGTCTCGGTTACCGCATTTCCGCCCCGTGCCATCTATGTAAGTGCCCGCAAATAAAGCACATGTGAACATATGTGGCCTGAACAGTTTAATTTCGTGGTTTTTCTGATTTTTTTACTTGACTTTTGTTTCGCATAAGACTAAGATGTATACAAGTAGTGCATGTGTTACGGCAACTGTTCGGCTGACATTGTGTAAGATAAAGGTCTCAGAATGGAGAAGTCAGTCCTAAATAGTAAATTGGCTGCCAAGCTGGAGTCGCTGCGGGGGACGACACGACGTCAGGCCAAATATGAGATCATCAGGGATTTCCTGCTCGAGGAGTTGAAGGGTGGAGGGTATGCGCCAGGAGATGCGTTGCCATCAGAGAATCAGTTGATTGCGAAACTGGGGGTGGCACGTAACACCGTGCGCCAGGCG
>JACZKY010032583.1_pt1 | contig 23350 bp, 21 predicted proteins | sample 8237611 | NCBI WGS metagenome assembly JACZKY01 (sample SAMN16148055, study PRJNA663545) | marine sediment metagenome | biome: sediments and biomass from bioreactor inoculated with such sediments; feature: coastal sediments; material: methane- and iron-fed bioreactor; isolation source: Bothnian...
GGCCGCGGCCGATCAGGCCGGCATAGGCGGTGCCGTAGGGAATGTAGAAGCCGGCCGCCTCCTGATCGCTCATGCCGGCGGGCACCGGCGCGGCGCGGTCGGGGTCGACGCGGACGAACTCCGCATAGGCCCCGGACGAGACCTGCGCCATGACCCGGTCGCCGGGACGGTAGCCCCGGACGTCCTTGCCCGTCGCCACCACGGTGCCGCTCAGCTCCGCGCCGGGAATGAAGGGCGGCGCGAGCTTTTCCTGGTAGCTGCCGCCGATCATCAGCGTGTCGGCGAAGTTGACGCCGGCGGCGGCGACGCGCACCAGCATCTCGCCGGGGGCCGGCTCCGGGACCGGCACGCGCCCGACCGCGAGCGGCTGCGGCCAGCCATGCGCGTGGCAGACCACGGCCCGCATTTCGGTCACATCGTCGAGGGCAGCCATAGGATCACCTGAGGAAATGCGATCATGAACAGGATGATCAGGATATGCGCGACCACGTGCGGCCAGATGCCCGCGAAGACGCGCTCGACAGGCTGGTTCGTCTTCTTGGCGACGACGAAGACGTTCAGCCCCACCGGCGGCGTCACCATGCCGACCTCGGCAAGCAGGATGACGATGATGCCGAACCAGATCGGGTCGAAGCCGAGCGACACCACCACGGGCAGCACGATCGGCACGGTCAGGATCAGGATCGACAGCTGGTCGAGGAAGCAGCCGAGCAGCAGGTAGAGAACGACGATGAACGCCATGATCACATAGGGGCTGACGTCCTGCGCACTGACGAAGGCCACGAGGCTCTGCGTCACCTGAGTGATGGTGATGAAGTAGCCGAAGACCTGCGCGCCGATGACGACCAGGCCGACCATCGCCGTCGTCAGGACGGTGCTGAGAAGCGCGTCCCGCACCGTCGCCGGCGTGAGCTTGCCGGCGACCGCCGTGAAGACCACGGACCCGAGCGCGCCCAGCGCCGACGCCTCGACCGGGGTCGCGATGCCGAGATAGATCAGCCCGGTGACGAGCAGGAACAGGGCGATGAACGGGCCGGCGACCTTGAGGGAGGCGAATTTCTCGCTCCAGCTGTAGCGGCGGCGGCTGGGCGCCAGCGCAGGATCGCGCCAGAGCAGGAACCAGATGGTCGCGATGATGACGAGCGTCACCAGCGCGCCCGGAATGATGCCGGCGACGAGCAGCTTGGCGACGCTCGCGCCGCTGAGCAGGCCGTAGAAGATGATGGCGACGCTCGGCGGAATGAGCATGGCGAGCGTGCCGGAGATGGCGACGATGCCGCTGGCGAAGCGCGGATCGTAGCCCTCCCGGATCATCGCGGGGATGCTCGTGCTCGACAGCGTGGCCGCCGCCGCCGTGCTGGAGCCGGAGATGGCGCCGAAGGCCGCGCCGGTGAGGGCGGTGGCGACGCCGAGGCCGCCGGGCAGGCGCCCCGTCCAGCTCGCGATCGCCGAGAAGAGCGTTCCCGAAATGCCGCTGGCGATCATGAACTCGGCCATCAGCAGGAACATCGGGATCGTCAGGAATTCGTAGCTGCCGATCGCCGAGGCGGGAGCGGTCGACAGGATGCCGGCGAGGAGGCCGGTGCCGCCGATCAGCAGCAGGCCGACGCTGCCGGCGATCGCCAGGCTGAACGCGACGGGAATGCCGACGGCGAGCAGCGCAAGGAGAACGATGACGCTGAGGAGAAGCATCGGTCAGACCTCGGCTTCGGAATGTTGATCGAGCCGGAGGCCGAGCTTCGCCTGCGCCGCCCTGTCGGAATGGAACGCCGCATGGGCGACCGCACGGTGCAGGCAGCGCAGCGCCAGCGGCGCCATGCCGAGCGGGATCACTGCCTTGGAGGCCCACATCGGCCAGATCAGCGCGCCGAAGGCGACCTCGTCGTTGGTCCAGGCGTGGATCGCGTCGCGCAGGCCGTACCAGGCGACGCTGCCGAAGATGGCGGCTGCCGCCAGACAGCCCAGCGCCATGCACCACTGGTAGCTCTTCGCCGGCAGCATGCGGGCGAAGAAATCGACGCAGATGTGATGGTTCATCCGCAGCGTGTAGGAAAGACCCAGGAAGAAGCCGGCGACCAGCAGATAGTGCGTCACCAGGTCGTAGACCCAGGAGATCGGCCGGTTGAAGGCGTAGCGCATGACGACATCGGCGCCGGTCAGGAGCATCATCACGACGATGCAGGCCGCGGCGGCCCCCGCCAGGACGAGGTCCAGGCGGGTCAGCCAGCGGTCCGTCCGGAAGAGAAGACCGGACATCGGTCTCACTTTCCGACGGCCTCGATGAACGCCTTCAGCGTCTCCGATCCGGGCCGGCCGCGATCGTCGAGCGACTTGGCCCACGCCTGCTGCACGCTCGACAGCTTCTCCTCGACCACGGCGAGCTGGCCCTCGTCCATCTCGTTGGGAACGACGCCGTCGGCGGCGAGGGACTCGATCACCTTGGGCTCTTCCGTGTCGACATAGGTGCAGTGCGCCTGCGCGGCAAAGTGGCCGGCCTCGCTGAGGATCTTGCGGTTCTCCTCGCTCAGCGCCTGCCAGGCCCTGTCGCTGACGACGTACATGGTGACGAAGCTGCCGAGGCTGACATCGATGGTCTGGTGCTTCAGCACGGTCTGCAGATCGAACACCCTGACGCTCTGCAGCGGTGCCAGCGCGCCGTCGAGCGTGCCGCGGCTCATCGAGGGCAGGATGTCCGGGCCCGGCATGCGCACCGAGATCGCATCGAGCGCGGTCGCCGTCAGATCCATGGCACCGCCGGCGGTGCGCAGCTTCAGGCCGCGGAAATCCTCGGCCGTCTTCACCGGCCGGTTGACCGTCAGCACCTTGTAGGGCGCATAGGCGATCGAGGCGAGGACGTGAACCTTGTTCGGCTGGAACTCGCGCTGGGCGATGATGCCGTCGCCCTCGGACAGCTTGGCCACGGCCTCGCTGCCCTGGCAGGCGGTGTCGAACATGGCCGGCAGCTCGGCGACGCTCGTCAGCGCGAACTTGTCGGGAATGTAGGACGGCGAGATGTTGGCGATGTCGGCGACGCCGGACTGCACGAGGCTCAGCGCGTCCTTGGCCTTGCCGAGCTGCTCGGCCGGGAAGTGCTGGATCTCGATGTTGCCGCCGGACAGCTCCTTGACCTTGTCCATGAAGGGAATCGCGGCCTCGCTCACCGTGTAGTGGCTGAGCGACATCCAGTCGGCGAATTTGAGCGTCACCTTGTCCTGCGCCAGCGCGGAGCCGTTGAGCGCCGCGGCGGCGCAGCCCGCGAGGGCCAGTGTCCTGATCGTCCTGTGCATTGTCTTTCCTCCCTTGATCCCCCTCACCGGCGGGGCGATTTCCTGGCTCGGGCCGTGACGTCGGCCGTGACGGCGATGGACGCCTCACGCGCTGCCTCGGCAATGACTGCGACCATGTCGTCGAGGTTCCGCTCCTTCATGCGGGCGGAAGGCCCCGTGACGCCGATGCTGTAGAGAACGCCGAACGGCTCGAGATAGACCGGGCAGGCGACGCTGAAGATGCCTTCGTCGATCTCGCCGTCGCAGGTCGAGTAGCCGGACTTGCGCACCTGATCGAGCACGGTGCGCAGGGTGGCCCGGTCCGACGAGGTGCCGCCGCCTTCGCGGTCGAGCCAGTGGTCGACCTCCGCATCGTCGCGGAACGCCAGGATCGCCCGGCTGGACGAGCAGCGGTCGAGCGGGCGCTCGCCCAAGCCCGGAAAGATGTGCGCGCGGTCGCGCTGGGAGGGAACGAGCGCGTCGATGATCGCGACGCTGCCGCATTCGAGCTTGGCGCAGAAGGCGGTCTCGCCGAGGTCCATGGTCAGGCGGCGCAGCGCCGGCACGAAGGCATGCGCCTGCTGCGAGGCGAGGAGCCGCCGGGAGAGGATGTCGTCGAGCGCCGGCCCCAGCTCGTACTGCCCCGGCACGGTCTGATGCAGGTAGCCGATCTCGTCGAGGGAGGTGGCGAGCCGATGCGCGGTGCTGCGCGGCAGGCCGGTCGCCCGCGCCAGCTCGGCGGACTGCATCCCGCCCGGAGCCCCGGCCACGGCGATGAGTACGGCATGATAGCGCGCCAGCGGCCCGTTCAAAGCAGCGATCCTCCCCTATGTCCCTATTTTTGAGACATTGTCCCATTTTATAGGACCACTTTTTGACCGGCGTCAAGGCCCCTGCGGAAGGCTGCGCGGCCGGGGAAAGCGGCGCGTCCTCGCGACCCCGGCAAGGGCGGGGTGAGGGAGGTCCACCGAGCCGGCGAACGGCTTGGTCGCGTCAGCTCGACCGAAGGGGAGACCTGCTTTCGGGAGAAAATGGCGTGTCAGCGGGCAGGGAGGCCCGTCACACCTGGTACTGGCGCGAGAAATCGGCCACTTCGACCGCGACATTCGCCACCGCCGAGGTTATCGCGAGCGGCCTGTCGCTGCGGAACATCGCGGCGTAGGGCACGGGCGGCAACGGGGGCGTGGTTTCGAGAACCGTGAGCTTTCCGTCGTCGAGCAACTGGCTCAGGCACTTCCATGGCAGGTGGCTGATCCCCATTCCCCCGAGCGCCAGTCCGAGCAGGGCCGCGATGCTGTCGCTCGAGAAGATCTTCTTGAACGCGATGCCTTCCGATTTCAGCCATTTCTTGAAGTAGAGGCCGGTTCCCGAGAGATCGCCGTGGGTGAGGACCGGGTACTGGGCCAGTTCCTGAAGGGATATGACCTTCGTCGTCTTCACCAGATGCGGGCTGCAAAGCCAGGCGTTCTCGACCTCGGCCAGCGGGACCACGGTGACATTCGGATCGGTGAAGACGTTGGGGATGATGATGAGGTCGACCTCCTCGTCGATCAGCCGGCCATAGAGGTTCTTGCTCATGTCGATTTCAGGCTCGAGCAGAATGGACGGATAGGTTTCGCGGATTCGCGAGATGAGCCGCGGAAGCCATGTCATTGCGGTCAGTTCGGTCACGCCGATGCGCAGCTTGCGAAGCGGGCGCTGCGAGGAATCCTGCAACGACATGATATTCTCGTTCAGGGTGAGAATGTCTTCCACGATCGTAAGGAGGTCCTCGCCCAGCGACGTCAGCCGTGCGTTGCGCTGCCTGCGATCGAACAGCACGATGCCCGTGATCCTCTCGAGCTCCTGTATCCGCTTGGAGACCGCGGACTGCGTCGCGTTCAGCTTGGCGGCCGCCCTTTCGAAGGTGCCGAGGGTGGCGATCCAGTAGAACGCTTCGAGTTGCTTGATCGTGATCGGGCTGCCCATCGTGACGTATCCTCCCGCGCCGGCGATGCCGTGGTCACATGGCCGGAACCTGCGTGTTTCCCGGCTGCTCGCCGCAGCGTTCCGGCAGCATCTTTATTCCTGAACGGAATGCAACAAGATTAAATTATATCGCTTTTTTTCCGCTTTCCCAACGTTCAGTCTCGCTCGCCAGAGGTGAAGCAACGCCGGAGCACGCCTTCCGGCGCAGAAAAATGGGATGGAGCACATGATGCGCGCACCTATCAAAGCCGCCGCCGCAATCGTATTTGCGGGTCTTGCCACGCCGGCTCTCGCCGAAACGCACTGGGACCTGCCCCTGACCTGGGCTCCGGACAACTACATGGTGCAGAACGCCCGGAAGTTCGCGGACGCCGTCAAGGAGGCCACGGGCGGGGAGGTGGTGATCACCCTTCATCCGGGCGGCTCGCTCGGCTACAAGGGGCCGGAGATGCTGAGCGCCGTGCGCGACGGATTGGTGCCGATCGGCGACGTGTTCCTGAACCAGCAGGTCGGCGACGAGCCGCTTCTGGGAATCCAGTCCTTGCCCTATCTCATGGACAGCTTCGAGGAGATGATCGAGTTTCAGACCTATTTCCGCCCGTTGCTCGACGAGATCGCGGCCCGCAACAATCAGAAGGTGATCTACACCATCCCGTCGCCGCAGCAGCAGATCTACACCAAGGTCGAGATCAAGACCTTCGCCGATTTCTCGGGCATCAAGATCCGCTCCTACGATGCGGCCTCCACCAAGGTCTTCGAGAGCGCGGGGATGACCCCCGTCCAGCTTCCCTGGGGGGAGGTGATCCCGTCGCTCGCGACCGGTGCGATCGACGCGGTCGCGACCTCCGCTCCGTTCGCGGTCGACGGCTCCTTCTGGGAGTTCCTGAAATACGGCTATCCCACGCGCCAGTCGTGGAATCTCAATGCTATCACGGTCAACCTGGATGCCTGGGCGGATCTCGACGAGGAGCACCGGAAGGCGATCGAGGAACTCGGCGCCAGGCTCGAACCGGAATTCTGGCAGTCGGCCCAGGACACCGACGCGGCCCAGATGAAGGTTCTCGAAGAGCAGGGCATGATCAACGGCACCATCGACGACGATATCCGTGCGCAGCTTCGGGAGAAGTCGGTGCCGCTTCGCGAGGCGGAGCTGAAGGCGCTCGGAGAAACCGCGATCAAGATGGTCGAGGCGTTCGAGAACCGTTGAGGCGCGGACGTCGGCCGCTGGCCCGGGAAACGGTGGAAAACGGAGAAGGCGTTGTCGTGTGGCCCTCGCTCGTCAAAGGCATAGACGCCTTTTCCCGTTTTCTCGCCTATTTCGCAGGGTACAGTCTCCTTGCAATCGCAATCATGCAGATTGTTGAGATATTCGTGCGCAATGCGCTGAATATCAGCCTTCCGTTTGTGTGGGAATTTGCCGGCTACATGCATATCGGCGCCGTCTTCCTGGCGGCCGCCTACACGCTGCGGATCGGCGGGCATGTGCAGATCACCGCGTTCAAGGGCCTGAATCCCAAGCTGTTCGATCTCGTTTCCTCGATCATCGGGCTTGCCGTCTCCCTTTTCCTGACCTGGAGCTTCGGAAAGCTCGCGCTCGGGTACTGGGCGAGCGGCCGGACGTCGGGAACGGTGAGCGACGTCCCGCTGGCCTATCCCTTTTCCGTCGTCGTCTTCGGCGCCGCGCTGCTGTCGCTGCAGATAGCGCTTCGCATCGTCCACGTCCTGATGAACGAGAAGGTCGAGCTGGACTACGGGGTCGGCGCGACGAGCGAATAACCCGCCCTGCGAGGAAACCTATATGCCACTGTCGGTCGTCACGCCGCTCGTTCTGCTCTTCGCGATCCTGGGCAGCGGCGTCTGGATATCGCTGGGCCTTATCGGCGTCGGGGTCGGCAGCCTCGAGCTGTTCCGCAACCTGCCCGTCGACCGGATTCTCGCTCAAACGGTGTGGAACGTCCTTTCCGCTCCCGAGCTCATCGCGCTGCCGATGTTCATCCTGATGGCCGAACTGCTGTTCCGCTCCAGGTTCGTGGACGGCCTTTTCTACGCGCTCGAGCCCTGGGTGCGGCGGCTTCCCGGCGGCCTCACGCACACGACCGTGCTGGGATGCGCGTTCTTCGCGCTGGTTTCCGGTTCGTCGGTCGCGACCACGAACACCATCGGCCGCATCACCCTCACCGAGCTGCCCAAGCTGGGCTATGACAAGAACATCGTCATGGGTTCGCTCGCCGGCGCCGGCACGCTCGGCTTCCTCATCCCGCCCAGCATCATCATGATCATCTACGGCGTCCTGACGCAGACGTCGATCATCAAGCTGTTCGCCGCGGGCATCATTCCCGGCATCCTCCTCGCCCTAGCGTTCATGACCTATCTCGCGATCCGCTCCTCCTTCGGCGGCACGCCGAAGATCGAGGGGCCGACCGGTCTCGAGCTCTGGAAGGAGCGGTTCCGGAAGCTGACGGTCCTTTTCCCGATCCTGCTGCTCATGACCGTCATCCTCGGCTCGATGTATGGCGGATTGGCCAGCCCTTCCGAAGCCGCGGCGATCGCCGTGGGGATGACGCTGGTCATCATGCTCATCGAGCGGTCGCTCAGCCTCGGGGTCCTTTCCGAAGCCTGCTTCTCGGCCGCGCGTACCACCAGCTTCCTTGGGCTCATCATCGGCGCGGCCGGATTTCTCAGCACCGCAATGGGTTATCTGGCCCTGCCGCAGACCGTCTCCGCCTACGTGCAGTCGCTCGAACTGACGTCCTTCCAGCTGATGCTGCTTCTGTTGATGGTCTACGTGGTGCTCGGCTGCTTCCTGGAGGGCATGTCCCTCATCCTGATGACGCTTCCCGTGGTGCTGCCGCTGGTTCTGGCGGCGGGCTACGACAAGATCTGGTTCGGGGTGTTCCTGATCCTCGTGGTCGAACTGGCGCAGATTACGCCCCCCGTCGGCCTCAACCTCTTCGTGATCCGCGGCATCACCGGCGAGAAGATGTCGACGATCATCAAGGCCACGATCCCGTTCTTCCTCATCATGATGTTCTTCGTGGTGTTCCTGATCCTGTTCCCGGAGGTGGTCACCTATCTCCCAAGCAAGGTGTGATCCTCCCGGCCCGGTGGAGACGGAACATCCGACGCCTGCGGACGAGGGGTCAATCGTCCGCAGGCCCCTTTCAGCCGCCGGTGAACAGGCGGCCGCTCGACATCGGGACGGCGGCGGTTCGTTCCGCCGTTCCGCGACCTGACGACCGATTGCCCGCTTTAAATTCCTGCAACGACTGAATTCCAATTAATATATATCGCTTTTTTTCCGATAACGGCTTGTCTAGCCTCGTATCTGCCAATGAATCCCTCTTTGTTGAAGATAATGCGGCGGCATGCGGGAGAGAGTTGGAGAAATATTTTATGTATACAAATATATTATAATAAATTTCTATTGGCGCAAATAAATACAAGATTGGAGAATGAGTTGAGAAAAGAAAAAATCCTTTTCGCGGGCAAGCTCGTCGATGCCGCAGATGCGAAAGTGCATATCCTTGCGCCTGCGCTTCAGTACGCCGCCGTCGTGTTCGAGGGGATGCGGGCCTATTGGAGCGAGGAGAGGGGGCAACTGTTCCTCTTCCGCTACAAGGAGCATATCGAGCGTCTCGAACTGTCCATGAAGATGATGCGTCTCGAGCGGCCTGCCGCGATGGAGACGCTCAAGGAGGACGTCCTCTCCCTCGTTCGCGAGAATGCGCTGAAGGAAGACTGCCATCTGCGCGTGTTCACGCTGCTCGACGGCCCGCCGAACATCACCGCGACCGGCCCGACATTCATGGCCGTGACCGCCGGTCCGTTCCAGCCGAACGCGTTCATGGAAAAGGGCATGAAGGCCGTCGTCAGTTCCTGGCACCGCATCGCGGATACGGCGAGCCCGCCTCGCATCAAGACCATCGCCAACTATGTCAACGGCCGCCTGGCGGCCATGCAGGCCAAGCACGACGGCTACGACGCGCCGATCATGCTGACCGACGCGGGCTATGTTTCGGAAGGCCCGCAGGCCAACATCCTCATGGTGCGCGAGGGGCGGGTGGTTGCGCCGCGCCGCACCGACGGCATTCTGGAAAGCATCACGCGCAACACGCTGCTGCAGCTTTGCCGGGAAGAGCTGGCGATCGAAACCGAGGAGCGCGCGGTCGACCGCAGCGAGCTCTATGCGGCGGACGAGCTGTTCTATTGCGGATCGGGGTGGGAAATCCGCCCGGTGACCAGCGTCGACGGCATTCCCGTCGGGGACGGGCGCGTCGGTCCCCTCACGCACAGGATCGCGGACGGCTATTTCGACTGCGTGCGCGGGAAGAATTCCCGGTACGAAGATTGGCTGACGCCGGTCTGGTAAAGGCGAGGATCGTCGGGTGGTGCAATCTCATCGCTTGAGGCGGAAGCTGCGTGCCGGCGAGCCCGTCACGGGCGCGATCGTCAATGTGCAGGCCCCGTGGTTCATCGACCTCGTCGGCATCAGCGGCTTCGATTTCGTGATGCTCGACGCGGAGCACGGCCCGATCACGCCGGAGAATGTCGAGCTGATGATCCGCGCGGCCGAGCAGGCCGGCATGACGGCGCTCGTGCGCGTGCCGGCAAACGTCCCGCACGTCATTCTCGGCTTCCTCGATGCCGGCGCGCAGGCCATCCAGGTTCCGCACATCCAGACCGCGGACGACGCGCGCCGTGCGGTGTCGGCCATGCGCTATCCGCCTCTCGGCTCCCGGGGGATGTCGACGATGACGCGCGCGGCGCGCTACGGCTTCGGCCAGACGGCCGCGGAGTATGTGGAGGCGGCAAATCGCGAGATCGTCTTCGTTCCGATGATCGAAACCACGGCGGGAGTGGAGAACATCGATTCCATTCTGGATGTGGAGGGGATCGATGTCGTATTCGTCGGCACGGGCGACCTTGCCGCGTCCATGGGCTTGCCGGGGCAGCGCACGTCGCCGAAGGTCAGGGAGGCGGTCCGTCATGTCCTGGCCCGCGCCGCGGCGAAGGGCATTCCGGTCGGCCTTCCGGTTTCCGACGCTGCGAGCGCTGCCGACGCCCGCGCCGAGGGCGCAATGCTGCTGGAGGTCGCAATGACCAATATGCTGGTTCAGACGGGCCGCGATCTTCTGGAGGCGATCGCTTGACGCCGGACCGGTTCCGGCCGGCCGTCACGCCCGCCGGCAGCTTTTTCTGCCGGCGCAGCGGGAAACGGCGCGTTCCGGCGTTTCGCGCATGACCTCCGCAGCCGGCTCTCCTCTGACTTTCAGTGCGCTCGGAGAGGCCGCGGTTCTCTTCGACGCCGCGCAGGGATCGCTGGACTTTGCGGTCCAGCAACGGATCTGGGCGTTGTCGAGCCTTCTGGAGACGGCGCGCGGCGTCACCGAGACGGTGCCCGGAATGAACAACCTCCTCGTCGTCTTCGATCCCTTCGTCACGGATCATCGGACGGTGGTGGATGCGGCCAACGCGAACTGGCCTCCGCCAGCCCTGCCGGAAAAGTCGGGTAGGGTCGTCGAGATTCCCGTCGTCTATGGCGGCAGGTACGGCGAGGACCTCGGCTGGATGGCGGAGCGTGCCGGCATGAGCGCCGAAGCGTTCGCCGGCCTGCATGCCTCGGCGACCTATACGGTCTATGCGCTGGGAGGACAGCCGGGCTTTCCTTTCCTGGGCGGGCTCGACCCCCGGCTGGCGACGCCGCGCCGCGATGTCCCGCGCGTTCACGTCCCTGCCGGAACCGTCATGATCGGCGGCGCGCAAACCGGCATCTATCCCGCCGACGCGCCATCGGGCTGGAACCTGATCGGCCACACGTCCGTGAAGCTGTTCGACCCCGGCCAGATGCCGCCGGCGCTGCTGTCGCCGGGGGACACGGTGCGCATGATCGTGGAAGACGTCCTTCCATGATCGAGATCGTGAAGCCCGGCATTCACGCGAGCGTCCAGGACCTCGGGCGCACGGGATTCCGCAAGTACGGCATCGGGCTGTCGGGCGCCATGGACCCCTTTGCGCTGACGGTCGCGAACCATCTCCTCGGCAACGAGCCGGATGCTGCCGCAATCGAGTGCGCGCTCGGCGGGATCGAGATCCGTTTCCATGCGGACACCTGCATTTCGCTTGCGGGTCCGAACATGGCGGCTCTGCTCGACGATGCGCCGGTGCCGTCGTGGTGGGCAACGCCCGTCCGCGCCGGACAGGTGCTGAGAACGGGCATGCTTCCGCGGGGCATGCGGTTCTATATCGGCTTCGCGGGCGGCATCGACGTCGAGGAGGTGATGAGCTCGCGCTCGACCGACCTGAAGGGCAGGTTCGGCGGCTTCGAAGGGCGGATGCTTCGGCACGGCGACCGGCTTGCCGTCCGCGACGGCTCGGGGAGCCCGGTCCTTCGCCAGGCATTCGGGCTGGCGGCGCGCGCAATCCCCGACCTCGACGACACTCCGGAGCGGGAGACGACGATCCGCTTTCTCGCCGCGGCGGAGTGGGAAGACCTCGCGCCCGAGTCACGGCGCCTGTTTCTGGACACGGGCTGGAGCGTCGATCCGGAGAGCAACCGGATGGGCTATCGTCTGTCCGGGGCATGCCTCGAACTGACGCGGCGCAGGGAGATGCTGTCGCACGGCATTTTGCCCGGCACGATCCAGCTGCCGCCGTCCGGCCTGCCGATCATCCAGCTGAACGATGCCAACACCTGCGGCGGCTATCCGAAACTCGGCGTAGTCATCGCTGCGGACATGCGCCGCCTTGCCCAGGCCCGCCTGCGCTCGACCATCCGGTTCCGTCTCGTCGAGCGCGAGGAGGCCGTCGGCGCCGCGCGCCGGCAGAACGAGCTGTTGCAGGGGATCGGCCGCATCTGCCGGTCGAGGCATGCCTCGATGATGCAGGATGCCCCTGCGCCTCCTGTTCCGCAGAAGGAAGAACGGAATGCCTCGGCCAGAGTTGATTGAGCTCCACCATGAAGACGATTGATATCAACACGGACCTCGGCGAGGGTTTCGGCAGGTATCGCATCGCCGACGACATCGGCCTGCTCGATCTCGTCACCTCGGCCAATATCGCCTGCGGCGCACATGCCGGCGATCCGACCATCATGTACGAGACGGTCACGGCGGCGACAGAGCGTGGGGTGATCGTCGGCGCCCATATAGGCTTTCCGGACCGCGAAGGCTTCGGCCGCCGCCTGATCCCGATGTCCCATAGCGAGCTTGCGCTGCTTGCCATTACGCAGCTCGGTGCGCTCGCCGCGATTGCCCGCCACGCCGGCACCAGGCTGACTCACGCCAATTTTCACGGTGCGCTCGGCAACCTCGCGATATCCAACCGCGACGCCGCAAGGGTGCTGCTTTCCGCCGTGAAGAGCTTCGACCCGTCGCTCAGCTTCGTCGGCGTGACGGGGAGCGAGGCTGCCGAGGAAGCCGAGGAGCAGGGCATCCATCTGGTCCGCTCGTTTCTCGCGGACCGCGGCTATACCGGAGAGGGCAGGCTGGTCCCCCGCGCCGCACCGGGTGCGCTGGTCAAGGACCCTGCGGCGATAAGGGAGCGCATCGTCAAGCTCATGCGGCACGGCGTTCTCGATACGGTGGACGGCGAGACCATCGAAATGCAGTTCGATTCCATCCTCGTTCACAGCGACACGGCGGGGTCGGTGGAGATCGCCCAGACGATCCGCGCAGCGGTGCTCGACGCGGGAGCCGGGATCGCTTCCTTCCGAAGCTGATGCGCCGTCGAGGGGAGGGAAGCGGGTTGATAAAGCAGGCGCGACGGGTTTCTCCATGAAGATATCCAGTGTGGTGAATATCGACGATATGGCAGTCGCGGCGAGGCGATACCTGCCGAGGATCGCCTTCGACTACATCGACGGCGGCGTCGACGGGGAAGCGGCGCTTGCGCGCAATCGCCAGGCGTTCGACCGCTACAAGCTTCTTCCGCGCTATCTCGTCGATGTCGAGAAGCGCAGCCAGGCAACCAGATTGTTCGGTCACGACTACGCCGCGCCTTTCGGCATCTGCCCGATGGGCATCGCCGGCTTCTTCCGGCCCGGTGCCGACCTGATGCTCGCCCGGGCCGCCGCAAGGTTCGGCGTGCCCTATGTGATGTCGAGCGCGAGCTGCGATTCCATCGACGCGGCGATGGAGCAGGCGCCGCAGACCACCTGGTTCCAGATCTACGGGACACGGGACACGAACATCACGATGGACCTCATCCGGCGGGCAAAGGCGCTGGACGTGCGCGTGCTCATGCTGACGATCGACACGCCGGTGATGGCCAAGCGCGAGCGGAACATGCGCAACGGATTCCGCCGACCGATGAAGATGACCCCTTCCGTCATCCTGCAGGGGTTGAGCCGGCCGGCCTGGACGCTGCGCTACCTCGCCAAGGGCGGCATTCCGATGATGGAGAACTGGCGGCCCTATGCCGGGGAGGGTGCGACGGCCAACGACGTCGCCGACCTCTTCGGAGCCGAGACCCCGGCTCCGGCGCAGACCTGGGACGTGCTGAAGCTCGTGCGCAAGGCCTGGCCCGGGCCGCTGGTGGTGAAGGGCGTGCTGCATCCCGACGACGCCCTCAAATGCCTCGAGATGGGCGCCGACGGGCTGGTGGTCTCGAATCACGGCGGCCGTCAGCTCGACAGCGCGCCGGCGCCCATGGACATGCTGCCTGTCATCGCCGACGCGGTCGGCGGCCGGATGGAGCTTCTGATCGACAGCGGATTCCGGCGCGGCTCGGATATCGCGAAGGCGCTCTGCCTCGGGGCGAAGGCTGCGCTCTTCGGGCGTCCCGCGATGTTCGGGGTGGCTGCCGGCGGAGAGGCGGGAGCCTGCAAGGTTCTCGATATCTTCCGGCAGGAATTCAGCCTGGTGATGGGGCAGATGGGGTGGACCGAGGTCGGCCAGGCGGGACCGGACTGTCTCCTCGATCTCGCCAACCCGCTCGCCCCGGCACGCCATGACGACCCGGTTTCGTAGCCGGCCGGCTCTGAAGGCCCCGCCGGGGGCGTGCGACACGCACGTGCATTTCTACGACGACGCCTATGCGCCGTCGCCGGGCGCATGGCTGTTTCCGCCCGACTTCGCGGTCGCGGATTACCGGAAGGTCCAGCGGCGTCTCGGCCTGCAGCGGCTCGTCGTCGTGCAGCCGGTGACGTACGGCTTCGACAACAGCTGCACGCTCGACGCGGTTGCGCAGATCGGCGCGGACGCCAGGGCGGTCGTCACGGTGCCGGCCTCGATAGCGGACGAGGAGCTCGCCGGCCTCTGGCGCCGCGGCGCACGCGGCCTGCGCTTCCACCAGATGCGCGGAGGAATGACGGAATGGTCGGAGCTGCCGCGAATGGCCGCACGTCTCGCGGGGACGCGCTGGCACATCCAGCTGCAATGCGACGGGTTCGAGCTGCCACAGCGCGAGGATCTGATCGCGGGTCTGCCCTGCACCGTCGTCATCGACCACCTCGGCCGCTATCCCACGGCGATCCGGCCGGAACATCCGGCGTTCCTGTCTCTCCTTCGCCTTGCCGCCCGCGAGCACGTCTACGTCAAGCTCTCGGGCGCCTACCACATGTCTGAAACGGGAGCGCCGGCCTATGAGGATGTCGCTCCTCTGGCGAAAGCGCTCGTCTCGCTCGATCACCGCCGGCTGTTGTGGGCGTCGGACTGGCCGCACCCGACGCAGACGCCCGAGACGATGCCCGACGACGCCGACCTTCTCGACCTGCTTTTGAGCTGGGCGCCGAGCGAGGACGTGCGGCGCGCGATCCTCGTGGACAATCCCGCACGCCTCTATGGCTTCGCGGCGGATTCCGATGCCGGCTGAACGGATACTCTCCGTCAGTTCGGTCTGACATACGAATATGCCCTGCGAAGCCTCATGACCGCCTCGGTCAGCTCCGCTTCGTTCATGCTGGCGTAGCCGAGGCGCAATCCTTGCGGCGGCGCCCCATCCGAGCAGAAATTGTTGCTGGGCAGTATCTTGAGCTTCTCATGATACGCGGCCGCGACCAGCTCATCGACAGTGACCGGGTCACGAAAGCGTATCCAGAAGGCGAGCCCGCCTGCCGGAACCTCGAAGATCATTTCATCCCCGAAGGTTGCGCGTAAAATTTCGGAGAAATGATCTCTGCGTTGCTTGTAGATGCGATGCACCTTCCTCGCATAGCTGCTGATATGCTCTCCCATCAACTCGGCAACCGCCGTCTCCATGGTCTGGCTGCCCTGGCGATCGACGAGCATGATCTCGTTGGCGATGTCGTCGACGAAGCCTGTGCTGGAGGCCAGATAGCCGATGCGCAAGCTCGGGCTGATCAGCTTGGACAACGAACCGATGTAGACCGTCCGATCCAGCGAGGCGCTGGCCAGCGGCAAAAGCGGCTGATGGTCGAAATGGAACTCGTGGTCGTAGTCGTCTTCGACGAGGACGATGCCCTTGCGCTTCGACAGCTCGAGCAGGCGCAGGCGCCGCTCGGGCCGCAGGGAAACCGTGGTCGGGAAATGATGGTGGGGCGTCAGATAGACCACCTTGATCGGATGGCGCTCGCAAGCCTGCTCCAGATCGTCCAGCACGATCCCGCCATCGTCGACGGCGATGGTGACGACGGTCGCGCCCGTGCGTGCAAATGCGGTCCTGGCCGGCGGATAGGTCAGCTTCTCCACCGCCACGCAGTCTTGCGGCCGCACGAGCAGGGCCGCGCAGAGATAAAGGGCCATCTGGCTGCCGCGGGTCAGGCAGATGTTGTTGGCCGTCGTCGCAAGGCCCCTTTCGGAATTCAGCATGGTCGAGATGGCCTGACGCAGCGCAAAAGACCCCCGTGGGTCTCCGTAGCCCAGCTCGCTGCGCCGCGCCGTGCGGACGAGTGCCCGCCGATAGGTTCTGGCGATGATCTCCACCGGGGCCAGCCGGGGGTCGGGCGTGCCGTCGTCGAAGACGAGATAGTTCTCGGAACGCTCCACCCAGGGGATGACCTCGTGCGCCTTCCTCCAGGAGAAGCCGTCACCGCCGAGAGGCCGGCTGACCGACGAGCTGGGATTGGTCCAGCGCGGCAGGTTCGGCAGGTCCGGCGACACGAACGTGCCGCGCGTCGAATCCGACAGCGCCCACCCTTGGGCGACCAGTTCGTCATAGGCGGCGATGATCGTCTTGCGGCTTACATTCAGTTGCTTGCTCAAGGTGCGCGTGCCCGGCAGCACGGTGCCCGCGACCATACGCCCCCGCCTGATCTCCTCGATGAAGGAGTGAACGATCTGGAGATAGAGCGGCGTCTGCGACTGGGGCCGGAGCTGAATCTGGAGGGTCCACGGGCGGAGCATTGGATTCCCCATCTTTTCCGAACTGGACCTTCTCGATGTCCAGTGTGCGTTCATAATGCATAAAAGCAGGGCATTGAAATAAAAAAGTCAATACATCGCCCTGATCGGGAGGTTCCGACTCTTTTGCAGAGGACGGATGGGAGATTTTTTGCGCTGCAAAAGAATCAATACTTAAGAAGAATATAGATACAACTTGAAGTTGTCTCAAAATGGAGGAGATGTCATGGGAAAATACGGCAAGGATAACTGTCAATCCACGCTAATCGGGCGTTCGTTTCGAGCTTCGCGGAGGGATGTGCTGAAGGGAGCGGCGGTCGCGACGGGAGCGGCATTGTTTTCGACGCCGGCAATCCTGCGCGCCGCGGCGCAGGACGAAATTCACGTTGCTTCGATGTTCGACCTGACCGGCAATCTGAACATCTACGGCGTCCAGCAGATGAACGTCTCGAAATACGCGATCGAGGCGATCAACGAAAAAGGCGGCGTGCTCGGCAAGAAGCTGGTCCTGCACGCATACGATACCCAGTCGAAGATCGAGCTCTATTCCCGCTACGCGCAGGAAATCGGCACGAACGAGAGCATCGCCGCCGTCGTCGCCTGCTTCACCGGCGCCTCGCGCGAGGCGGCACGGCCGGTTCTCAGCAGGTTCAAGAAGCTGCTGTTCTTCCCCACCATCGACGAAGGCGGCGAGTGCGACCGCTTCACCTTCATGCAGGGCACGGACTGCGTGCAGCAGGAAGGGCCGCTGATCGAATGGGCGGCGAAGAACGCCGGCAACACGCTCTATGTCGTGGCCGCCGACTACGTCTACGGACATGTGGCGACGGCCTGGACCAAGGCGCTGGCGGAAAAGGCGGGCATCAGCATCTCGGGCATCGAGTTCATCCCGCTCGAGGTCTCCGACTTCAGCTCGACGATCCGCAAGATCCAGTCGGCGAAGCCGGCCGCCATCATGTCCAACCTGGTCGGCAGCAACCACATCGCCTTCTACAGACAGTTCGCCGCGGCCGGCCTGAACGGCAGCATTCCGATCGTCTCGCCGGTGTTCGGGCTGGGCAACGAGCAGGAGATCCTCTCGGCCGAGGAGTCCAAGGGCATCGTCGTCGCCTATTCCTACTTCGAGACGCTGGAGTCGCCGGAGAACAAGGAGTTCCTGGAAGGCTTCCGCGCGCGGCATCCCTCGTCGGGCGTGGTCGCGGACACGCCGGCGCAGGGGTGGATCGCCTGGCATCAATGGAAGCAGGCGGTCGAGAAGGCCGGCACGACCGACATCATGCCCGTCGTCGAGGCCCTGGAATCGGGAATGACCTTCGTCGGCCCGGCCGGGCCGGTCGTGGTCGACGGCCCCTCGCATCGCAACATCCAGGATGTCCATCTGGCGCGTGTCGACGAGAACCAGAAGTTCGAGATCATCGACAAGTTCGAGCAGGTCCATCCGACGCGCGAGGTCGTCGGCGCCGGATCCTGCGATCTGACGGGCGCGGATCGCGACTCCCACCGCATGATCGAACCGAAGTTCTGACGACGGGGCTCGCCATGGATTCCCTATTGGTCATCGCATTTTCCGTCGCCACCAGCGTGGCCACTCTCCTGATCGCGTCGATCGGCCTTGCAGTGATCTTCGGGTTGATGCGCATCATCAATATGGCCCATGGCGAGTTCCTCATGATCGGAGCCTTCGCGACGGTGCTCATCGTCAGGCTACTGGGCTTCCCCGTCCTTGTCGCGGTGCTGGGCGGCGCCGCGGCGGCCGCCCTGCTCGGGCTCATCGTCGAGATCGTCCTGATCCGGCCGCTCTATGGCCGGCGGCTGGTGGACACCCTGCTCGTGACCTTCGGCCTCAGCCTGGTCCTGTTTCAGATGGCCGTGAACATCTTCGGGACGACGTCTCCGGGCATTTCCACGCCGTTCGGAGCCGTCGCGATCGGCGGCTTCTCGGTGTCGGTCTATTCGCTGCTGCTCATTCCGATCGCGGCGATCCTAATGGCTGCGATCTACTACGTGTTCACGCGCACGAAATACGGGCTGCTGGCCAGGGCGGCGGCGCAGAATCCGGAGATGGCGAGCGCCCTCGGCGTCGACGCCAGGCGGATCAACAGGCGCACCTTCATGTTCGGCGCTGCGCTCGCCGGGCTCGGTGGCGGGCTCCTCGCCCCCATCGTCGCCGTCAGTCCCGGCATGGGGCAGACCTATATCGGCCAGGCCTTCATGACCGTCATCACCGGCGGTCAGGCCTTCCTTGCCGGCACGCTGGCTTCGGCATTCGCGCTGGGCGGAATCCAGAACATCGTCGCCCAGCTGGTGACGACGTTCTGGGGGCTTGCCGCCCTGTTCCTGACCTCGATCGTCATCCTTCGCTTTATGCCGGAAGGTATTTCCGCGCGCTGGAAGCGGCAGCTTTAGGGAAGCGTCATGTCTAATTTTGCCGACAACCGACTGAACGGCGCAAATCCGGTGTCCGGTGTCGCCAGAATCCGGTTCCTTCAGGATCTGGCGGGCTGGAAGCATGGCAAGGCGCTGGCCGCAATGGTCGTGGCGCTGGCTGCCATCCTGGTTTCCGCCAATTTCTCGCTGGCCGAACAGCTCAAATGGACGCTCTGGGTCAGCTTCGGCATCGTGGCGCTCAGCCTGTCGTTCATCTGGGGCAAGGCAGGCATATTCAGCTTCGGCCAGAACGCCCTGTTCGGCATCGGCGCCTATGGCTACGCAGTGCTCTCGCTCAATGTCTTTCCCCATACGGGGGAGACTTTCACGGCCCTGATCTTCGCCGCCGTGGCCGCCGCGTCGTTCGCGGCCGCGCTCGGCTACTTCATGTTCTACGGCCGCGTCGGCGACGTCTATCTGTCGGTCCTGACGCTGGCGGTGACGCTGATCCTCTACACCGTCATTTCGAGCACCGCCGGCCCCCAGTACCGCATCGGGCAGGCCACGCTCGGCGGTTTCAACGGCATGCCGGGGCTGCCGACGCTCGCCTTCTGGATACCGGGTGCGGGCAGCGTCCAGCTCGGGATACAGGGTCTCCTGATATTCGCGATCGCGCTTGCGGCGCTGCTCTACGTGCTTGCCGCCTATGCCGCCGACAGCCGGTTCGGCGAGATCCTGTCGGGCGTGCGCGACAACGAGACCCGCATGGAGCTCCTGGGTTACGACGTGCGCTTCTGGAAGTGGCTCGCCTTCGTGCTCGGCAGCGCCATCGCCGGCGTAGGCGGTGGCCTGTTCGCGGCGTGGGGCACGTTCACCAACCCGTCCGTCTTCAGCCTCACCCAGGCGGCCATGGTGATCATCTGGGTGATGGTCGGCGGCCGTAATTCGTTGTTCGGCGCCTTTGTCGGGGTGATCATCGTACAATGGATCGCCGACGAAGCGGACAAGATCGTGTCGGAACAGACGCCGCTGATCCTCGGCCTCATGCTCATCCTGTCGCTGTTCCTGCTGCCCAACGGCGTCGTGCCGACGGTCTCGAACTGGCTGAAGTCGTGGATCGGCGCAAAGCCGGCAGCCGGGTCGGCGACCTCCGGGCCCATCGCGCACGCCGCGGCGGAAAGCGCCGGTGCCAACGGATCGAAGCGCGGCGTCATCGTCGCGGAGAATGTCGCCAAGAGCTTCGGCGGGCTGTCGGTGCTGCGCGGGGTGGATCTCACCTTCGACGCGGCGCCGGTCTACGCGATCATCGGCCCCAACGGCGCCGGCAAGAGCACCTTCTTCAACGTGCTGACCGGGCGGGTCAGCTGCACGGAGGGGCGCGTCATGCTCAACGGCACCGATGTCGGCGACATGCCCGCGTTCCGGCGCGCCAGGCTCGGACTCGGCATCAAGCTGCAGATCGCCTCGGTCTTTCCGAGCATGACGGTGCGCCAGCATATCGATCTGGCGCTGCGGTCGCGGACGGTCGCCGACAGGCAGGCCCTGATCGAGCAGACGCTGATCGAGGCCGATCTCCTCGATCGCGCCGACGACCTCGCCTCCGACCTGTCCCACGGCCAGCAGCAGTGGCTGGAGATCGCCATGGTGATTGCCCAGAACCCTTCCGTCATCCTTCTCGACGAGCCGGCGGCGGGCATGTCCCAGCAGGAGAAGGTCCGCACCGCGCGGCTGATCGAGCGCCTTTCGGCGTCTCATCGCATCATCGTGGTCGAACACGACATGGCGTTCGTCCGCTCGCTTCGCGCTCCCGTAGCCATGCTCCATGAGGGCCGCGTCTTCCGCAGCGGCAGCTTCGATGCGGTGTGTGGCGACGAGGAGGTCATCAACATCTATCTCGGGAGGCGTTCCAATGCTGTCGGCGCATAACGTTTCATCCGGCTACGGGCGGATCGTGGTCCTGCGGGGCGTGTCGATCACGGTTGCCCAGCCCGAGATCGTCGCCGTGCTCGGCCGCAACGGTGCCGGCAAGACCACCCTGATGAAGACCCTTGCCGGGATCGTGCCGACGCAGGGCGGGACCATCGATTTCGCCGGCGCCGATCTCGTGCCGCTGTCGGCCGACAGGCGCGCCCGCCTCGGCATCGGCTACGTTCCGCAGGGGCGGGGCATCTTTCCCAAGCTGTCGGTGAGGGAGAACCTGCTGGTCGGGCTGTATGCCAGCGCCGGGCCGCTGCAACTGCTCGACGAGTTGCTGGAGGAGTTCCCGGCGCTGAAGCCCAAGCTCGACGACCGCGGCGGTCAGCTCAGCGGCGGACAGCAGCAAATCCTGGCGCTTGCGAGGGCGCTTGCGACCAGCCCGAAGCTGCTGCTTCTGGACGAGCCGTCGGAAGGCATCCAGCCGTCCATCCTGGAAGAGATCGCCGACATCCTCAATCACCTCAGGACGAAGCGGGGGCTGTCCACGCTCATCGTGGAGCAGAACATCGACTTCGTCCGCTCCATGGCCGACCGGGCCTACTTGATGGACATGGGGCGGGTCACCCGCGAGCTGTCGCGCGAGGAGCTCGCAATCGATGGCGACTGGCTCGAGAGCTTCGTCAGCGGAGCCGATATCTCCCAGTCAGCCGCGTGAAAAATCATTGTTTGGAGGAGAATAGTCGTGGCCAAGAAAACGGTTGAAGCAAGCAAGCTGTCGGATGTCGATCTCTGCTACCTGACTGCGGAGGAGGCGATCTCGGCCTTCAAGTCCCGCGAGCTGTCGCCGGTCGATGTGATGAAGGCGGTGATCGCGCGGTGCGAGAAGGTGAATCCGAAGCTCAACGCCATCACCTACAGCCATTTCGACCGGGCGCTGGACCAGGCCAAGAAGGCGGAAAAGCGGTATGCGTCGAGCAACGGGTCGGCCCGTCCGCTGGAAGGCATCCCCATGGCCATCAAGGACCTCCACCCGGTCGAGGGGGAGATCTGTACCTGGGGCTCGAAGATCTTCGAGGGCGTGAGGGCCGACAACACCGTGCCGATCGTCGAGCGCCTTCTCGATGCAGGTGCGATCCTCCACATCCAGACCACCAGCCCGGAATTCGCCCATACCGGCCACACCCACAGCCCGCTCTGGGGCGCGACGCGCAACCCCTGGAACGCCGAATACAATTGCGGCGGCTCGTCCGGCGGGTCGGCCGCGGCAGTCGCCGCCGGCATGACGATCCTCGCCGACGGGGACGACGGCGGCGGCTCGATCCGCATTCCGTCCTCGGCGTGCGGGGTGTTCGGGTTCAAGCCGCCTTTCGGCCGCAACCCCGGGCGGCTGCTGCCGACCAATCTCGACTGGATACTGCATCTCGGCCCCATCACCCGCTCGGTCGGCGACGCCATCCTGATGCAGAACGTCATGAGCGGTCCCCATCCCATGGATGCCGCGACGCTCAAGCCCAAGCTCGAAATCCCGTCAGAGCTCGGCAGCATCAGGAACTGGAAGATCGCCTTCTCCATGGACCTCGGCTATTTCGAGGTGGACGAGGAGGTGCAGAAGAACACGCTTGCGGCGGTCGAGGTCTTCAAGTCGCTCGGCTGCGTCGTCGAGGAGGTCGATCTCGACTGGAACTACGGCTCTTACGATGCCTGGATGACGCACTGGGAAGGGCTGTTCGCGTCGGTGGCCGGCCATCACCTGCCGCGCTGGCAGTACGAGATGGACCCCTATGTGCGCGAGCTGCTCCATCGCGGCATGAACCACTCCTATACGCGCGTGAAGCAGACGGAGTTCGTGCGCACGCAGATGTACGACAAGTTCGGGCCGCTGATGGAGAACTACCAGCTTCTGCTCTGCCCGACGACAGCGGTTCCTTCCGTGCCGCTCTGGCATCGCTGCGATGACAGGAATTTCACGATCAACGGCAAGCATGTCGATGCGATGATCCAGTGGTGCATGACCTATCCGTTCAACCTGCTCAGCCAGTGCCCGGTCGCCACCGTTCCGAGCGGCTTCGCCTCCTCCGGCGTTCCGACCGGCCTGCAGATCGTGGGACGCACCTACGACGACATCAGCGTGCTGCAGGCGGCCAGGGCCTATGAAGGCGCAAGGCCCTGGAGGGGCACGCGGCCCAATCTCTAGGGTGAGCCCTGAAACTGCACGAGCGGCGGCGCGAGAGCATCTTTCCGTGCCGTCGCATCGGCGGCTTGTGCGCCTGCCGGGCGACGATTCCGGGAATCTGTGGGGAGTGGAGCGATGGAACAGCGCTATCACCGTGTTGATGCCGATTTGGTTTCTGATACGCAGATTGACCTTGAGACGTATCGTTTGTGGTATGGGCGCAGCGTTTCGGACCCGGAGGGCTTCTGGGGGGAGCATGGGCGCAGGCTTGACTGGTTCAAGCCGTACACGAAGGTGAAGAACGCCTCGTTCGAGGGCGACGTGTCGATCAGGTGGTTCGAGGACGGGGAGCTCAACGTCTC
>JACZKY010044676.1_pt1 | contig 23335 bp, 27 predicted proteins | sample 8237611 | NCBI WGS metagenome assembly JACZKY01 (sample SAMN16148055, study PRJNA663545) | marine sediment metagenome | biome: sediments and biomass from bioreactor inoculated with such sediments; feature: coastal sediments; material: methane- and iron-fed bioreactor; isolation source: Bothnian...
GCGGCTGTGCCACCCATCGCCATCATCACTACCTGATGCCCGTTGGGCATCGCCAGGTAGTGGCTGACGATCGGCCCGAGCGTGTAGCCCATGAAGCCGGTCAGGGCGAACACCGAGATTAGACCCAACCCGCTGTCGCGCAGCTTGACGGTCAGAAAGAGCAGACCGAAGTAACCAACCAAGGTGACGAGGAGGCCCGGATGGGGCAGTTGCAAGGCGACCGTTGCCGCCGCGGCGCCAGCGCTGAATAGCAGCGTCAGCGACAACAGCCAATATGTGTTCCTCAATACACGGTTAGCCGCCAGGGGCGGGTCGATCGCCCCGGTATCGCTGGTCAGGAGAAGCGTTTCTGCAGATTTCATACTCAGACTCCCTCACTCGTTGGAAACATTAACCGGCACCGCCAATAGCTGCGGCATTGCCGGTCGAGCGATCCCGCGCAGCCGTTTGACGCGCTTGACTACGTTGCGCCCAGCGCGTTCCGTCGCTCGGTCGATCGCGGCGTACAAATCGGCGCCCACTTCTTCGATCAAGACGAGCGGCGAATTCCCCAGGACTACCTGTATCTTGCAGAACTTGTCGACGCCGCCGCGCGGCCCGTTTCTATCGCCCAATCTAACTACTACCCGCTTGATCCGGCCACTGGTCCGGGTAAGCGCGAAGCGCAACCGCCGCTGGGTGTGTTCTAACAACGGGGCGGTCAGCCCAAATCCCCGGCCCTGGATGTCGACTCTCATGCTTGCCTTCCCCCTTCTCAGTTGATCCAATTGCCGCGAGTGTAGAGTCGTAGCTACTACGTGTAAAATCGTTTTATTTACATAGATTGCTCGTATAAACCGAAGTATCACTGCGACCCACGCGAAATACCCGCGGCACTTGGAGGGGTCGACGGGGCAGGCAGCGATCAAAGGCGCCGCTACGGCTGCTGGCTTGACTGTTAATCCGCAGGTCCCCGGTTCGAGCCCTGGTCGGGGAGCCAAGGAATACGAAGCACAGGAAGCCTCGCCGGCGTAATGCTTGGGGGGCTGGGTCGATATTGGGTCGGCAGGGTGAGCCAAATTTCAATCGGCGCCGCCAAATTTAGTGCCTTTGGGCTAGCATGAGTGCTGCGCAGTAAACCAACCTAGTAAGGAGACAGGCACATGAAGTCACACGTCTTCTCGGCAACTTTCGCAGCCACAATACTATTGGCCGGTTGTCAGACTGTGCCGCCTCCGCCTCCGCCAACCTCCGCCGCAGTTGTTGGAGAATTCCGGCCTGGCTCAGGCTATCTACGTGGCTACCTGGACCCGAAGACGCTGCCCAACAGCCTTGCCATCTTGCCCAAGCCGCCTGCCGAGGACTCTGCCCAAAAGGCGGCTGATGTGTCCACGTACCAAACCACGCGTGTCGCACGCGGAACACCGCGTTGGGACATGGCCGCGCGGGATGCAATCTTGAAGTTTCCTCAGGCCGCCGCTACGTTTGCGTGCGCCCTGGATATACCCATTTCTGCCGAACAAACGCCGCACCTGAACATGCTTCTGCGGCGAACCTTACTCGATGCCGGGCTGTCCACCTACGCCGCAAAGGACACGTATAAGCGCCAGCGCCCATTTGTTTCCTCGGGCGATTCAACTTGCACGCCTGCTGAAGAAGCGAGTTTGGCAAAGGACGGCTCCTATCCGTCGGGTCATTCGGCAGTGGGGTGGGCGTGGGCCTTGGTCCTGACCGAAGTAGACCCGAGTCGTGCGACCGCGCTGTTAATGCGTGGCCATGCGTTTGGACAGAGTCGGGTGATTTGTGGTGTGCACTGGCAAAGCGATGTCGACGCAGGGCGCGTAATGGGCGCCGCAGCAGTGGCACGCCTGCATTCCGATTCGATATTTCTTGCCCAAGTGTCGGCAGCCAAAGCCGAGGTGCAAGCCGCCCGCAATCAGGGTGTCCATGCGCCTGGCAACTGCAAGGCAGAAGCCGCGGCACTGGCGCCCAATTGAGCCCTCACTATATTTTGGCAGCCGCAACCGGTTGAAGCTTGTAGAAATACTGGATAGTCTGTCCGCCTGTCCAGCCTCACAATTCGTTCAAGGCCTTGACTGGGTCATTGCGACCCGACAGTACCGGATGAAAGGGACGAAACGACCGGCGTGGCTGCCGGCGGCAGGCTACGGCCGTTCCCCGCCTCCCCCCCAGATCAGTGCGGCAGCTTCATTTGGGTTCGAACATTATCACCTTGCACTCCTTCGTTCCGGTGTTCTCAACCATGTGCGCAGCGATCGGCATCTGTACGCGAGCCGTACCCGCGGTTGCCAGGCCATCGAAGGTTGCCCCGTTTGGAGCACGGCCACGCAGGACGCAATCCATTGGGTAGTAGACCGCCGACGCGGGGTGCGAATGCATCACATCGCGCTGCCCGGGCTGCCAATTGACCTCAATGACCCGATACTGAGCGTTTTCTGCGATCACCTTGTAGATGTCTGGGGACGCGACCAACGAGTGGGGAAAAGTCTGCGCAAGCGCCGTTCCCGCTGCGCCCGAGATCATCAGCGCGAACGCAGAGACGGTCACAAAGCGCCGGGCCAGATAACAAACTTGAATCGAGTTCATTTGAAACTCCTGTGGAAGAAGACTTACCGACTCAGTCGCGCCCCAGGAAGTCGCGCACTGCAGGGTTCACGAAGGTGGGGGCTTCGTTTTGCATGCTCTGAGCAGCGCCGAGCCCGATTGACCGCTGACGTGATATCGAACTCACAAAAGGCGAGGCTCGAGCGAGAGAGTTGCAGACCATCCCTGTCCACGATCCAGAACCGCGCAGCCACGACGCTAGTCCATGGGGCGCCTATCGAGAGGCCAACTGCCGAGGCGAACTGAGCAGGAGATGCTCTGATGTCAACCTCGCACTGGAAATGGAACTCCATTTCCACGCTAGTTTCAAGAGGGTCATTTATCCTGCTTTATCGTGAATTGATCAGCAGGTCCCAGGTTCGAGCCCTGGTCGTGGAGCCAACGAACACGCAGTACAGGAAGCCTCCCGAGCGTGACGTCGGCGGGGCCATTCGCTTCCTGGGGGTGGACCGAAGTGCGATGTCATTATCTACATCTAGATGTCTTACAGCACCCACCGACAACTCGGACACAACGACGCGCTTTCTCCCGTAAACTTCAAGAAGCGAGTTCCAAAACGAGGCCTTTAGGGGTCTAAAGAAACTGGTCCGATTAAAGTTGAGCGTCAGCCTACTGCAAGTAGCAACATTGGCCGTAACCTTTGCGTTGATCGCTGGGGCGCCCGCCTATTGCGCCGAAGCCAAACAGGCTAAACCACTGCCGGCGCCTGTATTGATGAAGACGCAAACGGGCGTCATGGTCGAAGTCATTTTTGCTGCAAATAGTGATCTTGAGGTGAGCAAAGAATATATTGATCTCAGAGAGAATTCGCTTTTTGCCCTAATGTCCCTGCCAGCCGGCCTTCTCATGGCCATCTCCAATCCGCTCTTCATCGCCGCGCCGCTGGTTGGCGTTGCAGTGGTTCCGGCGGGACAGTCATTCAAGAATCAGGTCGAGACGGTGCGGGTGGCGCTTGATCCCACAACCTTTGGTTTGGAAATCGCCAAAGCGATCGTCGATAATTTAGAGACCATTACGGTCAGTGCCGGCTTGAATTACTCTTTCAGTATCGCGTCATACGGGCTTGTTGCGCGCGATGGCGCCCCAAGAGTATTCGAGTCCGGCCGTGAGGTTTGTCTGTTCGTCGTAGGCGCATTACGGTTTAGACCAGCCGATGGACCGACTCAGGAACAGCCCTTTGCGCTAACACGCTCGGGTAGGACCGACGGGATGCCGCCCCCCACCTGTCAACCATTTGACCTGTTCGCCAGCGATGACGGGAAATTGTTGCGTACCGCGATGACAGAGGCGGCCTATGTAATCGGCGCTTGGTCGGTACAAGCGGGGCTACGCCCATGAGTGCACGCAAAGCACTTCCGCTTGTAGCAGTAATGACAACGCTCATCTCGGGGTGTGCAAATACCAACTGGCAAATCGACAAGAGCCAAGCCGTCACACCGCAGTCCTATTCGGTCTATCGCTCTCCCACGAAACGTTCCATCGGAAGACTTCGTAAAATCTTATTGGTCAACGTGACGGTGCAGACGCCACAAGCCTGCAGCGGCATCCGACCAGATTCCCCGCCCCGATGGGCGAATATGAACTACTTGCACGAAGAAAAAGGATACGACGTTATCTATCGTCCTAAGCCCGGCGAAGCAATTACCGAGGCCGAAAGATCCGCAATAAGGTTGCTCATCGAGATGGCTGAAAAGGCCGGCCAGCCTCAGGCGGGCTGGACTCCAACCGCAATAGATCCTCTGCTGCTGTCAGATCAGAAGTTTGACGCACTGATGTTGGTCGAATCGTCGTGGACCTGTCCCCTCGTCATGTGGCCCGAGCTTCGCTGGTCTGCGGGCGTGCTATCACTGGGCCTGAGCGAACTCTTCCCTCAAAGTGAGTCCCTTGAAACCTATCGTTACTACCGAGCCACACTGTTTGAAACCTCACTCGGGCAGCCGGTGTGGCAATCGAGCATGCGCAACAGGTATGCCCGAAACGGGCCGGATTTCGATGAGCACGAACTATTCAGCAAGTTGGAACAAGCTGTCCCTGCACTGTTGACGCGATAGCCCGAGCGTATCGACAAGTTTTCTCATGTTACTGACGCCTTCGTCATCCAGCGTCTACTCGCGGCGGAAACTCCACCTTGAAACTGTCGCCCGATATCAACGTTGGAACCCCTGAAGAAGACATCCGGCAAATGATAAATCGAATGACGATCGAACTTTGGTGTGGCACTCAGCGAACAACGTGTTTGCGTCCAGCATTCTTGTTTCGCAAAGCGACAGCTCTTGCGGTGAGGGTGATCCTTGGGTTTACATGCGCATCGCTATCAAGTTGTGCATTGCTTGGGTACGAAAGAGATACTTTTGCAACCGATCATGTGCGTGTTATTCATTCGGAACGGCACTGCAAGGCCGCTGAACAATCGGTTGGAGGCGAGGTTCCCGACGCAGAACTCGTACTATCTGGGGTCCATGGCTTAGGATATTTAGTCGCAACCAAGACTGCCTGGGAAGTTCTTGCGCGTCAGCTTGCGGCCGAGCTCGATGGCGACATATCTCTGGTCAGGCCTTGCGACGGTGCTTCCGGGCACGGCTTTAAGTATGCCCAAATACAAGTGTGGCGTACACGCGGATTTAGTCCCATCGTTCACGAGGAGCTTCCGCCGCCGGGAATAACTCTCTCGGCGCCTTCCGGGGCGACTTATGGTGCCCGTTTGCGCGACATCCTGGATTGTTTGGAGAAATCCCTTACGGTGGCCACCCCGCTATCGGCCGAGAACAAAGCGCGTCTAGCCGGTGTAAATGCGACGGATTTCTTCTCTTCGGAACGTCACTTTCCTGGATACGCCAACATTGACAGGCATTTTCGACCTACGCGCTCGGATTCACTTAGACTTTCTATGATCGAGTCCAATCGAGGAAAGGCCGATTGGGCTGCTGGCCGGTACGGCGCTGTTTCGCCAGATAGTAGGTTGCGTTACGCGGAGCAATATCTAATTTGCCTGTTAGACCGCGGATACAGTTGGTAGCACCTTGACGGGGCAACCACCGCAGGCCGTACCATGACTACCAGCTGCTGATAGGCGGCTACCCCTCTTCCGCTCTTAGGGAGACGATCGTGACCGATCGAGGAACACTCCTGCGTTTCATTACCGCCATCCTGGCGATAAACGCAACTCTTGCTTTTGCGACAAGCTGGGAGGATCCCACCGGACCCTATTCGACGACGGTCGTCGCTGACGCTGGTCCTGGGGGCAAGTATTACATTCATCGTCCGCAAGAATTGAAGTCCAATGGTCATCCCATTGCGGTCTTAGTACCTGGGATGGGCACGCACCCCAGGAATTGGGATGCCCTACTTGCCCAGTTGGCCTCACACGGCGTCGTAGTAATTGCCGATGTGGATCCATACCAGGCGGATGGATCCAAAGCAAGTGCGGCTGTAAATTGGCTTCTCGATCAAAACGAAGTGAGCAGCAGTGAATATTTACACAAGCTAATTCCGGCCAAGGTGCTTGCCATCGGGCACTCTATGGGAGGAACCGGAGCAGTGTTGGCTTCCATCGGGAACCCCAGGATTACAAGCCTCATCCTCTATTCACCTGGCTTGGGCTTGGCAAAACCAGCCGATCTATCGATACCTACCTTCTTCATTGCGGGCTCTCTCGATAAGACCAACACTCCCGATGACGTAAAAGCCAAGTACCAGCAGATGACCAAGGCGAATGCATGGTACGGAGAAACAGAGAAGCAAGGTCATATCGGATTTGGGAGAAATCCTTCCGTTCAATACGTCACAAGGGCATGGGTATATACCCAGCTCTTTGACGATACGGGGACCGCGAAAGGCTACTTCTACGGACCCAATTGGACATTCAAGAATGCTTCGACGTGGAAGGAAACGCTGAAAAACAATAGTGCATTTTGATTTCTGTCCCGTCGACTTGCGACATTCTCAGGTGCACACGGCGCTCCTTTTTCAGGGTTCGCAGCGAATGGCGGTCTATTTCAGCTTGCAAGTGCCGGTCGCCTGATTGCAGAACTGCGTTAGAACTCACCCAACACGAGGAGGGACCTTGAAGGCGATATTCATCCCGATACCGATGCTCATAGCGCTGTCCTTGGCGGCATGCACTGCGGAACAAGTTTACGGCTCGGGTCAAGCATGGCAGCGTAACCAATGCAACCAACTTCCTGACAAGGCGGACTTTGATCGCTGCATGAAGAAGACGGACGCCACCTATGACTCGTACAAGCGGCAAATGGAGCCGCAGCCCAAATAGCTACCCAATAAGCAGGCAAAACCCAAACGCAGCGGTGATGCCTCCTGCCAATCGGACCAGATGGGATCCTGCACGTTTGCGCGCCAACAGGCCAAGGCCGATGCCGCCGCTGTGCAACAAGCCAGTGGCCAGTACGAACCCTATGCCATAAGCAAGACCTGACACGGTCTCGGGCATCTCGGCACCATGTGCGTGGCCGTGGAACACTGCAAACAGCCCAACCAAAACGCCACTGATGAACAAAGGCAGTCGAACGGCAGCGGCAATAAGCAGTCCGAGCACAAGCACCGATGCTGCTATCCCCGGCTCGACGAATGGAATGGAAATGCCGGCGGCGCCAAGAGCGCCACCCATAGTCATGGCGGTCACAAAACTGAGGGGCACGATCCATACCGCCGTGCCGCCAAGCTGCGCCGCCCAGAGTCCTACCGCCACCATCGCAGCTATGTGGTCAAAACCCGCTGCCGGATGCGTTAAACCATTGAAAATGCCGCTGGTCTGCCCGACTCCAACATGGGCTTGCGCCAATAAAGGGACCGATAGCAGCGCAAGTGTCCACGCCGCGCTCCACCTCGTTGATCTTTCTTGCCGGGATATTTCCATCTCGCCTCCGCTTCAGAATCAATTCTTCGCTTTAGAGAACCAAAAGCAAATTTGCCCCAGCAAATGTGCTACTGGCAAAGACTTCACCGGACGGATTAGTAATTATCGCCAATTTCTCATAGCAACATGCCCGCATGAAGACAGGATCGATCCCCGCGCGTCACAGTCTCACTGCTGGTATGAACAGCACCATATCATTCATCCCTTTCCTGATCGCGGCAGTAGTCTTGCCCATCACCCCAGGCCCGGGTATCGCCTACGTTGTCGCACGCACTGTCGCTGGCGGCCTATCTGGCCTATTTGGCTTTGCGCATGTATTGCACGGCGCGAGGCGTAGGCTCACGGAACTTTGAAGCTTCGGATTCCTGGTTGACGAATCCTGACCAGAACTCACCTGGCGCCGCTGGACTGCCCTATGGCAACATCGTGATTCGATCTCCAGGAGCCAAGATGCACCGCAGCGCCCACGAAGCCGCCCGCTTGCTCTGGGCCTGCCGACAGTCGGGTACTGTCATCGATGCGTTGCCCGATGCGCTTCGTCCGCGCGACGCCGTGGCCGGCCACGCAATCCAAGCCGCGTTGCCCGCCGTCGCCGACCGACCCGTCGTCGGCTGGAAGATCGCCGCCACCAGTGCCGCAGGGCAAGCACACATTCACGTCTCAGGACCGCTACCGGGGCGCATCCTTGATACCTTCGTGCACCCGATGGGCGCGACGTTATCGCTCGCCGGCAACCGCATGCGCGTGGTCGAGCCCGAATTCGCGTTCTGTATTGGTACCACCCTGCCGCCGCGCTCTGCGCCTTATGCTACCGGTGAAGTGTTGGCGGCGGTCACGTCGCTTCACCCGGCCTTCGAGGCGCCCGATTCGCGCTTTGCGAACTTTGCCCAAGCCGGGATGGCCCAACTGATTGCCGACGATGCCTGCTGTGGCCAATTCGCCTTCGGCCTGGCTGCTCCGGCAACGTGGCGCACGGCCGATCTTGCGGCGCACCGGGTGCATGCGACCGTCTGCGGCGCAGATGGGGGCGTGCGCTACACACGCGGGGGCGAAGGGCGCGCGCTGCTTGGCGACCCGCTCATCGCGTTGACCTGGCTCGCGAACGAGCTGTCATCGCTCGGCATCGGGTTGCGCGCGGGCGACTGGGCCTCATGCGGCACCTGCATGATGCCGCTGGAGATTCTGCCGGGAGATCGAGTCGTGGCCGACTACGGCACGTTCGGCCGGATCGAGATCAGCCTTGCCCAATAGCGCCTGATCGGATTTGCCGGGCGCGCCGCCAGATGCGGGTACGATTGCAGAAACCGGAATTGAGACTGGAAGTCATTGAATATGAGCAAGCCGATTGCGCCATTACTGTCGCTGGTTCTTGTCGGATGGCTGTCCTACCCGCTGTTGGCGGTGGCAGATGAGGCGGTTGCCTCTGACACCGCGGCCGCAGTGAAAGAACCCAACATTGAAGCCGGCGGACCGGAAGAGGAGGTGGTGTTCGAATCGGCCCGTAGATCGGTCCGCTCGGCCGCAGAATGGTTGGCCAGTGGCGTCAACAGTTGGTTTGGCGACCAGCCGTTCAAGGAGGCTGGCGGCAAGGTCAGCGACGGTCGGTTCGGACTGAGCTTCTACAAACGCCAGGAGGAGTCGGTAGAGTTCAGAGTGCGCTTCAGCGCCAATTTCCAGCTGCCAAATCTGGAAAAGCATACCTACCTCTTCACCGGGCGCGACAATCGGCGAGAAATCATCACCGACAAGCCGGAGTCTTTCTCGCGCCAGCAGCTATTGCAGGCGCAAACCGAAGCTGATCGTTCGTTCTTTGCCGGAATCGGGCGCGCAGTCGGCGATTCCGTCGATTTTCGAATCGGCTTCCATGGCGCGCTCAAACCCTACGTGCAGGGGCGCTATCGCAAGTCATGGGAGCCAAGCACGATCGATGCGGTCAATTTTCGCGAGACGGTATTCGTGACCGTTGCCGACCGCATCGGATCGACGAGCGCGCTGTCCTACCAGCACGCTTTTTCGCCGACTCTGGTGGGCCGCTGGCTCAGCGCCGCGACGATTACCCAAGCCGATAGCCATTTCGAATGGAACAGCAGCGTTGGCGCCTACAAGTCGCTGGGCGCGCAGCGGCTGCTGTCGTTGGAATTGCTGGTCAGCGGCAAACAGGGAACTGGTGTGGCGGTAACCGACTACGGTCTGCAGGGCCGATGGGAGCAGCCGATGTACAAGGACTGGCTGCTCGTTGAATTCGTTCTCGGCCGTTTCTGGCCGCGCCCCACTGCGAGCAGCGAACGCGGACAGGTGTGGGCCATGGGCACCGGGCTGAGGATGCTGTTCTGAGGCACCCAGGTGGTGCCCATTCATCTGTCAGCCGGCCCAACGCCGAAATTTCCCGCAAGCGGCCGAGCCGTGCGCGCAAGGTGAGCGGCGTTTGTAAGAGGCGGGAAAAAGAACCGGTTAGCTGCGCACATTCAACAAGGAGGAGATGGTCGCGATCGGAGCCAATCTCGCGTAATCACGGCCTCGCGACGTGCCAGGTATTGCCCCGAAAATTGTCCCCCTTGCGGTCGCCCGGCTGCTTGTCATTGAACCAGCGATACAGCGGCCGGCCCTTGTAGGCCCACATCTTCTTACCGTTCTCGCGCGTGATGAGGGTGTAATCACCCGTGGCGCGCGCGCCGTCCGGCGCCAGAAGCGGTGGCCAACTCAGTTCGCAGACTCCGTCGCAAGCAACCTTGTCCTTGCCGATGCCATCGTTGTCCCACCAGTACAAGGTCATCCCGGCCGAGTCAGTCAGGATGCCGTCTCGAATCTGGGTCTGGGCGGCGACCAATGATCCAAAGCTGCCGAAAATCACGGCAACGAGAAGCGCGGCTGGAACGACGCGACGCGCCCGCAGTGGAACTTGGATCGATTTCATCACGTCCGCCATGATTCTCGAAGATCTCATCATCGACTCCCTTTGCCAACGACAGGTGCCGTCTGGGTGGCGGCGGATCGACGCGCCCCGAGGCTCCCGTCAATGGCGGGTCGCGCCTGTCGCAAAGACAATTGCCAAGCAGAAGGGAATGGCCCCTTCCACCATCTTCCGCACTTCAATTTGACTCTTCGGCAAACCGAAAGGAAAGCATTCCTTAGTTAAAACCTTATTCATCTTAAGCGTCAATCGCGCCGCAGTTCCCAGGCTCGAGCCCTGATCGGGGAGCCAAGACGCACGGGCTAGTCGCCTACTTCGAGATCATCAGTTTGTAGATGTTCTCGGTGCCAACCTTGTCCGACCTGGTGCCGTAGTAATTCGCGCCCGCCTTGACGATGTAGCGGCACCACTCCTCGGTAGGAAAGGTCTTCCATTCAATCAACACACAGTAACGACCGTCGTCCGATATGTGCCACTTTCCTTGCGTTGAGGCGTGAAGGCCAGACGGTCACGGAGTACTCGAGCCTCCTGGGCCAACGCTTGCAGCGAGACAAAGGCGATCAGGAGAAATATGCGCCGGCCTAGGTATCGCATGGCGACTCCTTGTTGGAAAGAGAACGGAAATCGAACTCAAACGCCATCACTGCCGCAAACTGATCGATACCAGCAATTTCCGGCGCCGCTGCAGCCGGACGCGCGCCCGGGCAGCCGTGACTCTAGTGTCGGGGCGCCAAGACGCACGGGCTAGTCGCCTACTTCGAGATCATCAGTTTGTAGACGTTCTCGGTGCCGACCTTGTCGGACCTGGTTCCGTAATAGTCCGCGCCCGATTTGACGATGTAGCGGCACCAATCCTCGGTAGGAGCGAACTTCCATTCAAACAAGACACAGTAACGACCGTCATCCGAGATGTGCCACTTTCCTTGCGCCGTGGTGGAAATTCCCGACTTCTCCCGGTTGTCCGACGAGATGATAAAACTACCGCTGGCATCGTTCTTCCAGGAATGCTTGCTGCCCTTCTTGTTTACGCGGCTCATGTTTGCGTCCGGCAACAGCTGGGTCAGTTCATCCTTGGTCAGGGTGACCCTGCCCTGGGCGTCAAGGTCACGAAGTACCCGAGCCTCCTGGGCGAAGGCCTGCAGGGGGACCAACGCGATCAAGAGAAATATGTGCCGACCTAGGTATCGCATGGCAACTCCTCGTTGGAAAGAGATCGGAAATCGAACTCAAACTCCATTACTGCCGCAAACGGATCGACACAAGCACTTTCCGCCGCCGTCGCTTCCGGGCGCAACCGCGCAGCCATGACCGTGGTCGGTGGGGCGTCTGTCGAGAGGTCAACCGCCGCTTGGAGCTGAGCGGACGACGCTCTGATTTCGGCCTCGCAGCGGAAATGAGACTCCTATCCAGAGTCTTTTTCAAGAGATTTCAGGGGTCTCGCAACGCTGCCGTAAATCCCCAGGTCCCAGGTTCGGTCCCTGGTCGGAGACCCGGAGGCCGCTCGCAACTTGCCTTTTGAGCCCGAATATGGGCACAGTGCTGCCGACGGCCAAAGCCACCGGATGGTGAGAGCGATCGGGAAATCAAAGTGATGAAGATCCGCAATCGTTTTGACCTGGCAGAGCTCGCCGGCGCTTTCGGCGACCTTGGCACGCTGATTCCGTTCGTGGTCGCCTACGTTTCCGTCCTGAAGGTTGACCCCACCGGCTTGCTTTTGGCCTTCGGCGTGTCGCTGGTAGTCGCCGGCTTCGTCTATCGGACTCCCTTTCCGGTCCAGCCAATGAAGGCCATAGGCGCCGCGGCGATCACCGGTGCGGCGGGTAGCGCGGTGCTCACGCCGGCGATCGTGGTCGGCGCCGGCCTCGCTACCGGGCTTATCTGGACCTTGCTGGGAGTCACCGGGCTTGCCAAGCGGCTTGCGAAATTGATTCCACGCCCGGCACTGCTGGGCGTGGTGATGGGCCTGGGATTCAGCTTCATGCTTGAAGGCATTCGCATGATGGCTCAGCAGTGGGTGTTCTCGGCCGTACTGCTAACGGCGACGCTTTTGATGCTCGCAAGGCGCCGAATTCCTACCATGCTGATTCTGCTGCTCGTCGGAACTGGGTACGGGTTGTTAACTGTCCCGGAACTCGCGGCAACTGTAACCGCCATTGAACCCCGTCTGCGCCTGCCGACCTTTTCCTGGCCGGGATTGACCTGGCACGACCTCTGGCAGGGTGCTGTTCTGTTGGCGCTCCCTCAACTGCCGCTGACGTTCGGCAACGCATTGGTGGCGATAACCTCTGAGAACAACGAACTCTTCCCCAACCGGCCCGTGAGCGAACGCCGCGTAGCGATCTCCACCGGGATCATGAACCTGTTCTCGAGCGCCATTGGCGGCGTCCCGATGTGCCATGGGGCGGGCGGGATGGCCGGGCATGTCCGCTTCGGAGCTCGTACCGGCGGCGCGTCGATCATCCTCGGCACCATACTTCTGGTAGTCGCACTCTTGCTGTCCGACTCGGTCGGCACGATCTTTCGTCTTTTCCCGCCCCCGGCCCTTGGTGTGATCCTCTTCCTGGCTGGACTGGAACTGGCCGTTGGCAGCCGCGATCCTGGCGCTGAGAAAGTTGACCGATTCGTCGTGCTGGCCACGGCCGCGTTCGCGGTGTGGAACGTCGGCATTGCCCTCCTCTTCGGCCTGGCCACCTATTACGGCGGCCGGCGGGGATGGATCAAGGCCTGAGCCCAATCGCCTGGATGACCGCGACGACCGACGGTGGATCGGAATTAGATTTTTGGCAAGCCCTGGAAGATAATGGGTTCACCCACCGCGTCAATGGAGTCGGGGCTCGAACCATGGATTCCTTTAGTCGTTGGCGTTGCACATTGGTCGTGATGCTGCTGCTCGGAATATCAATCGCTGCTTGCACAACGCAGCCTTTGGGGCGCTCTGATTTGCTCAGCTTCATCCGCGACGGCCAGACCAACCGCGAGCAAACGATTCTGAGCCTGGGCGAGCCTGCCGCATTGTATGAAGGGGGGCGAATTCTCGCCTTTCGCCTCGGCAAGGATGACGGCGGGCACTTTCTGGTCGGCAAGGGGGCAGGATTTTCTAGCGTCAAGATCAGCTTGATCATGGTGTTCGATGACCATGGTGTACTGCTGAGGCATAGCCTTGTTCAGGTGAAGGCGCCGTGAAATGGCTTTGGTCTGGCTTCGCAATACTCTCCGCGTCAGCGTGATTCTTTCGCTGGCCCTATTGAACGCCGCTTGCCCGGTACCGTTCAAGAGCGGGTATTCGGCAACCTCTCGCCAGAATCTGAGCGCTGAAGTTGCCCAGCAGCTGACAGTTGGCGTCAGCACACGCGAAGACGTCTTAGCGCTGCTTGGGGAGGCAGACGATGCCGGCCCGAATGATTCCTGGTTGACGTATGGTTCCGCCTATGGTCGTGGGGGGGTCATCTTCGTAGTTTTTGGCGGCTCGTCCGCCGGGGGCGTAGGAATGGAGAAGATGGAGTATCGACGACTCGTCGTCACATTCGATGAACGTGGCGTAGTGAGCGACGCCGAATTCGTGAGCCAGGGGTGCTGGGAGGGATTGATTGGCACGGACAAAGGCGGCGGTCGATCCGCGCCGTGCGTGGACAGCAAACCACGGGGCGGGAACAAGTAGATGGCAGTCCGCGCAAATCCTGGTGCGGGGGTATCAGGGCATTCAAGAGTCAGACACTAATCAGGTCTTCGACTGTCAGTTCACAGGTCCCAGGTTCGAGCCCTGGTCGGGGAGTCAAGGATTCTTGAGAGGCGGGCGCCCGGGTGGTGCCCATTTTCTTGCCAGTCGCTCGGAGCCGGCGAGCCACGGGCAAGCCTACTGGAGGCTGCTCAGCCGTGCCCAGTTGGTCTATGCGGGAATCTCGTAGCCCTGTTCCCGAAAGAGCCTGAGGCAAACTTCGGCAACAGCGGCGTCATAGAGCTTGCCGCTGCCGCTCGCGATCTCAGCCAGCGCCGCCTCAGTTCCGCGCGCCTCGCGGTAGGGCCGGTGTGAACTCATCGCCTCCACCACGTCGGCCACGGCGAGGATGCGCGCCTCCAAGAGAATCGCTTCGCCCTTGAGACCCTCCGGATAACCGCTTCCGTCCAGGCGCTCGTGATGTTGCAGCACCACTTCGGCCACCGGCCAGGGAAATTTGACTTCCTTGAGCACGTCGTAGCTTGCCCGTGCGTGGGTTCGAATTAGTTGAAATTCGATCTGGCTGAGCTTGCCGGGCTTGGACAATATCTCGGCCGGAATGGTGATCTTGCCAATGTCGTGCAGATAACCCGCAACCCGCAGCCCCTCCAACCGACTCTTGTCGAACCCAAGCTCGCCGGCGATTGCCACCGCGATCTCCCCCACGCGCCGCTCGTGCCCAGCGGTGTAGGGGTCGCGCAGTTCGCTCAGGGTCGTGGCAACCCGTACCGTACTCATGAACGCGGTTTGCAGTTGGGCGACGTAGTCCTCAATCCTCTCTTCGGCACGCAGTTTCTCAGAGATGTCCTGAAGCAATCCAATTACCGCGGGTCGTCCGTTGCGACTCACAATGGAGTCGTGTACCCCGACCTCTACTGTCGAACCATCCTTGCGCAGACCGAGATACAAGTAGTTGCCGCTCGCCGCTTCGCCAGCAATGCGCTTGTGTATGCTCTCGACCGCGGCGGCACGGTCCTTCTCGACGATCAGCGAGACAGCATCGCGGCCGATCACCTCATCGGCGGAGGCGAACCCGAAGATCTCCGCAAGACGTGGGTTTACATACACAAACTTGTCGTCCTGAATAATGTAGATCCCGGCGATCGACTGCTCCACCAAACCGCGAAATTGTTCCTCCCCCGCACGCAGAGCATGTTCCATCTCTTGATGTTCCGTGACGTCGACAATGGCCGCGAGGAAGCCATGTACGTCTCCAGATGTATTCCTTTCCGGCACGTAGCTCACATGCACGGTGCGCGGACCATCTGGCGCATTTGGTAGCGCAAGATCATATTCGACCGCACGCCCTGCCAATGCCAAATCCATGTAAGGACTGGCGTGGGCGTAGGCTTCTTCACCCAGTATTTCGCGAGGGTGCTTACCGATGATGTCATCCGGCTGTCGCGCAAATAGCATCGCATATTGCAGATTAACGAATCGATAGCGCCTCTCCTGATCACAGTGAGCAATGCACACAGGCGCATTGTTGGTCACGAAGCGCAATTGCTTCTCACTGGCGGCTTGAGCCTGCTGCGCGCGAGTTCGTTCGGAGTCGCGGGCAAAATTCCCCAGCGCGAAATCAATATCTGTTTGCATCTCGACTAACAGCCGCTGGGCAGAATCGTCGAACGCGTCGACTTCACCGGCGTACAGCGCTAGAGCACCGGCGAAAGCGCCGCGGCGATGTAAAGGCAGCGAGGCCGAGGCGCGAAGGCCCAGTGGTGCGATGTGCCGCTGCCACGTTGCAGCGTCCATGGTACTGCTGAGGTCCTGACACCAGACCGGTTGACTGCCATCATGGAACAATGCGGTCGCACTTTGAATCAGGAGGGCATCAATGTCTCGCAATGTTCCGGCGCGACAGAGATTCTCGCTCAGGCCGTCGCCGTGACACGCCGCGACCTGAATGGTTTCGGTAGCCGAGTCCCAAAGGCCGATCCACGCCATCCGCATCCCGCCAACATCCACCGCTACTTGGCAGATCTTCCGGAACAATTGATCCTCGCTCTCACAACGTACGATCGCCTCGTTGCACTGACTCAACACAGCGTAGAGTTGCGTGAGCCGCTGAATCTTCTGCTGGGCGACCTTGTGGTCAGTGATGTCGCGGATGATGCCTGTGAGGAACTGACCCTCTTCAACACTCCAGCGCGATAGCGATAGTTCCATCGGGAACTCTGTTCCATGCTTGCGTCGCCCGACAAGTTCAACGCTCCTGCCAATGATCTGCGGTTCCCTTCCGGATTGCACGCGCCTCATTCCTTCGAGATGGCGTTGCCTGTAACGGTCCGGCATGAGCAGAGTCAGCGGCCGCCCGATAATCTCAGAATCGGTGTAGCCGAATAGCCGCTGGGCGGAAGAGTTCCACCCCACGATGCGCCCAGCCGCGTCACTGGTGATAATGGCATCGTTAGCTGAGTCGGCCACCGCCCGATAGCGAGCCTCGCTCGCCCGCAGTTGCTCCAGCGCAAGCCTGCGCTCGGTGACGTCGGTACCTACCCCGCGGTAGCCCTTGAATACGCCTGCGGCGTCGAATATCGGCGCGCCACTCATACGTACGTAATGCTTGGGGCCATTCTGGTAAATTCTGCCGATCTCGAAATCGCGGAATTCGCCTCGCGCCGCCACGATCGCATCAAGCTGGGCCAACTCTTCGGTATCCCAGACAATTCCCGGAGCCTCTCCGCGCGTATGTCCAAGAAAAGTGTCGATTTCGATCTCTGACAGCCCGGCGTCCGGCTTCGACATGCGCGTGAAGCGCAGATTCTCGTCCTGCTCCCAGTACCAGTCGGATGACAATTCAGCGAGCGCTCGGTAGCGCATTTCGTTCTCGCGCGCTTCGCTATTCGCCAACTGGAGTTCCGCATTATGCGCAGCGATGCGGCTCGCCATTTCAGCGTTGGCCTCATTCAATACAAGTCGGAACCGGTTCCGTTCGATCGACGAGTGCAAGACGTGGGCGATGAGCGCGCCGTTCAGTTTCTCTTTAACCAGATAGTCCTGGGCGCCACTGCTAATGGCTTCAGCGGCAAGTTCATCGTCCCGATCGGCCATCAACACCACCAACGGCAACTCTGGACAACTAGCAGTGATCTCATTCACCGTGGCGCGCCAGGAACTGCCAGTAGGTTCCAGGTCGGCCAACACAGCATCGAAATGCCCGCTCTTGATTTGCCCAAGTGCGCTGGCCAGGTTCTCCGCACTGACGATATCGAACTGACCTGACCCGGAATTGTTCAACGCTCTGTGCAACGACCTGGCGCCGGTGGCATCTTGTTCCAGCAGCAACAGGCGAATCCTAACCCCACCCATGGGCTTGCTCCGAACACACAATCAGTGCACACAATGAGTATCTCTTAATCGCCAAAGACTGCAACCCAAATGGCCAAGAATTGTGCAGTGCCGCGGCTTGCAGGTCGACGATTCGTCAGCGTCTTGTAGACTTGATTCCGCCCGCAGTCAATCGGATTCAGCTGCCACAGTAACCGCGAGCATTGGCACCAGACGAGCGGTAGGTAGTTTCAACCAGGTGGTCGAGAATTCGCCGTCCCCTTCCTCGCGTTCCGGGTTGAAGAGTGCCGAATTATGAAAGCCAGACCGTGACCCAATGTTCGAGCACTTATGGGGAGCCGGCCCCCGCAGCCCGCAGCGCTGGGCCGGGCCAGGCCGCCGGAACGGTAATGCTCATGTGCAGACGTTCGACTCGGAATCCGGTATAGACTGCCTGTCAACTCGCACCAGAGATTGCAGCCAAACCAAGCGGGTGGCCGTTAAACAGGAGGTTCCATGCATCAACGTCTTGCCGCGGCAATCGCGGCGCTGGTTCTGGTCGCTCTGGCTGGTTGTGCGACCGAAAGTTCTCGCACTGTCCAGGTCGAGAAGGTTCAAGTTGCCGCGGCGCCGTACAGCGGCGCTCGCGTGCCGATTACGGTGGGTAGGTTCGACAACCGCTCCAGCTTCATGCGCGGAGTGTTCTCCGATGGCGTCGATCGCCTCGGCAGCCAAGCCAAGACAACCCTCGTGGCTCACCTGCAGCAGTCCCAGCGCTTCGCGGTCCAGGATCGCGACAACCTGGCTGAGACCAGCCAGGAAGCCAAGCTGCAAGGCGCAGCCCAGAGGCTTCGCGGCGCTGCCTACGTCGTGACCGGCGACATTTCCGAGTTTGGCCGCAAGGAAGTGGGTGACCACCAGCTTTTCGGCCTGCTTGGCCGCGGCAAGTCGCAGGTGGCCTACGCCAAGATCACGCTGAACGTCGTCAACAGCCTTACCTCCGAGGTCGTGTTCTCGGCGCGCGGCGCGGGTGAGTACGAGCTGTCCAATCGCGAGGTGCTGGGCTTCGGCGGCACCGCTGGCTACGACGCCACGCTCAACGGCAAGGTGCTGGACCTAGCCATGCGCGAGGCGGTTAACAACCTGGTTGCTGGGAGGGACGCCGGCCAGTGGGCGGCGGAGGTGCGCCGGTGAGCGCAATGCTCGGGGCGCGTCGCCTTGCATTGGGTGGCTGCATCGCCCTGCTCGTCGGCTGCGCCACAAAGGGCCCCGGTCCGATGTACATGTGGGGAACCTTCCCGAAGCAGCAGTACGACGCGCTGCTGCGCGAAGGCTATAGCCCCGACGAGCAGATTCGTGCCCTCGAAGCGCATTCGGAGAAGGCTCGCAGCGTCAACGCGGCTCTGCCGCCCGGTTTCCGGGCTCATCTGGGCATGCTGCAGCTCGGCGCCGGCAACGTCAGTCGGGCGCGGGAACTATGGCAGGCCGAGAGGACGGCCTTCCCCGAATCGGCGCCATACATGGACCAGTTACTGAAGAAGCTGGATACCCCTGCCAAGTCCGCGAAGAGCGATAACCCCGCATGAACATGTTCCGTCTAGTTCCGCTTGCGGCCGTGACCGCCGGCGTCCTGCTCGCGGGCTGCGCGACCAAGGCGCCGCCCTACGACTACTCGGCCTTCCAGAAGGCGAAACCGGTCACGCTACTGGTGATGCCGCCGGTCAACGAGTCGCCTGACGTCAAGGCGACCCCGGCGGTGTGGGCGCAAGCGACCTTGCCACTGGCGGAAGCCGGCTACTACGTTCTGCCAATCACGCTCGTGGACGAGACGTTCAAGCAAAACGGCGTCACCACGGCAAACGACGCCCAAGACATCCCATACCAGAAACTGCGAGACTTCTTCGGGGCGGACGCGGCCGTTTTCATTCACGTGAAAAGGTACGGCACGAGCTATGCAGTGATCGTCAGCGAAACGCGCGTGGAGGTCGAGGCGCGCATCGTGGACCTGCGCACCGGCGCGCTGCTGTGGGACGGCAAGGCGGTGGCAACATCGGCCGAACAAAGCCAGCAGCAACAGGGCGGGCTAGTCGGTCTGCTGCTGGCGGCGGTGATCCAGCAAATTGTAGGTACGGCCACCGATGCAGCCTTCAGCTACGCCGGTATCGCCGACGCACGCCTGCTCGGAGCGACGCGCTACAACGGCGTGTTGCCGGGACCTCGCTCCAGCTTGTATGGTCAACTGCCGCCCGGTAAATGACTTTGATCGGAAAGCGGCTAGTCGCGCGTATCGCAGCGGTATCGCACGCCATCCAGCTCTACCCTGCACTGCCGCATGGCGGCGTCAAGCCTTTCGTACCAGCAGAATCATACCGACCAGTACCGCCAACAGGACCACAGAAAGTGCGATCGCAATGCGCGTGGCTTTCTCGGCCCGATCCTTCTCCCACCAGTTGGTCGGCTTGATGCCTTGCACCAGAAATGTCGTAACACCCGCCAGGTTCACGCAGATCAGGTTCACTAGAAACAGCGATAAGGCGCCCATGGCCAGGGTGGGATGCCCGCCGCCGAGCAGCAGGCCAGACGTCACCAGCGGCGGCAACAATGCCACCGCCACCATCACGCCGATCAATGCAGCCGACACCCCGGTCGTGAACGCTAGTGCGCCCGCGCATCCCGACGCCAGTGCCAGAACTATGTCGCCAGGATCCACTCGCGTGCGCGCCGCCATTTCGGACAATGTCGGGTCCACGTCCAACAGCACGCCGATGAACATGGAAAACGCCAGCGCCGCCGCGACCCCCGCCAGCGCCGTCAGGAGACCATGCCGCAGCAGCGACAAGTCACCAAGAGTAATACCGAGCGACAACGCCACGTTTGGTCCGAGCAGAGGTGCGATCACCATGGCCCCGATGACGACCGCCACGCTGTTGTGGTTCAGGCCAATGGCCGCCACCACCGTCGAAAGCACCACCATCGCCATATAGACCCGTGACAGTCGCGCTCCGTTCTTGATGTCTTCGTATAACTCCTCGCGGCTGATCCGCTCGGGCGTTTCTCCTTTGGGCGATGATTGTTCGGGCCTGGCAAGCCCCTCCGGTTTCGGCTCCGCCTGGGTGCGTGGCAATGTCGCTTCGACAGGGAGCATAACCACCCGATTGCCGTCCTGGGCGGTGTAGCGCTTCTCCAACAAGTCCAGAACCGCCTCGCTCTGTTCGGCGTCCAACAGGATGCGCACCAGCACCTCCCCGTCCGTCAGTCGAATCTGCCGGTGCTCGATCACCTTGCAAGCCGTTAGAAGCTCGCGGACGTCCGCGCTATCGTTCTCCTGCAACACCATCTCGAGCAAGCGCAGCGCCATCGGGTCTCACCATTTCGATGCGTAGACTGGCCAGGGCGTCACCGTATTTCCATCCGCTTCAGCAGTTCCCACACCGGCAGCGCCGTTACGCCCCCGACCACCCCGCTCAGATAGCCTGGGATGTCCGTGTTGAAGAGCGAGCGGTACAAGAGGCCGGCGACGAAACTCGTCACCAGCATGGTCGCGACCGTAATCAGCAATCGCTGCCAAAGCGGCATGTGATAGCTCCCTAGCTGTGACCTTTCAATAGGTTGTTGTCTTCATTCGGACTGGATCTGAGCGACCGGAAGCTGTGAAACACTCGGAACGCCCAGGAGGCACAGCCCAATGAACTCGCATAAGGATGCCCGAGTCACGTTCTCTCGTCGACTCCAGTCGGTACGAGACATCACCGAGAGGGGTCCGAACCCGAAGTCGGCGGCCGCGGTGCACTGGGTGAGCGTACCGCGGTAAACATTGGTCGGAAATCCATAGGTCCCAGATTCGATCCCTGGTTGGGGAGCCAAGGAAAACGCAGTACAGGAAGCCTCACAGGCGTGATGGTTGCGGAGCTCTTCTGTTTGGAGGCGTAACGAGCTGGCGACAGATCGCCGGTGACGCAGCTATCGGGTCATCTTCGGCAGGAAAAACTGATCCCGAACTCGGAAACCCGATTAGGCCAGGTTTGTGGCCAGTTCTTGCCGCCGTCTTGAATCATGCTGGACGACGCGCACGCGGTTCCTATGGCGTCGCGCACGTCCGGGTACATCCCATCGCAACGCGCCAGGGTGGCGGTACGACTCTGCTGCAGCGGAACGACGTACATATACTGGGTTCCCTTCCCTGAGCAGATGGTGTGGGTAAAGATTCCATTATTCTGCTTGACAATGCCGGCGCCTGCGGCTGCTGCGGGCCCGGACATAAGGATCATGGCTGAAGCGATCACGGTGAAATGGCGCAATTTCATATTCGTTATCTCCTCTGCAGGAAACGTTCATGGAGCGGTCGCCACCGCTGCAGAAGTTATACAACACTTCTTGAACTTCTAGCCACCGAGCTAATGGATCTACTCGACCATCGACAGCTCATCGTGACAGCCGCGTCGATTATGGATCTGACGTGGACAGACCCCGCTGTAGTAGAAGGCGCCGGTGCTGCCATTGGTCGCGTTGTGCCGGGTCAGGGAGCAGACGGGCTTGATGACCGGCTGCTCATCAAATAGCATGGACTCAATCTTTGGACTGCATCGCGGCGGTTAGTGCACCAGGCGGGCTTGGCGGCTGTCGACCCGCATACGCAAGGTCAGCGTAGTCAACGAGATCGAACCGGGAGAATTCATATGAAGGAGTCCAGCCGTTCGTTTCGATTCTTCGTTTCGACCGTCGGGCACGTCTTGCCCCGGTTGCTCGTGCTGTTGGTTGTCGCGTTCGCTGGCTCGCTGACCGAGGTCGCGGCGGCGGCCAAGCAATATCAGGAAGTGCGCTGCCCGGCTCCCGTCGCCCATAACACGCCGGTGTGGAGAAACTTCGAGGATTTCGTCAGCCGTGAATACGCACACGGGAAACCCGTCCTGTCGCTCTCTCCGGATGCCCGCGCGCTTGCCATGGGGCATGCTCTTGGCCGCGCGGCGATGGCGGTTCAGGATGACCCCGACAGGCGCGAGGCATTTGCTTGCCTGGAGCGTGCGATGGACTTGACCTACACAGCCCCGGTATTCTTCGATCCGAGCCAGAGACAGTTAGCGAAGAGACTGTATGACCTCGCCAACGAGACATCGCAGGGCAAGCACGACGACCTGGTAAGAAGATATACCGGGGTCACTGCGACGAGCGCTGCCTATGTCGTCTTTGGCGCTACTGCGCCGCCGCCATTGCCTCCCAAGCAGTTGCCCTTGACGCCAATTGCGGGGCCAACGGTCCAGCATCCGCCGGTGGTGCCGTCAAACCCGCAGGCGGCACCTGAGATTGGCTATTGCAAGGCGGGGGCATATTCCGGATATAGCGTCGCAAAAGCCAGAATGTTGGCCGATAAGGCGGACGCCGACTCGAAGGCGTTGCCGGCCACCTGCTACAGCACCGCCGACTATCTGGCCTGCAAGAAGGTCAGCGACTTGCTGTATTCGGCCATCGACCAACTGACCCAGGTCATGCAAGTTTCCCGCAGCAGCGTTGGACAAGGTTGTCGCTACTGCGATCTAAGTCGGCAGGGATATCCCGCTATTGGGCGTCTGATCGACACGATCTCCAGGAATCTTGATGAAAAGGGCTTCCACTCTGCCCCTGCTCCAAACCTGGAATGGCATTTTTCCACGATGGTCCGCCAGGACCTCTGCAAGACGCCGCCGCTGAAGGGTTCGTTTGCGATCAGTCCGGTCGCCCGGGACGAATGTCCGAAGCACTGCGGCGACGCCGCGCCCGAATGTAGGTACGCCTACTACCGGGCGAGCACTCAAACCTGCAGCTGGATCGACAACCAGAGCGCGCCGAATTTGCTTATGCTCGACGCCGCGGAGATTTGGGACCGCCCCAACCGGAAGTGGCTGACACGATCAAACTCCCCGCCCCCGCCTACGCCACCGCCCTCGGGCCCTGGTTTTGTTCTGGACAGGGTGGTTTTCAGCAAGGG